>Ga0302320_10000707_pt1 | contig 79013 bp, 46 predicted proteins | sample Bog_T0_3_FD_202130 | JGI IMG/M metagenome (GOLD analysis project Ga0302320, IMG submission 202130) | Peat permafrost microbial communities from Stordalen Mire near Abisko, Sweden - Bog_T0_3 | ecosystem: Environmental > Terrestrial > Soil > Wetlands > Peat | place: Sweden: Abisko, Stordalen Mire...
GTAGGGGCCACCGTTGCGCCTTCCACACCGAATTATGAAAGTCAAAGCCACAAAAAGTTGCACACCTGAAAAAACAGCCGCTTTTCAACACCCTGCTAGTGTCACTTTTGCTGGGGTCTGCTGTTCAAGCCCAAATCGCCACTGCTCAAAATCTGGTGACCAACCCAGGTTTTGAAACCGGCAATACCAGCGGATGGTTTGGATTTGGTTCACCAACGCTTACGGCGGAAACCAGCTTGGTGCATTCCGGTTCCTATGCCGCTCTAGTAAGCAACCGCACCGCGACTTACATGGGCATTGCCCAGTCCTTTGGGGGGGTGCTGCAACCCAACACCACTTATACCATCTCGGCTTGGGTGCAACTGGCCAAGGGGCCAAGCCAGACCATGTATCTGACTATGCAGCAGGAAGACGGTAATGGAATCAATTATTACAATGTGGCAACCGGCAATGCCATCACCAATGGTTGGAATCAACTCTCGGGACAATTCACTTTCAATTATTCGGGCACACTCACCTCCCTGGTGCTGTACGCGGAAATGCCAGGCAGTGCGACAAACTCCTACTACATCGATGATGTTTCGGTCACACCTCCATTTGTGCCTGTGGGCACGAACGGACAGTGTATTGTGGACTGGACCAATGTGTTCCAGCGGATTGACGGTTTTGGTGCCTCTTCAGCGTGGAACAGCGGCATCACCTCCGCACAGGCCAACATGTTCTTTTCGACCAACACTGGCATTGGTCTTTCCCTGTTGCGCAGCCGGATTGCTCCGGATGGCACCACGGTGGAAAGTTCCATCATGCAAATGGCCCAGGCACTCGGGGCTCGAGTGTGGAGCACGCCCTGGTCACCGCCCGCAACCATCAAAGGCCCCAACGCCAGCGGCGTGGTTAGCGTCAATGGCGGGCCGCTGATTGGTAATAGTGCCAATTACCAGGCTTATGCCAGCCAGCTTGCGGGTTATGTCGCCACCATGAAAAACATCTACGGAGTGAATATCTATGCGGTCTCCGTCCAAAACGAACCGGACACCGATACCACGCAATATGAATCCTGCGTCTGGACGGCCCAGCAGTATCATGACTTTATTCCTTACCTTTCAGCCGCGCTGACTGCCAGCAATGTTTCCTCGACCAAAATCCTTTTCCCGGAGAGCTACACTTGGGCTGGCCATCTCTACTTTCAACAAACAGCCATGAATGATCCCGCCGTTGCGCCACTCGTGGGCATCGTTGCCGATCACAATTATGACGGCGTGAATTTTAACACGGGCGACATGAATCCTCCGTCTGCGATTACGAACTACGGCAAAGCCCTGTGGGAAACCGAGGTTTCCACCGGCGATACCTTCGACGGGAGCATCACTAACGCCATTTATTGGGCAGGACGAATTCATCAGTTCATGACCGTGGCGCAGGCGAATGCCTGGCATTATTGGTGGTTGATTTCCTCTGGCAATGATAACCAAGGCCTTCTAAACAACGCTGATACCGTTGCCAAACGCATGTATGCTCTCGGGAATTTCAGCCGCTTCGTCCGTCCAAATTTTTACCGCATCGGCGTGGACACGAATTCCGGTCCGCTTGAAATCAGCGCTTACAAGGAGCCGCCTAGCGGCCATTTTGCCATCGTCGTGATCAATCCGGCCACCAACGCCGTCACTCAGATTTTTAATCTCTCCGGTTTTGGCACCACCAATCTAACCTCTTGGATCACCTCCGCCAGCCAGTCGCTTGTCAGCCAGGGAGCCATGTCTGTCAATCGGAACACCTTTACCAGCACGATTCCAGCCTTGAGCATCGTCACCTTTGTCGGCGCTTCAACCATCAGCAATTTGCCCCCCGTGCTTTTACCCGTGGCCGACGTCACGATTGGCGCAGGCGTCACTTTGATTGTCACCAACACCGCGACCGATCCTAACGTGCCGGCCTCTACGCTGGCTTTCAGCCTGCTCACCGGCCCGACGAATGCCATGCTGGACGGCTCCAGCGGGATTCTGACCTGGCGCCCGTTCGTCAGTGAGGCGAATACCACGAATACCTTCACGATCGTGGTGGCCGACAATAACACACCCGTTTTGAGCGCCACCAACAGCTTTACGGTGACCGTGACGCCGCTTGACCCGCCGATGATTACTTCGATTAGCCCCGCAAACGGCCACTGGACTCTGTCCGCCGCCGGCCCGTTCGGCCCGGATTATAGCCTGAAAACTTCCACCGACCTGGTTAATTGGCAGACCGCCATCTTCACAAATTCGCCCGCGTTGCCGCTGACATTGACCGTGCCAAATGATCTCGAACCCCAACGCTTCTATCGCCTCCAAATTGGCCCTTAAACCCGGCCCGAAAAACTGTGAAATATCATCAGCTAATCCATTCCATGCTGGTTTTGTTCGCAGCGCTTAAGGTTGGCGCTGCGGAAAACCGCGAACTTCCCTTGGTCAGCCCGATGTTTGGCGATCACATGGTTTTACAGCGCGGCAAGCCCGTCCACTTTTGGGGCTGGACTTGCGCTGGAGAAACCATTCGAGTCGACCTTGCTGGCGACAGCGCTTCGCAGGTGGCCGGACCGGACGGGCGATGGGAAATCGCCATTCTGCCTCCCCCATCTGGCGGCCCTTACGAGGTAAATGTTTCAAGCCCGGAAAAAAGTGTCATCCTTCATGATGTTCTGGTCGGCGACGTCTGGTTGTGCGGCGGACAATCCAACATGGAGCTGCCGTTGAGCCGCACCACCGATGGCGACCGGGAGATTAAAGCGGCAAACCATCCCCAACTCCGTTTCTTCAAAGTTAAGTCGCACCCCGCTTACACTCCGGCATCCGTGCCGGAGGGCTCGTGGAAAGTATGCACCCCGGACACGATGGCAGCAGATGGGGGTTTCTCCGCGGTGGCGTATTATTTCGCCGGCAAAATCCAAAGTGAAACCAATATCCCCATTGGGCTCATTGAAGATTGCGTGGGTGGCACCCCCGCCGAAGCCTGGACCAGCCCGGAAACATTGCGTCCGTTGAATGACTTTGATGCCGGTCTGGATGAGATTGCCCGTCACCATGCCCAGGGTGGACCGGAGTACGGCAACTACATCATGCACTGGTATGACGACTTTGATGCCGGCCAACGCGGAGCAACCTGGGCCGCGCCCTCGCTGGACGATCATGACTGGAAAACCGTAACCATCCCCGGCGGCTTCAACGATTTGGGCGTCGGAGATGTGCCCAGCGTCTGCTATTTTCGCAAAACCGTCGTGCTGCCTGATCCGTTGCCGCCCGGCAAGGCCACAATTCAACTCGGCGTCGTCGAGCGGATGGACACCACTTATGTCAACGGCCAGTGGGTTGGGGCCAGTGCATGGGTCGAGAACCCGCGCTTCTACTTTATCAACGATGACATTCTCAAGCCTGGCACGAACGTGATTACTATCCGTGTGTTTAAAACCAAGCCTGAGGGCGGTTTTGAATCACCGCCCGAAAAACTCCGCCTCGTGCTGGGCGACCGTTCCATCATCCCGCTGGCCGGCGAATGGCGCGGCAAACTCAGCGTGGACGCCCGTCCGCCACATCCCCTGCCCATGGGATTTGAAAATTGGCCGGTTATGCCCGGAGTGTTATTCAATGGCATGATTGCCCCGGTCGCGCCGTTCGAAATTACTGGAGCCATCTGGTATCAAGGCGAGGCCAATGCCGACCGTGCCTACCAATACCGTAAGTTGCTGCCCGCCATGATTGGCGACTGGCGCAAAACGTTTCAGCAGGGCGATTTTCCTTTTTACCTCGTCAGTCTCACGGCATTCATGCCTCATCGCGACCAACCGGGCGACGACGCCTGGGCCGAATTGCGTGAAGCCCAGGCCATGACCGCGAGCTCGGTGCCAAACGCCGGCCTCGCCGTCACCATCGATGTTGGCGACGCGGGAAATATCCACGCCGCGGATAAAAAAGACGTCGGTCAGCGACTTGCCTTGTGGGCGCTCGCGAAAAACTACGGGATTGACCAACCGTACTCCGGCCCAACGTTTGACCACGCCGAAAGACTTTCGGATGCCATCAAACTCTACTTCGCGCACACAGACGGCGGGTTGATTGCCAAAGGCGGAAAACCTGGGGAATTCAGTATCGCGGGATCCGACCACCACTGGTTTTGGGCCGAGGCACGAATCGAAGGCAATTCGGTGGTGGTTTCCTCACCCCAAGTGTCGCACCCGTTGGCGGTCCGGTATGCCTGGCAATCCAATCCCGTCGCCACACTCTACAATGGCGCAGGCCTGCCCGCCGTACCATTCCGCACCGACGACTGGCCCGGCCTTACCGAAAACAAAAAATAAAGCACCCTGCCCCGAAAGCGCTGATTGCCAGTGCGGCGTCGCACGATCTTGCCGGCGGATCAAATTAATTAGCCTTACTGGCCCCGCTCCCCATTAATAATCTGCAATCCGGCCTTCATGTAACCAAGCGCGTAAGCCATGCCCGCGTGCCACGGAGCAGCACAGCTCATTTGCGGTGCATGGTCGGGAATCAACACACCCGTGTAACCGGTTTTCTTCAAAATGCGCATTACGCGTAAGATGTCCACCGCCCCGTCATCAATGAAAGTTTCGCGGTAGTGCGGGACTTTGTCGCGCACATTGCGCAAGTGCACATAAGCGAGTTTGCCCTGTCGGCTATAAGTTTCCACTGCGTCATAGATATCGCCCTCCGTCATCTCGGCCAGCGTACCCACGCAAAACTCCAGCGCATTACGCGGACTTGGCTTCAAATCGATCAGCTTTTGATAGAGGTGCGGTTGATATACCAGTCGCGGTTGCGACCGCACGGTCGGCATTGGCGGGTCATCCGGATGCGCGGCCAGCGTGACTCCGGCTTCCTCGGCCACCGGGATCAGCGCCTCCAGAAAATCTTTCAAGCGCGCCCAAAGTTGTTCCGGAGTGGCTGACGGAATGACGCCGGGAGATGCTGCCCGGTCATAGACCATGTTCCAAACCATCCCGCGCGGGAGCGGCTTGTCCACAGGCCCTTCCATGCCAACAGCCTCGGCCTCTCCGCGGGCAAAAGGCCCCTTCACCCGACCGGCAACCCCCGCGATCGAAAAATTATAGCCGAAAACCGGTATCCCCGCCCGGCCCACGTTGCGGATGAGCTGTTTGAGGTTCTCAAGCTGTTGCGCTTTCTTGGGACCGTCGAGCAGGACATCGTGCCAATGGGCGGGATCGAAGTTTTCGATCGCCTCAAGTTCCAGACCAGCCGCGTTGATCTCCCGCTTGGCCGCGGCCAGCACCGCATAACTCCAAATTTGGTCCGGGTCGCCGGCAAGGCCCCAGCCCGAGTCATCACCCACTGGTTGATCGCCCGGCAGGTTGCTGCGGGACGAACGAAAATAATCCACCAGGTGAATCACCAGATGTGTGCAGCCGCATTGTTTCGCAAAACGATAATGCTCCGCGTTGAGTTGATGCCGATACAGGCCTAGGCCGAGTTTCATGGTTCTAAAATGTTAAATTCTCAGCGGGTGTTTGGCGAATGTCGAAAACTTTCCGGCGGACCGAGATAACTGGGTTTTACCCCGCCAAGGTTCACCACTATTTTTTGGAGGACCACGCCGGGATCCACCATCCAGTATTTCAAAGTGTGATAGCCGGTCCGGTCAATCCGTTGCGTGGAGTAAACCGTGCGCGCGTTGTCGGCAACCACACGTTCCCAATCGCGATTTCCGTTTTGCGCCTTGTAGTCCGCCGGCACGAGTGTGAGGATTTGTGGCGTCGCGCCATCAAAGGAAATGCCGAGCCGCAGTCCGCGCCCGGGCACAAAGTTCAATGTCGGCGAAGTGATCGTCGCCACCTCCACCGACCCGGTGCTGAACAGATACATTTTATATTCCAGCCGGGCCGCATTCATGCCGGGCATGGCGCTTGGGGCGTTCACCGGCTGGGATGCCCTCATTCCCGAGAGTGTGCGACCATAGTTCGGAATCCGGATCCAGCGATTTAATCCGGCATCAATTTTCCTAGTGAAATGTTCCGGCTCAATCGACACGCAACCTTCGCCCTCCACAAAGCCATCCAGATTATCGCGTGTGGGCGCCGTCGGATTAAAGGCATCAACTCTGATCTCCAACTGCCGATTTGCACCGGTGACTTTAATGGTTCCGCTGGAGGCACCCTGCGGGGCCAGTTGCCAATCCACGCTGACCCACAAACGCTGGTCCTCTCCTGCCGTACCCTTATGCTGTGAGAGCTTGATCCAAGGCTCATCCGGAATCGCCGTGAAACCAAACGGCTCTTTGCCGCGATTAAAAACCTCCAGATAGTGTTGTTGGCGATTGAAAACATCAAACTTCGGTAGCACCGGTTCGTTCGTGGCACCTGGCCAAGTTGATTCTGAACTTTCCACCACCAGCCCCAGGCCCGCAGCGGCCGGCACAACGATTTCCTTCAATGGGACGGCGCGCAGATTATTGCGCGGCGGATCGTTCCAGTTGGTGTAGCCCAAAAAGGCTTGATCCATGAAATGATTCCATTCTCCCCTGGCGAGCGTATGGTTGAAATCCCACATCAAATTCGTCTCGGCCGCGAAAAGTTGCCGTGTTTGGACACCATAGTCGTTTGCACTGGCACGCCCCTCGCGGGCAAATAACGCATTCTTTCCCGCCGCCAGATAGAGTTGATTCAGCAGCGCCCCGGCCCGCGCAGGAAATGCCACCAGTTCATAAAAAGAATCACGCCGATCAGTGGGCAACCGGTCGTAAATGGCGATCGCCCGGTCCGCAATGGCCTGATAATCCGCCGCCACCGTTTCCGCCTCCTGATAGTTCACCAGACTGTAAGTCTCCGGCGTGAGTAGCTCAGGTTTGCGACGACCGTTGTATTTCGTGTACTTGCTAAGGATGTCCGCAATGTCAGGCGCCAACTTCGGTCCAAATTCACGCGCCGCCCAGCGCTCTGTGAATTCATCCAGATTGGTATTGCTCCAACGTCTGGGATTCCAAGCCAGGTTCATGAAATATTCGAGCGGAAACTCATACCCCTTGAAATGGCCCACATTCATAATCCAGATCCGGTCCGCACCATACTCGTCGGCAAGCGACATTTGGTCCCAAACCTTGGCGATCGGGCTGGTATTCATCCATTGGTAATTGCGCGGGCTGCCGTGGTAATCAAAATGATAATAAACGCCCGCCCCGCCTCGTCGCTCCCGTTCCGTGGCCGTCGGCAGCCGGCGGACATTGCCCCAATTATCCTCCGCCCAAAGCAAGGTCACGTCATCCGGCACGCGCATCCCGGCGTTATAAAAATCCTGCACCTCCTTGTACAGACACCACAGCTGGGGCATCGGTGGGAGCGCGGGATCCTCCTCTTCGTCAATAATCTTCCGTTGCGCGGCCACGATCTGCTCTAGTAACTGCATGTTTGCCTCCGGTCCCCCCGCTGCCATCGGCGTGTCGTTCGCGCCACGCAAGCCAAGCGTGATGATGCTTTCAAAATCACGATTCCGGCGAATTCCCTCTCGCCAGAAATCCTGAAGAACATTCGGATACTTGGCAAAATTCCAAGTGCCGAGCGTATTCAAGTAACGGCGATCCCATTCCTTTTGCGCGCGCAGCATTGGCTCTTGATGCGATGTGCCCATCACAATTCCATACTCATCCGCCAACACCGGATTGTTCGTGTCATCTTCGTTGAACGCATTATTCCACATGGCCGGCCAGAGATAATTGGCCTTCAACCGCAACATGAGCTCGAAGAGATTCGTGTAAAACGCCTGATTGTAATTGGCCACCCCCGGCGGCACCGGGGGATTGGTACCGGTCGCCACCGTGCCATATTTCATCGCAATCCAATTGCTCAAATCCGGCGATTCGTCATTTAGAAATATCCCGCGATACTTGACCGCAGGCGGCCCCTGCACGAATTTCCCGGCCTTTACAAATAACTGGTGGTGATGCCAGGCGGGCACATCGTCCCAATAATGCCACGGCGAAACACCCATTGCTTCCGACAAATCGTAAATGCCGTAAATCGTCCCCCGTTTGTCGCTGCCAATAATGACCAAACCGCTTTTTATCCCGGGCAGTGGATCTCGCACGACTTGCAGAAGGTACGACTCCCACTTGCCTGTGATCGGCAGAGGATCAATTTTCTTCTCCCGAATCAACCGGTCAATCGTCTGACTCTTGCCAATCGTTCCAATGATGATGACATTGCTGCCCGCGGCTCCCTCACCGCAAACCAACCCTGGCGTGGTGCCGGTCACTTTTCCAACATCCGTTTGCAGATCCCCGGCCGCGCGAATGACGCCGGGGAAATCATCTGCGCCAACAAGAATTCCGGCGGCCCCCCCCCCCTGCGCAATGCAAAAGTTGCCCGGTCTTGGTTGCAACTCCAAATAAGTCGCCGTCCCCATCGCCTGACCTGTGCGCAAAGCAAAAAGCCAAAAAGTGAGCAACAGCACGGCAACCTTGCGGAAGTAATAAATCATGAGCTTCAGCAGGGAGCCAACGAGGAATGGAAATTATCGACACCGGTGTCTCCCGACAAAACTTTAAAGTGTTGCAACCGGATCATGGCCAAAAGTTTACCAGCTCGGAATGCAGTGGGGAATTGCTAAATCAGCTTGGGCTGGATCTGAGGAAGCAATAAAAACCTCCCGCCAATAATACCTTGGTGTCGGCAACGCGGTTCCGAGGTTATAATGACTGTGTCAGGTTTGGCAAAATTACGACCTCCAAACTGAATAATCTGATGCTCAATCTGTCCCCCGATTGCAAGTAATCGACCATTGCAACGTTTACGATAAGTGCCTTGCTGGGATCAATACGATGAATGTCGTATGGAATTGAGCCTTTCCAAGTTTACAATTTCACCACACCAGCCAATGCACTGCAAAAACATTCTTCCCCGCCATCCGCTCGCACTGGCCTGCTTGCTGGCGCTTTCAATTTTGACAACACCCGCGTCTGGGATGGCAGCCAACACTGCGCCCGATTCGGGGCTTCACCATTACCGGAATCTTTTTGCCGAAGCCGGCCACTCGCAAAAGGAAATCCGGCTGAAAATTGATGGTGCGTTCCGCCAGTTGTTCCACGGTGACCGGACGAATCAGACAGTTTATTATTCCGCCGGCGCAAATTCCAGCGGCCCGCTAGCCTACATCACCGACATCAAGCACAACGACGTGCGCACCGAAGGTTTGTCTTACGGCATGATGATCGCGGTGCAACTGGACCAACCGTCGGTATTCAATGCGCTCTGGAATTGGTCGAAAACGTATTTATACGTCAACGAAACCAATCATCCCTCCTTTGGATTTTTCCGCTGGGAAGCGCAGACAAACGGAGTGCCAATGAGCCAGTTCGTTGCCCCGGACGGCGAGGAATATTATGTGACCGCCTTGTATTTCGCCGCGCACCGGTGGGGCAGCGGCAAGGGTATTTACGATTACCAAGCCCAGGCCGATGAACTGCTTTCGCGGATGCGCCACCGTGACTTGATTTCAGGCGAATTTGTGTGGCAGAACACAAACCGGATGGTGACGGCCGGGCCGCTTTTCGATGCCGACCACAAGATGGTTTTGTTTTCACCCAGTTCAGAGCGAAACCGTTTCACCGATCCCTCCTATCACCTGCCGGCCTTTTACGAACTCTGGTCGCGCTGGGGACCGCCGGAGGATTCCACGTTTTGGCGCAAAGCGGCGGCCGCGAGCCGGAATTATTTCCCTCGCGTCACCAATCCGTCCACGGGGTTGAATCCCAACCTGGCAAATTTTGACGGTACGTTGCTCACCATGCTTTACCGTGGCAGCACCAACTTCAGTTACGACGCATTTCGCACGGCCGGAAACTGGTCGGTGGACTGGGCATGGTGGGGCAAGGACCTTCGCGAACGCGAATTGAGTGACAGGTTGCAGGCTTTCTTTGAATCCCAAGGAACGAACTACGGTTGCCAATTCACGTTGGACGGCAGAGTTCTGGAGAAACGACACGCTCAAGGCTTGGTCGCTGTCAACGCTGTCGCCAGCCTCGCCGCCACCAATCCCCGTGCGCGAAACTTTGTGGAGGACCTTTGGAATACCCCGGTGCCGGACGGAAAGGAACGTTATTACGAAGGTTTGCTCTATATGATGGCCCTGCTCCATTGCAGCGGGGAGTTTCGAATCTGGTGATTTTAAACTTTGGAATTGGTATGGCCAGACGGTGGAGCCGCATCAAACTGAGAAAACAATTGTTCGGGCTCAGCCTTCGGCCCGCTCAGCCGGCATGCGACCAACGCGCAACGCCAGTGGCCAGGTAATGAGACGAGGCGAGTCCGGCTCGCCCCATTCGCGCGCCAGAGCGTCGGCAAGCGGCTCAAGCGGATTCTTTCCGTTGGTCTTGATATAGCGGGTCGTTGCCAACCAGGTGCTGAAATACCCGATCAACTGTTCCAGTGTCCAGTTTGTTTCCATTCGAAAAACAGGCGCCGCCAGCTCAGTGAAGGGAAAGGAAATGGAACGATAACCCTCCTCCACCAACTTTCGCTCCGGCGGCCAGTAAGGCCCCACGGTCTTGGAATAATATTCCTGCACGAGTCGATTAACGTGCTCGCCGGCCACTTGATTGATGCCGTAAGCCCACACCGCCAGCACTCCGTCGGGCTCCAACACACGCTTTGCCTCGGTGTAAAAACGTTCGAGATCAAACCAGTGCATCGCCTGCGCTACCGTGATGAGCGAAACGCTTGCATCCGGCAGACCGCTCTGCTCCGCCGTCGCGACGCGATATTCAATGTTCGGTTGCGTCTTGGCCGAGGCGATCTGTTCGCGACTGGCGTCTGCGGCGATGACCTTGTCAAAACGTGCCGCCAAGTCGATGCTGGCTTGGCCGTTGCCGGCGGCACAGTCCCACACGACGGAGTTCTTCCGGGCCAGCCCGGCCAGATAATCAAACAGGGCGCCGGGATAACATGGCCGGAAATCGGCATAACGGCTTGCCACACCGGAGAAATGATCGTGAAATTGAATCGTGTTCGTCATGACTTTTTACTCTAACTAAGAACTTCCAGGCCCTTAATTTTAAAGCACTTTGAGCTCCCCGCCCCATAACGCCGGATCAACGTCTTCGAGTGTTTCGGAAAATGTCCACTGATGCCCTGCCAAATCTTCAACCGTGTATTGGCGCTCGCCATAGATGAAATTCCTGGGTTCCACAACAATCCTGGCTCCGTGAGCCTTGGCGCGCAAAAAATGTGCGTTTACATCCTCAACCCGCACAATTATGGAGTGTGTCACCTCGCCCGCAGGTGGCGGCTTTCGGTCGCCGCTCATATCTCCCACGATCACCGAACTGTCGCCGAAACAAAGCTGTGAGCGGTGGTTTTCGCCAATCCGTAACCGCTCCACAAATCCAAATGCAGCCGTAAGCCAGGCAACAGCCGCACGCACATCTGGATAAATAAGAACGGGAATAATGACAGAAGAAGGCAGCGACCTGTTTTTTCTCATAATCTTTTATGTAGAAAATGTCCACTTCGACCGAGTTGTCATTGGGGTTTAGTTGCCGGAACTCGCCCAACTGCGTTCGAACTTCTCACCAATGACTAGCCAAAGTTTGGCAGGAGCCAGCTTCTTTGCTCCAAGCACCGACCGGACGAGATTATCCAGCCAAATGCTTATTCCAAGGAAATTTGGCCAGCAGCAAGCCCATGCCGCAAAAATCCGTGATGCCGGCAAATACCAGGCCCCCGCCGACAAAGGCCGATAAACCAAAAAAGTCGCGATGGACAAACCAGCCTAAAACAACTCCGATCAACACCAGCGATCCGGCCACGATGCGCACCTGCCGTTCCAAACTCATGACTTTCACGGCACTGCGTTCCACCGGCAGGTTCGCCGCGACCCACGCGAGCGTGCCACCCTCAACGACGACCGGTTTCGCATAACCTTCCTTCGCAAATTTTTCCGCCGCCTTGGTCGCGCGCTGACCGCCGCGGCAAAGCAGATAAACCCGCTGGTCTTTCGGCAATGACAACGAACCGGGCTTCAGTTCGTCCAAAGGGATGTTACGCGCGCGCGGAACATGCACCTCCGCAAACTCGACTGGCGTGCGAACATCAATCAAAGCAGCCGACGGCTGCGCCGTGAGGAGCGCCTGCAGTTCACCGGGCGTAATGGTTTCCATGCCTGCCATTATTCAACTCCGCTTTAACGTACGCAAGGCCAATACAAGCGCATCCACTTCGTCGCGGGTGTTGTAGAAGGCCAGCGACGGGCGGACGCTGCTTTCCAGGCCGAAGTGGCGGATGGCAGGTTGCGCACAATGATGTCCGGCGCGGACGGCGATGCCGTTTTTGTCGAGATGCCGCGAAATACTTTCGTTGGGCACGCCGGGAATGACAAAGGCCAGCACGCTGGCTTTGTTAAACGCGGTGCCGATGGGGCGCAGACCGGGAATGGTCGCCAGCGCCTGCGTGGCATATTCGAGCAGCCTGTGCTCATAGGCGCCGATGGCCGGAATACCCACCTTGAACAGATAATCTATCGCCGCCCCAAGACCAACCACGCCCGCAATGTCCGGCGTACCGGCCTCGAATTTTTCCGGAGCGTGCTGGTAAATCGTCTTCTCAAAGCGCACATCCTTGATCATGTGGCCGCCGCCCTGCCAGGGCGGCATGGCTTCCAGCAAAGGGGCTTTGCCGTAGAGCGCACCGATGCCGGTCGGCGCAAAAATCTTGTGTCCGGAAAAGGCGTAAAAGTCCGCATCCAGCGCGCTGACATTGACCGGCAGGTGCGGCGTGGATTGTGCGCCGTCCACCAGCACGGGAACCCCCCGCCCATGCGCCAGCGCGATGATCTGCTCAACCGGATTGATGGTGCCAAGCGAGTTGGAAACGTGCGCCACCGAAACAAACTTCGTCTTGCCGCTGAGCAGCTTTACATACTCCTCAAGGATCAGCTCGCCCCGATCATTGATGGGAATGACGCGTACTGTCGCACCCACCTGTTCCGCCAGCAATTGCCAAGGCACGATGTTCGCATGATGCTCCAATTCGCTGACAATGATTTCATCGCCCGCGCCGATGTTTTTGCGGCCGTAGCTTTGGGCAACTAGATTAATGGCTTCGGTTGTCCCCCGGACAAAAATGATTTCCTTCGCATCTGCCGCGCCCAGAAATTTGCGGACTTTCTCCCGTCCGGCCTCGAACAATTCGGTTGAGCGCGCGGCCAGCGCATGGGCGGCGCGGTGGATGTTGGAGTTATCGCGACTGTAAAACTGCGACGTCGCGTCAATTACCGCCTGCGGCTTGTGCGTCGTCGCCGCGTTATCCAGCCAGATGAGCGGCTTGCCATTGACTAGTTGATGCAGGGCCGGAAAATCCCGGCGGACACCTTCAACGTCGAACTTCGGCAGGGGCACTGCCGTTTTGGGATACGACTGGCAGGCAAGCGGCGACTTGCCGGAAACATCCCCGCCGCGCAGGAAATAATATTCCGGCGTGGCGACCGACTCGGCGCCCGGCAACCCAAGCAAAGAACTGTTGTTCGCCATTTTCGGCTCCGTTTTTCTGCCTTTGGGACGATAGTCGCCATTGCAGCGCGGTTCGCCGAAAGCATAGCTCTCGCCCGAATCCGGTGAGTGCGCACCAGTCGGCGTCTTTTCCGTCCCCGACAATTTAGGCGCGTCGGGTTGGGCGCTCGGATGCACCGGTGGCACGGTGGAAGCCGCATCCTTCCCAGAGAGGTCTGGTAAATCTGAAACACTGGGAATCGTTGCCGGAACAACGGCTGGTGCCGCTGAGCCCGAGCCGCGGCTCAATCCGGAAAACGCCTCCGACACGAGCCGGGCCACCAGATCGCTGTGTGCCGCTTCGTCCGTACCGGTCTCGACGGCTGGCGGGGCCGCGCTATTTGGCGCTATAGTCATAGTAATTATTCACCACGACATTATCCAAACGGGCGATGGCGTCGGTGGTCAATACGCTGGCGGAGAAGTACCGGGTGACAAGGTGCGACGCGATAGAGTTCTCGTTCGTGCCCATGTAGCGGACGGATAATCCGGGTTCCACTTCGCCGGTAACGCCGGTCTTTTGCAAACCGACCACGCCCTGCTCGGCTTCGCCCACGCGCAACAGCAATATGGTGGTGGCATTGTTTTTCACATCGAGCTTGTTGCTCGGAATCAGCGGCACGCCGCGCCACGTGATAAACGGTGTTCCAAACAGGTGAACGGTCGGCGGCGGCACACCTCGACGGGTGGCTTCCCGGCCGAACGCAATAATCGCCTTGGGATGGGCGAGGAAAAATGCCGGCTTTTTCCAGACGAGACCAAGCAGTTCATCCAAGTCATCCGGTGACGGCGAGCCTTTGCGCGTCTTGATGGTTTGAGTGGCATCCACTTCCTTGAGCAGACCAAAGTCGGGATTATTAATGAGTTCCCATTCTTCCTTTTCCTTCACCGCTTCCACCGTGAGGCGGATCTGTTCACGAAGCTGGTCAATCTTATTGCTGTAGAGGTCGGTCACGCGAGTGTGCGTGCGCAGCACCGTTTGAATGGTGCTCAAATGGTATTCGCGCGGGTCAGGCTCGTAGTCAACAAACGTCGTCGGCAATTTCGGCTCGCCACCGTCCACCGTGAGTAAATCAACTTTGACTTCGCCAAATTCGTTTGCCGGTTTGCCCTTGGCAGCCTTGGCAACGCGGTTAACGCGATAAACACCGCCGTCCACATCCACCCAAGGCAGCAATTTATGCAGCCAGCGCGGAGTGATCTCCGTGAATTGCGGGACCGTGACAGTGGCGGTGGCGAGGTTCCGCGCGGCGGCGGCGCTCAGGCTCAAGTTGATTTCAGTATCTTTGCTCATGATTTATTTTGGTTGTTGGTAAATGGAAAAACTTAACGCGGAGAGTGCGCCGGAAAAACAGGGAGAAGCAGCCGGCGCGAAAACGCCGAAGCCGGCTCTAATACTTCCGGCCGCGCCGGAATCTGGACACAACTCGACATGAATAAACTTTTATTTTCATGGAAGCTTCCAGTTGACCGGTGAGCACCGTGAGATTCGGGACAAATTTAGTTGGGAGTGGCGTTGACGCCTGCTTTAAATGCCATCCTAAATGTTGCGACAGACTTGTCAATCACGATGCGTTCAAATGATCCAGTCCAGGGCGGTTTCCTTTTTTCGCGCGGATTTGTCGCGGATGACCAGTTGCTTCTCTTCGTAAACCACCAGCGAGTCCGCCGGGACGCTCTGCATCAGGAAAACATTCGCGCCAATCGTCGAGTTCGCACCGATGACCGTTTCCCCGCCGAGAACGGTTGAGTTCGGGTAGATCGTTACGTTGTCCTCCACGTCCGGGTGACGTTTGCCGCCTTTGACAATATGACCAGCCCCGTCCTTGACAAAACTCCGCGCCCCCAGCGTCACCCCGTGATACAGCTTCACGCGCCGGCCAATCTTGCAGGTCTCGCCTATGACCACCCCCGTGCCGTGGTCGATGAAAAAATGCGCGCCGATCTTGGCCCCAGGATGGATGTCAATGCCCGTCCGGCTATGCGCCCACTCCGTCATCATGCGCGGAATGATCGGCGCGCCCGCCGCATACAGGACATGCGCCAGCCGCTGGATCGCAATCGCCTCGATGAAGGGATACGACAAAATAATTTCCTCACTGTAGAGCGCCGCTGGATCGCCTTCATAGGCAGCCTCGATATCCGTACGCAACAGTTCCCGCACGTAGGCCAGGGAATGGAAAAAGTGCCGCAAAATCGGCGGTGTCCGACCGGTCGGCTTCTTCGGGTCGCCGATGCGCACGCTCTTGCGAACCTGATCCTCCAGCCGCTTCCCGACATTGGCCAGACGCCCATGCGTCAATTCCGCCAGCGTTCCATGATGCACTGCGTCATCGTCATGAAACCCGGGGAATAGTAGTTGCAGCAAATCCTCGCAAATCTGCCCGACCGCCCGCGTGGATGGCATGTTGTGGGCATCGCGGTTGTTCAATCCGCCCACCACCGCGTAGGATGCCAGTAGTTCCGGCACAAACTGGTCGTAAAACGTTTCCTCGAAGCCGGGCCGAGTGGACAACTCGGTGTCTCCATGGTTGAGTACCGGATTTATTTGAGTTGTTTGCGTCATAAAAATTAGTGCGGGCTCCCGGCGCCTTCACGGAGCTTAACGCCGGAAACCCGCTTGCACCGGCGGCCGGGCAAAGCTTCAGAAAACCAAGTCGTCTTCCGTATTCAGCGCCCAGTCCAGCCGCCGCAACTGCTCACGGATTTTGCGCCGCTCGTAGCGGCGTTCCAATGCTCTCGCGATGGCGGGGCGAATCCCGCCGGGACGCGGGCTGACGGGGCTGCCGGCGAAATGAACTGACTTGGTATTGGTGTTGGTTTTCATGATTTACAATGGGTTGCCGGATTCTGGAGGGCGGGTGGCGGAGAAGATCCGCCACCCGTCTCGCATCTCCTTTGGTTTGAAAAAATGAGGTGGGCACGGTTTCAATGGGCTTCATGCCGCCACGCGGTCTCGCCGCACAGTCATCGAGGCTGCCCACGCCTGCTGGCGCGCGGCAGATTTTTTTACCAATGATTTCCGGCACATGGTTAGTTATGCGGGCGGCAAAACTTTCTGCCGCCCGCACGGTTGTTGGTGGTCTAAAGTTTTGGTCGACCCGATACCACTAGGACAAAAAAGCCCAGACTGGCGCCCCAGATCGACAGCGCAGCGGGCCCCGGAGGCGTAACGGAGGCCAGGCTGGGAACCTCCATTTGGCTGGTCAAATTGTGGACCGCATTTGCGGCATCGGCGGTGTACAGGCTCCAATTCCTAATAACATCTGCCGACGTCGAAAACGCCAGAGGGCCAGGAATGGCCGCCAACATCAGAGCCAGAGACAAGTGTTTGAGTTTCATTGTTCCTTTTTTGGGTGTTCGGTTTTCCTCGCAACGTGCGGACGCGGGCCGGATTCTAATCCGGCCAATGCGGGATTCGATGGGTTGATAGCTCCCAATGAAGGGTCAGAAAAATCGATGATAGTTTTGGACACCGCCAGCGCCAGGGCGGCGGCATCAGCGGAAATCGAGAATTTGAAATGACGATCCCGACGGATCACCGGGGACGGGAGCGCCCAACTTTTTTGCCTCAAATCAAATCGGCAAAGCACCAATAAACGATTCAAACTCGCTGGAACAGCGAATGGCTGGGTCGGTGCTCGATTCTGAAAAATGGACATGTTGTTCTTTCATAAGCTCTTCCAGTTGTCCGGTCAGCCGCCTGTAATATTATTTTTTGTGTTCGAGCTTCATTAGCCCCGGTTTGGACGCGTGCTGGTCGCCGCTTTATCCAATCGCAGCCGTTCGGTCTTTTCTATTTGGGTCACCTGGGAGTCGTGCACGATGATCTCCACCGCGCCATACCGCAGCGTATCCACCTGCGCACTGACTATCTTCAGCCAATCGGCGTGCCTCAAAGGTCGACTACCAAGTATTGTAAATGGTTCATTCATTGCAAATTGTTCAAAACTTTAATGGCGACTCGATTAGTCGTCTTTTAAGACAAATAAAAACAAACTTCATTTTTAATCAAACTCTGACGTTAATATTTATCGCTTAATAACAGCTATGCAAATCCGCACACTAAACACATATGCGACTAAACATGTCGTCATTATCCATGTTTGAGGACGGATGTCAATTATTTTTTAATTTTTTCCACCCTGAAGGTTTCTACTTTGAACAAAACCATCGCCAGATCCGTTCTAGTCTTCTGACTTCTAAGGCTTTCCGAATGAACCTTCTCGGGATGGGCAAAGATTAATTACTGCGAACCAAGGCGGAAGAATGTGTTTTGCCCTGCCACCGGAAGTTGGATCGTCGAAACGCCATCAAAGCTGGCGGGTACGTTCGTGACCAACACCCAGCTCACCGGCGGGCTTAGGTTGGTCGTGGAAAAAAGCGTCAATGGGGACGCCCACCCCGGCCAACTAAGCGAAAGCAAGGAACCCGACTGGTTAAGACTGAGGCTCGGATAAATGTAGCTCGCCACGAGCGAATTGCCATTGGTCGAAATGGTGACCGAATGTGACTGGCTACCCCCGTCAGACCAAAGAACAAAACTATAATTGCTACCCGCCAAATTCTGGGGTGATGGAGCGGACAGTGTGTGGACATAACCTGCAACCAAAGTCTGATTCGTTGGGGTGTTGAGAAAGTTGCCATCCAAGGTCAGCTGCAAGCCGCTTGGAACGGTGTCAAAACTCGCCAAACTCAAATAGGGAGGCAAATCAACTGAAGTGGACTGCGAATATCCGTTCGTATCGGTGACGCTCAACAGAATCCGGTAAAAAATATTGGTCGTGGAGGGAGCATTGGTGGGAACCGCGAAGGAACCGCTCGTCGTTCCAATCAATGACCCGAGTGCGGGATAAACCACCCCGTTGGAATGAAATTCGGCGGACCACATATACGATCCCGCCGCCAGGGACTTGCCGGAGTAGTCGCTTCCGGTGGCAACGAAATCCACCGTTTCCCCGCCTGTAAAGAGCGTGTTCGTGACCGGCTGAATGATGGCCGCCGCCGGGGCCAGGATGGCTGCGACCGGCTCGGCACTGGAATTCAGGGTTGCCTGGCTGAACCGGCCATTAAAATACGCGTCGGCGGGAAACTGGCTTTTTCCGAAATTGCAATTGGTCGCTCCAAGGTCCGATGGCAACAGATTCACGCTGTTATTCACCGCGACCGCCTGGCCATTGAGATACAGGATACCTTCGCGGCCGTTCATCACGACTGCCACATGCGTCCAGGTATTGGGCGAGATGGCCACCGGCGATTCAAAGACCTGGTTGTAGACCGGGAGATCAGCGGTGATTGCGACCTGCGGCAGATTATTCTGGTCGGAAGGTGTCAGGTAAAAGAATTGATTGGTATTCAGACCAAAATCGAAGATGCGCACCCAGGAGCCGCTGCCTGACCAGTTTATCCAACTTGAAATCGTCTCGGCGCCGTTCACGCCCGCCGGCAAATTGAGATATTGATCCGCGATCCCGGTCAGGTTCATGACGTTACCGCGCGACACGTCATTCTGGATCGAGGCGCCGTTTTTGGGTGTGCCATTATACGATCCGTTCACATCCTGAAATCCATTCGTAAAAGGATAGTGGGAGGACCATGCGAGCGGCTGGCCCGCGCGCTGGGGATAAATATTGACGGAATTCGTCGCCATGCGACCGGCCGAATCCACGGCCACGAGGGTGATCTGGTAGAATCCATTGGTGGCTCCCGAGCCGGTGGCAGGGATGCCAAAGGTGCCACTGGCAATTCCCTGGCCCAGACCAAAAACCACGTTTGTTGATCCGGCGTTGATAAAAGAGACGGTCCAGTCCAGGCCGGTGGCTGGAATAGCATTGTCATAAAAATCGTTTGCGCTGCCAGCAAAGGAGATCGTGCTGCCGGGAATGTAAACCGAGCCCAGGGCCGGCTGGAGAATTGTGATTTGCGGGGCGGTGATTTGATTGGGGGCGAGAGCGGTTGAAAAGACCCGCACGGAGCTGAGGCATCCGCTGAAATAGGGATCCGCGGGCCACTGACTTTTGCCAAAATAAATATTAGTCGCCTCAAGATTGGCGGGTACCAAGTTCGCAAAGAGATTGGTGGCGACGGGCACGCCATTGGTAAACATCACCACATTATTACCGGTGATGACCACTGCCACCTGAACCCATACTCCCGTGGGCAGCGTAAATGGGGCCTCCACAACTTGTTCGCCAGGGATACTGTCAATGCTGATGTTAAATCGCAAATTGCCATCGGCTGCTTCCGGCGTGAGAACCGAGTAACGATTGGTATCGTTCCCGAAATCATAAATGCGTTGCCAGGCCGCGCCCCCATTCCATTTGACCCACGCCATGAAAGTCTGCATGCCAGACAACCCCGACGGGAAGCTGACGTACTGGTTGGTGCCAGATAAATTCAAAACATTTCCCCGGGTAGGATCATTCACGAACGAAGCCCCGCCCTGCAAAATTCCGTCGTAATTCCCGTTCACATCATGCGCATCCGACCGAAAGGGATAATAGGAAGACCAGCCTGCGGGTGGATGAGCTGCAAAGAGCGTTGACGAAACCGAACTCTGGTGGCCCGCACCATCATTGGCCGTAAGGTTAAAGATGTAATTACCCCCGCCAACCGGCCTGAGCGGAATAGCGAACATTCCATCACTGACACCCGCATAGGGGCCCGCCACAACATTCGTAGAACCATTCTGGGCGTAAAGCACTTGCCACGTTAAATTGGTTGCTGCCAAGGGGCGCGCAAGGAAATCCATCGCCGAGCCACTAAAAGTGATAACGTCCCCCGGCTGGCAGGTGGAACCATCGACAGGCTCGGAAATGGCGGGCAATGGCGCAATGATTTCACCCGGCGAAAGCGCCCGGCCATAAGACCGGAAGTTGGCGTATTGACCATTGAAATAGGGATCCGCCGTGAATTTGCTTTTCCCCAGCGCGTTGGTCTGCGGGGCAACATTCAGGGGTATATAATACATTGAAGTGTTGGTCACGACCGGCTGGCCATCTACGTACAGTATCCCCTGCGTGCCATCCAGAGTCACCGCCACTTGCGTCCAGACGTTTGTGGGCAGCGGTCTTGTCCACTGCATGGTCTGCAGGCTCCCGCCCGGGTTGATATCACACCGCAGGACATTGTCACTGGAGGCGGGCGTCATCATGACTGTCCGCGTGGTGTCGTAGCCAAAATCGAAAATACGCTGCCATGCATTACCACCGCGCCAATTGACCACGGCAATGAACGTCTCCCCGTAAGCCACTCCGGGCGGCAGCCAGACGTATTCATTCGTACCGTTCAAGTTGAGTACATGACCATACGTCGGGTCCGGTTGGATGGTGGCTCCTCCCTGCAGCAAACCAGAGTACTGGCCATTCTGGTCGCGCGCATCGCCCTGAAAAGTATAATCTGCCGACCAATCATTCGTGAAATAAGGCCAGTCATCAGCGGTCCAGGAAAGCGGCACAAAATTGAAATTGGGCGCCCCGTACGCGTCGTATTGGGGCGCGTACTGGTTGGCATCGTAATAATGGTGGCTGAAAGATTGGACACCATTCGTCGAAAGTATGCCCACATGACCCGGGCCAATGAACTTGCCGGTCCCCTGCAAAAACAACGAGCCCCCTCCGGCCGCCATGTCCACCCCGTTTTGATCCAGATACGGGCCGGTAATGCTGGTGCTACGCCCCATCCGGATGTTGTAAGTACTGTTGACGCCGGAGCAACATGAACCCCAGTCGACGAACAGATAATAGTAACCGCCACGACGCCACAAATACGATGCCTCAATGGAGCCGTTGTATGCCAGGTGGTAAGTCGGGGAATTGGGGCTGATGCGCAGGCCGTTGGTCGTGCTCAGCTGGGTGAGGTAAATCCCATTCCAGTAGGAGCCAAAAGCCATCCACAAGTTGCCGGCATTGTCCCAACTAAAACTGGGATCAATTGTATTGTACGGCGAGCCGTTCGTGGAGGCGATGACCGGGCCCTGATCGGTCCACTTATAAGCGGGATTGGCCGGATTCAAAGTCGGACTGGTGACTAGCCCAATGGCCGAGACCTGGCTGCCAAAAGTGGATACCGCGTAATACAAATAATATTGATTGTTAAAGTGCAGGATGTCGGGGGCCCAGAAAATACCCGCGAAACCCGGGACCAGATTCGTCGTCCAAGCCGGGGGATTGGTAAAAATCGCGGGACCCGGTGACCAGAAAACCAAATCGGAGGAGGATTTTGAGGCAATCCCCTGATCGGTATAAAAAAGATAATACTTCCCCTCACAAGGCATGATCGTGGAGGGGTCATGCGCCGTAAGAAAGCCGCGCAACGGAGTGGTTTGGGCACCCGCCCAACTAACAACACTCAGCAAACAGAACAAAGAAGTGAATCGCAGCCAGGCAAATGAACCCGGGGGTTTGATCATAGATTTGAGACTCAACATCACAACGTACAACAACCGGGTCTGATTCTCAAAAAGTAAACCGGAGGGTTCCAGCCGAGACAATATTCGTCATCCCGGCAAACTTGCGCCATTCGATGTGCCCGTCCTGAAAACCGATATTGCCCCCGCCCGGACGACTGCCCTGCATGTGCGCCGTGTTGACGGGCAGCAAAGGATCGCCGTTGGGATTAAGGAGTCCGGTATACACAACGCTACCGATGCCAGCCCGGTATACCGTGAAATCCGCAAGCATTTCGGTCGAAGTCACATCGCTGTTCAGTTTTGGCGTCGTGGTTTTACGGACGTTCGTGTAATCGGCAAGCTGGCTGCCCGCCACGGAATGCGGAAATACAAAAATGTAACCTGTCACGATATAAGGTTGGGGTGCCGTGGAACTTCCGGTGAAAGCTGTCCAAGCGCCGCCATTGTTGTACTGGTATAGTTCATTCGGACAATAGAAAGCATTCTGGTTGGGCGCGTTCTGGTACAGGTTGGTTACCACATACGCCGAGACGTCCCAAGCCCAGACACCGAGAGTGGTGGTCGTGCCGGGCGAGGCACAATCGGGCAGCTTGTCCTGATTATCGGCTGCGTACATCAGGGTGGCCAGCATCAGCTGATGCTCATTGCTTTTGCAGAGGGCAATCTTGCCTTTTTGTTTCGCCATGGCCAGCGCCGGCAGCAACATCGCGGCGAGGATGGCAATGATCGCAATCACCACTAGCAATTCGATCAGCGTAAACGCCCTGCGCGGACTCTTCAAACCCTGTGAATTGGCCGTCATAATCCGATTCATCAGTAGCCGTGAACAGCGGTAGTCACCCGGCATTTTGAAATCCATCATAAATTAAAATCTCGGAAACCCGCCGCAACGCATCGTTGCGCTGCGGCAGGTTTCGTCTTCCCAACCTAACGCCACAGGCGGTAGAACTTTTGCGAACCGGACACCGGCAGCGCGATTTCCCAGGTGTTATTGACAAGGAGCGTGGGAGCGTTCGTCAGCGTCACCCATGGACCGCTTGCCACATTGGAGCTGCTTTGCAGCGAAAAACCGGCGGCAGCCACCGGCCACGTGAGGGTGCTGGTTTGCGCACCCTGATTGATCTTCATTGCTGCACTGGTGGTCAGCAGTTGATTCGGCCCCAGAATATCCGAGGCGGCGATCTCCTCGGGCGAAAGCCGCCCCTTGTAAATGCGGAACTCATCCACAGTGCAATTCATGTACGGATCCGACGGGTAGGGAGATTGCCCAATCCACGCCAATGATTGTCCCACCTGACTCAAGGGACCGTACACATTATTCGCCAGGCGCACCGGCACGCCATTGCTATACAGTTCCAAGTCACCATCACCGTACACCGTGGTGAGATGAACCGGCTGGTTGGTGAACGGCGGGGGATCATCAAAGGTCGCCCCATAATAAACGCCGCTGCTAATCCGGTGCGCTCCCCCGTTGCTGTCGGGACAAACATAGAATTCGTTGGCCTCGTAATCACCGAAGAAGAACAAGCGGCCCCAGTCTGAACCAGCGTTCAACGTAGTCCACGCATCGATCGTGACCGCATTGTAGCCATTGAGCAAATTAGGCGGCAGACTCACATAAGTGCCACCGGTCCCATCCAGAACCAGCTGGCCACCGGTTTCATTGGCATCGCCATTGTTCGTCCCATTGGCGCCGCCGATGGAATCGGATGCGTCGGTGGTGAAACTATAACGGTGTGTCAACTGAGCCTTGTTCTCCACAGTGATCGTGCCGCTCGCGGTCTTGCCGAAATAGATGGCTGTAACCGTCACCACCCCGGGACGGAACGTCTGGTACAAGTTGTTCCCGACAAACGTGAGAATCGTGGGATCGCTGGAGCTCAGGGTCAATCCAACCACCGAAGCGGCCGAAATATTCGGGATCAGGCTGAAATTGGCAAGATTGGCATAACTCGCCAGGATCGTCGGGGCGATCAGACCGGAAAACGCCGGCACCGTTTTGTTCGGAACCGAGATCGAAAGCAGCGCACCGGGTTCCCGGTTCGTACTGTTCGGTCCACTCGCATCAGACACGGCGATTTCCTGCGGCGTTAGCGCCCCGCTATAGATCCGGAACTCGTCAACGGAGCCCGTGAGAAAGGGATCGCCGCTATATGGAGAATGCCCGATCCAGACCACATTCGTGGAGATGTTGGCGATGGCCGCAGTCGCATTTTGCACGGAATATTCCAGCACGCCGTTAATGTAGCTTTCCAGCCGAGAGGTGTTGGGATCAATCACCCAAGTGTGATGCGCCGTGGTGCCGTCCCACGTCGGAGATAAACTGCCCAGGTTCTGGCTGCCGTTACCTATGCCCTCGGTGATGCTCCAATGATCGTTGTTGGCTGAACTGCTGACTTGCGGTGCGCAATAAACATCCGAGCCACCCGTACCATCGCCAAATTCAAACAGCCGGGCCCAGGTACCATTTGCAGCGCCGATGCTGGCCCATGCCTCCAGCGTAATCGCGCTATTGGTATTAATGTCGATCACGTTGCCGGGCAGGCTTAAATAGCAGCCGGAAGAACCATCCAGGACCAGCTTGCCACCAGAAACAGCAGCGCTGCCGTTGAACGTACCGTTGGCGCTTCCAATGGAATCAGAAGCATCCACGGTGAAGCTGTAGCGGTGAATCAGCGCCGGGGGGATAACATTGACGGTAATGCTATTGGTGGCGCTGAACGAACCGTATTGGGCAATCACCGTGGTCGTGCCGGGAGAAACACCGGTTATCACCCCGCTAGTCGGATTAACGCTCAGGATGGAGGAATTTCCGGAACTAAAGGTCGCGGTCGAACCTCCATTAGTGCCGTATGCAAGCAGGTCAACTCCGGTGACATTCGGAAAATCTCCTTGCAAAGCCTGCTGGGAGTTCTGTCCCACCAATAAGGGGTTGATTGGACTGATGAGGTGGATTGCCGACAGGGTGCCGCCGGGACTTGTGACAATGGCTCCCGGGCCGGCCGCGTAGTCCAACACGATGTTGGAAACAGAAAGAACACCGCTGTAGATGCGAAACTCCTTAATGCTGCCCGCCAGCGTGGGATCCACGTCGTAAAGCGAGCGACCTATCAGCCCATAGGCGTCATTCAGTTGGCTCAAAGGAAAGAGAGTAGGATTACCCCCTCCGCCCGTGGAAGCCAGCACAGCCCCATTGTAATAGCGCATCTGATTGTTGACCGGATCGAGGACAGCCACCACATGTACATTAGATTGGCCGTCCAGTCCGCCAGGATTGTTAACATAAGTGCTCTGGGCTGTGCTGCTTAGCTGATAATTAAGGTTTTGATAATTGCCGCCGGCGTAATGGGTATAGTCCCAGCCCGAATCCTCATTGCCGCCCGAGGTCTGGTCACCGAAGGCGAAGGTTCGCGTCCAAGTTTGATTATTTCCGTAGCTGGCCCAGAACTCGATGGTCACCTGCGTTTGCGAGCTCAATAATCCCGCAGGCAACAGAGCATATCCGCCCGTGCCGTCCAATTGCAGCTGTGAACCAGTCAGATAAGCGGAATTGGCATTCGTTGAAATGCCCTGCTCAAGCGTCCCGTTGGCCGTGCCGACGGAGTCGGCAAAAGTGGAACTGCCTGCCGGATCGCTGAAGCTGTAACGATGCAGGAGCGTTTGTGCTGAGACGCTTGCGCCGCAAATCGCCAGCGCGCAGATCGTCATGGGGATTGCTCTTGGGAGTTGGATTTTTGTGGGTTTCATACGTGGTGTTGATTATCCGGTTGCTTGGTCTTTAGCCATCAAGCCCGCAAACATCGTCAACGATGTGCGCAATAACTTTGCGGCGGGATTAATGATTGATGGTGTTAGATTAGATCAGGCGCCGGATTTTGTCTTGAAACATAAAACGGCTTCAAGGCGCCCGCCATCGACCCAATGACGATTCAGAATAAATCTTCAGATAACGCTCACCCACATGAAGCCGCTTTATGCGTCGTGATACATTCGTGATATGGACTAGAATTAAGGCACAATCAATTAAGACCCCAACCTGTCACCATGGCATTGTCATCCCTTGATCAGCCCCGCGCCGAACAGGGCGGACACGCAGGTCAAAAAAACGCTGGCAGGCAACGGGCTTGAATTGAGATAACGTGAAAGGCGCGAAAGCGAAATAGTTTATGAATTTAAAAAAGAATTTCTCCGGCTACCTGCTCATCCTGGCATTGGCGCTTAACCCCGCCATCAGCAGTCGGGCCGATGGAAACCCCGGAGTGCAGGAACGTTGGCCCAGTCTGGCCGCGACCGCCTGGTATGCGGGCAACCCCTGGCTCGTCGGCTGCAATTTCACGCCCAGCACCGCCATCAACCCGCTCGAGATGTGGCAAAAGGAAACCTTTGACCCAACCACCATCGACCGCGAACTCGGCTGGGCCGAATCGCTCGGCTTCACCAGCGTGCGCGTCTTCTTGCATAATCTGGCCTGGTCCGAAGACCATCAGGGTATGCTCGACCGCATGGACCAGTTTTTGACCATGGCCGACAAACATCACATTAAAGTCATGTTCGTGATCTTTGATTCTTGTTGGGATCCGAATCCGCACGTGGGCCTGCAACACGCGCCGACGCCGGGCGTTCATAATTCCGGCTGGGTCCAGAGCCCCGGCAAGGACTTCCTTGGCCACCCCGAACGACTGGATGAATTGAAGCCTTATGTCCAAGCCATCGTTGGCCGGTTCAAGGACGACAAACGCATTGCCTTTTGGGACGTCTACAATGAGCCCGACAATGACAACGGCACTTCCTACGGCAAACAGGAACCGCCAAACAAGGAAGCCAGCGCCGAATTGTTGCTGCGCAAAACTTTTGCCTGGGCTCGCGAAATGAAGCCCTCACAGCCGCTCAGCTCGGGCGTGTGGCGCGGCGATTGGGAGGCTGGCAAACCCCTGTCGTCCATGGAACTAATCCAGCTCAGTGAATCAGACATCATTACCTTTCACTGTTATGGCCAGCTGGATGAAGTCCGCCGCTGCGTCGACAACCTCCGCCGGTTCAGTCGTCCTGTAATCTGCACCGAATATATGGCCCGGCCGCTCGGCAGCACTTTTGACCCGGTGCTGGGATATTTTGAGTCCAAAAAAGTCGGTGCCTACAATTGGGGTTTTGTTTCCGGCAAAACCCAGACCATTTATCCCTGGGATTCCTGGAGCAAGGCCTACACCCGGGAACCGCCAGTCTGGTTTCACGACATCTTTCGAGCCGATGGCACGCCCTATCTTCCCGCAGAAGTGGCCTATATCCGTCACTGCACCCGGGAGGCAGTGCGTCTTGCCGTATCCCGTGACAATCTACCTGGCGAGGTCAGGCAGTAAGTGCAAGGTTGCCGCGGAGGCTGGAAATCTCGCCGCTATTTGACTGGGGCGCCGGGTGCTTCGCCGGTGATAATTCGCTTGCGGCTTCAAAAACCCACTCCTAAGATTTTTTGGCTCGACTCCTGATCCCTCACAAAAAGCCAAAACCCGGATGAAGGTCGTTAAACATATCAAGTGGGCAAACCGGCTGGCTGTCCTCAAAGTCCCCTGGCTTCTCCTGCTATTGACGGTGATTCTGTGGACTAAACTGTGGGCTGATGGCGGACGCATGCCCGTGGAGTGGGAAACCCGCCAATGGCTCAAGGAATCAGGCTTGCCGGATAATTCCGTCTCCTGCCTGTTGCAGACCCGCGACCGTTTTTTATGGGTCGGCACCGGCGCGGGCCTTGCCCGTTTCGACGGTAATCAATTTGAACTGGTGGGCGATCTGTCCAAGCGTACTTTGAAGATCACCTGCCTCTTCGAGGATTCGGCGGCACGCCTTTGGGTCGGAACCCAGGGCGACGGCCTGCTCGTGGTTTCTAACAACTCGCTCATTTCCCCGGGATTGGACCTCCCCGGCGGCGCCAATTACATCACCAGCGTGGCGCAAGACAGTCAAGGCAACCTCTGGACGGGTACCAGCCAGGGCTTGCTGCAAATCCAAAACGGCGGCGTGAAACGATTCGGCACGGCGGAAGGTTTGCCGGATGATTTTGTCTCCGCCATTCACTACTCAACGTCCGGCAGCCTTTGGGTCACCACCCGCAAGGGTATCTGCGAATTCCGCGACAACCAGTTTGTCCGCATGGAATTTCAAACCGAAGGTATTGGACCCAATCCCGAATTTCTCGGTATCTACGAGGACACCAAAACTAACGTTTGGGCTTTCGGCAATACCTTCCTGGTAAACCTGCGCGACGGCCGCCGCTTGAATAATTTTCGTGGCGGCGACATCGCTTCCTATCGCATCTGGAGTTTTTGCGAGGGCCGCGACGGGAGTCTTTGGATCAGCACCAGCGGACAGGGCTTGTTTTCTTTCGCGGACGGACATTTTGTACCCGTGGTTTTCCGTGACCGCATCCTTTCCAGCGACGTTCGCACCGTGCTGGAAGACGACGAAGGCAATATCTGGCTCGGCACTTTCGGACGCGGATTGATTCGCATGCGCCCCCAGTCATGGGAGTTGCTGGGACAGAGCTCCGGCTTGCCGGCGGAGCCTGCTAGTTGCGTTGCTGCCGGCGACGATGGCCGTCTCTACGCGGGCTTTTTACAGGGCGGCCTTTTCTCGGGCAATCGCGGTCGATTCAACCCCGTCGGAAAGTCCGCCGGGTTCGAAACCGAAAGTTTGGTTACCTCCGTATGCACGGCGGGCGAAGGCACCCTTTGGATCAGCACGTACGGCGATGGCGTCTATGAAATAAACGACCGCGGCGCGCAGCAATGGACCACCGCCAATGGTTTATCAGATAACGTCATTTCCGCGGTATGTGCCGACAGTTCCGGCGCGGTTTGGATCGGCTGCCGATCCGGCGAACTCCAACAAATTAAAAACGGATCCATCTCGGTCGCCGGAAAAGACAACCAGCTGACCGGTGGCGCCATCACTTGTCTCAAAGCTTCCGGCGACACCATCCTCATCGGCATGGAAAATGGCAGCGTGCTTTGGGATCGGCAGGGCCGGTTTGAAAAGGTGACGGTACCGGCCAAGCTCCAGGAAAAGCCCGTTCGCGCCTTGTTGGAAGATTCTCGCGGCCGGCTCTGGGTTGGGGCCGATAATGTCGGTCTCTCATGTGTGGCCGCCGGCCAATCACGCCTCTACGAGGCCGGGGAGGGTTTCCCGGATTTGAGTGTGCGCGGCATTCTCGAGGATGCGCAGCACAATATCTGGGTCGGCACCACCACGGGAATCTGGCTGGTGCGCAATCGTGGTTTGCAGGATCCGCTGCCGCAATACCTTGATCTGCAGGAAATCTTCGCCGAACCAACCGGCCTGCCGGGGGCCAACCTGCCCGGCGGACCAGGTGCCGCCGCAGCCCCGGATGGCATGCTCTATTTTGCCTCCAGCCATGGGCTTATAAAAATCAACCCGCGCGCATGGTTTCAGGATAAACGACCTCTCCAAATCCGCTTGGAACAACTGGTCTTGAACAATATCCCCTATTCCTCGTCTACCCCGCCCGACTCGGCTGGCGGGGCGGCATCCGCTAGCATTTTCACTTTGAATTCAACCATCTATTCCATGGAATTTCGCTTCACGGTCGCCGAGTTGGGGACGCCCGAGGCATTGCGGTTCCAGCATTTCCTCGAAGGCATCGATCCTCGCTGGGTGGATAACGGCAACGACCGCGTGGTCCGCTACGGCCGCATGCCCTATGGTAAATATCGTTTTCGCGTCCGCGTCTCCCGCGGTGACAATGTCTGGTACGAAATGGAAACCCCGTTCGCCTTTCAACTGGAACCGCCCTTCTGGCTCTCCAGCACGGCAATGGTGATTTATGGGCTGCTCGCACTGGGGCTTGTCATGCTCGGCGTCCGCCAAATTTCCGTTCGCCGGCTGCGCCTCACCCTGGCAAGGCTGGCCCAGCAGCAGGCCATGGAAAAGGAACGCATGCGTATTGCCCAAAACATGCACGACGAAATCGGCTCCAAACTGACCCGCATCTCCTTTCTAAGCGAACTCGTTTCCAGCGGCAAGGAACCGTCCGGCGAAAACATCCGCTCCATCGCCACCACCTCGCGCAAGCTCCTGCAGACGCTCGACGAAATCGTCTGGGCCGTGAACCCCCAAAATGACACGGTCGAATATCTCGCCTCCTATCTGGGCCACTACGCCACTGAATATTTTCAAAATACCAATGTGTCGCTAGAACTCAGCATCCCGGACAAGCTGCCCGACGCCGCGCTCTCCTCCGAAACCCGGCACAATCTGTTTCTCGCCTTCGAGGAGGCCCTCGGCAACGTGCTCAAACATTCCGGCGCCGGCCAGGTCCGCGTGGAAATGGTTTTGAAGCCGCGCCGCTTCTCCATTATCATCCAGGACAATGGCTGTGGCTTCTCTCCGAACGGTCAACCCGCCGACCTCGACCGCAATCCCGCTGAGCGCTCCAAACGCGTCGGCAATGGTTTGCGGAACATCAAAAAACGGCTGGCGGAAATCAACGGGGAATATCAGATCGATTCGATACCCGGCCGGGGTACGACTGTCATCCTGCATCTGCCGCTGTTGGCCGTGAATTTACATGAGTAAAAAGCCCATCACCATTTCCATCGTCGATGATGACACCGTCTTGCGCGAAAAGATTGCCGTGTTTGTCGGCGCCACACCCGGCCTGCGTTGCATCAGCCATTACGAGAGCGCCGATGAAGCCCTGGCCCACTTGCCCAAGGATAAGCCGGAGGTCATCCTCATGGACATCAACCTCGACGGCATGAGCGGCATCGATTGTGTGCAACGGCTCAAACCATTGCTTCCCGAGTCTCAGTTCATCATGCTCACGGTTTTTGAGGACACCAAAAAGATCTTCCGCGCCATCACTGCCGGCGCCAGCGGTTACCTCCTCAAACGCATGCCGCCCGAGGAACTCATCAAGGCCATTCACGAAGTCCACGAGGGCGGTTCGCCCATGTCCGCACCCATCGCCCGTAGTGTGATCCAAATGTTGCGCAGCATGCCCCAGCCGGGCGCCTCCACGGACAGCCTCACCGACCGCCAGCGCGAAGTGCTGGACGGCCTCGCTGCCGGCAAAGCCTACAAGCAGATCGCCGACGAAATGGGCATGAGCATCCACACCGTCCGCACTTACATCCGGCGCATCTACGAAAAATTGCACGTTCACTCCCGAACGGAAGCCGTCGCTAAATATCTCCGGCAATAGTTATCGCCGGCGGATCATGCATCACAGCACCAATCCAATCTCTGGCACATCGTCTCCTCCTTTTACGGGCGGTCGGTTGTTTCTCTTGGCCGGCCTGTTGGGATTGCTCTGGCTGCCCGAAATGTTTTGTGTCGCGGACGAATCGTGGCACATCAAGACGGAAGGTTTGCTCACCCGTTGGGCGGCTCAAGTCAGTCCGGACAATGCGCTGCCGGATTATCCGCGTCCACAAATGGTGCGGCCGGACTGGCTCAATTTGAACGGCTTGTGGAATTACAGCATCACCTCCAACAACCTGGATATCGCCAGCCATTATGCCGGAAAGATCCTCGTCCCCTACCCTCTCGAATCAGCGTTGTCTGGTGTGGAGATCGGTATGAATGCGCAGGACACCTTATGGTACGAACGCAACTTCGAGGTTCCGGGCCAGTGGGTCGGCCGCCGGATTCTCTTGCACTTCGGCGCAGTCGATTGGTCGGCCCGGGTTTTTGTCGATGGTCAGTTAGCCGGCGTCCACACCGGCGGTTACGACCCGTTTACCCTCGATATCACCCCGCTGCTCGCCACGAACATGGTCCACGACCTGATCGTGCAAGTCACCAACCCCACCGAAAATGACCAGCCGCGCGGCAAACAATCACTCAAGCCGGAAAACATCTTCTACACGGCCTCTTCTGGCATCTGGCAGACGGTCTGGTTGGAACCCGTCCCGGACACGGCGATCACCGACCTCACCTTGACCCCGGACTATGACACCCGTTGTCTCCGCTTCAAGGTCCGCTTGAACCGCTTTGAGCCTGACGCCCTTACCGAAGTGAGGGTGTTTGCCGCCGGCCGCGAGATTGCCATCACCAACACCCCTGCCAATTCCGATGCTTCCCTTGACCTGCCAGACCTGCATCCCTGGTCGCCGGTCGATCCGTTCCTCTACGATTTGCAGGTCGACTTGCACAAAAATGGAAAAACTGTGGACCGCGTCACCAGCTATTTCGGCGTGCGAAAAATTTCCCTCAAACGCGATCCGCAAGGGTTTGTGCATATCGCCCTCAACAATGAAAGCCTGTTCCAGCTGGGCGCGCTTGATCAGGGTTTCTGGCCAGATGGCATCTACACGGCGCCGACCGATGAAGCCCTGGAGTCCGACCTCCGGTTCCTGAAACAAAGCGGCTTCAACCTCGTTCGCAAGCATGTCAAGGTTGAACCTGAACGCTGGTATTATTGGTGTGACAAACTCGGGCTGCTCGTCTGGCAGGACATGCCCAGCGGCAACAATAACATCCCGCAAAGCCGCATCGAATTTGAAACCGAATTGGCGCACATGATCACCGGCCTGCGCAACCATCCCGCCATTGTCCAATGGGTTCTCTTCAACGAAGGCTGGGGACAATACGACACCGAACGCCTCACCAGCTGGGTTAAAAACCTTGATCCCACCCGCCTCGTCGACAATGCCAGTGGCTGGGTCGATTATCAGGTCGGCGATGTCGTCGATGCCCATACCTATCCCGACCCCGAAACACCCCCGAATGAAAAGGACCGCGCCTCCGTCATCGGCGAATTCGGCGGGCTCGGTCTCGTGATTCCGGACCACAACTGGTCCTCCAATTTCTGGAGCTATGAACGCCTCCCTGATGGCAATGGCCTTGAAGTTCGCTATAAATTCCTGCTCAACCGCATTTGGGATCAACGGGAGAAACGCAATTTGAGCGCCGCCATCTACACCCAGTCCGCCGACGTGGAAACCGAATGCGACGGTTTGCTTACGTTCGATCGCGCCGTACAAAAAATATCTCCCGACTGGCTCGCCGACATCAACACCGGGGCCTACCGCAAACGCACCTACACCACCGTGCTGAGCGACGCACTCGTTGACCAGCCTGAGTGGCAATACACCCTGAATACACCGCCGCCCGATTGGATGCACCCTGATTTTCAACCCGCCGGCTGGCAAACCGGCAAAGCCGGTTTCGGCACCAGCGACACCGCCGGTTCCGTCGTTCGAACCCCTTGGACCACCGATGATATCTGGCTGCGACGCGTATTCAGCCTCGGCCAGGAAGATTTAAGCCGCGCCCAACTGCACGTCCACCACGACGACGACGTGGAAGTTTACCTGAACGGCACGCTCGCGCTGAAGGCTCACTATTGGCTCACCGATTACGGCCTGTTCCCCATCAACCCAGCCGCCCTCGCCACCTTAAAACCCGGCACCAACTCCATCGCCGTCCACTGCCACCAAGTCACCGGCTCCCAATACATCGACGTCGGCATCGTGGTTCCAAGTCCCCAATAACCAAACGGTTGTCGCTTCCTAAAAGATAAAATAGCACCGCGGGGGAGATATTCTTGCTGCTTTAGCCTTGGAGTGGCTATTAAGAAAAGCCCGCAGTTTTAGCTGCGGGTCTTCGTTCCCTGCGCTAATTTAGCTAGTCTCTAAAAACAAAAAAACGCGCCGGACTGAAACTCTTCTTCACAACCATTAATGAAGATTAGCCATGTTCCTGCCGGCGCGCCCCTCTACTAACGCCTCAACGCCTATCTGTCATCGGAATCCTCATCAAAATCAAAGGGCGGCGTTAAACCGGTGTAATCCCCAATCACTTTTGCATCGTAGGGTGAATACAAACCGTCCTGTGACATGCGGGTGCTGTACCCGGCGTTGTTCCCGATCAGACCTCCCCCCGCCAGCGGTAGTCCGTAACTGGCCTCAATCAGCCCAAAAGGATTGACGCGAATTACCCGGTTGTTGAACTGGTCGCTGATCAGTGTGTCCCCACCATGCAGCCGTACTGCTCGCGTCGGCAGCGGTGCTGCCACACTGTTGCTGTCGGTGTCAGTGAAGAATTGCCAGACCGGGTTGTCGTTGGCGTCCACCTCCACAATGCGCGCATTGCCGGAATCGGTGATCAACGTGTCCCCGTCGGGCAAACGGCTGGCGAACGCCACGATATTGGCGGTGCCGCCGACGGTAAAGGTCCGAACAATTTTATCTCCTCGCGTCACTTCAATCGCCCGGCTGTTTCCCTGATCGGCAATCAGAACATGACCGTTTTCCAACAATTCGGCTGAATTCGGGCCGTTTAGTTGGTCCGCCGCGTTCGTATTCGAGCCTGGATATTGCCAGACGATTTGCTTTGCCAGATTAACCTCAATAATCCGGTTGTTGCCTTGATCGGTAATGAGAACATGTTCGTCCGGCAGCCAGGTATTTTGCACCGGCGTATTCAGCAGATTCGGCCCCAACCCGGTCTGCCCAAACTGGCCATATTGCCAGACGATGTGGCCGAAGGGATCCACCAGAAGTACCCGGTTATCCACCGCGCCGCCGGACCCCTGAGGGATGATCCCTGCCGGCGTGCCAGTCCCCGCCATCAATGTGAATGGCCCGACCCGCTGGGAATCATTGCAGCCGATGATCGATTTGGCCGAAAAGTCATTCGGACCCAAACCGAACGACCAGACAATATTGCCGTAACGGCTTATCTCGATGACCCGATTATTAAATTGATCGGCAATCAGGATATTGCCGTTTTCGTTGAATTCCCGGTTTAACCTCAATCCCCCAGCCGAAGAACTGTTCGCCAGGATTAAAACCGCCAGAGAGGTGACCACAGCGCAAACGGAAGCTCCGCACAAATATTTAACGTGTCGTTTAATCATAAAAGTTCTCCATTATTTGTTGTTCGTCGAATGGGTGTTGATCGCTACGGAAGTTAAGAGCCACGACCCGCAAAAAAGTTGCCTCCCGCTTGCATTCATTCTACGTAGCTGTCGTCGCCTTGGCGAAGGCGGATCACCTGCCGCAAATCAGTGGGGCAGTGCTCACATTGCTGATTTCTTTGCAAAAAAGATCCAACATTCTTTGAAAGATTCCCCTGCAAGCCACGTACTTAAGTATGAAACTAATATTATGATTGGAAACCATTCTTCAAAAAGGATGGCGAACGAGGACAATGATGCAAAGCGACGGAAATGGACCCCAAAAGCCAGACAAACCCAAAGTTCTACTCATCGAAGATGATCTGCCGACGGCCTTATCCTTGGCAAATGTTCTGACGCAAGGAGGCTGTGTGGTGAAAGTGGCAACGGACGAAAAAAAAGCCATCCAGCTGGTGCGGGAGGGCCAATTCGACCTTGTGGCCCTTGATCCGGAGTTGCAGAACGGTGGCTTTGAAACATTCGTACGCCTCCGCCAAATTCCTGAAATTCTGGCAATCCCGATAGTTTTCGTGGCGCGCAGCTCAAACGAGACCAATTGGCGGCGAGGCTTGGAGTTGGGGCCCAAGGATTACATTGAGAAGCCCTTTGACGGTCCGGCTTTCATGCGCCGACTACTCTCGCATATCAAACCCAAGTCCCAGCCTGGCCTGACCTCCAACGAAAACTGTTGAAGCCCACCAGACATACACATATCATACTTACCATAAACCAGTTACGCATACATAATCAACCACCTCATCCCTCCCAAGGATGGAACCAGCAAATGGGAAAAGATCACAAAATGAACACATCTATTGACGGTGGCCTCGGTATAGAGGGAGCCGTATCAGAACAAAGCAACGTAAAAGCCGCCAAATGGGTGGCTCGGCACCTGCCAGACGGAATGGGACTGCTACAGTCACGTCATTCCCCGCTCACGGATGAGGAGAATCGTGAGTTGGAGCAATCAGAAAGGATCATTAAAAACGGGTGGCGGAATTTTCTGGAGGTTGGGCTGGCGCTAATGAAGATTCAAAAGCTCAAACTTTATCGTGATAAATACGCAACTTTTGAATTATATTGCCGGGATCGATTGGAGATCAGCCGTCCCTATGCCTATAATTTAATTGGCAGTGCCGAGGTCTACGAAGATTTGTCTTCAATTGAAGACATTCTTCTAAAACCGGCAAATGAAGCTCAAACACGCTATTTAATTGGATTGCCCAAGGACCAGCGAATCGCCGCCTGGAAAAATGCTTTGGAAAAAGCGGGCGGGGATCCGGTGACCGCCAAGTTGGTGCGCCAGGTTGTGGTCGTTTACAAGCAAAAGAAAAAGGCACTTTCAGGCCTCAAAAATTCAGCCAGGAAAACTACCATTGATAAATCGCTACTCATTTCCATATTGGCCATGCTTGACGAGGCTGAAGCGGCACTGCAAATAAACAACCTCGAGAAAGCACAAAACATATTACAGCAGCTAAGAACTATATTCTCCGCCAACGCTTTGAAAACCACTCCGGCAGCTAATCCCAATCTGGCTTTGCCTGCCACTTAATGCGTGAATTCGTTCCGCATCGGTTTGGTCCCGGTTCCATTCGTCCCCTAGCGGGCTCAAATTCAACCGATGGAATCCAATTTAAAGCTGGCTGGCTTTAAGGCGCTCAACTTCTTCTTTGATTAACAGCGTTATACGATGTTTGGCCAGATACACCTGGTTGACGGAAATGCCGAAACTTTCCGCCACTTTTTCCGCCGGCCATTCTTTGTTGATCAAAAAATCAAAAATTTGATACTTTTGGGAATCCAGGCTGGTTTTTACCTTCTTCATCGCGTTATCCAGCAGGCTCTTTTGCCACTCGGCTTCCCATAACTCGTCGAAGTTCACGTTGTTCTCGTCAGCGATCATGGACAATTGTTTGGTGTCTTCTGCCGAATCATTGGAATGTCCGATTGCCGAATTTGCCCGTCGTCGGAATTGATCGCAAATTCGCCAACGGCACATATTCAACAACCACTGCTTGAAGGACCCGAGTTTGCGGTCATACTTGAAATTCGGGATATATTTAGCGGCTGCCAACATCGTTTCCTGAACCACATCCTCAGCCTCCGCCCTAGTCAGCCCCTTCCTGATGGCCACGCCACTGATGAGCCTGGAGTAGATATTGAAAAACTCGTGCCAGCTGGAATCGTCCCTCCAGTCCTTCAGACGTTCCAGCAAGGTCGTGCTAGTCGAAAATAATTCGTCCCTATCCTCACCCACAAAATCAGTAAGTCGATTTGCCTACCTTTTGGCAAATAAAAACCAAAATTAATTGAATCGCGCGCCCTTCGCTGCATAATGCGGAGCCGACAGAAACAAAATGAAGATATCCAGCTACTCTTCAATCCCTTTTGCCATCGTTTCCGTTTTGTTTCTGCAAATCCTTGTTCTGGCTTGGTGTGATGTTGCTCCTGCTCAGGACATCTCCGATCCTCGCGTGGATCCGGAAATCAAGGTTGTGGTGCCTCAGGGGATGGTGGAGGTATCAACTGATGCCGCAAAATCCTGGGAGCCGGTTCGACCCAATCAAATTTTAAAACCCTTTGACCTTTTGCGGACGGAGGCAAACAGCCGTTGCTCGCTAATTTGGTCTGATCGCAGTGTGGTTGTTTTTGGATCTTCCACGGAGATTCAAATCGTACCACCTCAGTCTCCATCTCGGCAGGCCGGGTTGCGTCTCATCGGCGGTATTTTTTCATTTTTCCACCGGGATAAACCGGGGCAAATCCAAGTCATCACCCGCGGAGCGACAGCGGGCATCGAGGGGACTGAATTTGCCATGAACGTGGATCAAGCTACAAAAACCACCGTTTCAGTAATTGACGGCACCGTCAAGTTCGGGAACGAATATGGTACCTTGCTAGTCACCAACGGTCAGCAGGCGGTGGCGGTTCCCGGCCAGTCACCCACCCGCAGCGCAGGTTTTATCGCCAACGATATTCTGCAATGGATGTTCTATTATCCTGCCGTGCTAGACTTGAACGATCTTCAATTCGCCGATGCGGAGAAGCGCTTATTGCAGGAATCACTGGCAACCTATCAGGCAGGTAATCTTGCCGGAGCCTTGGAGTGCTTTCCGTCTCAAGCCCCGGATTCAGCCCCGGTGAAGGTCTATTATGCGGCACTCCTGCTTTCTGTCGGCAATGTCGATGGCGCTCAAAAAATATTGGGTTCAATGCCCGATATTTCAAAACACGATCAACAACTGGCCCTGGCGCTGCGCCGCCTGATTTCCGCCGTGAAACATCAACCGGATGCCAGCCGACTTGAACCTCAAATGCCCTCTGAACTTTTGGCAGATTCGTATTACGAGCAGTCAAGGGCCTTTCGCGGCACTTCTTTGCAGGTTGCCTTGGCACGCGCCAAACAAGCGGTGGCAATTTCCCCTGAATTTGCCCAGGCTTGGGAACGCGTCGCGGAGATCGAGTTCAGTTTCGGCGACATCAAATCCTCCGCGTCCAACTTAAACAAAAGCTTGGCCCTTGCACCGCAAAATCCCAAGGCTCTGGTGTTGAAAGGATTTCTGTTGGCCGCGCAAAACCGTCCCAAAGCCGCAGCAAATATTTTTGACCAGGCACTCGCCGTGAATCCTGCCATCGGCGATGCCTGGCTTGGACGCGGCCTTTGTGAGATCCGGCTAGGCGATGGCGTCCAGGGCCGGGAGAATTTGTTGATCGCCGCCGCGATCGAACCGCAACGCGCTGAATTAAGGAGTTATCTCGGCAAGGCCTATGCCGACGCCGGAGATTTTTCACGGGCGGAAAAAGAGTTGGATCTGGCAAAACGGTTGGATCCCGCGGACCCGACAGCCTGGTTCTATTCCGCCCTGCTCAACCAGGAACGAAGTCGCATCAACACGGCCATCGACGACATGGAAAAGTCGAAAGAATTGAACGATAACCGTCGCATCTACCGCTCAGATCATCTCCTGGATCAAGACCAGGCTGTCCGCGGCGCAAACCTGGCCGCCATGTACCGCGACGACCAAATGCCGCAAATCGGTTTGGCTGAAGCCCAAACAGCCATTAACCAAGATTATGATAATTATTCAGCCCATCTTTTTCTCGCCAACACCTATGACCAGCTCCGGGATCCGAATGAAATTGACACCCGCTACGAAACTCCGGACCTAAATGAATACCTGCTGGCCAACCTTCTGGCACCAGCGAATGCCGGGACTTTGTCACCCACAATTTCACAGGGAGAATACTCCAGGATGTTTCAGCGCAATGGTTTTGGCGTCACTTCCGAAACGGAATTTTTAAGCCGCGGCGCTTGGACGGAATCTGGCGATCAATACGGCACTTTCAACAATTTTAGCTACGATTTTTCATCATTCTACCGGTCGGATCCCGGCGTGCAGCCTGACGGCAACATTGAACAAAGGCAATTATCGCTGGCGCTCAAGCAGCAACTGACATTGCAAGATACCGTCTATTTTCAGGTTTCAGACTATCAAATGAACGGAGGGGGTTTGACTGAATATTATGATCCGGCCATGGCAAACCAGTTCCTGACTTTGAGCGAAACAGAGCGGCCCATCGTCAGCCTCGGCTATAACCACGAGTGGGATCCCGGGGTTAATACCTTGCTCTATGTAACCCGTTTGAATGACAGGTTTTCCTTGACGAATGCCGACCTGTTGTCCGCACTGGTATATACACCTTATGGCACAAGTATAACCGGCATTGATTCGAATTTAGCCTTGCAGCAGAATTACACGGAGTTGATAAATATTTATTCCGGCGAGCTGCAGCAAATTTTCGAAATCGGGTCACACACAACCATTTTGGGCGCCCGTTTTCAATATGGCCATTTTAATACTGGCAATCTTGAAAATTACGCGGACAACTATGCTGGCGCTTTTCCCCAACCAGATGGCACTCCGGATGCCCTGCAGTTTTATTCCACCCTGTTCCGAAGGATTAGCGTATACGGTTATCACGAGTGGGAAATCTTGGATTCACTGCGCTTGATCGGAGGAGTAGCGTATGATGACATGCTTTTTCCGCAAAATTTTCGAAATGCTCCAATTTCCGGCCAGGAGCAGACTGAGCATCAAGTGTCCCCCAAAGCCGGGCTGATCTGGACCCCCGCGAATGAAACCACGATTCGCGCCGCCTATACCCGCTCGCTTCAGGGGGCGAGCCTTGATGAAACCGCGCAAATCGAGCCATCACAGGTGGCGGGTTTCATCCAATCTTATGGCAGTATCATCCCGGGGTCCGTCGTCGGGTCAACTGCCGGTGCGCATTTTGAAACGTATGATCTTTCCTTGGAACAGCGATTTCCGACCAGAACCTATCTGACTCTTTCAGCGGAAATGCTCAATTCAACAGTTGATCAAGTTTATGGCGTCTTTGACTATTCGCCCGCGTTACTGGATGGCCCGGCCGTCCCAGCCGGTCTGGAAAATGATTTAAATTATCACGAACGAACCCTCTCGGCTGCAGCCAACCAGTTGCTTGGCAAGAATTGGTCGCTGGGTGCGCAATACCGCTGGAGCCAGGCGGTTTTGGAAAATGATTTTCCCACCGTGCCAACTTCGGTTATTTTACCTCAAGATGGCGGTTATTTTTTGCCTTACCAAAAAACTAAAGGCCTATTGAATCAGGTTGAGCTAACCGCGATCTATAACCACCCGTCTGGCTTTTTCGCCAAAGGTGGCGCCACTTGGTATTCCCAGGCTAATTCGGGTTATGTCACGCAAAACGATCCATCCGGTGAGCCAGGCGATTCTTTCTGGGAATTAAATGCCTTTGTTGGCTATCGCTCACCTCAGCGGCGAATTGAAACCTCCGTAGGATTGCTTAATATCGGCAATCAGGGTTACAACCTCAACCCGCTGAATATTTACAACCAACTGCCGTATAAGCGGACAATTGCGTTCAATTTTCAAATCAATTTTTAGAGCATTGATGGCAAAGCTGTGGCGGTGAGCAACGAGCGTGCCTGCTCATTTCAATGGTTGGTGTTGAAGCCGGTTAAAATTATCGGGTAATTGGTCGTTGGCGGCGGGTTTGAACGGAAATAAACGTTAAAAGTATATTGGGGACTTGCCGGCGGATTCGGGATGGTCACGCCGGACAAATTGCAACCACTGTCGCCGTATTCACCGGTAAATTCAATCCTGACGTCGGCGCGCTGCCCGCCGTTAGTAACGGTAAAGACCGCGGTATTCGTGGCAGGTGCCCAGCCCCAGGCTGGAGGTGCCTGGGTATAGATATTATATCCAGAAAAAGCCCCCGGACAGGCGCCCTGGCTGCCACTTTTCTGAACGGGCGAACCGAAGATTACAAATTGGGAACCAGCCAGAGGTCGTATGATGGCAACACTGAGTAACAACCCCAACGCCAAACCGGAAATGATCATGACTCCATTGAAACAAGTTTGTTTTTTCATAATGTAATTAGTTTTTAGAAAGTTTGTTTTTATTTTATCCCCGCCTCCACTGATTAATGCGACTCATGCTTTAATCGGATCGCTGCACAAACACTAAAGGACTTTTTGGATTATTTTGAGAATCAAAAAAGCATTTTCTGCGACCGGAGAATTCCCTAATGTTCCTGCTTTGACTCATCGACCATCCAGTGACCAATAACATCACCAATAAACGGCGGCTGCTCCAATTAGCCAGCGGAGCCGTTTTGGTGTCGCTTTGCGGTCTCGTGTTGGGTGAATCCTTCCTGGGCCAATCCTGGCAGGATGCCAGCTACGATTATTTGTTCCGTTTTGGCACGCGCCCGGTCACGAACAATGTGGTGCTGATTTCGATGGATAACGCCTCCTTCGACCAATTTCATCAGGCTCGCGGCCAACCGTGGGACCGCGGATTACATGCCCGATTGTTAAACAAGCTGGCTGATGACCATTGCCTTATGGTGGCCATGGATTCTTTTTTCAGAACTCCAAGGGATCCCGAAAAGGACGATGCCCTGGCCGCCGCGATGAAAAGACTAAATGTCGTGTTAATGGCAGAACAAGCCCGGGTAGAGAGTTCTGGCTTTACCTCCGCCCAGCCGATACTCCCCTGCCAGCCATTTCTGGCCGCCGCCCGGACCAACTGGGGAGTGGCCTGGCTGGATCCGGACCTTGATTTGATTGTCCGTCGACACTGGCCGTTTCCCTCTCCCGGACCTTATCCCAGCATGGCTGAAACAGCCCTGAAAATGGCTGGCGCCACACTGGATCCAACGCCGCGGCCACGCTGGTTGCGGTACTATGGTCAGAATTCCGCGTGGACAGAACTGAGCTATGGTTCTGCCCTCGCCCAACCCGGGGACTTTTTCCGCGACAAAATCGTCTTTCTCGGCACACAACCCAAAACCGTTCTCTCTGATCAAGAGGAGGATAAGTTTAAAACCCCTTTTTCCCGCTGGACCAGCGAATCCAGCGGCGGCGTTGAGATCATCATCGTTTCATTTCTGAATTTGCTGAACCATGACTGGCTTTATCGTCCGGCACCCTGGGTCGAATGCCTTGTTTTTATTGCCAGCGGAGTTTTTTGGGGAGCGGGAGTGGGTTTGCTCCGGATTCCAGTGGCGATAGCCTGCGGGATTTGTGGAATGCTGTTCGTTTCCTTGTCGGCCATTTCGCTTAGTTACGCCAGCAATGTTTGGTTCCCGTGGCTGGCCATTGCCGGCGGCCAGATCCCTTTTGCCATGGGGTTGACGATCGTCGCCGAACGGTTGAATCGTTTCGGAGTTGTTGCGGACGGGAAGCGGAAGTTAACGCGGCCAAAAATCCCCGGGTTCAAGTTGATCCATCCCCCCTTCGGCGAAGGCACCTTCGGCAATGTTTGGCTCGGCCGCAAATCCACGGGAGAATGGCAGGCCATTAAAGTGATTTATCGTTCTCATTTCGACGCTGACTCGACAGCTTACGAAAAGGAGTTTGAGGGAATCAATACTTACAAAGCTATCTCGGAAGAGCATCCGGGCCTTTTGCGCGTCAGTTTGGTGAGCGAAAAATCGGATGGCTTTTTTTATTATGTAATGGAATTAGGAGATTCACTTGAGCCGGATTGGCAAACAAATCCTTCAAAATATAAGCCCTGTGATTTGGCCGGCGATCGATCAAGATCGGCCAACCGGCGGTTTTCAATTCGAAAAAGTGTGCACATCGGGCTGGTTTTAACCGAAGCGCTGGCTTTTCTGCATCAAAGAGGTTTGGTTCATCGGGATATCAAACCGCAAAATATCATATTGGTGAATGGTTTGCCCAAGTTGGCAGATTTAGGTTTGGTGAGATATCTGCGCCCGACTGAGGAGATTAAAACCATTATCGGCACACCCGGATACATGCCGCCACCACCAGAACCGCCGGGAACCTTTCAGGCCGACATCTTTGCCTTGGGCATGGTGTTGTATGTGATCAGCACAGGCCGGGAGGCAAATCATTTTCCCGAGATTGCGACCAGCCTGATGAATACCACCGAAGCGGCAGATTTTTTGGGGTTGAACGCAATCATTCTCAAAGCCTGCGATGTTCGCTTGGATTATCGCTACGCCTCCGCACTTGAAATGCATCAGGAGCTTCGCAAATTGGACGAAAGGCTTAAAGTTAAACACGGTCAGACCGGAAACTAGAGCCCTCTGAAGGAAACCATCGCCAGCGAAGTGTCTCTGCCCGGGCTTCGGCAACCGGCGACGCGTTGGACATTTGTTGTGCCGCGATTAAACTGTGAAACTACATCACGAAGAACCTATCCCTCCTGGCGCCACGCAGGTGGCTATCGGCCAGCGACTTGCCGTCCATTTCGAAACATAAATCAAGCCAACCCTGAGCCACCCGTCCAACTTTTAAAAATAATTATTGAAAGAATTAAACATTAAATACGTATTTGTATTTGGAACGGAGTGCCTGAAGGGTGGTCGGTTAACCATCTGGCAGATTCAAGTCAACCAACTGCTGGAACTGGACAGAATTAACCGCAATTCTGCCTCAGCGGAAGAACGTGCTCGCGCTGGTGTGTTTTAATTGGTGGGGAGAGGCAATTAACTTCGAGCAAATAATGAGTGCGGCAGGAGCTGTAAGGGAGATTTTTCGGATGTCGAAAGATCAAATCGTCCTGATGTTTGCCGGCATGTTTGTGCTGACAATACTGATTGTTTGGAAACGATATTAATTTATCGGGTTTTAACCTGACGAATTTGTAATGGCTATCGGTCGACACGACAAGATCAACGTTTTGACGCCAAGGAGGCGGAGGAGTAAGCGCGGGTAATCGGACATTGGATTGCTTGGGGCGTGAGGCGTTCTGGCCTCAGCCCCTCGCCATCCTAAGACTTTCCCGGTTCAGTCATTCGACGGAATTGTACTCCCGGAAAATGTCCTTTGATTTGCCGGCGCATGTGTGGGTTGTGGAGCCGGCAGCGTGCGCGACTATTGTTAGTTGAAGTCGCAGCACACGCCCCTGCCATTAGGGTTGGCAGGGGCGTCTTTTTTTAATTCATCTGACTAATAATGAAGAGCACTCTTGCCTAATCTTCGCGACTCGTTCGCCAGTACATCCTCGCTTTGATGGCGGCCGAATTACCCAAAAGCCGCCGATTTTTTTGACAGCGGCCAGGCACAGTGATACAGTTTTAAATATCACGGTGATAAGACATTATAATTACTTTTAACGGCATGCAAAACACCGAGCCAACAGTAGTCCAACTTACGAAAATTTGCGGCTCGATTGCTTCTCCCGGCTGCCTATTTTGGATGCTGGTAACTTGCGCACTTTACCGGGTCATATGAACAAGCCCATGCAGGAAGCTCGCAACCACCCCGCCGCCACCGAACGAATCATTCAGGCAGGCTTTGCCCTCGCCTTCATCTGCCTCGGGGTCATCGGGGTCATCTCCTTCACGAGCCTGACTCGGTTGAGCAAAGCAGCGGACGACACTCGTCATAGCCAGGACGTTATTACCGCGTTAGGATTGCTGCTCTCCACCACCACTGACGCTGAAACCGCCCAGCGCGGTTTTGTCATCACCGGAAACGAATCTTTTCTCCAACCTTATAAGGACGCGTACCAAAAGGCTGACACCGATCTGGGCTACTTGCGCAAGCTGACAGCGCACAATGTCGCTCAGGGGCGCCAACTTGAAATTCTCGCGCCGTTGGTGGCCGAGCGAATCAACGAAATCACCAAGTTAATTGAATTACGTCGTAGTCAGGGATTCGCCGCGGCGCAGGCAGAGATCGCCAGTGGTCGGGGCAAAATGCTTCAAGATCGCATCCGGGCGATTACCGCTGACATGGAAACGGCGGAACAATCCCTAATGAGGAACGACGAGCTATCGACTCAGCGAGCAGTAACCTTAACGCGCCTGGTCATCCTGAGCGGCAGTGCAGTGGCGTTTTTTGTCGTGGCGTTTTCACTGGTTCTCGTCCGGCGGGACTTTGCCATGCGCCAGCGGGCAGAGGCGGAACTTGACCGCTTTTTTACCTTGTCGCTGGATTTCTTGTGTATCGCCAGTGCGGACGGGTATTTCAAAAGAGCCAGTCCTGCCGTCACGGATATTCTGGGCTGGAGCGTCGAGGAATTTCTTGCCCGCCCCTTCATCAGTTTCGTCCATCCCGACGATGTCGACGCCACGCAGCGCGAGGTCGACAAACAAATTGTGGCCGGTGAGAAAGTGTTGCGATTCGACAATCGTTACCGGCATAAGGACGGCACCTGGCGCGTCTTGTCCTGGCGTTCCGTACCACAGCTGGGCGGCCTGATGTATGCCACCGCACGCGATACAACGGAACTGAAGCGGATGGAAGAATCATTGCGGGAAGCCAATGAGCTGCTGGAGCAGCGTGTCCAACAGCGCACGGCGGATTTGCTGAAAACCAGTAGTGACTTGAAAATCGAAATCACCGAACACCAGAGGACGGAGGCGGCCCTCCGCGAAAGCGAGGAACTATTCTCAAAGGCTTTCCGGTTAAGCCCGGATTGCGTGGCCATCGTCCGCTTATCCGACCGGTCCGTGATCCGGGCGAACGAAGCCTTGTGTCGACTGTGGGGGAGCACGCCGGAAGAGGTTATCGGTAAACCCACCCGTGAGTACTCGAGCTGGGTAAACGAGGAGGAACAACTTGATTTCATGCAGAATCTGGAACAAAAAGGTGAATGCCTTGATTGCCAGACGAAACTTCGCCTGGCGGATGGACGCCTTCTCGATTTCAACGTTTCTTCCCGCCAGATCAGCTTCAATGGCGAAGCCTGCGTCCTCAGTGTCATGCGCGACATCACCGCCCGGAAACAGAACGAAGTGGCTGCCGCCCTTCTAGGGGCCATCGTTCAATCCTCTGACGACGCCATCGTCGGTAAAAATCTCAAGGGCATTGTCACCAGTTGGAACGCCGGGGCGGAAAAGCTTTTCGGCTATCTGGCGCCAGAGATGGTGGGACAATCCATCAGGCGGCTGATCCCGCCAGAACGCCAGCATGAGGAAGCGGAAATCCTTGCCCGCGTCCGGAATGGCGAGAGCATCCGGCATTTCGAAACCGTGCGGTTGTGCAAAGATGGCCGAAAGATTGATGTCTCCGTCACGGTCTCTGCGATCAAAGACGACACGGGGAAAATCATCGGCGCCTCAAAAGTGGCGCGCGACATCACCGAACGCAAACGCACGGCCCTGGCTTTGGCGGAATCGCAGGCACTGTATCATTCGCTGGTCGAACAAATGCCGGCCGGGGTGTTCCGTAAAGATGCTGCCGGAAGGTACGTCTTCGTCAATTCCTATTTCGCCAGGATCCGCAATGAAACCCCCGAACAGTTTCTTGGCCAACTACCGCAGGAACTCCCTCCCGCCGAAAGGCCGTTCGTCGAGGAAGCCACCCGTCATCACGCGCAAATCATGAAGACCGGCCGCCCGATTGAAGTGTTGGATGAATACCGTCGGAACGACGGTCAGACGCTTTTCTTTCATGTGGTGAAATCCCCGGTATTGGATTCGGATGGTAAAATCACCGGCTCGCAGGGCGTCCTGCTCGATGTCACCACGGAGAAACGGGCGGAGGGCGAGGTTCGGCGGCTCAACGCTGAACTGGAGCAGCGCGTCATCGAGCGCACGGCCCAACTCGAAGCCGCCAACAAGGAACTGGAGGCGTTTTCTTATTCAGTTTCCCATGATCTTCGCGCGCCGTTGCGGGCGGTGAATGGCTTCGCCGGTATCGTGCTCGAAGAATTTGGACCGCAGTTGAATGGAGAGGGCCGCCGTTATCTGGAACGCATTCGCAACGGCGGCCGGCAGATGGGCGTGTTGATCGATGATCTGCTGGCATTTTCACGCCTTGGCCGTCAATCCATGAGCACACAATCCATTGACGCCGCCCAACTCGTGCAAGCCGCCCTCGGCGAGCTGGCTCCGCAGCTCGAGCGACCACAAATTGTAATCAACACCGGACAACTCCCGATTTGCCGGGGTGACCCGGTGTTGGTCAAACAGGTCTGGATCAATCTGCTTTCCAACGCCATCAAATACACCCGTGATCGCGCCCCAGCCATCATCGAAATCGGCTGCGAGCGCAAACAAGATGAGCACATCTATTTCGTGCGCGACAATGGCGCGGGCTTTGACATGCAATACGCGCACAAATTGTTCGGCGTCTTTCAAAGGTTGCATCGCTCGGACGAATTCGAGGGTACCGGAGTCGGCCTGGCCATCGTCCAACGCATCGTTCATCGGCACGGCGGGCGAGTCTGGGCGGAAGCCGAATTGGATCGTGGCGCCACCTTTTATTTCACTTTACCCGGCGAAAACCAGTTATGAATGAATCAAACGAAATCGAAATCCTTTTGGTCGAGGATAATGCCGACGATCTCGAAATGACCTTGCATGCGCTGCGAAAAATGAAGCTCGCAAATAATATCCAGGTCGCGCGCGATGGCGTGGAGGCCTTGGACTTCATTTTTTGTCGCGGTCTTCACACCGGGCGCAAGGTTGAAAACGGTCCCAAGGTGGTACTGCTGGATTTAAAGCTTCCCAGAGTCGATGGTCTGGAGGTGTTGCGAACGATCAAGAGCGATCCCCACACCAGAAAAATCCCCGTGGTCGTATTGACCTCCTCCAAGGAGCAGAGTGATGTGGTGGAAACCTACCATCTGGGCGTTAACAGCTACATTGTGAAGCCGGTTAATTTTGACGCCTTCGCCAAGGTGGTGCAGGAACTCGGGTTGTACTGGTTGTTGCTCAACCAGCCTCCGAAATTCTGATTCCATGAAAACACCCCTCAACCTCTTGCTCGTCGAAGATTCGCAGGACGACGCGGACCTGATTCTGGCCGAATTGCGTCGTGCCAACTTCGATCCCATGTGGAAGCGGGTGGAGACTGAAGCCGACTTTCTGGCCGAGATTAAAAAATCACCTGCCGTTATTCTATCCGATTATTCCATGCCCCGGTTTAGCGGAATACGCGCGTTGGATTTATTGCAAGCGAGCGGCTTGAACATCCCGTTCATTCTTATTTCCGGCACCGTGGGAGAAGACTTCGCGGTCGAAGCCATCAAAAAGGGGGCGGCCGATTACCTGCTCAAAGACCGAATGACGCGCCTGGGCGTGTCCATTGAACACGCCATGCAACAGAAACGCCTGCGGGATGAGCGCCGGCGCGTGGATATCTCCTTGAATCTCTTCCGAACCTTGCTCGACCGTTCCAACGATGGCATTGAGGTAATTGATCCCGAAACCGGCTGTTTTCTCGATGTCAACGACACCACCTGTCAATGCTTGGGCTATACGCGCGAAGAAATGCTTGCCTTGAGAGTCCCGGATATTGATGCCAGCGTTGTGACGTTCGCCTCCTGGGAGCAAATAGTCGACGAAATCCACCGGAACGGCTCCAAAATCTTTGAAAGTGGGCATCGGCGAAAAGATGGTTTCGTCTTTCCTGTGGAAATCAACGTGCGCTGGGTCAAGCTGGACCGTGACTATATGATTGCCACGGTTCGCGACATCACCGAGCGAAAGAAGCTGGAGGCCGAGGTGACCATGCGGGAACAGCGCTTGAATGCTTTCTTCACCAGCGCTCCGGCGGGCTTGGTGTTATTGGATAGGGAACTGCGTTTTATTCAAATCAACGAAACCGTCGCCAAGGTCAACGGCGTGTTCTTGGAAGATCATTTGGGTAAGACCGTTCGGGAAATCCTGCCCAAGCTTGCTTCGGTGGTCGAGCCATTACTCCAAAAGGTGCTGGCGACGGGCGAACCGATCCTGAACATCGAAGTGTCCGGGGAAACCCCCAGCCAGCCGGGCGTGACGCGACATTGGCTGGAATCTTTTTTTCCCATTATCGGAAAAAATGGCAGCCCCGAGGGGATTGGCGTGATCCTGGTGGAGGTCTCCGAGCGGAGGCAAGCGGAGAATTCGTTGCGCCTGCTTAATTCCGCCGTGATGCAAGCCAAGGAGGCGGTCGTCATTACTGACGCCCAGCTTGATTTACCTGGGCCGCACATCATTTTTGTCAATCCCGCCTTTACCCAGATTACCGGCTACGCCGCTGCGGAAGCCATCGGCAAAACACCGAGGCTTTTGCAGGGACCGCGCACCGAGAAAAACTTACTGCGCCGGCTCCGGCAAAACCTTGAGCAGGGCGAAGTTTTTGAGGGGGAAGCGATTCAATATCGCAAAGATGGAACCGAATATATCCAAGCATGGCAGATCGCGCCCGTGCGCGATGAGTTTGGAAATATCACCCATTACGTTTCCATCCAGCGGGACATTACCAACCGCAAGCGCATTGAGAAAGCCCTGCGCGAAAGTGAGGAAAAATTCTCACAATTATTCCGGTCAAGCCCCATTGCCATGGCCTTGTCCACGATCGACGAAGGCCGCTACTTGGATGTAAACGAGGAATTCCTGAGAATACTTCAACGGTCCCGCGAAGAAGTCGTTGGCCACACCGCGGCCGAACTGGGGGTATGGAACAAGCCGGGACAACGAACCGCACTCATGGCCAGATTTAAGGAACTGGGTGCGCTGCGCAATGTCGAGTTGGAAATTCGCGGCAAAGCCGGGCAGGTGACCCCGATTTTATGGTCGCTGGAATCGGTGGTCATCGGCGATGAATGGTGCTTTTTGGGATCATCGTTGGATATCAGCGAGCGCAAGCGGGCGGAGGCAGCGTTGCGCGAAAGCGAGGAGAAATTCCGGAAGATCTTTGAAAATGTCAAGGACGTGTTTTATCAGACCGATGACGCCGGAAAAATCATTGAAATAAGTCCCTCCATCGAGCGGTATTCCGGCTATCGACGCGAAGAATTGATAGGCCAACCGGTGGATATGGTTTATTACAATCAGGCTGATCGCGTCACCTTGTTGAATATCCTGTCAGAAAAAGGCGAGGTAGTTGACTACGAAATCCAGCTTAAAACCAAAAGCGGCCGTGTGGTGTTTACTTCCGTCAATGCGCATATTTTGTTCGGTTCCGATGGGAAGCCTGCCGGGGTTGAAGGCGCATTGCGGGACATCACCGCGCGCAAGCAGGCGGAGCAGGAATTGCAATGGAAAACCGCGTTGCTAGAGGCGCAAATGGAATCCGCCCTCGATGGTATTCTGGTGGTGACCAATCAGGGCCGGCAAATCCTCCAGAACCAGCGCATGATCGACCTGTGGAAATTTCCTCCTTACATCGCTGCGAAAGATGACGATGCTGCGCAGCTCGAATTTGCCTCCACCCTGCTCAAAAATCCCGATCAGTTTGCCGCTAAAATCACCTACCTCAATTCTCATCCCGAAGAAATCAGCCGTGATGAAATCGAGTTGGTCGATGGCACGATTCTGGACCGCTATTCGTCACCCGTCCGGGACAAGGCAGGCAGACATTTCGGGCGAATCTGGACGTTTCGTGACATCACCGAGCAACGTAAATTGGAGGCGCAACTCCGCCAGTCACAAAAAATGGAGGCTTTTGGTCAGTTGGCGGGCGGCGTGGCCCATGATTTTAACAACCTTCTGGCCGTGATTCAGCTGCAGGCCGGGTTGTTGCAAGCGGAAAAAAGCCTCTCCCTGGAACAACTGGATTTGGCCGGCGGCATTGAGAAGGCGGCCCAACGCGGTGCCAACCTCACCCGCCAACTCCTCCTCTTCAGCCGTCAACAGGCCATGCAGCCGCGGAAACTTAAATTGAAAGATGCAGTGGATAACATCACCAAAATGCTCCAACGCACTCTGGGTGAACAAGTCCAGTTGCAATTCATGTGTTCGGAGGAGAACCTCACCATTCACGCCGACCCGGGCATGATCGATCAAATCCTCCTGAACCTTACGGTGAATGCCCGCGACGCCATGCCCAAAGGCGGAAGGATTATCATCAAAACCTCCGCTGTTGAGTTCGATGAGGTCTCCGTCACGCAATTTGATCAAGCCCGACCGGGTTCGTTTGCCTGTCTCAGTGTTGCGGATACCGGCTGCGGCATCCCGCCCGAAGTTTTACCGCGTATTTTTGAGCCCTTCTTCACCACCAAAGAGGTCGGCAAAGGCACCGGTTTGGGATTGGCCACCGTTTTTGGCATCGTCCAGCAACACAAAGGCTGGATCCATGTTTACAGCGAACTGAACCAAGGCACCACTTTTCGTGTTTATCTCCCCCGCCTGAACGAACATTCGGACACTAAATTACTGCGTACCTCGCTGCCAGCGGAGCGTGGTGGCAACGAAACCATCTTGCTGGTCGAGGATGAATTGGCACTCCGCACCTCCCTTCGAACCACCCTGACCCGTCTGGGCTATCGCGTGCTGGAAGCCTCCACCGGCGACGACGCCCTGGATGTCTGGCAGCAACATCGAGACGAAATCCACCTGCTCTTAACCGATATGGTGATGCCCGGCAGTACAACAGGAAAAGAGCTGGCGGACCGGCTGCTGGAGCAAAACCCGCGCTTAAAAGTCATTTATACCAGTGGTTACAGTGCAGAAATTGCCGACAAAGAATTGACGCTGGAAGAAGGCGTCAATTTCTTGACGAAACCTTTCGTCGTCCACCAGCTGGCGCAAACCATCCGGAAACGCCTGGATCAAAACTGACCTCAATCACCCGCCGAAAGGACTTCGCCAGGGCAAGATTTGGAGGGTGGCTAAAACGCCAGGTATCAAAAACAAGTTTGGCTGGATCACTTTCCGGCGGGCGCCGAATATTGGTTCACAAATTCGACAAGCGATAAAAAGATGCCTGATTGGTCACGGGCAAAGTGAGCTGATAGGCATCGTTTCTGAGAACCGGGCTTGGTGCTCCTGGCAACCCACCCCAAGCCGTTCCGCCTCCCAGCGCGGTGGTGGTCTGGACCCTGTAGCCAGCTGCATTGGCTGGCCAGCTTAGGACAATGGCATTCCCAACTTGGGCGATTGAAAGCGCCGACGTGATCGCTGGCAGTTTATCCGGACCCGCGGCGTAATCGGCCAACACCTGCGATGAACTCATGGCGCCGTTCCAGATCCGGAACTCATAGATGGTGCCGCTAAACTGCCAATCACCATAAACGTCGTTTCCCAACATATTTTCCGTCGTACCGCTTGCTCCGCCAATACTGCCGGGGCAATAAGTGGTATCAGGATAGATCTGGGTGGCAACCAGGGCTCCGTTGGTATAAAGATTGCCTGTCAGAGTAAAATTATTGTAGGTCAGGCAAACGTATTGCTCTGAATTATTCTGAAATAAAACGGACGAAGCCGTATAAATATCATTGTTGTCTGGGTTGAAGGCCACTTCCAGGTTGTTGTTATTGTTTTCCGGATCGGGGATTAATGCGAAGTTTTCATTGTCATTGGCGCCGAAGTCCCAAATCTCCGCCCACCCATTCGCCTGACTTTGCGTCACCCAGCATTCCACCGTCAGCGAAGTGGTATTGGTCAATATCCCGGCAGGCAGAGAAACATAACCGGAGTAACCAAATCCCCCTTCCTGGTTTCCTGGCAGTAGCAGGCCGTGGCCAATGGTGGCGGCGGCTCCGCCGTTGGGCGCCACCAGCGTCCCATTCCAAGCAGGGCCGCCCACCGAATCAGAAGCATCGCTGACAAAACTGTAGCGATGCACCAAGACCACCGGAGGCGGAAGCACGGTGATGGTTTGGGTGGCGTAAAGCCCCCCATAACCGGCCACTACGGTAGTCGTTCCAGGACCGATGGCTGTAAGAGTCAAATTACTTCCAACTTCAAGCACGCTGGTGTTGCCGGATTGCAAACCAGGGTTGCCGATAGCCACGTTGACGCCCTGCACGTTTTGGTAATTGGCCGTAACCGTCGCCTGAAACGTTTGTCCCAGTTTAACGGGCGAAGCCACCGTAAGGACAATGTTCGTCAACCAGGCAAAATTGGTATCCACGTAGCCCGGTCCGGTTGCATAATCCGTCGCCACCTGGACAGGGCCCATGTCGCCGGTGTAAACCCGGAACTCGCGGACCGTCCCGCTCAAGTAGGGATCGCTGCCGTAGCCCGAACGTCCAAGGTAATCGTGCGAGTCCACCAGTGATGAAAATGGGATGCTGATGGAGCCAATCGCAGCCAGCATGCCGTTGGTGTAGACGGTGGCATAAGGCAATTGCGGATCATAAACCACCGCCACCTGCATCTGGCCGGCGCCCGCCAAAGACGGGCCGAGCAACTGCTGGGCGCCGTCGAAGCCTGGATCCGTGTTGAACGCCTCAAACCACGAACCGCTGCCAGAGTACGGGCTGAAGTCCAGGCCGTAATCTCCATAGCCATTATTGTCAGTATTGCCGAAATCGAAAAGTCGTGCATGCGCTGCATTATTGGCATTGATACTGATCCAGGCTTCAACCGTTATATTGGTGTAGCCTGCCATCAGATTAGGCCCTAGATTCACATACCCATTAGTCCCATTTAAAACCAGGTTCCCGTTTCCGTCCAATCCGCCGCTGGAACCGGAAAAACTGCCGTTCTGACCACCAAGCGAATCAGTAATGGTGGTACCTCCAGCGCCACCATTGAAACTATAGCGATGTTTAAGAACGGGTGGAGGCAGCGGAGTTGATCGCCCTTGAAAGGAAATGGTGGTGACCGAATTTGAAGCAAACGTGTAAAGGACAATGTTATTGCTAAAATTGTGTGGCCAGATGGTTGTCACAGGAGCAACAACCAGCGGGGCCTGTGCTGTATTTGTGGCAGTCAGAGGAGCGGACAGCACTACAACCGTGGCCAATGAATTGGTTGGCACAAAGTCAAAGAGGTTGATAACGGCGGGCTCGGAGGCACTGTTGAGATTCACTGCTTTTAAAACCAACTGCTTTCCGTCCTGACTACTTTCGGCAGTCACATCAAGATCATTGTTTGGATCCGCGACACTGCTCCAGACCTCCTGGGGTTGGTAATTATCAGAATACATTTGCGTGACATAACCCGGCGGCTGAAGCCACACTTGTGACGGATTGAGGAACAACAATCCCTGGTCCCAGCCGTTGTCATTCTCTCCGTCCGGTTGCAGGCAATTGGCCGAGGTGACGATGGGTAAACGCCCGTCACGTTCCGCGGCATTGATTGCCAGCGCATTCCCCATGGCACGCCCCTGAGTATGGTTCTCTGCATTCAGTTCAAACACTACCACCTTGTAATTAGCCCCGCCGGCAATCTGTGCCAGCGCATCGTCGTAGGAGAACATTGCCGTCAAGGTGGGATCCACGGCAGGCCCGTTGTCCCACACATGCACGTCGAACCATACTTGGCGATTATTCTGATTTGCCAGCTCCAGGATTTGCTGCTGCGCCGCCAGAGTCGTGATGCCCGATGCGGCTCCGCCGAAACTGAATGGATTCGTGATGATTTGAGAATAGCTAAAGTCACCCACCACCAGAGTAATGTTGGTGTCGGCTGCCCAGATAGCCTGCGCCAGGGCCTGGAATTTTTGATAATAGGTGCTGTCCACCCTCTCCTCATTACCCAATTCCAAGTATTTAAGGCCATACGGCTGCGGATGACCATCAGTCGCCCGCTGCGCCCCCCACACCGTGTTCGTCGAACCGTTGGCGTAATGCATAAAATCCGCCATGTCCTGTGGCGCTTCATTGATGTTGAAATCCGGAACCGCCAAAAACCCGGCCGCATCACAGAAGTTCAGAAAATCAGGAATGCCCCAGCCATCCGACGAATAGGGATACCATGTCCCGTTATAGGGCGGGCGCAAGTCTCGCGTCCCAATCATGTTGGTCCATCGGTAACCGGCCGCATTGACCATCGAACCGCCATAGCGCAACACCTTAATCCCCTGATTAACCAGCCCATCGGCCACGTCTTTGCGCACTGGCAACCCCTCAAACTGCCCCCACGCTCCCGGCTCTAGAAACGCATAGCCCACCGTTACCGACCCAGCCTGAGTCAAGGTGATGGCAAAGCGGCCATCGCTGTCTCCGGCCGACGGATTCAGCGAAAAATTCAGGTGTTCCCATGTGTTGCTCGCCACCAGAATATTGGTTTGCGCATACACCGTGACGCCATTCGAACTCTCCAAAGCAACAGTGATCGGCGTCGGCGCATCCGCCCGCACATCCAGGCATCCATCATACTCGTTGCTGGCCACAAAGTTCATCCCCCAATGATTCAAAGCCTGGTTTGCTATGCCAAAACCACCCGTCCCACCGGTAAAAGTGATCCGCTGGCTTTGTGTCCCCACAAATACATTGCTTGTCTCCAACGAACATTGGCCGCTCGCCGTGCCCGTAACGACCGGCGTCCACATCCCGCTCACGGCTCCCGGCCAGTTGCTCACATTATACGCAAACGGAATATTGACACCGTTGATTTGATAATCCTGAAACTGCACGTCCTGCTGGTAGTTTCTCAATCCCACCTGTCCAATGGTAAGCGGATATTGGGTGTCGGTGTATTGGATGAGGCTGCTGCCGTTGACCAGCACGTTGATGGAGGCATTGGTATACTGCACTTCCAGATTGATCCACTGACCAATCGGAACGTTGCAGGATACCTGGCTGATCGGTTCCCAGTCTTGCCGGTGCCGTCCCAAAACAACGTAACCGGCCGGCGCCAGTGACACTTCATAACCTGTGAATACATCCGCGCCCACGCCCGGTTGGCTGACTTGAAATATGACGCCGGCGTCACCGCCCTCGTTGGCCGCGAACTGCAACTGAACTTTGAGGTCGCCGCTGGACTGGTTGACGTTGTTGTTTATCAATTTGGGACCGGTTCCATTGACGGAAAGCAATCCGCTGCCGTCAACCTGCCAGTTGCCGCCATATTGCGTGAAGCCGGTCAGGGGTTCGGCCGGTGCGGGTTCCTCGAAGCCTTCGCCGAAAATCATCTGACTGTAGAGACCGCCATAAACCTCATGATTCACATCTTCCAGACACGCACCCGTCAAATATGGCGAGATCGTGTGAAGCGGCTGGCTGGCGTTGACATAGATCTCCGCCTCCTGCGCCCAAACAATCGGGGTGAAGGCACCCATAATACCTACCAGAAAGAGAATTGTTGATTTTTTCATATTTTTTGCGGCTGATGACACACTGGCTCCGTCACCACACCTTCTAATCTTAGTTTTGGCTTTTTGACACATAACAGCTCACTCGCGAAGCCATTTCTTCCAGTTTTGAGCGAACTCATCCAAGTTGGTTTGCGTAACCGGGATCAAAGGAGAATACTCAATGGCCGGCGGATTCCGGCCTTCGATAACCTTTTCAGTTAATAATTCAACCGATTGCCAGCCCCATTGGTAGGTTTGCTGTGCGAAAAGCTTGGCAACGACTGCTTTTTGAACATAAGGCAATTCGGCTGGGAGTGCGTCCATCGCAACGATTTTAACCTTGCCCGGTTCCCATTTGAGTAGCGCGTCAGTAAACAAACTCCAGGAGCCTACCATCGCCCAGCCGTCAATGTCCGGATTAGCGGTCTGCACTTCCTCGATTTTGGCCGCGGCATCCTGGGGAACTTCCTTGCTATAATACACGCCGCGGATCGAGATGTTGGGATAATTCGTGGCTTCATCCAGAGCACCTTTGATTCGGTTCCGAATATTGCGGGCATTTTGATTTCCGCCGGGAATCGCAACCACGTGTTTTCCAGGCCCCAGCACTGCCGCCAATTCCCGCATGATGGTGTGGCCACATTCAAGGTCATCCGTGCCGTAATAGCAAAAACGCTGGCTGGCCGGCGCATCGCTGTCAAAACACATGACCTGCACGCCTTGCTCGACCGCTTTGTCAATTGCTGGCGTCAATGTTTCGGCTTCGCTGCAGCTGACGCTAATGCCGTCCACGCCCTGAAGAACTAATTGCTCGATAAAATTGACTTGCTGCTGCGCATCATCTTCATTGGGCGTGCGCCAGAGTACCGTGATTTTCACTCCAAGTTTCTTGCCCAACTCCACAGCGGCATCCTCGGCCCCCGTCCGGGCTGCTTGAAAAACCGGATTTGACTGGCTTTTGGCCACCAGGGCAAACGTATATTCGGTTTTCTTCGGCGTTGATCCTGCGGCGTCGTTGGCAACCGGCCCGGCTTTCTTTTGTTCACAGCCCGTGACGAACAATGCGGCCAGATAAATAACGGTGAGGCTGGCAAGGAATTGCTTTGTTTTCATGCTGATTTTTGCGGCGGTTTCCATTTAAGAGGCAAGCTCCTGTTGAGTTTCCCGTGCCGAGCGGGCGGCCCGCGCCAGGCGTTTATCGCGCAGCGTGCCATTGATGCGGTCGAGCAGAACCGCCAACACAATGACCGCCCCGATGATGATCTGGCTGTAGTTTTGGTCGATGTTTAGGATGACAATACCGTTGTTGATCATCTGAATGGTCAAGGCGCCCAACAAGGCGCCCAAAGCCGTGCCACGACCGCCGGTCAGGCTGGCTCCGCCCACCACCGCCGCCGCAATCACATCTAATTCGTAGCCCTTGCCCGCGTCGGAAGAAGCGGACCCGTAATAGCCGAGCATGATCATCGCCGCGATGCCAGCCGTGCAGCCGCTGAACGCATAGACCTTCAATTTGACGCGGTTAACTGGCAGACCGCTGAACAGCGACGCTTGCTCGTTGCCGCCCACCGCAAATATGTGGCGACCTGTCACGGCATGCTTGAAGTACCATCCCGCCAGCACAGTCACACCGATCATGATGGCCAGCGGCACGGGATAAAGACTGGCTCCCTGCCAGTTGATTTGGTGGCGAATCAAGCCGTCTGTGAATTGCTCGGGGAAACTTGTGAAAGCCTGGGCTTTCGTCATCACGAACGCCACGCCGCGATAGATTGCCATGGTTCCCAACGTAATGACAAACGGATGGACGCGCAGGCCGACGACACCCAGACCATTTAACAATCCACACAAGGTGCCGGTCCCAAGGCAAATCGCAATCGCCCCCGGCACAACCCAAAAGGGAGAAGCTCCAGCTCCCGGCCCCTGCGGCCCAAAGTAATTCAGGAACATGGCTCCGCAGACGGCCGCCAGGCAATACATCGAACCCACCGAGAGATCAATGCCGCCGGTAATAATGACGCCCGTAGCTCCAACAGCCATGATGGCAAAAAATGAAGTATCCTTCGCCAGATTGCCCAGGTTGTCCGCGCGCAGAAATTTGTTGACGGTGTTGGTGCTGCCGGTGTCGCGATTACGCTCTTCAAGCGAACCGCCAAAGATGGTCAGCAAGAATCCCAGTGCGAGCAGAACTCCCAGCAGCCCGGTCTCCTTAAACCGCTGGCGGCCTGAAGCCATCACGGTTGCCGAACCTGGAGCCGATTCCACGTTTAGCAGGATTGGTTGGTCGATTTTCATTGTTTAATGAGGGCGGAGGTTTTCCTGCGTGTCGCGGCCGGCCATCAGCTGCATCACCCGTTCTTGCGTTGCCTCCGCACGATCCAACATCCCCGCCACGCGACCGTTACGCATGACCATCAGCCGGGTGCTTAGATTGAGAACCTCCGGCAATTCCGAAGAGATCATTAAGATTGCGAGCCCGGCCGCCGCCAGTTCGTCAATCAGCCGGTGAATCTCCGCTTTGGCGCCGACGTCCACACCGCGGGTGGGTTCATCCAAAATCAGGACGCGACACTCCCGGGCCAGCCACTTGGCGAGAACCAGTTTTTGTTGGTTGCCACCGGAAAGCGTTTGGGCAGGAACATGCGCGGAAGCCGCTTTCACTTGGAGCTTCTCAAAAAAACTGGTGACCAAATTACGTTCATCCGCTCGGCGAATGATTCCATTCCAATTCAGGCGGTCCAAAGAGGCCAACGTCATGTTTTCGCCGCATTCCATTCCAAGAACCAATCCCTGCCGCTTGCGATCCTCGGTCACAAATCCGATGCCAAAAGCCATTGCTTCGCGTGGAGAACGCACGGATACTCCCTGCCCCTCCACAAAAACCCGGCCGGTCATGCTCGAATCCAGCCCAAAAATCCCCATGGCAATTTCACTGCGACCGGACCCAACCAACCCAGCAATTCCCATTACCTCGCCGGAACACAGCGAAAAACTGACGTTGCGGAACTTCCCCGGTGAGGAAAGCTCCTCCACGCGCAAGCGCTCGGGGCCGGGGGCGCGTTCCACATGCTCCGGGAAAAGCTTCTGCCAGGCGCGCCCGATCATCAATCGGACCAGTTCTGATTCGTTGGTCTCGGCTCGCGGCATCGTAGCGACATGCTGGCTATCGCGCATTACGGTAACGGTGTCACAAAAGCGAAAAATCTCATCCATCCGATGCGACACGTACAATATGGTCACTCCACGCCTCCGGAGCTGGCCGATCAACCCTTCCAATCGTTGCGACTCCGCGGCGGAAAGCGAGCTGGTCGGCTCGTCCATTACGAAAATACGCGCCCCGGTGGCCAAGGTGGCCGCAATTTGCACCAGCTGCGTCTGACCCGCGCTCAGGCGGCCCAACTCTTCGCGCACGTCGCATTCAGCACCGATTTCATCCAGGCATGCCTGTGCTTTCCGGTGCAGCCGGTGCCAATCCATCCTTCCCGCACGATTAGGCAAATGGGACAGGCAGATATTTTCCGCCACACTGAGATTGGGACAGAATGACAATTCCTGATGAACAATGCCAACTCCTGCGCGCTGGGCCTCAAGCGGGGAACGAAAATACTGGACCACTCCGTCAATTTCGAAACGACCTTCATCCGGTCGATGGATCCCGGCCAAAATCTTCCCCAAGGTGCTCTTGCCTGCGCCGTTCTCCCCCATGAGCGCGTGGCAGACCCCCGGCATCACGTCAAAACTGACATCCTGGAGCGCCACCGTTCCCGGGAATCGTTTGCTGATGCCTCGAAAACTAATTGCGGGAATGGAAGCTTCGGCACTCAAGAGAAAGAATTAGAATAAGCTCAATTTACGGATTGGGAGGAGGAGGCAGTATTTTGGGTTGCGCCGATGGCTTAAATGAATCAGTCGAAACTGCAATGCGCTTGCCACTCGAATGAGATTCGATTGCCGCAAAGGCCAACTCCAAGGCACGGCGACCTGCACGCGCATGGACTGGCGGTTGCTTTCCCACTTTGAAGGCATCCAACAGCGCATCCATGTGCCGGTCAAACGTAAGGTAAAAGCTCCGATCCCGGTCATTGAAATAGCCCGATTGCCAAACCTCGGACGTTTCTGAACCGGAGGCGCTATATGTATAGCGGCGGACAGTATCCTCGATGAGGATCCGGCCTTTGGTTCCATTGATTTCGACCCGGTGCGTATCCGGATAGGCATAGGAGGAATCGTATGATCCCAACAAACTTCCCACTGCACCGTTTGCAAAATGAAGCGCAAGTGCCAGCGTGCGATATGTTCCCTTATGTGTTTTGTCAGTCATTTGCGCCATGACCGAGTCAATGGGACCGCACAAAAACTCCAGCATATCAAAGGCGTGGCATTGGGTCTCAAGCAGGTTGTTGAAAGGGTGGCTGGTGCCGCCCTCTCCACCGAAACGCCAGGTGGCAAAGGTCAAATCACCCAGTCGCCCCTCCCGAATGGCGTGGTGCGCCAAAACCACCGGTCTGGCATAATGATGATTAAAATTGATTCCAAAAAATAAATTGCGGTCCGCTGCTTCTTGCAAAAGCTGGTCGGCTTCCTTTAAGTCAAATACCAGCGGTTTTTCAACAAAAAGCGGAATGCCTGCGCGGATCACTTCCAGAGTCGGCTTAAAATGCCCGTCGTTAGGAAGTGAGAGAAAAGCCAGATCAGGCTTCTCTTTCTCCAACATTTCCGCGATGTTCGTGTAGGCTCTGACTCCAAACTGGGCGGCACGATTGCTGGTTTTTTCGAAGGTGCGACCGGCAATCGCGCGAAAATCCACATCCGGACGCTGTGACAAAATACGGGCGTGCTGTAGTCCCCATCCCCCGGCACCAATCAGCACGGCTTTTACTGCAGATTGTGCGCTCATTGTTCGATGATGACTTTGCCGGTTTCGCCGCTAAAAAACAGCTCGAAGGATTTTTGGATTTCATCCACGCCAAAACGATGGGTGATAATTTGGTTGAGATAGGAACGGTGCTGCTTGAGCCAGCGAAGGTTGGCCGGTAGTTCATCGAAGCGGAAATATTCGCTGCCCACCACGCTGCGTTCCGGCGCAATGATGTCAGGCGAGATCTTTAACGAGATGCCTTCGCCATGGCCGACACAGATCATCGAGCCACGCTGGGCCAGGACACGATGTCCTTCCTGCCGCGCAGCCTGTTTTCCGCTTGTGTCCACCGCCATGTCGGCAGCATCCACACCGTACCCCTTCAGTCCCGCCAGGATCGTGCCCTTGGAAACATTAATCGGTAAACCGTCCAACTCCTCCGCCAGTTTCAGGCGGTAAGGAACCAGGTCAGTCAGGAAGACCTTCACATGCTTTCCCAGAATGATTTTGGCCATCGCCAGAACGCCCAAGCCGATGGGTCCCGCTCCCAAGACCAGGAGTGATTCAATATCCGGGCGCATTAACTGGCAACGCTCAATCGCGTGTCCGCCCGTACCCATGATGTCCAGCAGCAAGGTGGCCTCACTGGCGGAAAACTCCTCCGGCACGGGAAAGAAAATGTTCTCATGAATCAACTCATACTGACCATAACCTCCGTCCCGGTTGAATCCCATGTCCCCGCGTTTTTTCAGACATTGGTTGGTGAAACCCAGCCGGCAGGAACGGCATTCACCACAGAAGTCCATCAAAAATACCGCACCCATGGTGCCAATGGTGGTATGCGTGTTACTGCCGGCCGACACCACGGTTCCGACCGCCTCATGACCGGGAATGGTGGTGGTTCCGTCAACAAATTGCGGTCTTTCGGAACCGCAAAGTGCGTTGGCGCGAACTCGCAGCAAGAGTTGCCCCGGTCCCGGCTCCGGAACTACTCTCTCGCTGAATTGAATCTGTTTGTTCCCGATAAAAACCGGAACCCTGCAGTGAGACGGTATGGATTTACTCATAAAACTAATGCGCGCGGATACAACCTGGACTTCGGTGGATTATTTAGAGGTTGCCGAAGCCAATGCTCCGGCAACCTCCTTCCAGCCAAACTGCCATAGCCCTGCCCGTCGAGTGACTCCCATCACTCGTCCGGAAATGACAATTCGGAATCCCCACAACCAGACGGCCCGCTCATGCTTTTCGCACTCAATTAAGTTGCCAATATCAAAGATGGATTGTGCTGTGGGTGACCATGTATTGGACGTCGAGGTCAACCGGCGACGTGCCGGGATAACCACCATGCATTTGCTGCGTTACCGGCGTGCTCGTCGTACCTTCCAGCCACTTGTGCAGCTCTGAATGGCCATCAGCAAAAGTCAGGGAATTTGCCTTGTCATGATAGCTCCCCGGCAGATCGTTTCCCCACGAGGTGGTCACCAACGGATCAACGATCAGCCAGCCATCATTGATACTGTCCGGATGTTCATCGGTGAATACCCATAAGTCCACCGGTGTCGGGGCGACTATGTCTGACATCTTATTGTAATAGCGATAAGCGGACGAATAATTGACAGCGCTCAACTGGCCGGTTCCTTTAATAAAGCCGTTCATCGAATTACTGCGTAAGCGGGGAAATCGCGATCCGTATTCCCAGCAGAGATAGTTGTCAGCGGGACATTTGTAAATTGCCAGGTTCTGAGTGTAAGGCCCCAAAAGGCCGTTTTTAACCATGTCAACATTGGTATTCTGTGTGTTGTCAATTGTAAAATCCTCCCAGCCCAAGACCCAACTGGTAGGCGTGGTATTGGCCGCCCCCTCCACGTTCTCACAGCAGACATCATGATTATCGCCGGCATACATGATCCAGGCGAGACCCAGCTGCCGATGGTTGCTCAAGCATTGAATTCCTTGAGCTCTTGTCTTGGCATGGCTTAATGCGGGCAAAAGCATCGCCGCAAGAATCGCAATGATCGCAATTACGACCAGTAGTTCGATCAAGGTAAAACCGCCAACGGGATTACTAACCAGCAGGTTGTCCTGTCGAGTCCTCACCTTGAAAACCCGGTTCTCTTTTGATTTGAGACAATCGCCAACATTTAATTTAAGCGCATTTCAGCGGTATTGTTATCATTCTCCATCTGCCAGCGCTGAACTGATCAGCCGCCTGCCAACCGGCGCGAGCAAAATGCCCCAAACGCCTCACCACCTGCTCCATGCCCCCGTTCCAGACAACACTCGGAAACGTCTTTCCGCAGAACGGCTCCACGGACTGTTCAGTGTTTGCTTAGAAACATCCTGCTTCATCATCCGGTATTTTTCCATGAGTTCTCGCGGCTGTCATTTTGAGATCCTTTACATTAGAATCGTCGAAAACAGAATGTGGCCATCACGGCGATTCCCATTGTAAATATAAGAGTACTGAATTCGCCCGGTCAGATTGTATTGGGCAGGTCTTCATTTATGCTTTGGATGTTTAAGATTGGTTTCGCACCAACAAAAGTGTAAACTGGGTGGGTTGCGCGAGTGAATTGCGCGGTGCCGAGCCAACTCTAGTTGCCGTGCAACCTCGGCCAACCCCTCGCCGGCCCGGTTTTGGAGACAAGCCTGCTGGCGCATGCCAGAATGAGGTGCCATTCGAAATCGCTTTAAATCAAATGACGATTTAGATAACAATCACGCATGAAATCTTCCCGGAAAAAGTCCGCCGACCATCGGACAAAATCGCAAAACCGCGGACCGATTTCCAGTCCAACCCCCCTGGACCGCCAGAAATCATGGCTCTTCCGATTGCTGCTGGTTATCGGTGTGCCGGTGGTTTTTCTCGTTTTGGCCGAATTGGTTTTGCGGCTGGTTGGTTTTGGCCATCCCACGGGTTTCTTGCTGCCCTCACAAAGGGATGGGCAGCCGGTTTTGGTTCAAAACAACCTGTTTGGCTGGCGCTTCTTCGGTCCCGCCATGGCCCGGATGCCTGAGCCGATTTGCCTTCCCCAACCTCGCAATTCTAACACGGTTCGAATCATGGTTTTTGGTGAATCGGCTGCTCTTGGCGATCCGCAGCCTCGTTTCGGACTGCCGCGCATGTTGCAAGCCATGTTGGAACTGCGGTATCCCGGCACGCATTTCGAGGTGGTAAATGCCGCGATCGTCGCCATTAATTCCAACGTCATTCTTCCCATTGCCCGCGATTGCGCCGCCGCCGGCGCCGATATCTGGGTAATTTACATGGGAAACAATGAAGTCGTCGGACCGTTTGGCGCCGGCACTGTCTTCGGTAGCCAAGTTCCGCCGCTTCCCCTGATTCATGCCAGCCTGGCCTTGAAAACCACTCGCATAGGTCAACTTGGTGACCTCCTCGGTTCACTTATTCATAAGCCGCCAGCGGGCAAAAGTGAATGGGGCGGCATGGAGATGTTCCTGGACCAGCAGGTCCGCGCCACTGACCCGCGAATGGACGCTGTCTATGGTCATTTTTCACGAAATCTCACGGACATCATCGGCACGGGCAGACGCAGCGGCGCGGGAATCGTCGTTAGCACGGTGGCAGTAAATTTGAGGGATTGCGCGCCGTTCGGTTCGGAGCATCGGCTTGGATTATCCGATACGGACAAAAGGAAATGGGAACAGCTATATCAACAAGGCGTCACGGCCCAAGCGGCTGGCAAAATTGACGAGGCGTCGGGATGGTATCGTGCTGCCGCACAAATTGATGATGAGGTGGCGGAACTTCACTTTCGTGAAGGTTGTTGCGCCCTGGCGCTCAACCAGACCATCGAGGCGCAAAAACGGTTCGTCTCCGCCCGTGATTTGGACACATTGCGCTTCCGTTGCGACAGCCGGTTGAACGACTTGATCCGGCAGACGGTTTCAAATTACCGCGATCCACGGGTGGCCTTGGCGGATGCGGAAAAAGCTTTTGCGGAACAAAGCCCAGGCGGTTTGGTCGGCAACGATTTGTTCTATGAACATGTCCATTTGACATTCGATGGGAACTATCTTTTGGCCCGGACCCTGGCTCCGGAACTGGAGAATTTATTGCCGGCAAATGTTTCCGCCCGGGTCGCGGCCAGCCAACCCTGGCCTACCGAAATAGATTGCGAGCGGCGGCTGGCCTGGTCCGACTGGGATAAGCGGGAGGCATTGTCGGAAATCGCCTCACGTTTAAACAACCCCCCGTTCACAGGCCAGCTCAATCATGAAGCGCAAGTTCGTTATCTGGACGCCGCGCTGGACCAATTAATACCAGCCATCCGGCCCGACGGCATCAAAGTGGCGCAGAACTTGTGTGAAAGCGCCCTGGCGATTTCGCCTGATGATCCCTTGCTGCGAGAACAGCTTGCGGCGTTGGACCAGTTGTCCGGCGATCTGGCAGGCGCGGCGGATAACGCGGAGCGAGCGGCCAATCTGCTCCCAAGCAGTTCAGACGACTGGTCGCAACTCGGGATTATCCTTGCTAAGCAGCAGAAGTATGCGGATGCGGCGGCTGACTTTCGCCTTGCGTTCCAGCTTAATCCCGAGGACGTGTGGTCCATGGAAAATCGCGCACAATCACTAAAGGATCTGGGGCGCCGGGATGAGGCAATCCGTGAATACCAACACGCCTTGGCCGTCAAGCCGCGTTTTGGCATGGCCTGGCTTGGTCTGGGCCAGATGTACGAAGAAATGGGACGCAAAGCCGAAGCGGAAGATTGTTATCAAAAGGCCCTGCTGAATCGAATCGACCGCGCCCCGGAATTGACGACGCTAGCACGTTTTTGTGTCAGCAAAGGCTGGCGCGAAGCCGCCGCGACGAATTTTGACGACGCCATTAAGCTAAATCCCGCCGATGCGCCGACTTATGTCGAAGCGGGACAAAACCTCGAGGCCTTGGGACGCCATGCTGAGGCCGAGCGGTGCTATGCTGAGGCAGTCAAATTATCGCCGGATTTAATTCAGGCGCATTTTCTTTACGGTCTGGAATTGGGACAGGATGGCAAGCCGGCGGACGCGGCCGGGCAATTTCGCGAAGCCGTGCGGATCATGCCGTATTTACCCGAAGCACGGTTTAACCTGGCCATGGCACTCGTCAACGAGGGGGATTATTCCGAAGCACTCGGGGAGTTTAATAAAGTTCTTGAGCAACAACCCGGCAACACCCTGGCACTCAAGTACGCACAAGCATTGCGCCAAAAACTCTCACAGCAACAACCGCATTGAGCCTGGACAGCAGAATATTTGACATTTTGAAAAAGGGCCTCGATACGAAATGAATCCCCCGCAAGAACACACAAATACAGGTCGCGGTTTCGGCAGGAGGTTACGGACATTGGGCCAGGTCAAGTAGCGAAGCGTCGATAAAGATTCATCCGCTTCCCCGCCTTTGCGCCAATCTCATAGGGTTTTGCCTTGTGGCAATCAAACGGAAGTCAAAAACCCATCCTAGCCAGAGATCCGATGCCGATATTACTGTGCCGACGAATTCAAGCCGGAGTTTCGTCCAATAGAATGCCCGTCCACGGTACCGTCTGCATCGGAACTTGATTGTCAGCGACTGGACAACCACCTCTCACGAAAACGGCCGGGGCTATTAAGCTCCGGCCGCATTCCCTCGACGCCACTCCAGTCTTAAGGACTGACCTGGAGCCTGAAAAACTGATTTCCCGAAGTCGTCGAAACGGTATAGGGCGAAACCGCGGTATTATTAGTCGACCACGGACCATGGACCGTCGGAGCCTGGAGCAGGAGAGTTCCTGCTGGCCAGCTGAGAACAATGTTTGACCCGGAGCGGCTGATGCCGATTGTCGGTTTGCCAACTATGATGGAAGCGCTCGTTGCGGTCACACCGGCAACTGTGGCGCTGATCTTGGCATTGCCTGGACTAACCGCTGTGATCACACCATTGCCATCCACCGTGATTACGCCGGGGTTGCTACTCGTCCAGTTGGTCACGGCTTCAGTTACAGGCACACCGGAAACCTGCAGGAAGGAGCTCACGACTGAAGCCTGCTGGGTCTGACTGGTAAGCATGCTGGTCACCACGGAGACACTAAGCGATTGGGGCGTGGTATTGGTTATCACAACTGCGGGTCCGGCAACCGCACTGGCGGCCAAATAAAGGGGTGAAACCGCCCCATTCCATATACGGAAGTCGCGAATACTACCTTGAAACTGAGTGTCATTATAGGTGTCGTTTCCCAACCAATTTTGCGTCGTGCCGCCGGAACCTCCAATGTTTCCCGGACAATAAGTGTGATCGGGATAGGCCTGCGTTCCAACCAGGACTCCGTTGTTATAAAGTTCACCCACCAGACTGGAGTTGTTGAAGGTGTATGAAATATACTGCTCGGAACCGTTCGGGAAGGTAACTCCGGAAGTCGTATAGATGTCGTTGTTGTTCGGGTTGACGGCCACCACCATTTGACCGTTATTTTCAATGGCCGGGCTTGGGTTCGGGATCAGGGCAAAATTCACGCCTGGTTCAACCGCGAAGGCCCAAATCGTCGCCCACTGATTTGCCGAGGCCTGTGTCGCCCAGCATTCAACCGTTACCGAGGTCGTGTTGGTCAGTATCCCGTCCGGCAGGGAAACATAACCTGAATAACCACCGCCCCCGCCGCCCGGCAAAATCAGGCCATTGGCTGTGATGCTGGCGGCTGTTCCGGCACCTGGTGGCACCAGCGTTCCGTCCCAGACAGAGCCTCCCACCGAGTCAGAAGCATCGTTGGTAAAGCTGTAACGATGCAATAAAGTCTGGGGAGTAACAGTAATACTGGGGCTCACGGCGGTAACGCCGCCAACCGTGGCGCTGACCGTGGCACTGCCCAAGCCAACCCCGGTGATCAACCCGCTACTACTTACCCTGAGAACATTCGGGTTACTGCTGAGCCAATTGGTCGCGTCAGCGGTTGCCGATAGAATGTTGGCTCCGGTTTGCGGGAGCGTCACATTAACGGCAGCCTGCTCAGTTCCGGTGATGACCACCCCGGGTCCCGCCGTGAGACTGGCCGACGTCGGCGTCAGATTGTTGATAATGACATTCGGCCCCGCCACCGCGCTGGCGGAGAGATACAATTGGGAAACGGCGCCGTTCCAGATCCGCATTTCATCAAAAGTCCCATTGAAGACAGCATCATTCCACTGATCGAGCCCAATGTAGTTATTATAAGTGAAGCCGAAGCTTGCCGGCGTGGTGGCGATACCGGTCGCGAGCGCCACCTGCACACCGTTGGAATACATCATGCAGGTCTGACTTGACGCATTGTAGGTGACGGTGATGTATTCCTCCACATGTGTCGGCAGGGGGACATTTCCGTAATCAAATGCGTCCTGGGTGTTGAAGTTTTGTCGAAATTCCGTCCACAGGCCCCCTTGGTTGCCGGCCGAAGGAATCAAGTCGATATAGTTATTTTGAATAAAGTTATTATTCGGACCGGTGGTGCTGCCACCGAAGGACCAGGCGCGCGACCAAGTCTGTCCCGCATTGTCCGTCAACCACGTTTCAATCGTGATTGAATTGCTATAAGTGGAAAGTATCCCATTGGGGAACTGCGCGTAGTTGCCCCCGCCGCCCGGCAGCGTCAGCACGCCGCCCCCGAGGCTCGTGGAGCCCAAGAGCGTGATATTGGCACCCGCGATCGAGTCGGTGGCTGTCGTGCTGCCAGAGGGCTCATTAAATGACCATTCGTGTTGCAGGACCGGTGCAATCACCGTTAACGTTGCGGAAACATTGGTGGTCGAGATGTCGTTGGAAACCAATACGCTATATGTGCCAGCCTCAGTGTAGGCGACATAGGGCAAAGCCAGAGTCGCATTGGTTGCGCCGGAGATCGGCGTGCCATCAAAACTCCATTGATAGCTCAAGTTACCCCCCAGAGCCAGCACACTAAAGTCCGCAGCATCATGCGCGATAACGGTCTGATTAACCGGTTTCTGCAAGATCACCGGTGCCGTGTCCGAAACAGAAATCAGCGCGCTGGCTTGCGTAACGCCTCCAACGGTGGCACTTACCGTGGCGCTGCCGCCGGATTGTGCGGTGATCAAGCCACTCCCGTTAACCGTGAGTACAGCCGGGTTGCTGCTGATCCAGTTGGTAACGACCGCTGTCAGCGGCACACCGGATACCTGCAAGAAATTGCCGCTGACGGTGGCCTGTTGAGTTTGCGACCCAATCATGCTCGTGCTGTTAAGTGAAACAGTGAGCGCCTGCACTGTGGTGTTTGTCACCACGACACCGGGGCCGGCCGTGGTGCTGGCCGCCAGGTACACAGGCGAAACGGCGCCATTCCAAATCCGGAACTCATAAATGGTGCCGTCGAACTGCCAGTCACCATACACATCGTTTCCCAGCACATTTACCGTTGTGCCCCCGGCGCCGCCAAGGTTGGCGGGAGTATAAGTATGATCAGGATAAGACTGTGAGGCAATCAGTGTCCCGTTGGTGTAAAGACTCCCCGTCAGGGTGGAATCATTGAAGGTAAAGGCAACGTATTGTTCCGAGTTGTTCGGAAAGACCAGCGACGAAGCCGTGTATATATCGTCATTGTTCGGATTGTCGGCCACTTCCGCGTTCGGACCGTTACCGGGCAGCGGGATCAGCCCGAAATTCTCATTGTCGTTGACCGCAAAATCCCAAATCTCCGCCCACCCATTGCCCTGATTCTGCGTGACCCAGCATTCAACCGTGACCGAGGTGGTATTGGTCAATATCCCATTCGGAAGGGACACATAACCGGAATAACCAAACCCGCCAGTTTGATTACCCGGCAGGCTAAGTCCGCTGGAAATGGTGGCGTTCTGTCCGCCGCTGGCACCGACCAAGGTTCCGTTCCAGGCCGGGCCGCCAACTGAATCCGACGCGTCGGTGGCAAAGCTGTATCGATGCAAGAGCGCCCGCGGCACGACGGTGATGCTGCCACTCGTTCCAGTGACACCCCCAACCGTGGCACTGACCGTGGCGCTTCCGACGCTAACTCCCGTGATCAAGCCGCTGCTGCCGACCGTGAGAACGCCCGGATTGCTGCTGATCCAGTTGGTGGCGTCGCTGGTCGCCAGAAGATTTGTCGACCCGGTCTGCGGAAGCTGAACGGTGACCGTGGCTTGCTCGGTTCCGGAGATGACCACAATGGGACCCGCCGTGACACTGGCCGAGGTGGGTGTCAGATTGTTGATCACGACACTCGGACCGGCTACCGCACTGGCCGACAGATACCGTTGTGAAACTGGGGCAGTCCAGATGCGCATTTCATCGAAGGTGCCGTTGAAGACGGAATCATTCCATTGGTCGAGGCCGATATAATTATTGAAAGTGAAGCCCAAACTTGCCGGCGAGACCGTGACAGCCGTCGCTATTGCTACTTGGACACCGTTGAGATAGAGCCTGGCAGTTTTGCTCGGCAGATCATAGGTTACAACCGTGTATTCCTCGGTTCCGGTTGGCAAGGGAGCATTCGCCTCGGCATCGACGGTACCGCCTTGTTTGAATTCGGTCCAGAAAGTTCCGTTGCCGGCGGTGGGGATCAAGTCAATGTAGTTATTCTGACTAAAGTTATTATTCGGACCGGTGGTACTGCCACCGAAGGACCAGGCGCGCGACCAGGTCTGTCCGGCATTGTCCGTCAACCACGTTTCAATCGTGATTGAGTTGTTGGTAGAAAGTATTCCATTGGGAAATTGCGCGTAGTTGCCGCTTCCGCCCGGCAGCGTCAAAACCCCGCCCCCCAGGCTGGTGCTACCCAATAGAGTAATATTGGCTCCCGCCACTGAATCGGTGGCCGTCGTGCTGCCAATGGGCTCATTAAATGACCATTCGTGCTGAAGGGTTTGCGCCGTAATCAGGCAAGGCAACGCAAACAGAGACAGGGTTAGGGCAATGACAAGTTTGGACGCGGCAAAGGCCAATCCATGGCGCGACCATAATGCAAATATATATGGCTTCATAACTACAACCGGGGTTTTCATTTGTTTTTAATTTTTTTGTTGGGTAAACGCAGAACGGAATTTATCAGCGTAGACTGAATCGATCCTGGGCCGTTCCAAACAGGCAAGCCACCACCTCCAGGTCCCGCAGCATATCCTGCGCCGGACCGGTCGCAGAGGGTAGCCGGACGGCGATCCGCCATATTCCAGTAGAAACCTGGCGCGGTGAATTCTGTCGTGGCATGCTGGCATCTTCACCCAACCACCCGGATTTATCCATGAGCTTTCACGGCTGAGCTTTTGAGATCCTTTATATGAGTAAAAACTAAACTCCACTCTGGCTGGCACAGTTTTTTCCGCTGTAAACACAGCTCCAGCGTGTTCATGAGCCTAACTTTGAATCGCCCATTCTTTCGTTCAATTTGTGATTTTTAAGACTGGTTTCGCACCGGCAAAAGCGTATGGTTGGAAAACGCGTGAGTAGATTCCCCATGAAAAAGCCGCCGCAAGTTGCGTTGATCATCGAATCATCGGTCAGCTATGGACGCAGCATACTCCAGGGAATTGCACGTTACATGTCTTCCCATCATCGCTGGTCGGTATATTTTGAACAGCACGAGCTGGGAACAGCCCCGCCGGCCTGGCTGGCTTCCAGCCACTGGGATGGCATTCTCTGCCGGCCCACCGACCCAACCCTCGCCCGCCGCCTGCGGCGCATGAAGGTGCCGGTGGTGGATTTGAATGATCTTTACGAAAATTTAAAATTGCCGTGGGTCGGCTCGAATCACCATGCCATTGGAAGTCTCGGTGCCAATCATTTTATGGAGCGGGGATTTCGCAACTTCGCCTTTTGCGGATTCAGCAAGGAACTTTGGGCCAGGCAACGGCGCGAAGGTTTCTGCGCCGTGGTCAAGAAGGAAGACCTGTCCATCCCGATCTACGAGTCCCCCTGGCGCGGCTCAGCAGTTTCCCGATGGGACCTGGAAATTGAGCATATTGGAAAATGGCTCGAACTCCTGCCCAAGCCGATCGGGGTCATGGCCTGTAACGACGCCCGCGCTTTGCATCTGCTTGATGCCTGCCACCAGCGGGGCATCCTCGTACCCGAGGAAGTCGCGGTCATCGGCGTGGACAATGAGGAGATCTTCTGTGAACTTTGCAATCCAGCTTTATCCAGCGTGGCACCTGACGCGGAACGCATCGGATATCAGGCTGCGGAGTTGCTTGATCGGCTCATGGCCGGCCAACCCCCTCCCAGCCAGCGGATTCACATTGATCCCGTCCGCGTCGTAACCCGCCGCTCATCCGACACACTTGCCATCAAAGATCGGGCGGTGTCAGCTGCGATTAGATTCATTAGCGAGCAAGCCTTTCATGGTTGCACGGTTACCGACGTCATCAATTCCGTTCGAGTCTCGCGCAGCTTTTTAGAGCGTAGTTTTCGTCAGCATTTGAAGCGTTCTCCGCAGGCCGAAATCCGTAGAGTCCAAGGTAACCGTATCAAGCAATTGCTCACCGAAACAGATTACACCTTGGAAAGAATTTCCGAGCTTTCGGGTTTTGAACATCCCGAATACATGAGTGTGGTTTTCAAACGATTGTTCGGCCAAACGCCGGGACAACATCGCAAGCAAACACGAACCACTTGATCATAACCTTTGTCCGTTGGATTTTACTCACAAACTTTATTTCCAAAGCGGATTCGATATTGTCAGCCGATGAGAACTCTCTGCAAATAAAGGCGCCTGATTCTTGGTTAAATCCCCCGTCACCGAATGAGCTTGCCCCAACCATCCGATTCGTGAAAGATACTTTCTTGTCGGCACATTGACACTGGCTGGAAGGGTGGCTGAGTGGTTAAAGGCATCTGACTCGAAAATGAAGAACCCTCTTTCTCAGACTTCCTCAATCGTCATCAGGTTTGATTCTATTGGTGATTCTCAATTTCCACCTCATCAGCCATCCGCAGAAATCCGCTAAAAAACCTCAAACAGTATCAAATGGCAGTATCAGATTTGGCATTCAACCTATTCATCACGATAATAGGTTGCATCATGCTTGGGTGCGCGTCCGAGCCACTCAGGCTTAACGACAGTCCCATCCATTAAAACGATGCAACGTCGATAATGTCCAACGAGGCCAACATGGCCGAACAAAATGTTGTAGTAACAAATGTGCTGATACATGCCCCCATCTGGATCAACTGGGCGAACTACAACCTCGAAGACGCACGAATCGGCGCTGCAATCCTGCGAAACTATCCAGGCTTTTGCGATAGTAATGGCTTTCTTAAGTGAAAGAGGCGGCTCTTCCTGACCGATATGCCAAAGTGGGGTTTTGTTTAATCTATCGAAGGAAACTCTCCACACGTTCGTCAATCCACCACCATTATTTTCATTGATGAACAACTGGATCGTGGCGTCCTTGGCACGACAAACATTGCCGAAAAAGATAGTCAAAAATAGAAAGCAAATGAAGTTATGTATGCGCATATTTTGTTCGTGATACCTTTTGAGAAAAGGTGTCCCGCTCCCAATGAAAGTCAAGCCTCCACAGCACTCATACTTCACGTTCTCGGACTCGCTTAATCTCGAACTCATCTTCTGTCCGTTTTATGCTTTTGGACAGTTATTAGAATATTAAACAAGGTTAAGGGCGGCAGCGGGGCCGGGCTCCGCCCGGCTCCCGCCACCGCCCCCAAACCCCGTTCAGTGCAAACGTTCAGCTTCCTTGATGATCATGCGCTTGTCCCGTTCTTCCCAGCGCAGAACCCTGAGCGTGACTTGCTGCATTTCGGGCAGCTTCGGAAACTCCACAACGTTTTCGCCGTCGAGTTTCACCTTGCCGTCCTTGAGATCGGGGTATTCCTCGAATACCACGAGCCCAGGTTGCAACGCCAATTCATGCCGCACGCAGACCAGCTTGCCCGATCCGTCCTTGCGGTTGAACACTTTCGCCGTGCTGGACATCACAATTCCACGGACAATCAGTCCGTTTATTTTGTCGCTTCCAGCAGTTGATTTTGTGTCTGTAGCCATAAGTTTATTCCCTCCTTTCTGTTGATGATGATTTCCCCGCTGCCTTTGTAGCGACCATCCAGCGCAGCAGCCAAAACTAGCTGGTCGAAAATCTCGCGGTAAGGCACCCGAAACCGCACCGTGCGGGCCTTGCCGTTCTGCCTGATTACTGCCATGCAGGCCCAGCGCCAGAACCGCTCGTCCATCGTGAACGAGGCACGCTTGCGGGGCTCTTTGAATGAAATCACTTTCGGTCGCACAGGCAGAGGCTTCAGGAATCCTTTGGTCGTTTGAAACACTCGCAGCCGTTTGCGCTTGAGCACCCAGTCCGGCAGGTCATCCGGCTTGCTGACGTACTTCAGGACATACTGAAAATCGTCCCCCTCGATTCGCTGGACCTTGACCCAGCCACGATCCCACAACGACGCCAGCAGCTCCTTGGGCAGGAAACGGCGGGTCAGGAAAATGGCGTGGTAATGCACCCAGCCAGACTCGTGGAATTCGACCTTGATGCAGTATGGAGCATTGATGGTGTACACCTTGCCCTCGTGCTCGACTCCCTTCCGCAGCAGGTAAAATACTTTTCGCAGCCAGTCCCGGCTGTCCTCAAATGCCATTTCCTCATCGCTGTAGTTTTTCGGGTCCAAAGTGAATGTGAGGAACAAGCACCCTTGAACGTCCGGCAGCCGGTCCCAGAACCGCGCCAAAACCTTGAATATACCGACCGGATGGAACCAAGAGGCGGGAATGAATTCCTTGATCGTCTGTTCATTTAGAATGGCGTTTCGCCTTGCTTCGCTCGTCCCCAGCGAAACGCAAAGAGGGGAAACCCCACCCCCTTGGCTCAACGTTTCATCGCGAGTTTCCCCTATGGTGGGCGGCTGGATCATACGCGCCACTCCGATGGTTTGGAATTGTCCTTGAGGAAACGCTCAAGCTCTTTCACCCAATAAATCGGGCGGTACGTGGCACGACACGGGCGCAGCAAACCGCGAGCTGTCAGCCGGTCGAGTGTCGCGGGACTGACGCCAAGTGCCCTTGCCGCTTCAACGCGGGTGAGGCCCAGCTTTGGCGGCAGATTTGCCGACGCGTTTTCGTCTGTAATAATCACGCGTCATACTTACGACGACCGCTAGAAAAGAAATAAGGGGTTCCACCAGTTGGCAGAACCCCCTATTTAATTCTTAAAAATTATGCCTGCGAATATTGTGGCGGACGACCCCGGCCACCAATTGAAAGTTTTATGTCCTTGAACACGTCCTTGAACCAATCAGGCGTCCGGTTCTTGAACTCGGGCACCTTCTTTAATTCGGCGATCAAATGTTGATTCGTTTTTGGTAGGACTGACCTGCGCATCTTTTCAATGTCATACTGCCATGCCAGTAGTTCCGCGTGAATCTCGGTGCGCCGGTCATCCCCGCTGAACTCACCGTCTTCATTCAAGAACATGCTGAAACCCTCGCTTAAGCCTCTGAAGAACAGCGCCTGCTTTTTGATGCTTTGTTCCGCCGCCAGGGCGAATGCGTTAAGCCTCATTTTCTCAAGCTGGGTGAATTGTTTCTCGAAGGCTAAAACAAACAATTCTTCGTCGGTGATCGTGTCATCCAGCGGACGCCCCAGCACCTTTAAGCAATATTTCCGCGCTTGATCGAGCCCCAGTCGCTCACTGATCCTTTCCCATCTCCGCGCGCTGATTCTATCGAAGCCATCTTCTTTCAATATTCGTGGCACGTCTTTCGTGACGAAGGAAACATATCGCTGACCAATACCAACTAAGCGACCGAAATTCTGCCAGTTGACAGCACCCCTTGGCCGAAGTTTCCGAAGCGATTTAAAAATGGTTTTGCCAAAATTCCGGCAGATATTTTTGGACCATTGCGGTGTCTCGAAGGTTCTGCGCCAATGCAGCAAAGGTTCAAGACGCAACTCCCCACGCATATCGCACTGGAGGTTCATCAAAGCTTCAAAGACAGTTGGCGGGAAATGTCCAGCCGCCATTTTATTTTCAATTTTCTTTTTCTGTTTCATGCACCAATTTTTCAAAAGTTACTTTTTGCGCCATGGCAACCGAGTGCTGGTCGCGGAGGTGGCCATAAACTTTCATTGCCAAGGCACCGCCGTCTTTATGACCCAGCCACCGGCTCACCGTTGGAATATCAACACCGGATTCAATGCAAAGTGTCGCAAAAAGATGCCGTAGATCGTGGTGGGTGAAACGGACAATCCCAAGTTTCTTGCAGGCCGAGTCAATCGCGTTCTGGCACTCGCGCACCCGCATCACAGGCTGGCCGGCGGGTTCCTGTGGCCGTTCAGCCCGTAGCCGCTGGAGCAGCGCCAGCATGTCAGGAATCATCGGCACACGCCGAATCGTCCAATTTTTAGTGCCGGTTTCAGGATCGCCGCGCACGGTAATTTCCTTTTTCTCGAAATCGCAGTCCGCCCAGGTGATGTTCGCCGCCTCGCTCTTACGAAAACCGCCATAAGCCAGGAACCGAACCAGAATTGAGCAATCCTTGCTAAAACGGCGGTTCACCTGCTCGATTTTTTCAACGAGTTTGAGGAATTCAGCGTGACTTGGAAGGTGGAGTTCCTTTTGCCGGACCCGCTGCTTTTTGACGAAACGCGCCGGATTGTCATAACGGGCGCCGACATCAATCGCCAAATCAATGACCATGCGCAGTGTGCCGACCGTGTTGTTGAAATTTGACGGGCTCGCCGTCTCCCCAAAACGCATCGCCCAGCCCAAGCAATCCTGCTTGGTGATCTTGCGGATTTCCGTCTCTTCCAATTCCGGCCACGATTTGAGCATGGCGGCGATTCGCTCCTCGCGGTAGGCTTTGCTTCGGGGTTTTAGGGAATTGTCATTTATCAGCCGGTTCCGAAATACGGCCAGCGCATCGCCAAAGCGCATGTTTCCATTCGCAACCGCCCCTTGGACTTCCACCCGCTGGCGCTCGACTTTCTCCAAGTCTGCCAGCCGAAGCTTGGCGACGGACAGCTTGTTGGTTTTAAGCGAACGACGAATGAGCTTGCCCCGCACGCGGATTCGTGAAAAATACACGCCTGATGGCACATATCGAACAAGATTTGCGAACGGCGTCTTTAGCCAAAGGTCTTTTGGTGCTGCAATACTGTCTTTCACACAAACAGTATCAAAAAGCAGTATCAGAAAATCAACACGCAAATTCGAAGTTCGATATAAGTGCTTGTAAATAAACTAGTGGAAGGGTGGCTGAGTGGTTAAAGGCATCTGACTCGAAATCAGAAGTACGGGTAACCGTACCGGAGGTTCGAATCCTCTCCCTTCCGCCATTAACGCACTGGCCATCAATGGTTTGTGCGGTTGATGGAAAAGCCGCCTGATTTCCCCGGCTGGGGGCAAAATAGCCCGTCACGCCACTGGTCACGACACGACATTTTTCAAGGTGGCGCATACGCTCATGGCCAGTAGATTCTTCTTGGCTGCGCTATACCGCTGCCAGTGCTGATCCACAGAATTCGTCAGCTTGACCAGCCATGCCCGATCTTTGGCTTGTTCCAACAGTTCAGCCGTGGAACAGAATTTGATGCCTTTCAGAGCTGGATTGCCCACCGGTTTGAGCAACTGTTCTGCAACGAGTATCGCGACAGCGTGCGTCCCAGACTTTGACCTTGTCGATTGGGCTGAAGGTTTGCTGTTGATGAATAAAAATCGGTATGCCCTTCAATTAAAAGGGATATTGAAGAAATGGCTTACAAATCTGACCAGGAATCCACGTACCCAATTGCGTATCAAGAACCGCAAAACTATTTTCAATGGCCTTACCCTGAACATTATTTGGTGCCTGTTCTGAGGAGCGAAACACCAACAAATGTGAATCTTTGGGGCCAGGCAAAAATTCCACACATTTGTCTTCAGAAAAATACCAGTTGAACACACTCTTCTTTCCTGGCCTTAACGATGGTGGGTGTGGTGATTCAGGTATGGCAGAATTTGGTGGTCCTGATCGGTAAGCTTCCATTGCACCCCTTACAACACCGGGATCATGAAACAAGGACTGCGCTTCAAAATACAACGAATGACCCTCCTCACCTTCTCCATAAAACAAAGCTAAACCCAATTCATCGAAACTCACAATCTGTCCATCCACACTTAACCGACGACTCCGTGCAGATTCAGGATTAAAATAACTTCCTGGATCTTTAAGGATATTAAGGAAATTCAATCGCGAGTTCCAGGGCAAGCCAAAACGTTCAATGTTAGCCAACACACCTTTGTTAAAACCAATGAGCCAAGCCATATCAAAGACACAATCACCTGCTAACGCAACTGGGAGACCAAACTGATCCTCAAAGCCACAAATGCGGCTTCCGTCGTCCACCTCATAAAAGTATGCTGGATACCCGCTCATCAGTTCGAGCGTTGCAGTGTCGAATCCTTGTTGATATGAAGACATGGCACAATTAATTTAATCTGGGGATTTCGATTAAAAAACGATTAAGGGGTTCAATTCAATTGCTCACTGTACTTCCCCCGAAAAAATGGACACAGGTTCGTCAGTTGTTTTTATACCCTAAATGTTGTTCAAATTCCACAGGTGATTGGTAGCCGAGCGCGCTGTGGACCCGCACACGATTATAAAATGTTTCGATATAGTCAAAGATGGCCAGTCGGGCATCGGCCAAGTCTTGGAACTCCTGACGTTGGATCATTTCACCATTGAGAGTGCTCCAGAATGATTCCATGGCGGCGTTATCGTAGCAATTGCCCTTGGCGCTCATACTGGGAATGATTTTGGAAAAGTGCAGTAGCGCCTGAAAGGCGCTACTGGCATATTGACATCCCCGATCTGAATGGTGGAGGAGCCCGGCGGCTGGACGGCGCATTGCCAAAGCCTGTTGCAGGGCTT
>Ga0302320_10000712_pt1 | contig 78821 bp, 59 predicted proteins | sample Bog_T0_3_FD_202130 | JGI IMG/M metagenome (GOLD analysis project Ga0302320, IMG submission 202130) | Peat permafrost microbial communities from Stordalen Mire near Abisko, Sweden - Bog_T0_3 | ecosystem: Environmental > Terrestrial > Soil > Wetlands > Peat | place: Sweden: Abisko, Stordalen Mire...
TGCGCCAATATTGCTACCGGACGTTGCGGTCTGCTGAGAATTGTTTTCTATTACGCGCCTCTTACGGCGCTTGATTCGACAGATTCTTCCTATTTTGACGATGCCCGCCGTAGGAGGTCCCGAACCGCCGGTTGCTCGGACTTGAGCCTGACCGGCGCGCATCGGCACGGCAAGACGTAACGGAAGTTCCAGTCATGTCCGAGCGTGACGTCATCTTCATCAGCCACGCGACGCCAGACGACAACGAGTTCGTCCGTTGGTTGGGGACGAGACTGACCGGCTACGGCTACAAGGTCTGGGCCGACATCTTCGATCTCGCTGGAGGCACCCCTTTCTGGGTCAGCATCGAGGACGCGATCCGCAAAAGAGCGGTCAAGGTGATCGCGGTGGTCTCCCACGCGAGCTGTCGCCCGGACCGCAGCGGCGTGCGCAACGAGATATCGGTCGCCGACGCTGTGAAGAAAGCGCTTAAGGATCCGGAATTCATCATCCCGGTCAGGATCGACGACGTGCCATTCGCCGATCTGCCGATCCAGATACACCAGCTAAACACTATCGATTTTTCCAAAGGCTGGGGTGCCAAACTCGCCGACCTGGTCGACACCCTGACCAAAACCGGTGTACCGCGCGTCGTCACCGATCTTACGGCTGAGTTCGACCGCTGGCGCGCCGCCTCCGTCCGGTCCGACGTGGTGGTCGAACGCGGCGAGGAGTTGCTTCTGACCAGCATCCTTCCGGTCGTACGCCTTCCGGAAGAGATTTCGTTCTACGAATACGTAGGGGAGAACAGGAAATTCGAGGAAGCGGTCAAGACGGTTCCCCATCCGATCGCCTGGCACAATCGCCTTCTGGTGAGTTTCGCGGCGGCCCACGAACTCCAGGAACATCTGCCGGCGGAATTCACTGTGGCGTTGCGCGCGAACGCTCCGTTTTCCAGCTTTTTGGAAGGGACCCTCACCGACCCGATCGGCCCGCATCGGCGCGACGCCAGCAACGCGGCAGTCCGTATGCTGCGCGAGGCTTTCGAGAGGCATTTGGCGAACCGCGGGTTGCTGCAATACGAGGCGTCGGCGGGCACCGTCATGTTCTTCCCGAAAGATCTGCTTCCGGATGACCGCGTGATCTACACGAACGCCAAAGGCCGTCAGACCTACAAGCAGGTAGTCGGCTTCAGCAAGGTGCTCAACGCGCACTGGCACCTCGGAATGCGCGCCATGGTCAGGCTTGATGGCGCTAAGTCGGTGCGCCTCCGGCCCTTCGTCGTGTTCACGCGCGATGGAAGGGAGCCGCTGAAGGACGCCGACGAGATGACGAGGTTGCGCCGGCGCTTCTGCAAAAGCTGGTTCAATCACGTATGGCGGCCCCTCTTCCAGGCGTTCTACGAATTCTTCGGCGACCGCGCCGATGCAGTCCGGATAAACCTCGGCGAACACCGAAGTTGGGCCGTCGCCGGCGACGGGCTCAAGCTGGTCGGCACGATGCGCATGCCGCTTGATCTTGGTGTTCTCGATTCTGACGTGGAGCCGGATGAACCGGATGACGACGACATCGAAGATGAGGACGAAGAGGGGGCGGATGAATGACGGGAGGCTGGCGCGCCATCCACATCGACGAACCGAGACTCGCCTTCGGTCACGATCAGACCGCGGACCATCCGAAGGATGGTCTGTTTCTCTTCGGACCTGTCGATTCCAACCAGAATCCGGCCCGCATGGACGTGGGAGTGATTGGGACCCCGGCAGGGCTGCAGAAGTATACGAAATGGGTTGCTTCGATCGAGAGATTCATCGACGTGCCACCGCCCAATCCAAAGCGCAAGAGAAACGATGCCAACACATTCGTGTGGCCCGGCTTCGAGGCCGTTTATGGTGCCTCGTGGCCCAGCAAACCGTTCGCGACCTGCTTGATCGACGCTGGCGAACTCAGTCGCCGGATCTTGGGTGCCGACCGGCACCAGGCGATCTACTCCGCGGTCGCGCTCTACGAGGAAGCGCTGCGCAAGTACCTGCGCGAGGAAGACGCTCGGCCGGCGCTGTGGTTCGCGGTGGTCTCGGATGAGGTCTTCAAGTACGGCCGGCCCCAATCGACGGTGCCCCTGAAACTGCGCACGCCAGGCACGCGACGTCTCGGCATGAAAGCGGCCCGCTCGATCCTGACCAAGGGATCGATGTTCGTGGAGGAGATGGAAGCTGCCGCGGTGTACGAATACGAATTGAATTTTCACAATCAGCTAAAAGCGCGGCTGATGGACACCAGCCAGGTCGTCCAAGTCGTCAAGGAGGTCACGCTGGATCCTCCCGTGCTTTCAGAGAACGAACGGTCGTCCATGCAGGATCCCGCGACCATTGCGTGGAATCTGTCGACTACCAGTTTCTACAAAATCGGCGGCAAGCCATGGCGCCTCGCGGAACTGCGCGACGGCGTCTGTTACGTCGGTCTCGTTTTCAAGCGCATCGAACGACCCAGCGGTCACGACAACGCGTGCTGCGGCGCTCAGATGTTTCTCGGCTCCGGAGACGGACTGGTTTTCCGGGGCGCGGTCGGCCCCTGGTATTCCGAGACCAGGGACGCTTTCCATCTCGATCAGGATCAGGCCGCCAAGCTGATGGAGATGATCGTCCGGTCCTATGAGGACATCCACGGATCGCCCCCGAGCGAGCTTTTCATCCATGGAAAGACCAACTTTGACTCGAACGAGTGGTCGGGTTTCTCGAGCGCGGTCCCTCACACGACAAAGCTTGTTGGCGTCCAGATTCGCGATATGACTGACGTGAAACTCTTCCGCTACGGTGCGAACGCGGTTATGCGCGGGACCGCTGTCTTGACATCGGACACCTCGGGCTTTCTCTGGACCCGTGGCTACATCCCACGTTTACGAACCTATCCCGGGCGCGAAGTCCCTAATCCGTTGACCGTGGAAATCAGGCAGGGGACCGCCGATATCGAACGGGTGATTAAGGACGTGATGTCGCTTACTAAGTTAAATTTCAACGGCGCCGAATACTGTGACGGTCTGCCGGTAACTCTGCGTTTCGCGGATTTGGTCGGCGAAATTCTCACGGCTGGCCCCATTACCCCCCACGCGCCGTTGCCCTTCAAGTTCTACATCTGAAACGAACGCACCATGGCCGCCGGTCCGAAGACCGCCCTCTCTCTACTCGCGAATACAGACACACGGCACTCTGACCGAGAAACCACGGGACGTGCAAGCGCGCCTCATGAGGCGGTTCCTTTCTCCATCTGCTCCATGTACGACTCTATGCCTCCGGCCAGAATCCTGTCGCGCAGGCGTTCGGCTGCCGCGCGATGTCCCGGGCCGCGAATGGAGTTCGAGATGGACATGATCGGGATGAAATCGGCCTTCGTACGGTCGCTATAGACGCCGTCGACGTAGGCCGAGTCTGTGACGGTCTCGAACAATCCGAGAGGCACAGGATGCCTGGCGCGCGGATTGTGAAAAATATTGGCTCCCGTCCCCCACGTCTCGGGCGGCGCGTCTTCGTCGCCCACGATGAACGCGAACGGCAGCGCCAGATGAGCGTTCGGGTCGTGATCGATCATATTGCCGAAGCGCACAATCGATACGTCGTCATCGGGGTAGGGGCCCGTGATCGCCATCCGCGTGAACTTCGGCACTGTACCCGAGTTCGTCCACAGGACCGCCGCGATGTTCTCCGAGCCTTCGAGGTCGAAGAAGCCCGATGGAATCTCCTTCTCCGCGTGCTTGTGCTGATCGATGCGGTCCGTCTCGATCACCAGATGGCCCTCGTCGTCCCATGAAGGGCGGTGCGCGATACCGTAGAGATACCGGATAACGCCGACGTTCGAAAATGACAGCGATCCGGGTTCGTGGAAGGTCTGGATCGCGAGCACGAGCGGACGTCCGGCGACGTGCGGCAGTTCCCAATACGCCTTCCCGCCAGCGTTCTTTTTGTCCAATCGATGCAGCATCTTGGCGCGGAGTGCGCCGGCGATCCGGATCGGAAGTTGGTTCTGCTGGCGATGGCGGATGTCCCCGATGTCCGAATCCCGTTCGTTGACGCTACGATAGGCGACTAGGCCGGCATCGTTACCCGAGGGATTGGCCGTGGTGCACTCGATGGAGATCTGCACCCCGTTCTTCGCAACGGTGAAGTCGGGCTGAGGTTCGCTTCCGATCGGCGCGAAGCCTTCCGAGTGCAGTAGCTCGCTGACATAAAGCTCGAACGTCCGAGTGTTAAAGCCGGTGGTCTGGAATTGTTCGATGAAGTTTCCGTCGCGCTCGACGAAGCGGGAAAACGCGTCGTTCATCATCCTGCGCGTGGATTTGCTCCACGGTGAGGAACTGACTACCTCGAATGACGGATGGAGCAGTTTCTTCGGCTTCTTGGTGGCGAAAAGACTGCGTGCGCTAGACATCACGGAATCCTGGGCCGATACGGACAGGGCGATCGGGGGGCGTGCATATGTGAGAAGATTGGGGCGAATGCTTGGCTGACCAGTCTCACGAAGGCGATTTTCACGCGAGGATACTCCGAGATCAGGACGCCGGTGCAATGCTTTGAGAAGCGCGCTAGATTACCTCTTCGTTCTAGGTTTTCGGACGCGCGCAAGCGCGGCGGGTGGGGGTTCTCTCCGCATTGGGATTCGCGGAGGCAGCCCCCTCCCCAACCCTCCCCCGCAAGCGCGGGAGAGGGGGCGCAGCGGCGCAAACTGCTACCGCCGCAGCACCGCGATCATCCGGTTGGCGAAGGTCAGGCGCTCGGCCATGATCGAGACGAAGTAGGTCAGCAATTTCTGCCCGAGCATCGGGTTTTCGCGCTTGATCGCCTCGAATTGAGCGGCGCTCAGGACATAAAGGATGCTGGCGACCTCGGCCTGGATCGTGGCGCTGCGCGGCGCGTGCGAGACCAGGCCCATCTCGCCGATCGTGGTGTAGCGCCCGAGGCTTCGTACCCTGGTGAGGCCGTCGCCCTCTCCGGTCGGGATCATGATCCCGACCCGGCCGTCCAGAATGAAATGCATGGAATCGGCGGCATCGCCGGCGCGCACGATGGTCTCGCCGGCGTCAACCTCGAGCCGCTGGCAGCGGTGCATCAATTCCGCGGCGTCCTCCGCGGTTCCGACAATCTGGGTGAACCAGTCGCGCAAGGAAGCCTCCTCCTGCGCGAGGCCCTGATGTTGCGCGATGATCTCATTCTCGCACCACTCCAGCGCGTGATCGAGTTCCGGCACGATGCTGATATCGGGCGAGATGAAGTCGCTCGCCCGCAAGGCTTTCTCCGCCGCCGATGGCAGATGCACCAGCACCAGCCGGATGCCGAGGTCGTGGGCCGCCCGCTTGATCTGGGCGAAGCTGTAGGCCGCCGAGGAATCGATGCCGGTGACCAGCTTGAAGTCGAACACCAGAAAACGGCATTCCGGATGGCGCGCCAGCAGCGCCTTGACGTGCTGGTAGAGCCGGTTGGCGGAGCCGAAGAACAGATAGCTCTGCAGGTTAAGGCCCTGGATTTTTCCGCCATGCGCCGAAAGCACCGCCTGATCCTCGCGCGAGCGGTCCAGCGAGCTGCGATATTCCGCGCCGTCGAAGGAGTACTTGATGGAATCGATCCGCGACGCGCTGAGCGCGAAGGTGGCGCAGCCGATCACGACGCCGATCAGGATGCCCGGGATGAACCCCCATTTGACGATGATGACGATGATCGCCAGCAGCGACAGATATTCGATCAACGAAAGCCGCCGCCGCGACTGAACGATCCAGCGGTGCAGCTGGTCGGCGCCGAGATAGATCAGCAGCCCGCCGAGCACGAATTTCGGCATATAGCCCAACAGCGTCGGCGCCGCCGCCAGCATCGACATGGAGATCGCGGCGACGGTCAGGCCGGAAAGCCGGCCGCTGCCGCCGCCATTGAAATTGAGCACCGAGCGGCTGATGGAAATGCAGCCGGTATAGCCGCCGAACGCGCCGGACAGCATGTTGGCGAGACCGGTCACGTTCAATTCCCGTTCCAGATTGGCTTCGCGCTGCGCCGCCACCTCGACACCGGTGGTGTTGAACAAGGTGCTGGTCGCCGTCACGAAGATCACCGCGACCACGTCGGCGGCAAGGTCCAGCAGGATGGTCCAGGGATAGTGGCCGACGGCGGTCACGCTCCACGGCAACATGAATGTTACCTGCGGCGGCGGCTGAAAGGTCCAGCCCGAGGCCTGGGCGTCGGCCGGCGAGATGCCGGCCAGCCGGAACGCGATGTGCGCGGCGATCACGCCGCCGACCAGAATCGCCGGCAGTCCGAACGGACTACGGGAACGGTGCCAGGTCAGATAGAGCACCAGCGCCATGGCGCAGGCGGCCGCCAGCTCGGACAGCGTCAGGATATTTTCGAAATGGTCGAGCGTTGCGAATTGCAGGCGCTGTCCGGTGATGACGCGGATGGCGCCGAGCAGGATCAGGCAGCCGGTGGCGCCGAGAAATCCGCCGACCACGGGGTAGGGCACATAGCGGATGGCGCGGCCCATCCGGGTCAGCCCGAAGCCGCACAGCACGATGCCGGTCAAGATGCTGGAAATGCCGAAGGTGATGAGAACCGGACCGATCAGCGGCGCCGTCGGATCGGCTGCGACGATACGTTCGACCAGCGATGACGCCAATATCCCCGTCATGGCCGCGGTGGAACTTTCCGGGCCGCCGATCGCAAACGGCAACGAGCTTCCGAGCGCGATGACGGCGGCAAGAACCGCCGATGTAATGAAGGTGGCGGCGACGCCGTAGGATAAATACGGCGCCAGCGGGCCGGCAAAGATCAGCAGCGAATAGGACAGTCCGAACGTCACGGTCAGGACGCTGGCGGCACTGCCGCCGAGCACGTCATTGAGCGCCCGGCGTAGCTGCAGCTTCGGCGCGATACTGACGGATTGACTGATCACGCCTGAGCTTGTCCCCACCTTCCGGCATCAGTGGTAAACGACAGCGGTGCGTGAGGACAACATTATTTTAAGGTGTTGCGCCGCGGCGAGATGGAACCCGCTCCGCGGGAATGCGCGGGTGCCGTCCTGACCTCATCGCCAACATGCAGGGATCGCGGCCCCTCAACCGGCAAGCGGGGAGCAGGAGGTGTCAAGATCGGCGCCGGTGACGCGGCGGAAGGCTTCGAGATAGCGCTGGCTGGTGGATTCGACGACCTCGGCGGGCAACGGCGGGGGCGGGGCGTCGCCGTTCCAGCGGCCGGCGCGGCGTTCGCTATCGAGATAATCGCGCAGCGGCTGCTTGTCGAAACTCGGCTGCGGCCGGCCGGGGGCGTAGGCGTCCGCGGCCCAGAACCTGGAGCTGTCGGGGCTCATCACCTCGTCGATCAGGATGATGCGGCCGTCGTGATCCCTGCCGAATTCGAATTTGGTGTCGGCGATGATGATGCCCTGGTCGCGGGCGAGCTTTTCGCCGAGCGTGTAGACCGCCCGGCTCATGCTCTCCAGCGTATAGGCGACCTCCTCGCCGAGCACTTCGCGCATTCGCGCAATCGTGATGTTCTCGTCATGGCCAGTCTCGGCCTTGGTCGCCGGGCTGAAGATCGCGGGCTCCAGTTTGGCGCTTTCGAGCAGGCCGGGCGCGAGTTTCTCGCCCGCCAGCGTGCCGTGGGCTGCATATTCCTTCCAGGCCGAACCCGAGAGATAGCCGCGGATCACACATTCGATCGGAAACACGGATGTGCGCCGGCACAGCATGGCGCGGCCCAGAATGTCGTCGCGATGGCCTTTCAGCGCCGGCACATCCTTGATGATGGCGTCCGCGTCGGCACTGATCATGTGATGCGGCACCACGCCTTCGAGCTCGTTGAACCAGAAGGCGCTGATCTGGGTCAGCACCGCGCCCTTCATCGGGATGGTCTCGGCCATCACGACGTCGAAGGCGCTGATGCGGTCGGTGGTCAGCAGCAAGACACGGTCGTCGCCGACCGCGTAGATATCGCGGACCTTGCCGCGACCGATCCGGGGCAGGGGAAGGTCGGACGCCAGCATGGTCATCATCGGTTCAACTTTCAAGAATGGCTGCCGCGCGCGTTGAGCGCGGGCAGCAGGGAGCTGTGGAAGGTTCACTCCGGCAGCGGAATGAACTCGTGCTCGTGGGGGACGGGGGCGAAGCGGCCGCTTTTCCAGTCCGCTTTGGCCTGCTCGATCCGCTCCTTGCTGGAGGAAACGAAATTCCACCAGATGTGGCGCGGGCCTTCGAGCGCGTCGCCGCCGAGAAACATCATGCGCACGGGCGTCACCGCCTTGACGGTGATGCGGTCGCCGGGGCGGAAGATCAGCAACCGTGGCCCCTGGTAGCGGTCGCCCGCGATTTCGACCTCGCCATCGACCACATAGATCGCGCGTTCCTCATGGTCCGGATCGAGCGGCACGCTGGTGCCGGCTTGCGCCGATATCTCGGTGTAGAACCACGGCGACACCATCGCGACCGGCGATTTCACGCCGAATGAACTGCCGGCGATAACGCGCGCGGTGAAACCGTGGTCACTGGCGACAGGCAGGTCGGCCGCCGCATAATGCTGAAACGAGGGTGCGATCTCTTCTGACGCTACCGGCAGCGCGATCCAGCTCTGCAGGCCCAGCATCTTCTGGCCGCGCTTGCGCTGCAGGTCGGGTGTCCGCTCGGAATGGGCGATGCCGCGGCCGGCGGTCATCAGGTTCATGGCGCCAGGCTGGATTTCCCGGATATTGCCCTCGCTGTCGCGGTGCATGATGCTGCCGTCGAACAGATAGGTGACGGTGGCGAGTCCGATATGCGGGTGCGGGCGCACATCCATGCCCTTGCCGGACATGAATTGCACCGGCCCGAAATGATCGAAGAAGATGAAGGGCCCGACCATCTGCCGCTTGCCATGCGGCAGCGCGCGCCGCACCGCAAAGCCATCGCCGAGGTCGCGGGTGCGCGGCACGATGACGAGTTCCAGCGCGTCGCAGGTTTTGACATCGCCGAGCACGGGATCGTTGGAGGGAAGCCAGCTCATGGGGGAGCTCCGTGATTTTAAGCTGGCAATCGTAGCACACCATCTCAACGTCGTCCCGGCCTTGCGCCGGGACCCATAACCCCAAATCTGCGTAATCAAAAAAGCTGGAGCCACCGGCCCGGCGCACCAACAAACATTCGTGGTCATGGGTCCCCGCCTTCGCGGGGACGACACGGAATTACCCCTCCAGCCGCAGCGCCCGCCTGAAGATTTTTCCGGTCGGGCCGGTCGGCATGGCGTCGATCCAGTGGAACGCCTTCGGCACCTTGAAGCCGGCGAGATTCCGTTCGAGGCGCAGGAACGCGACGATCTCTTCGACGTCCGGGCGCGCGCCGCGGGCGACGAGATAGGCCTCGATGCGCTGGCCGAGCCTGTGGTCGGGCTGGCCGACCACGGCGCATTGCGCGATATCGGGATGCGACAGCAGCGCGTGCTCGATCTCCTCGCCGCTGACCTTGATGCCGCCTGAATTGATGACGTTGTCGATGCGGCCCGAGACCCAGAGATAGCGGTCTTCGTCGAGCCGCCCGAGATCGCCGCTGCGCCACCAGCCGTCACGAAACTTTTCGCGGGTCAGCTCCGGGTCTTTCCAGTAGCCGACCGCCAGCGACGGCCCGGAAATGGCGATCTCGCCGGTCTCGCCATCGGACGCTTCGTCGTCGAACCCGCCGCCGGGAACGAGAATCCTCACGTCGCCGCCGACCACCGGCCTTCCGCTGGAGCCGATCTTGCCGCGTTGCATCAGGTCGCGCGTGTTGGCCATCACGCCGGATGCGGTGAAGGCTTCGCCGGAGAGATAGACGGAGCAGATGTTCTTGCAGACGCGGTCGTAAAGTTGCCGTACGTCGCTCGGCGCCGGCGGCTCGCCCGAGATCGACACCAGCGTCAGCGCCGACAGATCGTAATTTTCCGGCCCGGCCTCGAACACCATGCGCCACATCGTCGGTACCAGCGGCGCCTTTGTAATTCGTTCGCGCGCGCAGGATTCCAGGAAGGCCGTTGGCGTGAACGCCTTGCCGAAGCAGACCTTTGCCTTGGCGGCGACGAAGGGCAGCACGATGATCGGCCAGGCCGCGAACGACGGCTGCATGTACAACAGCGTGGCGCTATCAGGCGTGATCGGTCCCATCACCACCTGGCCGCCCTTGGCGGCTTCCAGCAGCGTCTTCTGGCTGTGCATGATGCCCTTGGGCCTGCCGGTGGTGCCCGACGAGAACACGATCGCGGCGAGATCGGCGGGCTTCGGGCGGTTCGCAGCTATGTCGAAGGGCGCGGCAGTCGCGACGATGTCGCTGTAATCGGCATCGGCGCTGCCGCGTTCGCCGAGACTGATGCGCCGGATCACCCGCCCGGAGGCTGCGACCGCCGCGATCGCCTCGGCTTCGAGGTCGCGGTCATGGACCAGGATTTTTGCCTCGAGCCAGTCGAGCGCCTGTCCCAGCCGCTCCGTCGTCTCGCGCACATGCAGGCTGCAGCCAACGCGTCCGCTCAAGGGTGCGGCGAACCACGCCACCGCGTGCCGGGCCGAGCTTCGGCACAGATACGCGATCAGCTGACCCGGCGCGGCGCCATGGTCGGCAAAGCCTCGCGCGATCCGCAGCGCAGAATCCAGCGCATCAGTGCCGGTGATGCGATTTTCGTCGTCGACGAACAGTTCGTCGCGCCCGCGCCACGCGGCCGACCGGATGAACAGGTCGCTCAGCGTCTCGATGAAGGGCGTGCGGTGCATGCGTCGAGCTTAATTCGCGGCGAGACGGCCACTACAGGGCCTCGCGGACATTCCGTCCCGTTTGTGGTCAATATCGCACACTTTTGGGCCCGCACGGACAAAACGACGCGACCAAAAGTTGTCAAAAGAGATCGAATCGCGCGGATATAAGTCGAGTCCCGGCCGGTTCATGTTATCAGCAGCTGCAATGACGTTGCAATCGAGTCGCCCCATGACCGATGCTGTTGCCCAGGTCCAGAAACTGCTGCGCCAGCAGGCCGCCATCGCCCGGTTTGGCAGCTATGCGCTGCGCGAGCGGGATCTCGACAAGATTCTGACGGAGGCGGTTCGAGTCTGCGCCGAAGGCCTCAGCGTCCCCTTCAGCAAGGTGTGCCGCTATCGTGCTGAAGAGAACGACCTTCTCGTCGTGGCCGGGTATGGCTGGCAGGACGGCGTGATCGGTCATGTGGTGTCGCGCGCCGATATGAGTACGCCGCAGGGGCGTGCCTTCACCACCGGGCAGCCATCGATTATCGGCAATCTGCAAGATGTCAGCGGTTTCGACCTGCCGCGGTTCTACGCCACGCACGGCATTGTCTCGACCATCGACGTCATTATCAAGGGCAATGACGACCAGCCTTACGGCATCCTCGAGATCGACAACGACAAGCAGCACGATTACGACCAGTACGACGTCAATTATCTCACCGGTTTCGCCAATGTGCTGGCCGAAGCCGTCTTGACCGTTTCCCGTGATGCCGCGCTGCAGGTTACCGTCGATCAAATGAAGGCTTTGGTCGAGGAAAAGGACCAGCTGCTGGACGAGAAGAGCGTCGCCGACCTGCAGCTTCGCCAGGCCCAGAAGATGGAAGCGGTGGGTCAATTGACCGGTGGCGTCGCTCACGACCTCAATAATATCCTTACCGTCATCACCGGTACCATCGAAGTCCTGACGGAAGGCGTCGCCGACCGGCCCGAGCTCGCGGCGATCGCGAAAATGATCGAGGAGGCCGCGGCGCGCGGCGCCGATCTGACCCAACGCCTGCTGGCCTTCGCGCGCAAGCAGCCACTGCAGCCGCGTGAGGTCGACGTCAATGCCCTGGTGATGGAATCCTCCAAGCTCATACGGCCGACGCTCGGCGAGCGCATCGAGCTTCGAATGAAGCTCGCGGGCGACGCATCGCACGCGCTGATCGACCCCAGCCAGCTCACCAACGCGATCCTCAATCTTGCCATCAACGCCCGCGACGCAATGCCGGACGGCGGCAAACTCATCATCGAGACCGGCAATGCCGTGCTCGACGACGGTTACGTCAGCATGAACAGCGACGCCACCGCAGGACACTACGTCATGGTTGCGGTGACCGATTCCGGGCACGGCATGGCCGCCGACATTCTGGGCAAGGTGTTCGAACCCTTCTTCACCACCAAGGACGTCGACAAGGGTTCCGGCCTCGGCCTCAGCATGGTCTACGGATTCGTCAAACAGTCCAACGGACATATCAAGATCTACAGCGAACAAGGCCAGGGCACGACGGTCAGGATCTATCTGCCCGAGGCGACAGGTCTCGCTCAGCCCGCCGCGTTGACGAGCGCTCCAGCCGTCGAAGGCGGCCACGAGACCATCCTGGTGGTCGAGGACGACCGTCTGGTGCGGACCTTTGTCGTCGGTCTGATCGAGAGCCTTGGATATGCCACGGTGACGGCGGTGAATGCGGCGGACGCCATGATCGTTATCGATGGTCCCCAGCCGATCGATCTGTTGTTCACCGACATGATCATGCCGGGCTCGATGAACGGCCGTCAGCTTGCCGAAAAGGCGGTGCAGCGCAGGGCGTCGCTGAAAGTATTGTTCACCTCCGGCTATTCGAACGAGGTCATCATCCATCACGGTCATCTCGATGCCGGGGTGTTGCTGCTCGCCAAGCCGTATCGGAAGTCGGATCTGGCGCAGATGATCCGCGCCGCGCTGGCCGCCTGATCGGGGCTGGTCGATAGTCGTCCAATGAAAATTGGAGACCGCGATGTTCGCTCCCCTCAAGCCGGGTGTCACGCTTGACCGGCCAGCCGGCCCCGTGATCGAGACCGCGCGCCTGAAGCTGCGGCCATGGCGGCAGGCCGACATCGCGCCGAACACGGCGATGCTGGCCGATCCCGACTCCGGACGCTTCATTACGGCCGATGGCAAGCCGATCACCGAGGCGTTTGTCGGCTGGCGCAATGCGGCGATCATGGCCGGGCACTGGGTGCTCTACGGCGTCGGGATGTTCGTGGTCGAGGAAAAATCGTCAGGACAATTCGTGGGGCGGGTCGGGCCGTGGTCGCCGCAGGGCTGGCCTGGCTTTGAGATCGGCTGGGGCATCGCGCGCGGCTCTCGCGGCAAGGGCTACGCGGTCGAGGCGGCGCGCAGCGCCATCGACTGGTCGTTTGCGAGTTTCGAGATCGAGGAGATCATCCACTGCATCGACCGCGACAACACCGCTTCCCAGGCGGTGGCGCGGCGGCTCGGCGCCGAAAAGGGCCGCGAGATGGACCTGCACGGCCATGCCGCGGATATCTGGGTGACGCGCCGCGGCGACTGGAACGCTCGCAAGACGTAAAGACGGCGCTACTGCCTTCCCAGCTGCGTCGCGGTGGCGACGCGATCGTATCGCTCCAGCGACAGGATCGCGTCCGCCAGCTGGTCGGCGCGGCCGTTCAGCACCGGGCGGGCCAGCGTCAAAAATTTCTGCGCCATCGCCTGGGCGTCCGGGAACGAATTCGGCTCGCCGGAGGGATCGGCATAAAGCCGCTCATGCACGCCGTCATCGGTGGTGATGCTGACGCGGGCGCCGAACGGATGGCTGCGGCCGATCTCGAGCCGGTCGTCCTGCACCACGTCGAACTTGTCGGCCAGCGCGTCGACCGCGGCATCGCCGAGGCGGGCGTAATCGTCCCAGCCGAAGCGGCCCTGGTCGAGCGCCACCGCGCCGGTAAAGAACATCGAGAACTGGCCGCCGACGATCGAGGTCGGATGCCGCTTGGTGGCGGCGTCGCCGGTCAGCGTGATGCCGTTGCGGTGCAGCCCGATCTCGACGCGCCTGATCTGGTCCGGCGTCAGATTGTGCTCGCGGCGCATCGCGATCAGCGCGTCGAGCGCAGCATGGGTGTAGCGGCAGCTCGGATAGGGTTTGACGCCGATCTTCATGGTCTCGTAGGTCTGCCCAAGGCCCGCGACCGCCTTGTCGGGATGGGCATTGTCGCTGTAGCCGACCAGAAGACCATGCTTGCCCTCGATCGATTCGACCGCGCCAACGAAATCGTTACGCGCCAGGGTGGCCGCGATCACGCCGTTCATCGCGGCGGCGCCAACCTGGTAGCGCTTGTTCCAGGCGCCGTTGACCAGAAACTGCAGCGAGCCCGCGGCTTGGCTGCCGGAGACGCCGAACGCGGCAATGATCTGCTGCTTCGTCAATCCGAACAGCTTTGCCGCGGCGGCGGCAGCACCATAGGTGCCCGCCGTCGCGGTGGGGTGAAAGCCGCGCGCATAATGCGAGGTCGGATCGAGCGCGTTGCCGAGCCGGCAGCACACTTCGTAACCGGCGACGATGGCGGTGAGCACGTCGCGTCCCGATCCGCCCACGAGTTCGCCGACCGCGAACGCGGCCGGCACCACCGGCGCGCTGGCATGCAGCGACGAATCGGCATGGGTGTCGTCGAAATCAAGCGAATGGCCGAGCGCGCCGTTGAGCAGGGCTGCCACGGCCGGCGTCCAGCTCTTGCTGTCGCCGAACACGGTGGCCTCGCCGGTGCCGTCGAGCGCAAGGGCCTCCAGCATCTTGAGCAGCGCGGGCGTCGATTCCGCATCGCGCCGCGCCCGGATCGCGCTGCCGAGAAAATCCAGCGTCAGCGCCTTGGCGCGCTCGCGCACTTCGTGCGGGATGTCCTCGAATTCCAGGCCCGCGACATAGGCGGCGAGCGTTGCGGTTTCATCGGCCATGGCGGTGTCTCGTTGCGCGTTTCCCGGATACGGCTTTAGGTACGGCTGGCGCGGCGTGCCGTCAACATCAGCCGCCGCGGCGGGCCAGCCCCTTTGCCTGGCAGGCCTCAGCTCGCGACCTGCCGCAGCAGGCTGCGCACGATCAGCCGGTGAAACGGCAGGATGATCGCGAGATAGACCCGGCCGAGTCCATTATGTGTTAGCACCAGCGTGGTCGCGGTGACGCGCTGGCCTTGGCCGGAGCTTGCGACGTCGATCACGACCCGAAAATCCAGGTGCCTGTCGTCGAAGCCCGCGACCAGGCGCGCCGGCGTTTGGCTCAGCACCGGGAAGATCCCGACGGTGTCGGCGGTAGGTTTATCGCCGGACCGGGACGTCTTCAGGCCAAAGGGCCTTACCAGATGATCGCGCAAGCCCATCAGCGTCTCGATCCATCGCGGCGAACGTCCCAGCATTCTCTCGGCGGCTTGCCGCGCGTCGAGCGCGGTGTCGTCGATCTCGATGGTGAAGGCATCGCCGAACTGCGCGCCCGCCAGCAGCGGGCGGGTGTCGACGCCGGGAGGCGCGGTTTGGACTTGCATGGGCGCGTTCCCTTTACTTCCAGGTATCAGCCCCGCGTCCGCTCCGGCACCCGCGTGATGCGCGCGCCGAGGGCGTTGAGGCGTTCGTCGATGCGCTCATAGCCGCGCTCGATCTGGTCGGCGTTGTTGATGGTCGAGACGCCCTTGGCGCAGACCGCGGCGAGCAGCATGGCCATCCCGGCGCGGATGTCGGGCGATGTCATGGGCGCGCCCTTGAGCCGGCTCGGCCCGGCCACGATCGCGCGGTGCGGGTCGCACAGCACGATCCGCCCGCCCATCGCGATCAGCTTGTCGACGAAGAACATCCGGGATTCGAACATCTTCTCGAACATCAGGATGACGCCGTCGCACTGGGTCGCGGTGACGATGGCGATCGACATCAGGTCGGCCGGGAAAGCCGGCCATGGCTGGTCCTCGAGTTTTGGCACATGGCCGCCGAAATCGTCCCTGATCTTGAGCGTCTGGCCCGACGGCACCACAAGGTCGTCGCCTTCGACCTCGCAGACGATGCCGAGCCGCTCGAAGCCCATCCGGATCGAACGCAGATGCGCGATGCCGGCGCGCGCGATGCGCAGCGGCGAACGCGTCACCGCGGCAAGCCCGATCAGCGAGCCGACCTCGATGTGATCGGGCCCGATCGAATAGCTGACGCTGCCCAATGTCGCCGGTCCATGCACCACCATGGTGTTGGTGCCGATGCCCTCGATGCGGGCCCCGAGCGCGACCAGGAAATGCGCGAGGTCCTGCACATGCGGCTCGGAGGCGACGTTGCGCAGGTGGCTGGTGCCGTGCGCCGCCACCGCCGCCATCAGCGCGTTCTCGGTGGCGGTGACGCTGGGTTCGTCGAGGAAGACGTCCGCGCCGCGCAGGCGGGGGCAGCGGAACTGCAGCCGGTCGGATGCCGTCACCGTGGCGCCGAGCTGCTCGAAGGCCAGAAAGTGGGTGTCGAGCCGCCGCCGGCCGATGACGTCGCCGCCGGGCGGCGGCAGCATGACCTCGCCGCAGCGGGCCAGCAGCGGTCCCGCCAGCAGGATCGAGGCGCGGATCCGCGCGCACAGCACCGGATCGAGGTCGGCGGCGCGAATGTTTTGGGCGTGGATGGCAAGGGTGTTTTGGGCCCGCCATTCGGCCGTGGCGCCGACCGAGCGGATCAGTTCCACCAGCGTTTCGGTATCGCGAATGCGCGGGACGTTTTCCAGCGTGACCGGATGCTCGGTCAGCAGCGCCGCGGCGATGATCGGCAACGCCGCGTTCTTGTTGCCCGACGGCTCGATGGTGCCCGTCAGCCGGTGACCGCCCTCGACGATGTACTGGATCGGGGCCACTAGATCATGATCCGGCTGGATCGGATCATGATCGTTGCGGGAAACCGGTTAATACCAATTCTCCGGATCATGCCGCCCGCGCCTGCCTCACACGTCGACATTGGCGCTGAGCGAATTGTCCTGGATGAATTCGCGGCGCGGTTCGACCACGTCGCCCATCAGCTTGGTGAAGATGTCGTCGGCCTGGTCGACCTCCTTGACCTTCACCTGCAGCAGCGAGCGTTCGTTGGTGTCGAGGGTGGTTTCCCAGAGCTGATTCGGGTTCATTTCGCCGAGGCCTTTGTAGCGCTGCAGGGTCACGCCCTTGCGCCCGGCGTCGGTCACCGCCTCGAAAAGGTCGACCGGCCCGTGGATCACGGTCTCGGTGTCTTTCCGGCGCAGCAGGCCGGGACGCCAATAGGCTTCCTGCAGCTTGGCGGCGTATTCGTCGAGCTTGCGCGCATCGGCCGATCCGAGCACGGCGTCGTCGATGATCGCGACATCCTTGACGCCACGCACGGTGCGTTCGAACACAAAGCCGTCGCCTTCGGTGAAGCGGCCAACCCAGCCGCGCTCGACCTCCTCGGCCAGCGCGTCGAGCCGCTTGGCGATATAGTCGGCTGCGGCGTTGGCGGTAGCGACATCGCCGGTGATCTTCGGATTGAGCACGCCGGCGATCGCCGCCTGCTCGATCACCTTGCGATTATAGCGGCTGTGCAGATTATGCAGCGTGCCGCGAATGATTCGGGCGTCTTCCACCAGCGACAGCAGGTCGCGGCCCTTGCGGTCCTCGCCCGAAGCCGGCCTGAACAGGCAGTCATCGAGCCCGGTTTCGATCAGATAATCTTCCAGTGCGCGCTCGTCCTTGAGGTACTGCTCGGACTTGCCGCGCGTCACCTTGTAGAGCGGCGGCTGCGCGATATAGAGGAAGCCGCCATCGATCAGCGACGGCATCTGGCGGAAGAAGAACGTCAGCAGCAGGGTGCGGATGTGGGCGCCGTCGACATCGGCGTCGGTCATCAGGATGATCTTGTGATAGCGCAGCTTGGAGAGGTCGAAATCGTCACGGCCGATGCCGGTGCCCAACGCCGTAATCAGCGTGCCGATCTGCTCGGAACCCAGCATCTTGTCGAAGCGCGCACGCTCGACATTGAGAATCTTGCCGCGTAGCGGCAGCACCGCCTGGAATTCGCGGTTGCGGCCCATCTTGGCGCTGCCGCCGGCCGAATCGCCCTCGACGATGAACAGTTCGGACTTGGCCGGGTCCTTTTCCTGGCAGTCTGCGAGCTTGCCAGGCAGCGATGCAATATCGAGCGCGCCCTTGCGTCGGGTCAGTTCGCGCGCCTTGCGCGCGGCCTCGCGCGCGGCGGCGGCCTCCACCACCTTGCCCACGATCACCTTGGCTTCGGCCGGATGTTCCTCGAACCACGCGGCAAGCGCCTCGTTCAGGACGTTTTCGACCACCGGGCGCACTTCCGAGGACACCAGCTTGTCCTTGGTCTGCGAGGAGAATTTTGGATCGGGTACCTTCACCGACAGCACCGCGGTCAGGCCCTCGCGGCAGTCGTCGCCGGTCAGCGCGATCTTTTCGCGCTTGGCGATGGCATCGGCATAGCCGTTGACCTGCCGCGTCAGCGCGCCGCGGAAGCCCGCCAGATGGGTGCCGCCGTCGCGCTGCGGAATGTTGTTGGTGAAGCACAGCACGTTCTCATGATAGCTGTCGTTCCACCAAAGCGCTGCCTCGACGCCGATGCCGTTCAGCTCGGCGTTGATCATGATCGGGGAGGGCACCATCGGTTTCTTGTTGCGGTCGAGATATTTCACGAATTCCTCGACGCCGCCGTCGTAGTGCATCTCCTCGCGCTTCTCGACCGCGTGGCGCATGTCCGAGAGCACGATGTTGACGCCGGAATTCAGGAACGCGAGTTCGCGCAGGCGGTGCTCGAGGGTCGCGAAGTCGTATTCGATATGGGTGAAGGTCTCGGCGGAAGCGGTGAACGTCACCTCGGTGCCGCGCTTGCCGTTGGCGTCGCCGACGGTCACCAGCGGCGCCACCGCGTCGCCATGGGCAAACTCGATGAAATGCTCCTTGCCGTCGCGCCAGACCCGCAGCTGCAGCTTGCTCGACAGCGCGTTGACGACGGAGACGCCGACGCCATGCAGGCCGCCGGACACCTTATAGGAATTCTGGTCGAATTTTCCGCCCGCATGCAGCTGGGTCATGATGACCTCGGCGGCGGAGATGCCCTCACCCTTGTGAATGTCGACGGGAATGCCGCGGCCGTCGTCGCGCACGGTCACCGAACCGTCGGCGTTGAGCACGACCTCGACCGCGGTGGCGTGACCGGCCAGCGCTTCGTCGATGGCGTTGTCGACGACCTCGTAGACCATATGATGCAGGCCAGAGCCGTCATCGGTGTCACCGATATACATGCCCGGCCGCTTGCGCACGGCATCGAGGCCCTTCAAGACCCGGATCGATTCGGCGCCGTATTCAATGGGAACGGAATGCTCAGTGTCGGCAATCGTTTGCCGGGCAGGTTCTGTCATGTGAGGCCTTCGAGGGTGTCCCGAATCAGCGGCGCAAAAGCAGGCGCTGAATCAGCTATTTGTGCCATGAAAGGCGCGATGCGCCTAGCGCAAAGTCTCTGTCAACAAGCTATTGAATAAATGGGATTTTTTGCGTGTTTTTCAAGGAGTCCGAAAGCCGATTCGGAGGCCTCGCAAAAGCGCGATTCGAGGGGCGATTCCCGCCCGCTTCGGCCTCAGGCGCGGCGGGCGATCTGGCCGGAATCGACGTTGAAGATTTCGCTGGATGCGCCGATCTCGCCGAATGAAGCGGGGTCGGCGCCGGTCATCCAGACCTGGGCGCCGAGTTTTGCCAGTTCATCGAACAGCGCCGCGCGTCTTGCGGGGTCGAGATGCGCAACCACTTCGTCGAGCAGCAACAGCGGGGTGATGCCGGTGGTTTCCGCGACCAGGCCGGCATGCGCCAGCACCAGCCCGATCAGAAGCGCCTTCTGTTCGCCGGTGGAGGCCTCGCGGGCCGGCATGCCCTTCGGCGCGTAGATCACCTGCAGGTCGGTGAGGTGCGGCCCGTCGAGCGTGCGGCCCGCCGCGGCGTCGCGGGCGCGCCCGGTGCGCAGGATCTCCCGGTAACGATCCTCCACCGATGTCGCGGATTCCGTGATCAGCGCGTTTTCCATCCAGCCGTCGAGCATGATGTCGGCGGATGGAAAGGCGGAGACCGCCCCGCGGGCGCGCAGCATGGCCGCGAGCTTGACCGCGGTCTGGCCGCGCGTCGCCGCCACCGCGACCGCGAGTTCGGCGGTTTCGCGCTCGATCGCGTCGCACCAGTGGTCGTCGTAATTGCGCACCTCCAGCAGCCGGTTGCGCGAGCGCAGCGAGCGGTCGAGTGCCGATACCCGGCTTGAATGCTCGCTGTCGATCGCCAGTACCAGCCGGTCGAAAAACCGCCGCCGCTCCGAGGCCGCCCCCATAAAGAGTCCGTCCATCGCGGGCGTCAGCCAGACCATGCGCAGATGATCGCCGAAGGCGGTGGCGGAGGCCACCGGCTCACGATCGATCCGGCAGCGCCGGCCGCTGCCCGGCGCCTCGTCACCGGGCGCGTCGATGCCGGTGCCGAGCGTCGCCAGCCCGAGCGCGCCTTCGACCTCGGCGGAAAGCGCCCACGAGCCGTCGCCCTGGTTGTCGGCGACGTCCTCGAGCGTGGCCCGGCGCAGGCCACGCCCGGGCGACAAAAACGAGATCGCCTCCAGGGCGTTGGTCTTGCCGGCGCCGTTCGGGCCCACCAGCACCACCACGTCGCCGCGCGTCTCGAGCTGCGCCGCACGATAATTGCGGAAGTGCGTCAGCGTCAGGCGATGGATGCGGGAGGCGGTCATGGTGTTGCGAACGTCGGTCCTTCTTCCCCTCTCCCACGGGAGCAGATGGAAGATTGCAGTGCGGCTCGCGAGGAATGGCTCACACCCGCATCGGCATCAGCACGTAGAGCGCGCCCTTGGAGTCCTTGTCCTGCACCAGTGTCGGCGAGCCCGGATCGGCCAGCCGCAACACCGCGACCTCGCCTTCGATCTGGGCGGCGATGTCCAGCAGATAACGGGAGTTGAATCCGATATCGAGCGGGTCGGAGGCGTATTCGACTTCGAGCTCTTCGGTGGCGCTGCCGGAATCCGGGTTGGTCACCGACAGCACCAGCCTGCCGGCGGACAATGCCAGCTTCACCGCGCGGCCGCGCTCGCTCGAGATGGTCGAGACGCGATCGACCGCGGCCTCGAAATCCTTCTTGTCGACGATCAGTTCCTTGTCGTTGTTCTGCGGAATCACGCGGCCATAGTCCGGAAAGGTGCCGTCGATCAGTTTCGAGGTCAGCACCACATTACCGATGGTGAAGCGGATCTTGCCCTGCGACAGTTCGATCGCGACCTCGGCCTCGTTGTCCTCGATCAGCCGCTGCACCTCGCCGACGGTTTTGCGCGGCACGATCACGCCGGGCATGCCGGCTGCGCCCTTGGGCAGCGGCAGATCGATCTGCGCCAGACGATGTCCGTCGGTGGCAACTGCGCGGAGCGTCGCGGCCTTGGCGCTGCCGGCGGTGTGCAGATAGATGCCGTTGAGATAGTAGCGGGTCTCTTCGGTGGAAATCGCAAACTGCGTGCGGTCGATCAGCCGTTTCATGTCGGAGGCGGCAAGCGTGAACGAATGCGTCATTTCACCGGCGGCCAGATCGGGAAAGTCATTTTCCGGCAACGTCTGCAGCGTGAAGCGCGAGCGGCCGGCGCGGATCGCCAGCACCGAGCGGTCGCCGTCGCCTTCCAGCACGATCTGCGCGCCATCCGGCAATTTGCGCACGATGTCGTAGAACATATGCGCCGGCACCGTGGTGGAACCGCCGGTTGCGGTTTCCGCGGGCAATGTTTCCGTCACCTCGAGATCGAGGTCGGTCGCCTTCAGCGACAGCCGGGCGCCTTCGGCGCGGACCAGCACGTTGCCGAGGATCGGAATGGTGTTGCGGCGCTCGACCACGCGGTGGACGTGGCCCAGTGACTTCAGGAGTTGCGCGCGTTCGACGGTAACCTTCATTGCAATACCCGCCTGATCCTGAGATGGAAAAGCCGGGCGGCCCAAAGGCGCGCCACGGCATTTGTAACCCGAAAAGCCCAATCAAAACCGGATTTGATCAAACCCGCGGGGGGACCGCAAGGTGGCGCGGATGGCCGCCAAGCGCAAGAGAAACGCGGGGTCGTCCCCCACGATTTGCGTGCCAGATCCGCCGCGGTCGCGGCCAATGCCGGGATCCACCTCCCGGCGAAGATTTTGGCAGGACCGCCCGCCCCGGCGCCCCCGTAACGGCCCGCTTGGTATGAGCCCCGGCGGTGACCGGGACCCACGGCAGCAAGCCTTCACTCGCTCTGCAGTTGACGCTTCAGCGATTCGACCTCTTCGGAGAGCGCGACATCCTTGGCTACCAGCGCCTCGATCTTGCGCACCGCGTGCAGCACCGTGGTGTGGTCGCGGCCCCCGAAGCGGCGGCCGATTTCTGGCAGCGAGCGCAGCGTCAGGGTTTTCGCCAGATACATCGCGACCTGGCGCGGGCGGACGACATTGGCGGTGCGGCGCGACGACAGCAGGTCGGAGCGGCTGACATTGTATTGCCGGGCGACCACGCGCTGGATGTCTTCGATCTTGATGCGCTTGGGCTCCTGCGGACGGATCAGGTCGCGCACCTCGCGCTCGGCCATTTCCAGCGTCACCGGCTGGGCGTTGAGCTTGCTGTGCGCCAGCAGGCGATTGATGGCGCCTTCGAGATCCCGGCCGTTATGGGTGATGGTGCGGGCGAGATAATCCAGCACCGGCGCCGGCACGTCGAAGCTTGCGTGGTGGGCGCGGGCGGCGGCGACGCGGGACTTCAGGATTCCGAGCCGCAGTTCCTCGCCGAGCGAGCCCATCTCGACCACGAGGCCGCCGGCGAGACGCGAACGGACGCGGTCGTCGAGACTCTCTAAGTCGGAAGGCGGACGGTCGGCCGCGATCACCACCTGGCGGCCGGCGTCGATCAGCGCATTCAGGGTGTGACAGAATTCGGCCTGGGTCGATTTGCCCTGCAGGAATTGCAGATCGTCGATCACAAGCACGTCGATGCCGCGCAACGCTTCCTTGAACGCCAGCGCGGTCTGGGTTTTCAGCGCCGCGACAAAGCCGTACATGAATTTCTCGGCGGTGAGGTAGAGCACCTTGCGTTCGCTGCCGGAATTGCCGGCCCAGGTCACCGCCTGCAGCAGATGGGTCTTGCCCAGCCCAACGCCGGCATGGATGTAGAGCGGATTGAACATCACGCTGTCGCCGCGCCGCCCCTCGGCAACCTGGCGCGCCGCGGCGTGCGCCAGCGTATTGGAGCGGCCAATGACAAAACTTCCGAAGGTCAGGCGCGGGTCGAGCGGCGAGCCGCCGAGCGCGTCGTGGCTCGCCGACACCGGCGCGATCGCGGTGGCGCGCAATTCCGGCGCGGGCCGGCCGTCGGCGCGCTCGCTGCGACGTTGATCGAGCGGCGCGGGAGCCTCCTTCACCGGCGCCGCGCACCGCATTGCGGTGCGCACCGTGAGGTCGATGCGGTGCACCTCCGGCATCTCGGCCTGCCAGCAGGTGAGGACGCGCTCGGCGTAATGGGCCTGAATCCAGCTCTTGAGAAACCGCGTCGGGACCGACAGGCGCACGCTTTCGTCCTGCACGCTCTCGAGGTCCATGCGCGCGAACCAGCTGGTATAGACGTCCTCCCCCACACTCGTGCGCAGCCGACCCTTCACGCGTGACCAGCGATCCTGTTCCGTATTTGTCATTGTCTGACGACTTTTCAAAAAGAGGTGATGTTGCCGGGCGAAATGGCCGTGCGGTGGTGCGCGCGGCGCGACCTCAAGCGAGGCTTCGTCTTCAGCCATAGACCAGCCGTTCAGCGAAATGCCGCGGGCAAGGTCAATCGGGCTTAGAGAGAAGCGTCCGCGAGGTCAGCGCGTACTTGACGGCCTGTCGGGGGCTCGTGCGGGAGGCCGCGCATCGGCGACGTCCAGGGCGTCTGAAACGGCAATATCTGAAAATCGTTTTTGACCGAATACCGTGCAAATTCCGCAAGACATGCAACCTCCCCCTCTCGCCATGATTGCTCACGGCAAGCTGTCATTCCACGATTGTTTCAAATCCGCCGACGCCGCCTGAAGTTCAAAATCGTTCAGCCGTCACGCCTGGTGATTCAACCCGTCCGTTCCGTCCCGTCCACATGCTTCGCCCTTGCTGCGTCTGTCGGATGGGCCGGTCTCGTATCTCTCTTGTTCGAAGCGAACGGAGCACGAATGCCGCGCTTGAGAAATTTCGACACAGAACCACCTTGCCCATATTGCTATGGGTTTCGACCTGACAATCGCTTGGAGAGCGTCGCCAACGCGCACACCGCCGCCGATTTGCACGTCCGCCCCGTTTCCTAAACCGCGCTGGTCACAAGATCCGTGGGCGTCGCGAACGCCCTAAGAGATACATCATGCCCCATTTCCCGCAACGGAAATGATTCGGGCGCGCTGCCGGCAAAATTGACTTGGTGTTCGACAAATCAGGCAGTCGACTTGGCGCGGAACGGCAACGTTTTGAATCTGCGCACAGATTCGAAATGCGCCAGCGCTGTCATATTTCCCGCCATTGCCCAAAATAAATTCATAAATCGTTTACGTTTGAGCGCGGCGGAATTGAATTTTCGAACAAGTGATCACCGCTATGCCGATAAGTGACTACGCAAGCGCGATTTTTTTTGCTCATCGCAACAGGGTAACCCCGAGACGCGTCGAATGCGCGCGCACATTCGCCATTGCTATTTCAAAAGCGAATAACATCGATAGCTGGCATCAATAGCGCGGGTGATATCGCGGTCTTGCTAAGCCCCGTTCGCTGCATACGGTGGCAAGAATACGGGTCGCGCAGGAATTCTGATCATCGCGAGTTGTGGAACAAGGCCGGCATATAAAAGAAATAGCCCGGCAAGCCGGGCTATTTGACGAATTTCTTTTTCGATCAGTTCATTTGGCGAGCTTGGCAATCTGATGCGCGAGCCGCGAGACCTTTCGGCTCGCGTTATTCTTGTGAATGATGTTGCGCTGCGCTGCCTGCATCAGTTCGGGCTCCGCGCGCGCCATCGCCTTCAACGCTGCAGCGCGGTCGCCGCTCTTGATGGCCTCTTCGACCGATCGAACCGAGCCGCGCATCTGGGTGCGGCGCGACTTGTTGATGATGGTGCGGCGGGCGATCTTGCGGGTCGCCTTCTTGGCGGAAGTGGTATTGGCCATGTTCTCAAATTTCCTTCGGCGGTGACCGGTCGCTTAAGTGGTCGGATTTGAATGCGCCGGGCGTTCAACCGCGCGATCGACGCTGTGGTGTTTTCGGGCGTTCCGTGAGAATGCCGTTCGATGGAAGCCAATATGCCCGCATCAAGGCGTCGTTCAAAGAACAGCGGCGGCGGGATTGCGCCCGCCGCCAATGCCGGTCTTATAGAGGGCGCGTTCCGCAGCGTCAACGCCTTCCACGCCGCCTGGCGGCCGGAGACCTGCTTCAAAAGCGCCGATAAGGTGCTGATGAGGTTGAATTTCCCGTGTCGCCCCGCTAATGGCAGACTGCGTTTTCGGGCGCACAGATATAAGGTGACGCATGATCCGCGGTTTTTTCCGACTTGTGGGGCTATTGCTGCTGGCCGGCGGATTTATCTTCATGGTCTATGACGGCGCGCGCTGGGTCGCCGATCAGACCCTGCGTTTTACCCGCTTCGGTCAGTTCTGGAACGACATCCATCAATCCAGCCAGCAGGCATTCCGGGCCTGGGTGGAGGGTCACGCGCCCTGGCTCTGGACCAGCGTCGTCAGGGTCATCCTGGACCAGCCGGTTTTTGCCGTGATGGGCGTGCTGGGTATTGTACTGATGCTGGTGTTCCGACCCCGCAAACCGCTGATCGGATATTCGCGGAACTAAGCTTGCGGCCGCGGTATGGCAGGGTCGGCGTTTCCAGCTGCGGCTGACGCGCCAAGGCTGCCGAGCTGGAGCCATATATTAAAGACAAGGATTTCCGATCTATCTGCCGCCGGAGGAGACCGATGTTGTTCATGCGCAAGACCACCGCATTGCCTGATGCGAGCGAGGCGCTGCCGGGCCGTGCGACGCCGATCCCGACGGCGACAACCCATTTCGTGAACGGCCGCCAACTGCAGCCGCCTTATCCGGCGGGTCTGGAGCGGGCGGTGTTCGGGCTGGGCTGTTTCTGGGGCGCGGAGCGCAAATTCTGGGAACTCGGCGACGGCATCTTTGTCACCGCGGTGGGCTATGCCGGCGGCCATACCGGGAACCCGACTTACGAGGAGGTTTGTTCGGGCCGCACCGCGCATACCGAAGCCGTGCTGGTGGTGTTCAATCCGGGCAAGATTTCGTACCAGCGGCTGCTGAAGGCATTCTGGGAAAATCACAACCCGACCCAGGGCATGCGTCAGGGCAACGACGTCGGCACCCAATATCGTTCGGCGATCTTCACCATCGGCGATGCGCAACGCCAGGCCGCCGAGGCGTCGAAGGCCGTCTATCAAAAGGCGCTGGCGGCAAAGGGTCTCGGCGCCATCACCACCGAGATCGCACCGTCAGGCGAATTCTATTTCGCCGAGGACTACCATCAGCAATATCTGGCGAAGAATCCCGCCGGCTATTGCGGGCTTGGCGGCACCGGCGTGTCATGCCCGATCGGCGCCGCCGTCAGCGCCTGATCGTTGCCGCGTTACTTTGCGCAAAAACGATTTGTTAACCATAACTGGTGCAAGACTGGTGCTGTCTCGCTACGAGGGATGGCTCCGGTGCGGCTTGCGCGCGCGTTTCGACTGCCAATCACGGCCATCATGACCGCGCTCGCGCTGTCGGGCTGCATGCGCACGACCGATCAGGTCGCGATGGCGCAGCCGCGAAGCGATCTCGACAGCATGGCCTATGGCCAGCCCTATTCGGCCCCCGGTCTGGCCTCTTCGCCATCGGACGCCGCCGATTCCGGTGGCGCCATCAGCGCGCTGCGCCGAAGCTTTGCCTCGGCATCCCGACCTTCCTACGCATTGCCCCCGCCAACTTACGCGGCCTACGCGGCGGCGCCGATCCAGCCGACCTATGATGCGGCCTATAAACTCGATGCCGGCGACAAGCTGCGGGTCGTGGTCTACGGCCAGGAAGGCCTCACCAACACCTACGCGATCGATGCCGGGGGCTCCATCACCATGCCGCTGATCGGCGCGGTGCCGGCGCGCGGCCGGACACCGGCGGGGCTTGCCGCCGAGATCACCGCCAAATTGCGCAACGGCTATATCCGCGAGCCCTCGGTGGCCGTCGAGATCGAATCCTACAGGCCGTTCTTCATCCTGGGCGAAGTCGCGGCCCCCGGCCAATATCCTTACGTGCCCAATATGAGCGTCGAAAGCGCGGTGGCGATTGCCGGCGGCTTCTCGCCACGCGCCCGCCGCGACCGTGTCACGCTGACCCATACCGACAGTTCGGGTTCGATGCGCGTGGTGGTGCCCCTCGGCACGGCACTGAGCGCCGGCGATACCGTTCTGGTCGGCGAGCGCTGGTTCTGACGACAAAGTGAGTTCCGCCGCGATTCGTTCGCGGCGCTGACGGCCCGATCCGCAAACATGCTTGCTGCGGGCGTGGCATAAAATCCGCGGACACGTTTTGATAAGCGCAGTGTTGCCGCATCGCACAACCGGCGGCTTCGAAATTTAATTTCACCCGCTCATTCCCAAATTGCATTGCCAGCGGATTGGAACGCGATCATTCTTCCGCGCAAGGTCGGCATCGGCCCGGTGGGTGCCAGACCATCAGACAAAGTGAATCGCCGCCGTAAGCGGCATCATGCACCGGCAGGGGGAAGAGACCATGCCTGTTCTCAACATCAATGGACGGAACATGTCCGTCGAGGCGGCGAACGATTCGCCGCTGCTCTGGGCCATCCGCGAACAACTGCAGATGACCGGTACAAAATTCGGCTGCGGCGCCGGGCTGTGCGGCGCCTGCACGGTTCACGTCAATGGCGAGGCGGTGCGATCCTGCCAGACTTCGCTCAGCGACGTCGCCGGCAAGAAGATCACCACCATCGAAGGCCTCAGCGCCAAGGGCGACCATCCGCTGCAGAAGGCATGGATCGCCGAGCAGGTGCCGCAATGCGGCTACTGCCAGTCCGGCCAGATCATGCAGGCCGCCTCGCTGCTCGCCAAAAACAGCAATCCGACCAGGGACGAAGTCGTCGCGCACATGGACGGCAATCTCTGCCGTTGCATGACCTATTCGCGGATTCAAAAGGCGATCATGCGCGCAGCCTCCGAAATGCGCACCGCCTCCAACGCGGCCACCGAGCGGAGGGCAACATGAATACGCACGTGAAAATCAGCCGGAATAAACTGGAGCGCGAGCCCGCCGATCTCAGCCGCCGCTCATTCCTGGTCGGAACCGCCGCCGCAGGTCTCGCGCTCGGCTATTCCGCGGTGCCCGGCATGATCGGCGCCGATCAGGCACTGGCCGCGCCTTCCAGTTTCGACGCCAGCGTCTGGTATTCGATTGCGCCGGACGGGATTGTCACGGTCACCTGCGGCAAGGCCGACATGGGCCAGCACATTGCGTCCACCATGGCTCAGATCATCTGCGAGGAACTCGGCGCCAACTGGAAGGATATGCGAGTTCAGCTCGCCTCCAACGACCCGAAATACAACGACCCCGTGCTCGGCGCGCAGATCACCGGCGGCAGCTGGAGCACCATGATGAACTTCGATGCGATGAGCCGCGCCGGCGCCGCGGGACGCATGGCGTTGATCGATGCCGCGGCCTCGGCGATGGCGCTGCCGCCGTTCTTCAAGGACGAGTTGATCGTCCGCGAATCCGTGATCACCCATCCGAAGTCGAAGAAGTCGATGTCGTTCGCCGACATCGTCAAGAGCGGCAAGATCACCAGGACCTTCACGCCCGACGAACTCAAGGCGATCAAGCTCAAGACGCCGGACCAGTACGGCATGATCGGCGTCTCGGTTCCGCAGCTCGATATTCCCTCCAAGACCAACGGGACCGCCAAATACGGCATCGACGTCATGCTGCCGGGCATGCTGTACGGCAAGATCGTGACGCCACCGGTGCGCTTCGGCGCCACGGTCAAATCGGTCGACGACAGCGAGGCGAAGAAGGTGCCGGGCTTCATCAAGGCCGTCATCCTCGACGACAAGACCGCGACCACCAGCGGCTGGGTGGTGGCGGTGGCCAACACCTATGCCAACGCCCGCAAGGCCGCCGACGCCCTGAAGATCAGCTATGACAATGGGCCCAACGCCAGGCTGTCGAGCCAATCGCTGCTCGACGAGGCCAAACGGCTGCAGGCGCTCGACGATTCCGGCCTGTTCTTCGTCAAGGACGGCGATACCGCATCCGCATTCGGCGCGGCGGCCAAGGTGATGGAGGCGGAGTACACCACCAGCATCAACATCCATGCGCCGATGGAGCCGATGAACGCCACCGCCGAACTCAAGGGCGATATCTGGCACCTTTATTCCGGCAACCAGTTCGCAACCCGCTCCGGCGCGATCGCCGCCGGGGCGGCCGGGGTCGATCCCAAATATGTCGTGATGCACCAGAGCTGGCTGGGCGGAGGTTTCGGCCGCCGGCTCGACGCCGACATGATGGTGCCGGCGGTGCAGGCCGCCAAGGCCGTCGGCAAGCCGGTCAAGGTGATCTATTCCCGCGAGAACGACATGACCATGGACTTCTCGCGTCCGCTGACGTTCCAGAAGATCAAGGCCGGTCTCGACAATGACGGCAAGCTGATCGCGCTGAACCACGACGTGGTCAGCGCATGGCCGACCCAGCGCTGGGGCATCCCGGATTTCCTGTCGCCATCGGTCGACAAGAAAGGCGCGCTCGATGCGTTCACGGTGAATGGTGCGGACTTCTTCTATTCCGTGCCCAATCACAACGTCCGCGCCATCCGCAACGAGATGGCGCACAACGCCACCCCGTCGGGCCAGCTGCGGTCGGTCGCCCCGGGCTGGACCTTCTGGGCGGTCGAAAGCATGGTCGACGAAATCGCGCACGCGGTCGGCAAGGACCCGGCGCTGTATCGCATCGCCATGCTCGACGGCAAGGGCGCCAATGACGGTGGCGCGCAACGGCTGCGCAACACCCTGCTGGCGGCGATGGGGATGGCCGGCTACGGCACCAAGCCGTTGCCGAAGGGCGAGGGCATGGGCGTGGCCTGCGTTTCGTCGCAGGAACGGGCGACCGCAAGCTGGACCGCCTGCGTGGCGCATGTCGCGGTGGCGCCGTCGGGCGAGGTCAAGGTCAAGAAACTGACCGTGGCAACCGACGTCGGCACCCAGGTGCATCCCGACAATATCCGCGCCCAGGTCGAGGGTGCGGCGCTGTGGGGACTGTCGCTTGCGATGTACGAGAAGGCGACCTTGAAGGATGGCGGCATCGAGCAGACCAACTTCGACAGCTACACGCCGCTGCGAATGAGCCAGCTGCCGGACGTCGCCGTCAACGTCATCGCCAACGGCGAAAAGCCCACCGGCGTCGGCGAGCCCGCGGTGACCGTGATCGCGCCCGCGCTCGGCAACGCGATCTTCAACGCCTGCGGCGCCCGCGTCCGCGCGCTGCCGATCACGGCAGAGGCGGTGAAGGCGGCGATGAACAAGGCCTGAGGCAGGTCACGCCATAACAACGATCCGCCGGAGGCTTTCGCTTCCGGCGGATTTTTTTATGCCGCTTCGTTGGATGAGGCGCGGTTGTCCAACTCCGTCATTGCGAGCGCAGCGAAGCAATCCATTCTTTCTTTACGCGGCGCGATGGATTGCTTCGCTGCGCTCGCAATGACGATTGGAGCGCTATCGAGATTTTGCCCCCGGCGCTAGGCTCGCAAACGGCGCCGCCGCATACACCACCTTGCCGCCGACCATGGTCAGCAGCGATTTGATCTTTCCGATCTCGCCCACCGGCGCGGTCAGGTAGTCCGACGACAGCACCGCGAGGTCGGCGAATTTGCCGACTTCCAGCGTGCCGCGTTTGTCGTCGTCATTGGCCATGAACGCCGAATTGCGGGTGTACATCTCCAAGGCTTGCCGGCGGTTCGGGGCTTCCGCGTCGCCGCGGGTCTTGACGCCGCCGATGGTGGTGCCGTCGAGATACCATTGCAGCGAGACGAACGGATTATAGGACGACACCCGGTGCGCATCGGTGCCGCCGGCGACGGTCAGTCCCAGCCGCAGCGCGGTCGCAATCGGCGGCAAACCCCTGGCCTTCTCGATGCCCTCGTCGCGCTGCAGCCGTTCGCCGCCGAAATAGGGGCCGTCCTGCACGCCCCAGACCAGGCCGAGCGACTTCATCCGCTTCAGATTGTCTTCCGACGCATTGTAGAGATGCAGCACGGTCCAGCGGAGATCGCGCACCGGAAAATCCCTCTCGATGTCCTCGACGATATCGAGCAGGTCGTGGACGGTGCGGTCCGGATTCCAGTGCAGCTGGATGGTGTAGCCTTTGGAGGCGGCCCAGCGCAGCAATTCCGCCAGTTTGGCCTTGCCGTCCGCCGTGATGTCGCCATCGGTCCAGTCGGCCCAAATGAGAATCTCGCCGGGACCGTTGAAGTGCAGCATCGCATCGCCAAAGCCTTGCGGCAGCAACTGCGTCAGGTTCTGCAGGTCGGCCAGTTCGCTGCCCGGCTTCGGCGCGCAGAGATGATAGGCGACGCGCACGGTGAGCTCTTTATCATGCCACAGCTTGAACATCGCCTGGTAATTAGCCGGATACATGCTGACCCCGCCGCCATCGATGATGCCGGTGATGCCAAGGCTGTTCATTTCGCGGAAGAATTTTCTGGAGCCGTCGACCTGCTGGTCCATGGTCGGCTTCGGCAGGCGGTCGAAGATTTTTCCGAGCGTGTTGCCGTTGCCGATGACGACACCGCTCGGATGGTTGTCGCCATCGCGCTCCAGCCTGCCGCCGGGGGTGACGTCGGCATCGTCGCGGATGTTCAGCGCCTCCATCGCCTTCGGCGTCAGCAGCAGCCAGTCGTAGAGATGCTGGATGTAGACGGGATTGTCGGGCGCGGCCTCGCTGACCTCACGCGCGGTCGGCCGCCGCTTCTCGGAAAACTGCTCCTCGGTCCAGCCGCCGGCGACCACGATCCATGAGCCGGGCTTTTGGGCCTTGCCGGCCTGACGGATCTTTTCGATTCCTTCCGTCAGCGTCGGCACGCCGATCCAGTTGACCTCGGTGCCGAACGTCAATGCGGCGCGGATGCCGTGAATGTGCCCGTCGGTCAGCCCGGGGATCACGGTGCGGCCGCCGAGATCGATCAGGCGAGCCTTGTCGCCGCCGAGCTTCCTCATCGCCGCCGAGGTGCCCGAGGCGAGGATTTGGCCATGCCCGATGGCCAGCGCCTGTTGAATCGAAAAATCCTTGTCGACGGTGAGGATCTTGCCGTTGAAGAGTACGGTATCGGCGGTTTGCGCCGAGGCCGCGGTCACAGGCGAGGCGATGTACAGGGTGCCGAGAACGGCGAGGGTTCTAAGGCAGAAAAATCGACTGGCCGGCATTTCGTTGCTGGGTCGCGACCCGAGGTTCAACATCTCTTTGCTCCATTATTCTTGTTTTTGCGTCGCCCTATCACCGTCATTGCGCGGAGCGCAAGCGACGAAGCAATCCATCTTACTTTGTGGTTGCATGGATTGCTTCGCTGCGCTCGCAATGACGCGAAAGGCTCTCGTGCCCGCCCTCACTCCAGCAGCTTCCGCAATTCCGCTTTCGCCACCTTCTCCAGCGTCGAGCGCGGCATTTCGTCGACGAAGCGAATCTCGTGCGGCACCTTGAAATCGGCCAGCGCCGCGCGGCAGGCGGTCATCACGCTGTCGTGCAGGTCGCCTGGCGCGCGGTCGACGCCGGCTTGCGGAATGATGAACACCACCGGCACCTCGTCCAGCATCGGATGCTTTTTCGCTACCACGGCGGCCTCGCGCACCCCGGGCACCACCGCGATCACCTGCTCGATCTCGGAGGCCGCGACGTTCTCGCCGCCGACCTTCAGCATATCCTTGGCGCGGTCGGCGAATTGGATGAAGCCGTGCTCCAGCAAGGTGACGCGGTCGCCGGTGACGAAATAGCCGTGTTCATCGAAACTTTCGCGGGTGGCTTTCTCGTTGTGCAGGTATTCGGCGAACAGCGACAGCCCGGGAATGCCCTTGATGGTGAGATGGCCGGTGCCGCCGACCGGCACAGGCCTGCCGTCGTCATCGCTAATGCGGATCGAATATTCCGTCGCGGCGCGGCCGATCGACATCGGCGTGTTGGGCTGGTCGACCTCGCCGACGATGCCGTGGGTGATGGTCTCGGTCATGCCCCACCAGCCGATGATCTTGATGCCGAACGCGGCAAACACCGGCGGCTCGCAAATCGCCGAGCCCCAGAGCCGGAATTTATGCGCCCTCGGGACCTCGTATTCGAGCAGCGCCTTCATGCAGAACGGGATCGTCGAGGTCCAGGTCGCACCGTGCTGCAGCGCCACGTCCCAGAACCGGCGTGCCGAAAACCGCGGCTGAATCACGCAAGTTGCGCCGACCCAGAGGCTTGCCAGCATCGAGTAGGCCAGCGCGTTGGTATGAAACAGCGGCAGATAGGTCTGGTGCACGTCGCCCTGATGCAGGTCCTGATGCGCGGCATTGACCTTGGCGCCCCACAGCGCGTTGGCGTGGCTCCACAGCACGGCCTTGGGGCGCGACGTGGTGCCGGAAGTATATTGCACGCTGCAGGGGGCGAGCGGATCGGTGGCGCGGCGCGGCCGGTCGGCGGCCTCGGTAAACAGCGCCTCGAAACTGTCGCCGCGCGGGGTTGCGGAGCCTTGCGCGGGCGCGGCGCCGGAATCGTGCGAGGTCACGGCCAGCCATCGCAAATTGCGGCAATTCGCCGCGATCGTCTCGGCGTAGGCCGGCTGCGTGATCGCGGCGACCGCGCCGCAATGATTGGCAAAATATTCCATCTCGGCCGGCGCCGAGCGGGTGTTGGTGGTGACCGCGATGGCGCCGAGCTCGACGCAGGCAAACCAGGCCAGCACCGCCTCGATGCAATTGTCGAGATGGATCAGCACGAATTCACCCGGCCGGATGCCGCGTCTAACAAGTCCCGCAGCGAGCGCGCCAACGCGCGCATGAAATTCGCCGTAACTCCATTGCCGCGCCGGCCCCTCGAACGGCGACCAGATCAGGAACGAATGATCGCGGCGGGTGCGGGCGCGCATTTCCAGCAGCCAAGGCACGTCAAGCCCCGCGAATGGGCCGACCGCCCCCGGCGCCTCCGGTGAAACCGCCATTGATCCTCCCGCGAAAGCTTCGAAGCGCTCTTGTGGCGTTCTTGCCCGACAGCCCTTCTGCCACCGGACGGCGCGGCAGGCAAATCGGGGGCGCACGCGAAAGCGGGTGAAGAGGAGCAAGCAATGATTTCTCGCAAGAACGAGGTGACCCCCTCCGTTCGCGAAGCGCTTCGGGGGAGGGGCGCAGGTCGTACTCCCGCCGCAATTTCCAACGCAACTTGCGCCTCCAGAGCATGAAACCAGCGCTTCGCCGAAGAAGGTTCTGATGCCCGGGATAACTCTGAGGGGCCGGCCGCTACCCGACGCCCGTTATTTCCAGATTGCCGCGCTGGGCTGCCTGCTTGCGATCAATATGACGTTGATCGATTTCGGCGCCCGGCTGCTGCCGAGCGCTGTTGCGATCGGCAGCGCGCTTCTGGCACAGTGGGCTTGCGCGCGGCTCGCAGGCCTGCCGCAGGCCGACCTGCGCTCGCCCCTGATTACCGGCCTGTCGCTCAGCCTGTTGCTGCGCGCCGACGCGCTTTGGCTGTATGCGGCGGCGGCGGGAATCGCGATCGCTTCCAAATTCGTGCTGCGGCTTGACGGCAAGCATATCTGGAATCCGGCCGGTCTCGCCATCGTGGTGCTGCTGCTGACCTCCAACGGGGTGTGGATTTCGCCGGGGCAATGGGGCACTGAAATCTGGTTCGCCGCGCTGACCGGATGTTTTGCGATGCTGGTGCTCTCGGCCGCGCGTCGCGCCGACATCGCGGTCTTCTTTTTTTTAAGCCACGCGGCGTTGCTGCTGGCGCGCGCCTGGTGGCTCGGCGATCCCCTCGCCATTCCCCTGCATCAGTTGCAGAGCGGCTCGCTGTTGATCTTCACCTTCTTCATGATTTCCGATCCGCGCACCGCGCCGGATTCGGCGCTCGGCCGCTTCCTGTTCGCTTTCGCGGTCGCGCTGACGGCGCATTACCTGGCGTTTTTCATGCAGATGCGGCCGGCGCTGTATTTCGCGCTGATTTTCCTCTCCCCGGCCACCCTGATGATCGACCGACTGATCCCCGCCCGCAGGTTCAGATGGGCCGATCCGGCCCCACAAGGAGCTTCCCGATGACGACTTCTCGTGCCGCGCATTGTCTGAAAACCGGCGTTGCCACGGTTGCGATGCTGGCGCATCTGGCGGGCGGTCCTGCCAGCGCCTTCTGCGGCTTCTATGTCGCCCAGGCCGATTCGAAATTGTTCAACAGCTCGTCGAAAGTCGTTCTGGCGCGCGATGGCGATCAGACCGCGATCACCATGGCCAGCGATTTCGAGGGCGATGCCAGGGAATTTGCCGTCGTGGTGCCGGTGCCGACCTTCATCGAGCGCAAGCAGATCGGCGTCGTCGACCCCAAGACGATCGAGCATCTCGATCATTATACCGCGCCGCGCCTGGTCGAATATCACGACGAAGACCCATGCCGTCCGCCGATGGCAATGGCGAGTGCAATGCCTGCGGCGATGCCGATGTTGTCGCGCTCGGTGCAGGAATCGGCGAAGCAATATGGCGTCACCGTCGAGGCGAGCTATGACGTCGGCGAATACGATGTCCTGATCCTGTCGGCGAACGAGAGCAACGGCCTGGTCAACTGGCTGACCGACAACAAATACCGGATTCCGCAGGGCGCCGAAGATGTGCTCGGAAGCTACATCAGGCAGAACATGCGGTTCTTTGTCGCCAAGGTAAACGTCGAGCGGATGAAGGACCTCGGCAACGGTTTCCTGCGGCCGCTGCAGGTGCGCTATCAGAGCGCCAAATTCATGGTGCCGTTGCGGCTGGGCACGGTCAACGCCAGGGGACCGCAGGATCTCATCATCTACGCGCTGACCAGGAACGGGCGGATCGAAAGCACCAACTATCGCACCGTGAAGATCCCCTCCGACATCGATGTCCCGCTCTACGTCAAGGACGAATTCGGTCCGTTCTACAAGGCGGTGTTCGAACGCGCGGTGGCGCGCGAGAACATGCGCGCGGTGTTTGTCGAATACGCCTGGGACATGGGCTGGTGCGATCCCTGCGCCGCCGAACCGCTGAGCAACAAGGAACTTGTCGAGCTCGGCGCGCGATGGATCGGCAGCGACGATGACAGCGCGTTCCGCGCCAACCGTTTTTCAGGCGGCGGCTCCAACGCCTACGTGACCCGCCTGCATGTGCGCTACGACGCCAGAACCTTCCCCGAGGACATCGTGTTCATGGAAACCAGGGACCGCTCCAACTTCCAGGGCCGTTACGTGCAGCGGCATCCGTGGCAAGGCCAGGGGAGTTGCGAAGCGGCTAAAACCTATCGCAGCGGGCTTCCGGCGCGGTTTGCCGTCGAGGCGAAAAATCTCGAGGAGCTGACCGGCTGGAACCGGACCGATATTACCGGCCGGATGGCGCTGACCGGCCAGGAGTTCCAGATCAAGTAGTGCGATCGCTGGGGCTCGTTGCTGGACCGTACGCGGCACGTCACATCGACGGTGTCACGATGCATCGTCCTCATACGACGAAATCTCGATCAGGCTGCCGTCGGGGTCGCGGCAATAGACCGATCGCAGCGTGCCGCGGGCGCCCTGTCTCGGCCCCGGACCTTGCTCGATCGCAACCCCGTTTGCCTTCAGATGCGCGACCACCTCGTCGGGTGTGCTGGCGGTGAGAAAGCACAGATCGTCACTCCCCGCGGTTTCGTGGTCGGCGGTGAACCATTCGACCTTGTCGGCGCCGCGCGGCCGCACGTTGATCTTCTGGTTGCCGAACATCAGCGAGGTCCGCGGCGCCTTGCCCTCGCCGGGATCGAACACCCTGATCTCCATGCCGAGGATTGTCTGGTACCATAGCGCCGAGCGCGCGACATCGGAGACATTGATCACGAGATGATCGAGCGCGTTAACTCTGACGGCCATGACTTATCCTTTGGTAGCGGTCGGCGGCGGATCGATGCGCGGCTGGCGCACCTAGTCGTGCCAGATTTTGTTTGTTACAACGCGGGCCGCCGTCAATTCAACAACAACGAGCCGGACTTTAGATCCGACTACGCCGGGAGAAACCACATGACCTCACGCCGTGCCGCGATCGGCCTTTTTGCAATCGGCCTCGTGGCCCTGGCCTGGCCGGTGGGCGGCGCTTCGGCGCTGGATTATCCGACGCGGCCGGTACGGTTCGTGGTCGGATATCCGGCCGGCGGTGCCACCGACATCCTGGCGCGGCTGGTCGGCCAGCGGCTCTCCGAGCGGCTCGGCCAGCAATTCGTGATCGAGAACAAGCCCGGCGCCGGCAACAACATCGGCACCGAAGCGGTGGTCAATGCCGAACCCGACGGCTACACGGTGCTGCTGATCAACCCCGCCAATTTCATCAACGCCTCGCTCTACGCCAACCTGCGCTTCAACTTCGTTCGCGACATCGCCCCCATCGCCAGCTTCAACCGGGTGCCGAATGTGATGACGGTCGCCCCCGGCGTACCGGCGAAGACGGTCGCCGAATTCATCGCCTATGTGAAGGCCAATCCGGGCAAGGTGAACATGGCATCGTCGGGCAACGGCACCTCGGTGCACCTGTCCGGTGAGATGTTCATGGCGATGTCGGGCGCCAAGATGGAGCACATCCCCTACAAGGGCGCGGCTCCCGCGATCACCGATCTGCTCGGCGACCGTGTCCAGGTGATCTTCGACAACATGCCCTCGATCATCCAGCATGTTCGCGGCGGCGCCTTGCGCGCGCTGGCGGTGACGACCGCGGTACGCTCGCCGGAATTGCCGGATGTGCCGACCGTGGCCGAGACCGTGCCGGGTTATGAGGCGAGCGCGCTGTTCGGCATGGGCGCGCCGAAGAAGACGCCGCCGGAAATCATCGCCAAGCTGAACAAGGAGATCAACGCGGTGCTGGCGGAGCCCGAGATGAAGCTGCGCCTCACCGAACTGGGCGGCGAGCCGCTGATCTCCACGCCCGAAGCCTTTGGGGCGATGATCGTGGCCGAGACCGAAAAATGGCAAAAGGTGGTCAAGTCCGCCGGCCTGCAGATCGAATAGCGCAGCTTGCGGAAAGCGCCCCGGGGGCGGTATCGTTTTGAAAACACGAGGCGGCGCGAGACCGTCCGTGTATCGAGGGGGGGGGACAAGACATGCGCCAAGCGATGTTGGCGGGGCTCGCTTTGCTGGCGGCCTTGGGTGCGACGATTGCCGATTCCGGTGTGGCCCTGGCGTTCGATTATCCCTGGTGTATCCAGGCCAGGGGCGCGGCAAGTCCGGGCAGTTGCGCTTACCGCAGCTATGCCGAATGCATGGCGGTCGCCTCGCCGCGAGGCGCCCATTGCAACGCCAACCGGCGCGTCACGGTGGAGCGCGCGCGCTATGGGCGGTCGTTCCCGAACGAATATTACGACTGAAGCGCTTATGCCGCCGCGGGGCCGGCCGCTTCACCCTCGATGGCGCGGTCGATGGCGTCGATCAGGACCTGGGTCTCGATGAATTTGAGCCGCGCCCGTTCCGCCTTGTCGCGGTCGAAGGGTGCCGCCAGCGTCTTGGCAAAGGCATCGCGGTCGTCGGCCATGCGCTCGCGCGCCTTTTTCAGCGTCTCAAGTCGCTCGCTCATTTAGGCTTCGCTTTCTGTGAGTCGCGGTTCGCGCAGCTAATTCTCTTTTCCGCCGGCATGCAAGGTTACCGGTTCAAGCAGTCTGGATTAAAATTGTTCGGACCGTCTAGCTTTGTCGGGAATGCCAAGTTTAGTCTGGCGTCCCAAGGCAGAACAACCGCGGCTGGCAACGTTCCGGCGAGGGAGGGATCGACCATGATGAATCGACGCCAACTGGTTTGCAGCGCCGGCGCGGCGCTGATCGCCGGCACTACGAAGGCGCGCGCGGCGAGCTACGATCTCCTGATCAAGGGCGGGCGCGTCATCGATCCGTCCGCCGGGCTCGACGCGGTCCGCGATGTGGCGATCTCCGCCGGCAGGATCGTGGCGGTCGATGCCAGCATTGCCGGGGATGCGGCCGAAACGCTCGATGCGCGCGGCAAGATCGTCGCTCCCGGCCTGATCGACATCCACACCCATGCCGGCCTCGGCAAGGAGGGCCCGCCGATGTGCCTGCAGGACGGCGTCACCGGCTGGGTCGATGCCGGCTCTGGCGGCGCCGACAACATGGATGCGGTGGCAGCAGTGGCGCGCGGCGCGCCGCAGCTCGGCCGCTGCCTGGTCAATATCGCGCGCACCGGCGTCGTCACGCCGACCGGCGAGCTGCACGACCTCAACGCCGCCAATGTGGCGCTGGCGCAGGGCGCCATCGCGCGCCACCGCGACGTCGTCGTTGGTGTCAAGGCGCGGCTGTCGGACAATGTCGCCGGCCCCAACGATCTCGAGGCGCTGCGCCGCGCCCAGGAGGCCGCGGCGCCCTTCAACCTGCCGGTGATGATTCACATCGGCCAGAATTACTCGCCGCTGCGCTCGATCCTGGCATTGCTCAAGCGCGGCGACATCGTCACCCATATGTACGCGCCGGGGATGAACGGCATCCTCGACGACAAGGGTATGCTGATCCCGGACGTGATGGCGGCGCGTCGGCGCGGCGTCCTCTTCGACTTCGGCAACGGCGTCAACGGCCACTTCGACTGGGATACGGTCGAGAAGGCGACGCGGCAGGGCCTGTGGCCGGACACGTTCTCTACCGACTGGAACACGAAGTCGAAGACCAGCGGCGTCGTCGACATGCCGAACGTGATGTCGAAACTCCTGATGTTTGGTATGCCGCTCAATCAGGCGATCGCCTGCGCGAGCGTCAACGCGGCGCGCTGCTTTGCCTCGTTCGACGACCGCGGCACGCTCAATGTCGGCGCGCCGGCCGACGTTGCGATCCTGGAGCTGCGCGAAGGCTCGTTCGAATTCCTCGACAATTACAAGGGCACCCGCAGCGGCCGCCAACGGCTGTTCCCGTCGGAGGCCGTGCTCGCGGGGAAGCGGGTGGCGCGGGCGTGAACTCTGGATGAATGCGAATGACGGGGCGGCTCAGCCGGCGTGATCTGCTGTTGCGAACGGGGGCAATGGCCACTGCGGGCGCGATTCCGTTCGCAGCCGTCGCGGCTCCGCCCGGTGCGCAAGCCCGGCGCGGCGATATTGACGCCGTCTTGCAAACGGCCGTCGATGCCGGGGCCGTGCCGGGGGTCGTCGCCATGGCCGCGACCGAACGCGCGGTGGTCTACCAGGGCGCCTTCGGGGCCCGCGACATCGGCAAGCCCGCAAAAATGTCCGTCGACACCGTCTTTCGCATCGCCTCGATGGTCAAGCCGCTGACATCGGTTGCCGCGATGCAGCTGGTCGAGGCCGGCAAACTCAAACTCGACGAGCCGGCGGCCGACATCGATCCGACGCTCGCCGCACCTCAAGTGCTCACGGGCTTCGATGCCAAGGGTGTCCCGCAACTGCGGCCGGCGCGAAAGCCGATCACGCTGCGCGGTCTGCTGACGCATACCTCCGGGTTCAGCTATCCGCTGTGGGATCCCAACGTCGTGCGCTACCTCAAAGCCGCGCGCGGCAATCCGAAATTGCCCCGGATGCCGCTGATGTTCGATCCGCAAGCGAAATGGTCGTATGGCGGCAGTCTCGACCGGGTCGGCCGGCTGGTGGAAATCGCCAGCGGCGAGCCGCTCGATCGTTATTTCCGCGATCACATCCTGGGCCCGCTCGGCATGAACGACACGGTGTTCTCGGTGAACGACAAGCAGTTTTCGCGCGAGGCCAGTCTGCATGTCCGCAAGGCGGATGGAACGCTGGTTGCGCAACCGCTGCCGAAGCCTGCCGTCCGCACGCCGTCGGGCGGTGGCAGCATCTATTCGACGGCGCCGGATTATCTCGCGCTGCTGCAGGCGCTGCTGAACGGCGGAAGCCTTGGCGGCGCCAGCATCCTGCGGCCGGAGACGGTGGCGATGATGTCGGAAAACCAGATCGGCGATCTCGAGGCGGGGATCCTCAAGACCATGAATCCGGCGCTGTCGAACGACGTCGATTTCTTCCCCGGCTGCCGCCTGCGCTGGGGACTGGGCCACATGATCAATCTCGATCCGATCCCGGACGGCCGCCGGGCCGGCAGCCTGACCTGGGCCGGGCTGTTCAATACCTATTACTGGATCGACCCCGCCTCGCGTCTCGCCGGTGTGATCATGATGCAGATCCTGCCCTTTGCCGACAGGCCCGCGCTCGACCTCTATCATCAATTCGAACGCGGCGTTTATCGCGCCTTCAGGCCGGCGTGAAGGATGGCAAAGCTGGGCTGGCCGACCTGCTGCGCGCGAGTAAGCGGTCGTCACATCGAAGCAAATTCCTCAAACCGGCCGCAGCTTCTGCGATGATTCATTACTGGGCCTCGATACCGGCCGCCTTGATGATCGGCCACCATTTCTTGATTTCGTCTCTCTGCAAGGCGGCCAGCGCCTGCGGTGTCTGTTCGCCGGATGGTGGAACATCCATGCCCTGTTCCGTCAGTTCGCGTCGTATCGTGGGATCAGTCAGAGCGGCCACAACTGCCGCATTGATTTTCGCGATGATGTCACTCGCCGTGCCTTTCGGGGCCCATAGCCCGTACCATTGCGAGAAATAGAGGCTCGGCAAGCCAGCTTCGGCGAAGGTCGGAATTTCGGGCGCCAACGTCAGGCGCCTTTTGTCTGTTACGGCGAACGCCTTGACGTAACCAGCCGCTATTTGCGGCAGCGAAACGGCGGTGTCGGCGAACATGATGTCGAGGTGTCCTGCCAGCAAATCCTGCATGGCGGGGCCGACGCCGCGATACGGTATTTGCAAGAAGCAGGTTTCGGTTTCCTTCCCGAACAAGAGGCCGACGACGTGCACCGCGGTGCCAACACCGGCCGTACCCTGAGTCGCCGTGCACGGATTCGCTTTTAGCCAGGCAATGAGTTCGTTCAGGTTGTTGGCGGGGAATGTTTTCCTTGCCACCAGCAGCAATGGACCGCGGGCCAGTTGAGCGATCGGCAGAAAGTCACTGACGACGTCGTAGTCAAGGTTGTAGATTGCCGCATTCGCGACGTGCGTGCCCCAGTATCCGAGGCCAAGCGTATAACCGTCTGGCGCGGCCCGCGCGACGCGTGAGGTGCCTATACCGCCACTGGCCCCCGTCACGTTCTCGACGATCACCGCTTGACCGAGCATTTCGCCCATCCGCTCCGCCATCGCTCGCGCGAGCGTATCCAGCGGTCCTCCCACCGGGAACGGATTGATCAATGCGATCGGCCGCGACGGGTAGGGTCTGCCGGCGGCAGCGGGACGCGAAACGGCGGCCAGGATGGCGGCGGCGGTGATTGCGCGCAGTATTTGACGTCGAAGGACTTTTGTCATGCTGCTATCCAGACAGATGGAGGATAATCGCGGGAACCCTCGCGTGCAGGACCATTGGCATGCAATCTGCATCAGCTCTGCAAGGTGTGTGCCGAAGAGCACTCCGAAGCGTCCCATCGCTCTGCGCATCGACTGGAAACGTCGGCTTGCCGTGCCCTGCAGAATTCGAAAGTATGGCCAGTTGACATGGAGTAGAATCCGGCGATGGCGAGGATCTACGCGTTCGGCCCATTTCGGCTCGACGTAGAGGCAGAGATGCTATTCCACGACGGCAAGCCGGTCGGACTTGGCAGGCGCGCCGCCGCGGTTCTACGCGCCTTGGTGGAAAAGGCCGGCGAGCCGGTCTCGAAGGCCGCCCTGATAGCGGCGGCCTGGCCCGGGCTTGTCGTGGAGGATGCCAATCTTACCGTTCAGATCACGGCCTTGCGCCGCATGCTCGGCAAGACGCCGCACGGCGGTCTTTGGATCGAGACATTGCCGCGCCGCGGCTATCGCTTCGTCGGCCCGCCTCCAACCGAAACATCTGACGCTGTTGCGCGTGCCGTAAATGCGGCGCTGCCGCGCGTGCCCTATGCCTCTCCCGCCGAAACCGCGGCGGCCCTCGCGCTGCCTGATAAGCCCTCGATTGCCGTTCTGCCGTTCAAGAACCTGAGCGGCGATGCCCAGCATGACTATTTCGCCGACGGAATGACGGAGGAGATCATTACCGAGCTTTCGCGCTTCCGCCAGCTCTTTGTCATCGCGCGAAATTCGAGCTTCACCTACAAGGGACGGGCCGTCGACACAAGGGAGGTCTGCCGCGAACTCGGCGTGCGCTACGCGCTTCAAGGCAGTGTGCGCATAGCCGGTGGTCGCATCCGAATCATTGGCCAGCTCATTGATACCGCAAGCGCGACCCATTTGTGGGCGGATCGCTTCGAAGGCGGCCTGGAGGATGTTTTCGATCTTCAGGACAGGGTCACTGCAAGCGTGGTGGGCGCGATTGCGCCCAAGCTGGAGCATGCGGAGATCAAGCGCGCCCAGAGCAAGCCGACCGAAAACCTGGATGCCTATGACTATTATCTGCGCGGCTTGGCGAGTTTTCATCAATCGACAAAATCATCGATCCTCGATGCCTTGAGGCTTTTCCGCCAGGCGAGCGAACTCGATCCGGATTTTGCCGCGGCGTTCGGCCTGGCGGCGTGGTGCCATGTCCGCCGCAAGGGCAGCCGTTGGGCAACCGATCCGGATACGGAGATACCGGAGACCAAACGGCTGGTCTGGAAAGCGCTGGAACTGGGCAGGGACGACGCGATCGCGCTCTGTTCGGCCGGCTACGCATTATCCTACGTGGTTGGCGACATGGAGCAGGGAGCCGCCTTCCTGGACCAGGCCGTCGACATCAATCCAAACCTGGCGGCTGCCTTGACGCTTTGCGGCTGGCCGAAATTGTGGCTCGGGGAACTGGACAACGCCATACAGTTACAAGCCCGTGCAATGCGACTGAGTCCTCGCGATTCGCAGAGTTTTCTGATGCAGGCCGCGACCGGGATGGCGCATTTCTGCGCCGGTCGGTATGCAGAGGCTTCGTCCTGGGCGATGCTTGCTTTCAACAATCAGCCGAACTGGGTCATGTCGCTGGCCGGCGTGGCCGCGAGCAACGCGCTCCTGGGACGGCCGGACCTCGCCAGCAAAGCCGTCGCTTCCATGCTCGATCTGGATCCTGAGCTGACAGTCGCCTGTCTCCGTGATTGGACGCCGTTTCGTCAACGCGAACATAGCGTGCAATGGGCCGAGGCTTTGCGGAAAGCCGGGTTGCCGGACTAGCGACGCCGTCCGCGATGGCAATCGGTGCGGATAAAGTCCAAGCGATGAACATCACCAACCGTACGGCCATCTTTTGCAAATATTTTGGACTCCCTTTCTAGCTGTTGCGCGTGGACCTCTCTAGGTTTCCGTCTCGCTGCAGGCATGCGCTCCGCTGTCTAGCTGCAGGCATCCTCTGCTATGCCTGTACCTCTTCGAGAACGGCAGTCGGGACAAGATGATCGAAGTTGCGCAACCGTCTCAAGCGAACAACGCCAACGACGAGAGCCCCAATGCGACCAAGGTGCTTAGCTACCTGGCTCTTTCAATCGTCGTTTTGGTCGAAATTTATTTAGCCTCCGCGCCGCCAACCATAACGGGCAAGGAATTTGCATCGATGACAGTCTTTCCATAGTGCCAAAGACTGGCGGCTGAAGATCGCGAAATGACGACCGGACAGAGACAACGGGTGCGAAACGATGACTCCAGCATTCGAAAAGCCGGCTGCATCCAAAGCTCATTCGGGCAAGATCGATTTTCCACAAGACATGCACCGCGGTGCTTCATATCCGCGGAGCATCTGGGATGTAAGCGGATTCCGGCCCCCTGAAGACGAGATCGTTTTCAGACGATGGAGACTCAGATTCCTCCTTCTTTACGGCGCGATAGGTCTGCTGCTGGTCGCAGGATTTGCAATATTCGCAGATCGACCGGGGACGGGGACACTTACCGCTGCAACCGCGCCGACCAATCCACACGATTGAGCATCAAAAACGTGTCGCCCGCGCGGACAACAGTATTGAGCGACGTGGCTTTTCGCTGTGATGCGGCCTTTAAGCGAGTTCTAGATTTATTTGTCAGCGCCGTCGTCCGCAAGGAAGAGCAAGACATCGCGAGACTGTACGAGGGATGCTCCTGGTGCGATTCTACCGAGCATGATCTGAATCACGACGTGATGACCGCGCGCCGCGGCGCGAGGCGGTCATGAGCGAACAACCCGCTCACCCCGACCTCACAACTCCGGGACTGAGAATCCCTTTGTCACCCAAGCCTCCCGGCGATCTTGCCGTAGGCGATATGGCCGTTCTTTTTGAAGAAGCGTGCCGCACCTTTGGACACCGGCCCGCCTACAAGATGGGCAGCGCCTGGCTCAGCTATTCGGAATGCGCCGCGCGCGTCGCGGGCATCGCGGCCTTGCTCGATGAAACGCTGCAACGACATGTCGCAAACACGGGAAAACAGGCCGTCATCGCCGTTCTTTTGCCGAACAGTCATATCGTGCTGGAGTGTTTCTTCGTCGCAGCGATCACGCGCTCGATCGTGTTCCCTCTGAACGACCGCCTCTCGCTCGTCGAACTCGAACGCGGCATCCGCGCCAGCGGCGCCAGCATCCTGCTTACGTCGGACGCCTATGCCCAAACGCTGCTTGCGATGGATTGGACCTCTATCGGGGTCGCGACCGTGGTGTGGACGGGGGCTGCGGTCGACGTCCCCGTATCAAAACATCTTGCATGGGCACCGGCGGAAGCGCCACGCCCGGGCGAGGAACGGCCGCGCTGGTCGGGCGATCTGCCAACCTATCTGCATGGTTTCAACACCTCCGGCACCACCGGCCAGATCAAGACCATTCTGCATTCCCCAGCCAATGTGGTTGCCCACACCCGGGCAAGCATCGCCGCGCTCGGATTGACCGGCGATGACGAACATTGCTGGGGTCACATCGGACCGATGTTCCATGTCGGTGATGCCGTATTCGTCTGGATCGCGACGCTGCTTGGCGCGCGGCATGTCTTTCATGACAATCAGCTGCAAGTCACGAGCGTGGCAAATTTTCTGGCCGCCGAGCGTGTCACCATCGTGAAGCTGGCGCCATCGATGCTGCAGATTCTGTGCGGTGCCGAGGTCCTCAAGGGCCAGCGTTTCCCCGCTCTCAAGTGGATTCTCACCGGCGGTGCGGCTGCCGACGCGGCGCTAGTCCGCAAGACATCCGAGCTGTTTGGCTGCGACTTCATTCAGGGCTATGGCATGACCGAGGCGACCTGCCATATCGCCTTCAAGAACGAGACCCGCAGCCCCTCGGTCGAGGGGCTGTCGGTGTTACCCGGACTTGAGCTTGAAATTATCGACGAGGAGGACCGTCGCGTCGACGCGGGTACAGTCGGCGAAATCGCGCTCAAGGGCGCCACGATCTTCAACCGACAGGTGCTGGACGGAAAGTTTGAAACGCCGGTCGCGGGTTTTACGCCCGACGGCTTTTATCGCAGCGGCGACCTCGGCTTTCTAGACGCGGCGGGCAAGCTCCACATCGTCGGCCGCCGAAAAGATATGATCAACGTAGGCGGGGAGAATGTTTTCGGCTGGGAGGTCGAACGAATTGTCAACAGCCTGCCCATGGTCGAAGAGTGCGCAGCGTTTGCAGTGCCGCACGAGCTACTCGGCGAGGTCGTCGAGCTTGCGGTCGTGAGATGCGGCGAGGATGTGACGGCGGACGTTATAAAGGCCAGTTGCCGGCGGCAACTGGCCAGCTTCAAGGTGCCTCGGCAGGTGCACTTCGTGGAGAAGCTGCCGCGCACGCCGACGGGAAAGGTGCAGAAGCATCTTGTTCGTGAGCAGGTCCAAGCGCATTCGCCGGCGACGACGGCTTCGTCGCCGGCAAGGTGCGGTGCGGCCGAAGCAGTCCGCGAAATTGTGTCGGACTACATGCAGACGTTAACAACTTCGGCCATCGGCCCCGACGAACCGCTGTTCGATGCAGGTCTGGACTCGCTGGGCGCGCTCGACCTGATCTCGCAACTTGAGCAGCATTTCGGCACGACGGTATCGCAAACGCTTCTCTACGATCATCCGACCATGAACGGCCTCGCGTCTTATTTCGAAGCCGACGAACAATCTGCCATCCCGGATCTTTCGGCAGACACAGCCGCTGCCAATGAAAATCGGGCGTCGGAACCGGTGCATGACGCTGCCCGCAGATCCGCCACAGCGCCCATGTCGCTGCTGTTCCAATCGGTGGGGATTTTTTTAAGGCCGCTGGTGCTGGCGCTCAGCATCCTGCCGGTCCTGGTCCTCTTCGACCTTTGCGCGCAACGGTTGAGCAGGCTCGAACTTCTCCTCACTGGACCCGGCTGGTTGGCCTTATTGCTGGCCGACACGATGGCTGTCGTCATCCTGGTCAGCCGCATACTGGCATCTCCGGGGATGAACCAATGCGAATTGTGGAGTCCGCAATATTTTCGCTGGCTCTTCGTCCACAATCTGTTTCGCTCGCTCGAGATTCCGCTCGGCGTGCTGCGCGGTTCGCCGCTGCTCAACATGTTCTACCGGCTGTGCGGAGCAAAAATAGGCCGCGGCGTGCAGCTGCATTCGGTAACGCTGCATGACCTGGATCAGCTTCAGATCGGCGATCGCACCATCGTCGGCAGGGACGTTAACCTGCAGCCCGCGTTGATCAGAGGCGGCGCGCTGGTGCGCCGGCCGATCCTTATCGGGAGCAGTTGCCTCATCGGCCCCAACGTCACTGTTCTCGGCGGCGGGCAAATTCCCGATGGCGCCGCGGTTCCGACGCTCGCCACGATCTCACCGTCTACCACAAGATTCGACCTTTCCAGCTCGCTGAAGCCGTCCGACTCCACGCAGAGCTGGCTACCCCATCTTCGTTATCTCGCCGGATATCTCTTCGTCGGATACGTCGTGTCGGCAGCGATCGCCACCGGGATGCTGTTCGTGCAGTACACGATGAAAGCCCTGGGCGCGACCGTTCCCTCGATCGGTGTCGCCTTGATGCCAGGCCCCGATCTGTCGGCCGGTCCGGTTAATGGATCGCTTTCGCTCGGCTTCTTTGCTGCGATTGCGCTTGCGATCTATCTGGTCGTCCCGATCTGCCATTTCGCTCTCGTGGTGGCGTGCAAGCGAACCGTTATCAAGACACTTTCGCCGCAAGCTGCGAGCGGAGAATCCAGCGTGCATGCGGGCTGGTCGCACTGGCTGTTCAACAAGCTGATCGACGTGCCGTTCTTCCGGATGCATCTGAGGCTGAATGTCATGTCCCATGTCGCCAAATGGAACTATCAGCTGCTGGGATCGCGGATCGGCGTACGGCCCTTCATGGCGGCGCCCTACACCGCAGAACCCGAACTGCTTGAGCTCGCCGACAGAGCGATGCTGGCCGGCAACGTCTCGGCCTATGGCATCGATGCACGCAGCGGCTCGATCGGCAGCATACGACTCGGCAGCTCAGCCATCGTCGCCAATTCCTGCGTCCTGCAGGCGGGAGCCGATCTCGCGTCGTCGACGCTCCTGGGCGACCTGAGCTCGTCCGGAGAGGCAGATGCGAGCCCGCCCAACACGATATCCGTCGGCTCCCCGCCAAGGGTCGTCGGGCGCACCAGGTTTGACGCGGACAGTGTTTCGCATGGCCGTTACGTTCTCAACCAGACGATGCTGGCGCTGCTGCAATGGATTTGTCTGTCGACCACCAACGTTGCGGGCTTCGTTGCGATGGGCCTATGCTTCAACGCTCTCGTCTGCTTCACGCCGACCTGGACCGTCTGGACCGCGCTGCTCGGGCTGCCCGCCGTACCTCGGCTGGTGAAGACGGCTTTCGTTCCGCTATTCAAATGGGGGGTGCTCGGAAGGATCAAGGCCGGCAATTTTCCCGCTTATGGCTGGACCTATTGCCGATGGGTGTTGCTGGAAACAATCATCATGGACGCCGAGCCCGCGTTCCTGACGCAACTTCACGGCACCTCGTGGATCAATTTACTCTGGCGCGCGCTTGGTGCACGCGTCGGATCGAATGCGTGCATCCTGTCCTCCTCGCTGGGATGCGAGTTTGATCTGAAGGACATCGGCAACGAGGCAGTGCTGCACTATCAGTCCCTGGTCTTCGGCCACTCGATCGAACACCACACCTTGCTCTTCAAGCCAGTAACGATCGGAAGCCGCGCCGAGATCGGCGCCGGCGCTATCGTGGAGGCCGGTGCCGTCGTCGACGACGCCGGGATCGTGCCGGCGAGCAAGCCGGTTCACGCGCGACACGGCCGTCCGTCAGTCGAAACCGCAAGGACCCCTCGGCCAGACCTCGCGGAACCGGCAAAGCCGACCCCATCGCCTCCGCTGCACGCGGAGCACGACGATTCGACGATCCTGATCGATCACGCCGAGCTTTCGGCCATGGCGCGCGCGATCTTTGTCGCCAGCGGAAGCAGCGAGGACGAGGCGCGCATCGTGGCCGACCACCTCGTTGAGGCCAATTTGAGGGGCCATGACAGTCATGGCGTCGGGATGATCCCGATGTATCTGCGCAATCTTGCAACGGGGACGCTGCGCCCCAACCACATCGGGCGGGTCACGAGCGACCCGGGCGGCGCGATGATTGTTTATGACGGCGAGCGCGGCTATGGCCAGGTCGCAGCGCGAGCAGCGATCGAGGTCGGGATCGAGCAGGCACGTCGCGCCGGTCTCGCCGTCGTCGCCCTGCGCAATGCGCATCACATCGGCCGGATCGGAACCTACGGAGAGATGTGCGCCGAGGCCGGCCTGGTCTCGATCCATTTCGTCAACATCACCGGTCAGAAGCCAAGCGTGGCGCCGTGGCTGGGCGCCGCCGCACGCTTTGGCACCAATCCGGTCTGCGTCGCGGTTCCGGCTGCCGAGCCGGGCCGGCCCGTCATCCTTGATATGGCGACCAGTGTCGTCGCGCTGGGCAAGGTGCGCGTCGCCCGCAACAAGGGCCAACAGCTCGACGCGGCCATCCTGCTCGATGCCAACGGCCATCCGACGACGGACCCCGGCACCATGTTTCGACAGCCCCGCGGGGCGCTGATGACGTTCGGCGAGCACAAGGGTTATGCGCTGGCATTTATCTGCGAAATCCTGGGCGGAGCTCTTACAGGCGGTGGCACCATGCGACCCGAGAACCAGGCTGCGGCGACCACGACGAACGGCATGCTGACCATTCTTCTCGATCCTTCGCATCTTGTGGAGCGTAGCTGGCTTGCCGGCGAGATCAAGGCGATGACCGATTATGTCACGGCTTCGCCGCCGATCAACCCCGGCGAGAAGGTACTGATCCCGGGTGATCCGGAACGGCAATCGCGGCTCTGGCGCATCGCCGCCGGTATTCCGATCGATGATGAAACCTGGCGTGAGCTCATCGAGGCCGCAAAAAACCTTGATGTTCCAATTGCGACGCCGCGCGCCCATGTGCGTCGATGATCTTCGACGAATGCAGCCGGCGTGTGATTGGAGGCCCGGATGAACGGAATCATTCGCCGATCGCTGCTCCTGTTAGCGATGCTGACAACGCCGGTGTTGACGCCGCTCGCGGAAGCGCAATCGATTGAGCTCTCCAGGATTTCAGCCTTGGCCGACAGGGACGTTTCGCCGCTGGCCTTGCGGCTTCCCAAGCCGCTGTCGCGCAACGAGGAAGTTGCGTTGAAGCCGAAGGATCGTTTCAGGGAATGCCAGGAGTGTCCCGAACTGGTCGTGATTCCCGGCGGAAAATTCATGATGGGCGCAAGCGAAAGCGAGCCCGGGAGCACCTCGGACGAGCGACCGCGGCACGAGGTTACCCTTGAGGGACTTGGCGCCGGGGAGTTTCCGGTGACGATCAAGGAATGGATGGCGTGCGTCGTCGCCAGAGGATGCAGCTACCGGCCGCAAAGCGTGGTGATGGAAGACGGGCGCCAGGCGGCGGGCAATATCCTATGGGACGACGCCAAAGAATACGTTCGATGGCTGTCCCACGTGACCGGCAGACCGTACCGGCTGTTGAGTGAAGCCGAGCGCGAATATCTGACACGCGCCGGCACGACCACTGCGTTCTGGTGGGGCGATTCCGCAGGGCCTCCTGAAATCGCCTACCGTCGGGCTGCCGAGCCAAGCTCCGCGCAGGAAGCGGATTTCGCTTCCGTGCCGGTGAGCGCCAACCCGTGGGGACTCTACGAGGTTCACGGCAGCATCTACAACTGGGTGGAAGACTGCTGGCACGAGGATTACCACGGTGCACCGGCGGACGGGTCGCCATGGATGACGGGCGAGTGCAGTGGACACGTTCTGCGAGGCGGCGCTGCCAGTCGATCTCCGCAGACGCGCCGATCTGCGGCGCGCATGTGGTTTGGCTCACCGAATCGGCTCGTTTATATGGGTGTGCGCGTGGCGCGCAGTTTGGCCCGATAGGGACGCGGCTAAAGCCGCGCAACGAAAGTCCGTCACCCCCGTGCCGCGGCGTCCGCCAGCCACGCCTCGATCAGCCGCTGGACATGGAGCGCCGAGCGCGCATTGTTGGAGGGATCGCGTCCCTGTTCGATGGCGTCCAGCATTTCGCTGATGACGGCGCGATGCGGCCCATGGTCGAAGGCCATCGGGTCCGCGCCGCCGCCGCCCGACTGCCGCGAGCCGATGATCTCGGGCGCGCCTTGCGCGCGATTGACGGTCAGTTGGAATGTCTCCAGGACCGCCGAACCGCGTGTGCCCGCAATTTCGATCCGCTCCGGATAGCCCGGCCGCGCCACGGTGGTGGCGTCGAGCACGCCGATGGCGCCGCTTTGAAAGCGGATCGCGGCCGCCGTGACATCCTCGGTGTCGATCGCGCGCAGCGGCGATGTAAAGGCAAATCCGGTGACGTCCTGGTGCGGTCCCGCCAGATGCAGCAGCAGGTCCAGGGTGTGGATGGCCTGGCTCAGCAGCACGCCGCCGCCGTCGCGCACGCGCATGCCGCGCCCCGGCTGCCTGAAGTAGGCATCGTCGCGCCACCAGCGCACCGAGGCGCTCGCCGACAGGATTTGGCCGAGCTCGCCGGCGTTGAGAAGGGATTTCAGGTGCAGCGACGCGGGGCGGAATCGATGCTGCAGGCAGACGGCACAGCGCACGCCGGCGGCTTCCGCGGCCGCAGCCAGCGCTTCACCGCGCAGAACAGTGAATTCAACGGGCTTTTCGACCAGGATGTGTTTTCCGGCCGCGGCGACCGCCTCGGCGATCGGCAGATGCGTGCCCGGCGGCGTGAGGATCAGGATCAGGTCGAGACCGGGTGCCGCGAGCAAATCCTCCTGCCGCTCGAATACCGGCGCGCCCCAGGTTTGCGCGAAAGCCAGCCGCCGCGGCTGTGACGGCGAAAATCCACCGACAACTCTGACGCGACCTTCCGTCTCCAGTTCGCGCAACGAGGTGATGTGCGGTTTCACCGCCATCCCCAGTCCGATCAGACCGACACCAATGGGCAATGTTTCCTCCTGATAGCAGCCTGGCTGATCTCGCCATCGGCGCGATCGCCGTCGTCGGCTGGTATACCCGATCGACGCCATCGCCGTCATCATCGGGTGATGGCGGTAGCTTCGTTCGCGACCGAGCTATCGCCAACAGGCTGTTGAGCGCTGAACAGTTTGACGAAGGGATTGCGGCCTTGGAGCAGACGGCAACGCCCGAAGGCGTGTTCTGCTACACCTCTTTCAAGGGAGTGTCGCGGACAGAGTCACGATCTCAGACCTGAGGACGGCTCCCCAAGACCTTCGGATTATCGCGGTGACGCAGGGATATGCGCTGGTGACAGTGCGATTGACGCGCCTGCCTTCGCAAATTCACCGCCTGGCACCGGGAAATCGGCAGAAAAAATGGCGCACCCGACACGATTCGAACGTGTGACCTTTGCCTTCGGAGGGCAACGCTCTATCCAGCTGAGCTACGGGTGCGCAGGCGGTTCATTTAGCCGATTGACGGGGCCGCCGCAACGGCCCTCGCGGGGGTGGCGGGCGATCTCCGGCCTCGCACGCCTGACGCCTTTCACCGCTGCCGATCCGCGGCCTGGCAATGGTCCGGTTCGATACGCTGAACAGATGCTTAAACGCGGTCCCGGCAATTGCGGCCGTGAAAAAATCCGACCTTAGCAAGTTCATGGTTCCATGAACCCATTGCCGGGCGGTTGATATTCGTTGCGCTCGCCTGTTCGAATAAAAAGGGGCCTTCGTGAGCTTTGCAAACGCATTTTGCGCTGGATTGTTCGCCATCGCAATCGGCTCGTCGGCATCGGCGCAGCTATCATCGCAAGCGGTGACGACGGTTTACACCAGAATCGACGATGTCCGCGCCAACAAATTCGGGCTGTGCAGGACGACCAGGAGCTGGGGCCAGGACGAGCAGCCGGTCGTTGTGCAGAGCTGCCCGCGCGGACCGAACGGTTGGCCGGTCACCATGATGTCGGCGGATGCCCGCGTCTCGGTCTGGTTCGGACGGGAGTCGAAGAATGGCACGACGGTCAATGCGGCGCTCGAAGGGGCATTCGCCGATCCGCACAGTGTCATCGAATGGCGGCTGCTGGACGGCCGTCCGTTCGCCGTCATCCATCGCTACTTCTTCGACGACCGCCAGGCGTTGGTGGTTCATCGACTGCAGCCCGACGGGACTTCCTGCGTTGCGGCTGTCGTGCCGGTAAGGCACGGCCATGACGCCAATCTGGAAGCATCGGAGATCGCCGACGCGATCGGCCCGTCGTTTCGATGCGATCGCGACAAGCTCGCGGTCGTCGGTCGGCTCTGAGCCAAACAAATCCATCCAACTTTCGCAACCCGCGGGCAGGCAGGAAATGCTTACTTCCATCGCTTCTCTCAGACCGCTCAAGCAGGTCGCGTTCGCTTTTGTTGGCCTGTGGATTTTCGCGGCACCGGCCGACGCCGGTATGATCAATGCAATCCGAACCCCGGAAGCGGTCGATTATGTCGCGACCGAGGTCTATTCGCAGGGCGCTAACGATCTGCAGGCCTATTGGAAGGACGAAGTCGAGTGGCTGGATTGGAATTCGCCCCGTGGTGTCATCATTCTCAACAGCCGATTTTACGGGCCGAAAGACCAGGAACTGCTGGTCACCATGCTCAGCGCGCCGGGCGTCTGCGGAATTCGTGAATGTCCGGTTCGCATTTTCACCCGCTACGGTGACCTGGTGATGCAAACCAGCGCCTGCGATGAAACGTCGTTTCACCGGCTCTCGCCCGACAAGAGCGTCTTCATTGCTTGCGGTATCGAGCACCGCATCGAGAAAGACCCCTCGGCGCGCGATACCCATGCATCGCCGGCATCGACCAGGCGCTTTTGGCACAATGGCTCGATCGTCGAGGCGTCCTTCGGCTCCGACCGTTCGGTCAGGATTCGCTATGTCGATCCCAAGGATAGCCTGCCGTCCTACATGAATGGCCTGGTGCTGTTCGATGGACAGATCGATCGCAGAGGCGGCCTTGCGGGAACGGCCTATGCCTTCAAGGCCGGCTGTCAACCTGCGCCCTATGCGGTCAATGGCGTCTTTCGCTCGACCAACATCGCGCTGGCCGGCGCGTCGCCGACGCGCGACCCGCATTCCTGCACCGTGACCGGATACACCTCTCGATCGCCCAACGCCCGCCTGAGCTTTGTCGATCTCACGATGGCAAACCGCTAGTTTTGAATCGAGGCGACGCGCGACGCCGGCGTCAGTTGTTGGCGTCAGCCACCGCGACATCGCCGACCTTGGTCCAGGTTTCGCTGCCGCACAGGAAGGCCATCACGCAGCCGTGGACTTCGAGTTTGGGGCCTGCCGCCATCACTTCGGTGGAATAGGTCTTGCCGTCGTCGGCGTTATAGATGGTGCCCGACCATTTCTTGTCGGTGACTGGCTTCATCCCGCTGAAGATGTTGAGGCCGATGATGGCGCGTTTTGCCAGCGCGGGATTGGGATTCTTGTCGTCGATCTGGGGCTTGCCCGTCGCCGGATCGATCGGGACCTTGAGCCAGACAATGGTCCCGCACAGCGTCGTGCCGCAATGATTGATGCGGATCTTGGCGTCGCCGGCCTGGGTCAGCCACGTGCCGGTCGGGCCACTGGCGGTTTCCGCGCAAACCTGGCTTGAGGCCAGCAGCAAAGCGGGGATCGCGAACAACAGATTTGATCTCGGCATCGAGGCCTCCGGCGTCGATGCGATATTCGGTGATATTGGTTAAATTTATCCCCACATGAGATGGATCCGCGCGGATCAGATCGCCGTTGGCGAACCTTTTGCTACGCCGCGACGAAAATCAGGTTGCTCTCCGACACGTCGGTCTCGCCGGACCATCGATAGGCCGTCAAAAACCCTTTTTTGGCGACGCTGAAATCGAGGCAGACGGCATTCGGCGCGCTGATGACCGGCGTTCCCTGCAGCCAGTAATGGCCGAAGAACACCGGTTTGTCTTCGAGATACCGGTAATCGCGCGGCAGCGGTTTGTCCGGCAGTTGATGTTCCCGCCCGTCCATCTCGATCGCGGCCTTGCGAAACGTCGTGGCATCCTGATCCCACCAGCGCAGCCGAACCTCGCCGCGCTGGTGCCCGTCCTTGTCGTGAAAATGAACGCCGTCCGGCAACCGCTGCTCCGGGCCCTTCAGCAGGATCTCGGCTGCGGCGTGCGCGGCCGTGCCGTGGCGATAGCTCTCGCGAATGCCCTGATCGGTGAAACAGCCGCGCGCGTCGAGATACGGCAACAGCGCGGCGCGCGAGGGCTCGTGCCAGCAGGCATGGATGGCGCGCAGGCCGGGCAGTTCGAGCCATACCGGCAGGCTTCGGAACCAGCGGATCGCGGCTTCATGATCGGATGAATTGGCCGCGAGCTGATGCAGAAACTCGGCGTGCTGCTGTCGGTTCTTATCCGTATGGGGCCGCAGGAATGCGTCGCCGTCGTGCCGGGTGGCCCAGCCGATGGCATTGAATTCATGGTTTCCCATCACGGCCGAGGCCGCGCCCGCCTCGACCATGGTGCGCGCGATCCGCAGCACCTCGCGCTGTTCGGGGCCGCGATCGATGAAATCGCCGACAAAGATCATTTTCCTTGTCGGGTGCCGGAACACGCCGTCGCGCTCGGCATAACCGAGCTTGCTCAATAATCGATGCAGGGGGTCGGCGTGACCGTGGATGTCGCCGACGATGTCGTAGCCTTGTTTCATCAAAGTCCGGCTTCCTTCGAACAGGCCCAAAATGTCGGCTGATATAATCAGTTTTCATCCGGATTGTCCCGCGCGGCGCAGGCTGTATTCTATCCCCAACGGAATCGCGCGAACCAAGGCTTGAGCGTCAGGGAGACCATCGATGCGTCCGCTCGAATTCGGCTGGTACCTGCCCACGCATGGCGACACCACGGCCTATGGGGTGATGTCGGCCCAGGTGGCGGCGTCGTCCGAGCTGTGCGACCGCGTGGTGCAGGCCGCGGAGAAAGCCGGTTTTGAATATCTGCTGATCCCGGTCGGCGCGACCTGCTGGGAGGCGTGGATCGCGGGCGCCTTCATGGCGGCGCGATCGTCCACGATCAAGCCGCTGATCGCGGCCCGGCCGGGCTACATCAATCCGGTGCTGCTCGCCAAGATGATTTCGACCTTCGACCAGATGTCGGGCGGCCGCATTTGCATCAATCTGATCGCGGGCCAGAACGAAAGCGAGGTCGAAGGCGAGGGCGTCCGCTATGCCAAGGAAGCGCGCTACGCGCTGATGGAGGAGGAGGTCTCGATCCTGAAAGCGCTATGGACCGCGCGCGGCCCGCTGGATTTCAAGGGGCGGTTTCACACGCTGTCGGGCGCGCAGATCAGGCCGCGTCCGCGGCAGCAGCCGTTCCCGAAATTCTATCTTGGCGGCGGCTCGCGCCAGGCCTGGGAAATCTCGGCAAGGCATTCCGACGTGCATCTGTTCTGGGGCGACCTGCCGCAGCGGATCGCCGCGAACATCGCCGAGATCAGGCAGATGGCGAGGGCGCATGGCCGCGAAGATGCAATAGGCTTTGGCATGCGACTGCAGGTGATCTGCCGCGAACATGAAAGCGATGCCTGGGAGGCCGCCGACGTGCTGGTGCGCAACGCCACCGAAGCGCAGAAGCAGGCGATCAAGACGCTCTACAGCAATTCGGTGGCGAACCAGCGCGTGCAGCAGCTCGCCCGCGAGCACGGCGATCTCTTGCTGCCGCATCTGTGGACCGGCATCACCAGGGTCCGGCCCGGCGCCGGGATCGCGGTGGTCGGCAATCCCGCGCAATGCGCCGACACCCTGCAGCAGTTCATCGACGCCGGCTGTCATTCGTTCTGCCTGTCGGGCTATCTGCACGACGAGGAGGCCGAGCGCTTCGGGCGGCTGATCAGGCCGATTGTTGCCGCGAAAAATCGCGGCCGGCTGGCGGCGTAGGGATCAAGCCACCGCCGTTGTCCGCTCGCGGCGCGTGCCGAACAGCTGCCGCACCTCCGGACCGGGCTTCGCGGCGCTGAACAGGTAGCCCTGCATCTCGGTGCAGCCCAGCGCGCGAAGCATCTGCTTTTGCTCGGGGGTTTCGACGCCCTCGGCCGTGGTCGTCATGTTGCGCGCGGCGGCGATGTTCACCACCGCCTGCACGATCGCCGACGAGCCATCGACTTCCGCAATGTCGCTGACGAAGCAGCGATCGATCTTGATCTTGTCGAACGGGAAGCGCTTCAGATAGCTTAGCGAGGAATAGCCGGTGCCGAAATCGTCCAGCGCAATGCGGACGCCGATGGCGCGAAGCTGATGCAGGATGGCGAGTGCCGCCTCGTCGTCGCGGATCAGCACCGCCTCGGTAATCTCGAGCTCCAGCCGGTTTGCCGCAAGGCCGGAGGCCTGCAGCGCGCTGATGATCTTGAGCGCCAGGGTCTGGCATTTCAGCTGCACGGGCGAGACGTTGACGGCGAGCCGGACATGATCCGGCCAGCTGGCCGCTTCAGTGCAGGCGGTCTTCAGCACCCATTCGCCGAGTTCGACGATCAGGCCGGTATCTTCCGCCACCGGGATGAACTCGGCCGGCGAGATCATGCCGCGTTCCGGATGCTTCCAGCGCAGCAGCGCCTCGCAACCGGTGACCTCGTCGTGGAGAAGATCGACCAGGGGCTGGTAGTGGATTTCGAAGCCGCCATCCGCGAGCGCCTGGCGCAGATCCCGCTCCATGGTGAGCCGGGCCTGGGCGCGGGCATCCATCTCCGGCTCGAAGAAGCGATGGGTCCGGCGTCCGTCGGCCTTGGCGCCGTACATCGCCAGATCGGCATTCTTCATCAGCTGGTCCAGATCGGTGCCGTCCCGCGGAGCCATTGCGATGCCGATGCTGGCATCGGTCGACAGCTGGTGACCGGAGCAGTGATAGGGTTGCCTTATCACCTCATGGATCCGTGTCACGAAATCCACGACATCGTCAGTGTCGCCGACATCTGTCTGAATGACCGCGAACTCGTCGCCGCCGAGCCGCGCGATGAGATCGGTTTCCCTGATGCAGCCCCTGATTCGGGCCGCCACGGTCTTCAGCAGTTCGTCGCCGACATGATGCCCGAGCGAATCGTTGATGCCCTTGAATTTGTCGATGTCGATGTAAAGCAGCGCGAACTGCCCGCCCCGGCCTGTCCTGCGCAGTTCGCGTTCAATCTGCTCGCGGAACAGCGCCCGGTTCGGCAGGTCGGTCAGCGCGTCGTAATGGGCGAGGTGCGCGATCTTCTCGTCGGCACGGCGGCGATCGGTGACGTCGTCGACAACGTTGATGATATATCGGGTTTCGCCGGTCTGATCCGGAATTCCGATCCGCCTTGAAGTGATGAAGCGTTTGCCCAAGGCCTGGCTTTGCCACGGGCGTTCGTCCAGGAACAAGCCGTTGACGGATTGCAGCGCGGCGTCATCGTCTGCGGTGACGATATCGGCGGTCTCCTTCGGAAACACATCGAAAACAGATTTGCCGACGATGGCATCGCGCGACAGGCCGAAATGAGTCTCGGCGACCCGGTTGACCAGCAGGTAACGCCGATCACGCGCATCCTTCACGGTGATCTGCGTCGGTATGTGATCGATGATCTGATTCAGGAACGCGTAATTCCGGTCGCGCTCCTCTTCGAGGTTCCGGCGCTCCGTGATGTCTTCTATCGTGGCGACCCAGCCGCCGTGCGCCAGCGGCTTGTTGACGATCAGCACGGTTCGCCCGTCCGCGGCCCGCAAGGTACTATGCGTGACCTTGCCGAGCGCAACGTTCCGCAGAACGCTCGAACAAAACTGCTCGACGTCGCCATCGAAGGACCCGGTCTCCTTGCGGTAGCGGATAAGGTCGTAAAAAAGGCAACCCGGCTTTACCACCTCGGTCGACAGCCCATACATGTCGATATAGCGCTGGTTGCAGATGACCACGCGTGCCGAAGCGTCATACAACACCAGGCCCTGCGTCATGTTGTTCAGGGCGGTGTCGAGTCGGAGCTTTTCCGATTCCAGCCGCGCTTGCGAGTCCCGGTTCTGCCGTGTCATCTGCCTGATGATCAGGAACAGAATGAAGGCGATTACCAGCGCGGACATCACGGCGGCGGCGATCAATACCCTGGTTTGCGCGCGCCAGTCGGCCAATGCGGCCGAAACTGTCGTGGTCGCGACGACCACGATCGGGAAATGGCTGAGTTCGGCCGCCGAACCCAGTCGGTCCTGATCGTCCACCGGGCTTCGCACGCGCAGGGTCTGTTGGCCGCCCTCGGCCAGCACCTTCATGAGCAGGGGAGCCGCGCGGAATTTCTGGCCGATCATCGAATCGCTGTAGGGGTGACGCGCCAGCATCGATCCATCGCAGTGGAACATGGAGATAGCTGCGTCGTTTCCAAGCGCCGCAGATGAAATGAAAGCTTCGAATTTCGTCGGCGCAATCGCTCTTGAAACGACGCCCAGAAATTCGCCGGTTGGCCCGGTTACCTTGCGCGCGATGACCGTTCTCCAGCCCCCGGAAAACCGACTGCGAACCAGTTCGACCTGTTGCTGCTCGGGACCAGATTTGAGAGCCTTGAAATAGTCGCGGTCGGCGATGTTGACGGCTGGAACGACCGATACTTCCGATGAATTGATGAGGGTTCCGTCTGCGTCATAAGCGTTGATGCCGGCCATTTCCGAAGGCCCGCTGACCTTGGCCTTCATCAGCATGTGCATTTCCGGCGTCGACATCTGAAGCTTGAAATCGTCAGCAGACGCCATGCCTGCCTGATGTATGCGTGCGATGAGATCGTTCAGGGGAATCTCGAGATCGCCCAGCTGCTGGTCGAAGTGGCGGGTGAGCAACCGGACGGTGTTCTCGAGTTCGCGCTCGCTGTTGCTGAGCGCGCGCTCGCGAAACTGGCCGATGATCATCACGGTGCCGACCATGATCGCCGCGACCAGGATAACGCCGGAGAGAGCGAGCCACAGGACCGGGCCGCGCCAGGACAGCGCGGGCAATCGATGCGCCGCCGTCTCCGCGTTTCCGGGGCTTCCAAGTGCGCCCCAAATATTGGCAGCCAATCCTCGCATTCCCCGACTCCTGGGGAATATGATTACGAGCCACAAATGGCGTACCGGTTAGGAAATCCGGTTACTTAAAGTTTAACGCGGCTTTCGCGGCCGGACGGCGAGCCAGTACAGGCATTATATCGCATTGCGGGATGACCTCGGGCCATCAACCGCATCGGGCTGTTCGATAACGCAAGCCGGCATGATAGCGTAACGTGAGCGCTTCCGACCGGACGCAGGCATCTTCAAGGGGAGGCGACGAGCGATGGCAAATATTCCCGGCGCACCGGATGTGGCGGGCGCGCCCAAATCGTGGATCCCGTTCCGCTCGCTGATCGGGTATCGCTTTTCATTCCTGGCGCATGACCTGTTTGCCGGCCTCACGCTCGCCGCGATCGCCATCCCGGAGCAGATGGCGACCGCCCGGCTCGGCAACTTCAGCCCGCAGATCGGCTTTTTCGCGTTTCTGGCGGGCTCGCTGGCGTTCGCTGCCTTCGGCAGCAATCGCTTCCTGTCGTGCGGCGCGGATTCGACGATCACCCCGATCTTCGCCGGCGGTCTTGCCGTGCTGGCGGCATCCGGCTCGCCCGAATATCAGGCGCTGGCGGCGGCGCTGGCGCTGATGGTCGGGCTTGTGCTGGTCGCCGCCGGAATCTTCCGCCTCGGCTGGATCGCCGATCTGCTCTCGATCCCGGTGACGACGGGTTTTCTCGCCGGCATCTCCGCCCACATCCTGATCTCGCAATTGCCGGCCATTCTCGGGCTGCCCTCGCCGGAGGGGCCGATGCTGCAGCGGCTCGCAACCCTCGCCGGCCATCTCGGCGCGACCAATCCGTTTACGCTTGCGATCGGCCTCGGCGTTCTCGGCATCATCTCGATCTCCGAGCGGATCGATGCGCGGATTCCCGGCGCGCTGGTCGGGCTTGCGCTGGCGAGCGCGGCGGTGGTGCTGTTGTCGCTCGAAAACCGCGGCGTCAGCGTTTTGGGCGCGGTGTCCGTGTCATTGCCCGCGCTTGCGATACCGGAGATCCCGGCCAGCGGTCTTGCCAGCCTGGTGTCGCTCAGCCTGATCATCGCGGTTGTGGTGATGGTGCAGACCGCGGCGACCACGCGCTCGTTTCCATCCGATCCCGACGAGCCGCCGGATGTCGATCGCGATTTCGTCGGCGCCGGGGCCGGCAGCCTGCTGTCCGGACTGATCGGCGCATTTCCGGTCGATGCCAGCCCGCCGCGCACCGGGGTGGTCTGCGAGACCGGCGGCAAATCCCAGCTCGCCGGCCTCGTCGCCGTGGTAATCGTCATTGCGCTGCTGGCGTTCGGTACCGCGCTGCTCAGCAGGATCCCGACCGCGGCGCTCGGCGGCGTACTGCTGTTCGTGGCGCTTCGGATCATTCGTTTCAACCAGATCGTCGCCATCCTCAGCCAGTCGCTGGGTGAATTCCTTCTGATCGTCGCCACGGCTGCGGCCATCATTGTGCTGCCGATCGAGCAGGGCGTCGGCATGGGGATTGGGCTGTCGCTGCTGCACGGCATCTGGAGCACGACGCGCGCCCGCGTGCTGGTGTTCGAACGGGTCTCGGGCACCTCGATCTGGTGGCCGTTGAGCCCGAGCATTCCGGGCGAGCAGGAGCCTGGCATCCTGGTCGTCGGATTTCAGGCGCCGCTGTCGTTTCTCAACGCCTATCATTTCCGCCGCGACATGCTGGCCGCGTTGCAGTCTGCAGCCGCGAAGACCCGGCTGGTCGTGCTGGAAGCAACGGGAATTGTCGAGATCGACTTCACCGCCGCGCAAGTGCTGCGCGACCTCATTCGCAAATGTCACGCCGATGGCGTCGATTTTGCTATCGCCCGGCTGGAGTCGATCCGCGCCCAGGAAGCGATGGCGCGGTTCGGCGTCGACACGGTGCTGGGTCCGGATCGCTCCTTCCACAGCGTCGAGGAGGCGATCAAGGCGCTGGGGAAACGGTAGGGCTCGATCGGCTATGCGCTCCCCTCCCCGCCACGCTTCGCGCGGGGGGAGGGGAGAAGAAAAAGAGTCGCCGCGCGTCGGCATCCTCTCACGCGAACCCTACGCCGGCACGATCACCTTGCCGATCGGCCACAGTGCCAGACCTGCGAGTTTGACGTGGGCCCAGGCAAAGGGGATGCCGATGATGGTCACCGCCAGCACGATCGCGGTCAGGATGTGTCCGAGCGCCAGCCACCAGCCCGCCAGCACCAGCCAGATCAGGTTGCCGATCAGGCCAAGCGGCCCGGTGCCGATATCGGGGCGGCCAGTGAGGCTGTCGCGGCGCACCGCCTTCTGGCCGAACGGCAGCAGCGTGTAGGCGGCGATATTGAAGGCGGCCCGCGCCCAGGGCAGGCCGATGATGGTGATGGCCATGATCACGGCCGCGACCACCCAGGCCACCGCCATCCACACCCCGCCAAAGATAAGCCAGAAGATGTTCAGCAGGATCGAAACAGGCGGCATGCGATTTCTCTGGCTGGAGTGGGGCGCGTCGGCCGAGCGGATGGAGCGATCCTACGTCGGCAGGCCGAACAATCAAACCGAATTGCGGTTACACCGAGATCACGACCTCGCCCTCGATTTCCACCGGCATCCCGAATGGCAGTTCGGCCATGCCCACGGCGCTGCGGGCATGGGCGCCGATCTCGGGCCCGAACAATTCGAGGATCAGGTCTGAACAGCCGTTGATGACGGCCGGCTGCTGGACGAAGCCCGGCGCGGAGTTGACCATGCCGAAAATCCGCACCCAGTGCGAGATCCGGTCGAGCTCGCCGAGCGCCCGCTTGAGCGATCCCAGCAGCGACAGCGCCGTGAGTTTTGCGGCCGCGTAGGCCTGTTCGGGCGTCACCTCGCGCCCGACCTTGCCGAACGGCTGCGCCAGCGGCCCCTCCGGGCTCTGCGGCCCGTGGCCGGCGAGCACCGCACGGTTGCCGATCAGGCGCACATTGACGAAGGGAAGCACGACCCCGGGAGGCGGCGTGTAGGCCGGCGGCATAACCAGGCCGAGCGCGGCAAGGCGGGCTTCGATATTGGCCATGGCGGAGCTCTCAAGGTTGCGGGCGCGGCGGATTTCGTAATCGTCCGACCACGCCGGTTGGAAAAAAATAGACGCTGGCGATGAACAACAGTCCAAGCCACAACAGCCAGCGATCCGGATGCAGCAATCCCGGCAGCAGCGGCAGGCCGGCGTCGGCGGCGGCGCTGGAGACAGCTCCCATCAACGCCTGCAGATAGTTTTGCGCCAGGATGAAGATCGCAGCGCCAATGATCGCGCCGTAGATGGTGCCCATGCCGCCGATCACCACCATCAGCAGAATATCGAGCATGATGGCGAAACTCAGCGAGGTGTCCGGTCCGGCATAGCGCAGCCATAGCGCATTCAGCATGCCGGCGCTGGCGGCGACGGTGGCGGCAAGGCAGTTGGCATAGGTCAAGTGGAACACGGTGCGAAAGCCGAGCGCCTCGGCGCGGAAACGATTTTCCCGGATCGCCTGCAGCACCCGGCCGAACGGCGAGTTCACCACCCGCAGCAGCGCCAGGATCATCAGAGCCGAGGCGATGAAAATGACGTAATAGGTCAGCACGCGGCCATTGACCTCGAGACCGAGCCAATTTTTCGGAATCAAGACCGTGCCCGGCCGCAACAATTCCGGCAGCTGAAAACTGCGGCCGTCCTCGCCGCCGGTCAGCCATGACAGCTGCGAGGCCAGCACCAGGAAGGCGGAGGCCACCGCCAGCGTGATCATGGCAAAGAAGATCGCCTCGACCCGCAGCGAGAACAGCCCGATCGCGAGCGCCAGCAGCATCGCCAGCGGCAGGCCGATCACCACGCCGGTCGCGACCGCGGCCCAGCTCGGTCCCATCGAATAGAGTGCGATCGCGATCGAATAGCTGCCGATACCGTAAAACATCGTGTGCGCGAACGACACCGAGCCGGTGTAGCCGAGCAAGAGGTCATAGGATGCAACCAGGGCTGCGAAGATGCAGATCTTGGTGGCGACGTTCATCGCCTTGGCGCCGGGAAACAGCAGCGGCGCCACCGCGAGTGCGGCGATGATGACGATCAGGATGATGCTGAGCACGCGGCTGCGCGGCGGATCGCCGGAGAGGATCATCATCTGCAAATCCTCATCTGCTCGTCACCGCATAAAGCCCGCGCGGGCGCCACATCAGGATCGCGACCATCAGCAGGATGTTGGAGACCAGCGCCAGCTTCGGCACCAGGAAGCCGCCGTAATTGGCGACCATCGCCACCAGCAGCGCGCCGATGAAGCAGCCGCCGATCGAACCGAGGCCGCCGATGATCACCACGATGAACACCAATACCGTGAGATCGTTGCCCATCGAGGCGTGCACCTGTTCGCGGTACAAAGCCCACATCACCCCGCCGAGCCCGGCAAGACCCGAGCCAACCATGAACACGCCGAGGAACAGCCGCCGGATGCGATAGCCGAGCGCTTCCACCATCTCGCGGTTTTCCACGCCGGCGCGGATCAAAAGGCCGATCTTGGTCCGGTTCAGCACCAGCTGGATGGCGGCGAACACGACCAGGCCGACCAGCATCGCCAGCAGGCGATATTTCGCGATCGCGACGTCGCCGATGATGAAGGAGCCGCGCAGCGAGGTCGGCAGCGGCAATGGAATGATCTGCGGTCCCCACAATGCGTAAAGTGCCTGTTCAGCGACGATCAACCCACCCGTCGTCATCAGGATCTGCTTGAGGTGCTGGCCGTAGACGGGAAGGATCAGCACGCGCTCGACCACGAGCCCGAGCGCGCCGGAAACCGCCATCGCCAAAACGGCGGCCGGCGCCAGCACCGCCAGATTTGTCAGCAGCGAGTCGGCCTGCACCCAACTCGCCAGCGGCAGCAGCACCAGCGTTGCGACATAGGCGCCGACCGCAATGAAGGCGCCGTGGCCGAAATTGAGCACGTCCATCAGGCCGAACACCAGCGTCAGTCCGGACGCCATGATGAAGATCATCATGCCCATGGCAAAACTCGCCACCGTCAGCGTCACCCAGGAACTGGGCGATCCGATCAGCGGCAGCATCATGAGCGCGAGGATCGCCGGCAACAGCACCGGCAACAGGTCCCGCTTCGGCTTGGGCAGCGCGGCAGTCGCGGCAAGCTCGCTCATTGATGCGCCTCCAGACTTAAGCCGAGCAACCGCTCCTGCAGCGCAGTGTCGGCCGCCAGCGCCGCCATTTCGCCGCGATGCACGATCTTGCCATTGTCCATCACCAGCACGCTGTCGCCGAGTTCCTGCGCGGCGCGGAAATTCTGCTCCACCAACAGGATGGTGGCGCCGCGGCGCTTGACCTCGGCGAAACATTCGATCAGCGCCACCACGATCGCCGGCGCCAGCCCCTTGGTCGGCTCGTCGATCAGCAGCAATTGGCGCGGCTCGATAATGGCGCGCGCGATCGACAGCATCTGCTTCTGTCCGCCGGACAGGCTGCCCGCGCGCGATAGCCAGAATCGCTTCAGCGCCGGAAAGAAGCCGAAGATCCAGTCCAGCCTGCTATCGTCGAGCGGGCCGTCGCGCGCCGCCAGCACCAGGTTTTCCTTCACCGTCAGATCGGAAAACACCGCCATGCTCTCCGGCACATAGCCGACGCCGAGCCGGGCGATATCGGGGGTCGCGCTATCATCGATGCGCTGTCCGCCCAGCGTGATCTCGCCGGCGGAGGCCGGCCACAGGCCCATGATGGTGCGCAGCGTCGTGGTCTTGCCGGCGCCGTTGCGGCCGAGCAGCATCGTGGTCTGGCCGGCGGCGACGCCGAGATCGACGCCCTGCAGGATGTGGTAGCGCCCGATATGGGTGTGCACGCCGGCCAATGTGAGCAGGTCGGTCATGCCGCGCTCTTTCCGGGCGCGATGCCCAGATAAGCCTCCTGCACGATCGGCGAGGCGATCACTTCGGCCGGCTTGCCGTCGGCGACGAGCTCGCCATTGTGCAGCACGATGATGCGGTCGGCCAGCGAGCGCACCACGTCCATCTTGTGCTCGACCAAAAGGATGATCTTGCTGGCATCGCTCTTGAGCTGCGCGATCAGGTCGAGCACGACGGGCACTTCATCGATGCTCATGCCCGCGGTCGGCTCGTCGAACATGAACACTTTTGGCTCGAGCGCCATCATCAGCGCGACTTCGAGCTTGCGCTGGTCGCCGTGCGACAGCACGGTCGCCGCCACGTTTCGCCGCGCGCCGAGCGCGACCCGGTCGAGAATGGCGTCGGCCCGCGCGATCAGGTCCTTGCGCGTCATCCACGGCCGCAGCATGTCGTAATGCACGCCGCTTTGGGATTGCACGGCGAGGCGGACATTCTCTTCGACGCTGAGGTTGGGGAACAGATTGGTAAGCTGGAAGGCGCGGCCGAGGCCGGCGCGGGTGCGAAGCGGCGCGGAGAGGGCGGTGATGTCGGCGCCGTCGAAGTGGATGCTGCCCTCGCTGGCGCGCAGCTGACCGGAGATCAGGTTGAAATAGGTGGTCTTGCCGGCGCCGTTGGGGCCGACAATGGCGGTCAGTTCGCCGGGGCGGAAGCTGCAGCTGACATGGTTGACCGCGACGTGGCCGCCGAAGGCAATGGTCAGGTCGCGGGTTTCGAGGCTGAGGGTCATGCGGGCGTCATCGGAAGGCTTGTCCATCTGGTTTCGCCAGCGTTGCCATCACTCCGGTGTCATGCGCGGACTTGATCCGCGCATCCATCCTCTTCAAGAATGCACTTTATTCGGAAGAGAATGGATTGCCGGGTCAAGCCCGGCAATGACGGATATGATCACCGCTTGTTGCGGATCGGAATGTTCATGTCCTCGATCTTGAGTTCGCGCACCGGCTCCAGCACGGCCCACGCGAGATTCGGATCGACCTTGACCTTGAAGTGATACATGCTCTGCAGCGCCTGATGGTCTTCCTTCCGGAATATCATCTTGCCCTTGGGCGTATCGAACTCCAGGCCTTCCATCGCCTCGATCAGTTTTTCGGTGTCGGTGGATTTTGCCTTGGTCACGGCGGCGACCGTGGCCATCGCCGCGGAGAAGCCGCCGGCGGTGAAGAAATCCGGCGGCGCGTTGAAGCGCTTCTGGTGCTCGGCGACCAGCCAGTCGTTCACCGGATTCTTCGGGATGTCGTAGTAGTAATAGGTCGCGCCTTCCATGCCGGGAAGCCGCTTGTAGGCGGCCAGCGCCGGCAGGATGTTGCCGCCGGTCGAAAGCTCGATGCCGTAGCGCTTCGGGTCCATGTCCTGCAGCTTGGTCAGGGGATCGCCGCCGCCGGCCCAGATCACCCAGATGATCTTGCGTCCCGGTTTGTCCTTGAGCGCGTCGAACAGCCGCTGGCCGGCCGCGGTGAAATCGGTGGTGGTGGTCGGCACATATTCTTCCGCGGCCAGCGTTGCCCCGGTCTTGGCCAGCGCCTCCTTGAAGGCGGCGACGCCGTCGCGGCCGAACGCGTAATCCTGGCCGAGCGTCGCGATGGTGACACCCTGCTTGCCGATCGCCACCGCATTGGCGATCGCATCCTGGGAGGAATTGCGTCCGGTGCGGAAGATGTACCGGTTCCACTTCTCGCCGGTAATTTGATCCGCGACAGCGGGCTCGACGATCAGGATCTTCTTGTTTTCCTCCGCCACCGGCAAATCAGCCAGCGCCGCGGCCGACGAGGTGGTGCCGATGGCGATATCGGCCTTGTCGTCCTGATAGGCTTCCGCCAGCGCCGCCTTGGAGAGATCGGGCTTGCCCTGGTCGTCCTTGGTGATGATGACGATCTTGCGGCCATCGATCATCATGGTGCCCTTGGTGGCATATTCCAGTCCCATGCGCAGGCCGGCCTCGGTCTGCTTGGCATAGGCTTCCAGCGCTCCGGTCTTGCCGTAGATCAGGGCGATCTTGAGGTCGTCGGCCTGCGCCGCGCCGCTTCCGATCAAGCCAAGCGTGACGGATGCAAGAATGAGGGGTAATCGCACGGCGGGCCTCCCGTTGGCGGAATTTTGCTTACCACAGCGATTTGCACAACTGAACCGACATTGCAATTGATGTTGCGACGGCGGGCGGTTTGGCCGCGCGCGCCGGCGACGGCCGATCAGTCTTCGCCGGAGATCGTGTCGATGTCGGCGGGGCCGGCGCCCGTTCGCGACTCAGCGCCGATAGCGCTCGCTGCGCGAAACCGTGGGGCGGCTTTCCTGCGCCGGCCGGCTTGCCAGGCTGCTGCGCGCTTCGCTCGCGATGGGGGTCGCGGGCTTGAGCTCTTCGAGGAAGATCGGCCGCGAGAAGTAATAGCCTTGCGCGTAGCGGATCCTGGTGGCGCCCTGCAGGTAGGCGAGTTCCTCGTAGGTTTCGATGCCTTCGGCGATCACGGTCATGCCCAGCGCTTCGCTCAGCGATTCGATCGCCCGCAGGATGCCCTGGCTGCGCGGCCGTTTGTGAATGTCGGTGATGAAGGAGCGGTCGATCTTGATTTCGTCGGCGGTGATATCGGCCAGCGCCGACAATGACGAATAGCCGATGCCGAAATCGTCGATCGAGATCTTCACCCCCAACTTACGGAAGATCGGCAGGATCTCGTCCTGGAAATGGGTCTTGGTGACGAAGGCGTCCTCCGTCACCTCGATCATGAAGCGCTCGGGAAAGCCGGTCGCCTCGATGGCTTGCGCGAACGGGCGCATGAATTCGGGATTGCCGGCCTGCTTGGCCGCGACGTTGATGCTGATGGAGGCCTGGTGGCCGAAGGTCTCGTTGATGAGGTCGATCGATTTGACGATCTCGGCCAGCACCAGATGCGTCAGCTCGTCGATCAGCCCGAGCTCGACGGCGAGATTGATGAAGGTGCCGGGCGCCTGGATCACGCCCTCGTCGTCGCGCAGCCGCACCAGCGCCTCGATGCCCTTGATGTCCTTCGTCCTGATGTCGACCTTGGGCTGGAACGCGCAGCAAAACCGCTTTTCCAGGATCGCGAGCCGCAGCGATTGTTCGACCTTCATGCGCGCCAGCGCCTCGCGCTCCATGCTGGCATCGAAGAAGGCCGCCGCGCCCTTGCCCTCGTTCTTGACGCGATACATGGCGATGTCTGCGTTCTGGCGCAGCACGTCGTAGCTCTCGCCGTGCTCGGGATACAGACTGACCCCGATCGAGGTCGATGCGAATATTTCCGATCCGTCGATGAAGAACGGCGCGCTCAGCCGCGCCAGCACGGACTGGACGTATTCCGCCACCTCGTCCTGGCTCTGGACCGGATTGAGCAGCAGCAGGAATTCGTCGCCGCTGATCCGCGACAGCATGTCGGATTCGCGTAAATCCCGTCCGAGCCGTTTGGCCACCTCGATCAGCAGCGCATCGCCGATGCTGTGGCCGTAATAATCGTTGATGTGCTTGAAATTGTCGATGTCGAGAAACGCCAGCGCGAATAGCCGTTGCGGTTCATGGCGACTCAGCAGGTTGTTGGCGCGATGTTCGATCACCCGCCGCGTCGGCAGGTCGGTCAATTCGTCGAAATAGGCCGAGCGGAACAGATGGTCCTCGACCGCCTTCTGCTCGCTGATGTCCATCGAGCTCGAAAGCAGGAGGTCGCGGTCGGCGATCCGGACCGGGCGATGCGACGTCAAATAGGTCTGCTTGTGCTGGCCGTTGGTCACCGATTCCTCGGCAACCGCGGCGCGGCCGGCGCGCAGCAGCTCGATGCCGGCTTCGCGGCGCTGGTTCAGTTCGTTTGAGGCCGCCATCGCCGGATCGCCCGCCGCGATTCCAAGCTGCGCGGAGGCGGCGTCGTTCACCAGCAGGAAGCGGCCCTGTTCGTCCTGCACCGTAATACCGGCGGGGAGCATCCTGAACACGTCGCGCAGGATACCGAGTTCGGTATCGGCGGCGAGTTCGCTGCCTGCTTGCTGCAGGTCGGGTGTTGGGCGGCTATGCATGGTCGCCGACTCTGCCGAACTCTCTTGTAGTTTTGGTTAAATGGAACTCAGAAAGGCGGGCCCCGGCGCGCGAGCGCGCGATTTGAATTAGGGCGGCCTTGATCGTCATTAACAGACTCTCAACGCCGGTTCGGGATCCGCGGCCATGCCGGTCCGAGCCCGCGCGCCCCGCGCGTTCAGCTCCGGGGAATGCGGCACTGCATGGTGCAATGAACCCCGGTCTTCAGAAACGCGACCTCGGTCTTGCCGTCGAACGCGCCGAGCGCCGATTTCAACAGCTTGGTCCCGAAGCCGGCATTGCCGACGGCGCCGACCGCGGGCCCTTCGGTCTCGTCCCAGGTCACGCTGAGGCGATCGTCCGACACCGTCCACGACACCTGCAACAGCCCGCGCGCGGAAGAAAACGCGCCGTATTTTCCGGCGTTGGTCGCCAGCTCGTGAAATATCAGGGCAAGGCTCACCGCCAGTTTGGCGGGAAGAAACAGCGGATTGCCGTTCAGGGTAAAGCGGACATGGCCGTAAGGTCCGAGTTCGGACAACAGCAGGTCCCGGATGTCGCAGCCGCTGCCGTCAATCCGCGCGATCAGATCGTCGGTTGCCGACAGCGCGCGCAGCCGCGGATCGATCGTGGCCCAGACCTGCGGCTGATCGTGCAGCACCTGGTGCAGCACGGCGTGAATGGTCGACAATTTGTTCTTCAGCCGATGCTGGAGCTCGTCGACCACGAGCTTGCGGTATTCCTCCTCCTGGATCAGGCGTTTTGCGATCTCGCGCTGCTGCGCGACGATCGAGCGATAATGCTCGACGCCCCATATCGTGAGGCCGCATACCGCCAGATAGATCGCCAGCAGCGCCAGCCTGGCGGAATCGGTCGACGCGTCGGTGAAATTCAATGTCAGGCCGAGCACGCCGCTGGCAAGCGCCGTTGCGATCCCGACACGGAGGCCGCCGAATGCGGTGGCAAAGAATACCGCGGGAAAATACGGGGTGAAGTACACGTCCGGCCGGATCAGGGAGAGCAGCCATCGCGCCGCGGTCGCCAGCGCGAGACAAAAGACCGCGAATCCGACGCCGAACGCCGGTGACGGCTGCGCTACTCCCTGCCAGCCCCGCCGAAACTCGTCGATCATTTTCGCCATAGCTCACATCAGCCGATCAGCGGATCCAAATCAAGGCCGCGCCGCGACCGGCGACGGCCGCCTCCGGCTTTGCGGCGCTTGCGGCCCGGCAAAGCATGGCTTGCCATGTTCCGGTAGGCCGGGGATATAATTGAATCCGGCATAATCAAGGGGAGAACGACATGGGAAGGCTCGACGGCAAGGTTGCGGTGATCACCGGCGCGACCAGCGGCATAGGCTTGCGCACCGCGGAAATGTTCGTCGCGGAAGGCGCCAAAATCGTCATCGCCGGGCGCCGCGTGCCGGAGGGCGAGGCGCTGGCCAAGAAGCTCGGCGCCGACTGCATCTTCCTCAAGACCGATGTTGCGGTCGAGGACCAGATGCGCGCGCTGATCGGGCTTGCGGTCGAGAAATTCGGCCGCCTCGATTGCCTGTTCAACAATGCCGGCGGCCCGGCGCAGACCGGCGGCATCGAGGGCCTCGAGGTTGATCGCTTCGACGCCGGGATGGCGACGCTGGTGCGCAGCGTGATGCTCGGCATGAAGCACGCCGCACCGCAGATGCGCCGGCAGGGCTCCGGCAGCATCATCAACAATGGCAGCATCGCCGGCCATCTTGCCGGCTATTCCACCTCGCTGGTCTATGGCGCGGCCAAGGCCGCGGTCATCCATCTCACCAAATGCGTGGCGATGGAGCTCGGCGAAGCCGGCATTCGCGTCAACTCGATCTCGCCGGGCGTCATCGCCACCGGCATCTTCGGCAAGGCGCTCGGCCTGTCGGTGGAGGCCGCGGAGAAGACGCCCGAGCTGATGCACGGGGTTTACAAATCGGCGCAGCCGATTCCGCGCGCCGGCTTGCCGGAAGACATTGCGCACGCCGCGGTGTTTCTCGCCAGCGACGAATCCACCTTCATCAACGGCCACGACCTCGTGGTCGACGGCGCCATCACCGGCGGCCGCAACTGGAGCCAGCAGCAGCAGGGCTATGTCGCCCTGCGCAAGACATTCGATCAGGCCACGGCATAGCCAGCTACAGCTTCAGGGAGATATCGATGTCCGCAACTTCTTGCATGTCGATGGCACGGTCCGAGGCCCGGCCGGTCTACCTCACCATCATGGCCGGTCTTGCCTGCGCATTCGTGATCGCCAGGATATTGCCGCCCGCGATCGATGCGATCGCGACGATGGCAGCGCCGCTCTGCGCGGTCGGTGCCCCCACCGGCTCGACGCTCGATACCGTGGAGCCGATTGGTTCCTACGCCCTGCCGAACGTCCCGGGCAAACGCGTCACGATCGTGCGGGTATTCTATGGCCCCGGCGGATTTACCCGCGCGCATCGGCACGCCGGCTCGGTCACCGCCTATGTCACCAAGGGCGAGATTCGCTCGCAGCTTGGCGGCGGCCCGGTCGAGATTTTCAAGGTCGGTCAGTCGTTCTTCGAGCCGCCGGGGGCGACGCATCTGGTCTCGGCGAACGCCAGCAATACCGAGCCTGCCGAACTGATCGCGGTGTTTGTCGCCGACGAGGGCGCGCAGCTCACGACCTTCATCGAGTGACGGCTCGAAAATCCTTCACGCCGGCTTCAGTGTCACGCGCAGCCCGTCTTTCGGCTTCGGGATCGGCCACATCTGCCACTGCGGGGTGTATCCCGGCTCCAGCGATACTTCGATGTTTTGCAGGAAATGCCGGGCGAAGCATTTCGCCTGCATGTAGGCGAAGTGCAGCCCGATGCACATATGGGCGCCGCCGCTGAACGGCACCCAGGCGAAGCGGTGACGGCTGCGCTGCGCCTCTTCGGTGAAACGCATCGGATCGAACCGGTCGGGATCGGGCCATATCTCCGGCATGTGGTGGCTGAACAGCGGGTTGATGCCGACCATGGTGCCAGCCGGGATCGCGTAACCCTTGAAACTGAAGTCGCGCGTCGCGCGCCGCGGAATCGACGGCACCGGCGGCTTCATCCGCATCGCCTCCTTGAACGCCATCTCGGTCAGCGGCATGGCTTCGAGGTTGTCGAACGACGTCGGCTGGCCGGCGGCTACGCCCAGCGCCGTCACCTCGTCGCGCAGCTTGCGCTGCCATTCGGGATTGGCCGCGAGCGCCGCCACCAGCGACGTCAGTGACGATGTCAGCGTGTCGTGCGCGGCCATCACCAGAAAACTCATGTGATCGACGATATCCTGGCTCGACAGCAGCGCGCCGTCCTCGTGTGTTGCCCGGCACAGTTGCGAGAACAGGTCGTCGCCGCCGCTGGCGCGGCGGATTGGAATCTGCTCCGAGAAATAGGCGACGATGCGGGCGCGGCCCCTGACGCCGCGCGCCATTTGCGTGCCCGGCCAAGGCTGGCGAATCGGCGCGACCGATGCCGCGATCATGTCGACGAAGGCGCGCGTGACCGCATCGACCTCGGGGCCGATGCTCGCGCCGAGAAACGATGTGGCGGCAAGATCAAGCGTGAGCTGTTTCATCGCCGGATAGAACAGCATTGGCCCGGGCTGTTGCCGCCATCGCCTCACGCGCTCGGAGATGCCGGCATCGAGCGCCGCAAGATAGGATTTCATCGGGCCGGACTTGAAGGCGACCGAAAGCGCGCGGCGGTGCAGCCGATGCTCTTCGAAATCGAGCAGCATCAACCCGCGCGGAAACAGCCGGCCCAAGATGGTCCCCCAGCCATGGGTCGAGGAGAACAGCTTGGTCTGGTCGAACAGCAGGAGCTCGTTGGCCTCGGGCCCGAGCACGCTGATGCTGGTCTCGCCGAGCACGCGGCTGCGATAGACCAGGCCGTATTTCGCGGCCATCCGCTCGACTTCGCCCTTGGGGTCCGCCAGCACCGCCAGCGTGCGGCCGATCACCGGCCAGCCCTCGTCGCCGGGAATATGCGCCAGCGACGCGCGCTTCGGCGGTTTTAGCGCCGCCGCGGGGGCAGCCACACTTTGCATCGACATCGCGATTGCTCCGTTGCGTTGCGGCGCGCGGAAAAGGCCGAACAGGCTGGATAGCCTTTTGTCCCGGCGGTGCAAAGCCTCGCGGCCTAGTCAGGCGAAATTATGCCGACCGGTCGGGCGCGACATCGCCTTCAGGCATGATATGCTGGCGCAAAGCAAAATAGATCGGGGAGCACGGCCATGCCGGGAATATTTGCAAGGGTTTTCGTCGCGCTGGCGGCCGCTGTACTGATCGCAAGCGCGCCGGTGGCGGCACTGGCGCAGACCAAACCGGCGGTCACCAGCCTCGGCCCCGACTTTCCCAAGAGCGAAATCTTCATCGGCAACAGCTTCTTCTATTACAACAACGGCATGCCCGGCCTTTTCAGCCAGCTGGAAAAGGCCGCGGACCCCGATCACAGGCAGGATTATCACGCCACCATGGTGACGATCGGCGGCTCCGGCCTCGACTGGCACGATGTCGAGAGCTATTTCCGGCCCAACGCCATCGGCAGTTATACGTTCGACGATCACAACGTCGTCGTTTTCAACAAGCCCGGCAAATTGTTCGATGTTGCGGTCATGATGGATTGCAGCCAGTGCCCGATCCATCCCAGGCTCAAGGGTGCGTTCACCGAATTTGCCAAAAAGGACAGCGATATCGTCCGCGCCCATGGCGCGCGGCCGGTGTTCTTCATGTCATGGGCCTATGCCGACAAGCCGGAGATGACCGCAGAGCTCGCCGAGGCCTATACGGTCGCTGGCAACGACAACAACGCGCTGGTGATCCCGGCCGGCCTTGCCTTCGCGCGCGCGCTTGCAAAGCAGCCCGAACTCAATCTCTATGTCGCCGACAACCGCCATCCGACGCTGGCGGGCACCTATCTCGCGGCCTGCACGGTATTTGCCGCACTGACCGGCCGCTCGCCGGTCGGCAATCCCTATCTGGCCGGGGTCGACGCGCCGACCGCGCGATTCCTGCAGAATGTGGCGTGGGAGACGGTGCAGGATTATTACGGCAAGTGATCCGCTTCGGGCTTGTAGACGAGGTGATCGAGTGAGGCGTCGCGATGCGATGGGCTCTCCCTCTCCCCGCAAGCGGGGCGAGGTACAGAAACTCACGCCTTGCGCTTGGCGGCTTCCTTCTGCAGGTCCGGCGCGTTGATGGTCGGGATCGCGACGCGGCCGGGGCCGGTCAGCGGCAATGCGGCCGCGGCCTTGTCGTTTTCCATGATCTTGGCCATCACGGCCTGGCCGGCGCGATCGAATACCGCGCGGTTCTCGACCAGGAATTTTTGCGACTCCCGCAGCTTGGCGATATGGCCGTTGATTTCCGGGATCACATAGCGCGCCACCATGTCCCAGCTGCGGCGGGTGTTTTCGATGTTGGCCCAGTCGTGCACGAAGCCGACGATGGTGCCGACGCCGCCGGAGACGTCCATCAGCTGCTTGATGGTTTTCACCAGATCGTCGGGGGTGCCGATGGTCGAAGCCGCGCCCTCGCCGCCGGCGGTCTTTTCCACCGCATCTTCGGGCGAAGTAAAGGGCTGCAGGCCCGGCCGCTGCAGCGTTTCGACATTATATTCATTGTGCCAGCGCATCAGCCCGGCGCCGGCCTCGCGGCGGGCCTGCTCGCGGGTCTCGGCGATGTGCCAGCTCAACAGCACGCGCCAGTCGGACCGGCTGACCGTGGTGCCGTGCTTCTTCGCGGCGTCTTCGGCAAAGCCCCATTGCGTCGGCAGTGCCATCAGTCCTTGTGTCGACATCGAACCCAAAGAGATGATGCCGATGCCGTATTTGCCCGCCAGCGTCATGCCCGACGGTGAAATCTGCGACGCCACCACGAACGGCATCTCTTCCTGCAGCGGCAATATCTGCAGCGCGGCGTCGTTCATGGTGAACCAGTCGCTTTTCGCGGTAACGCGTTCGCCGCGAAACAATCGGCGGATGATCCCGATCGCCTCGTCCTGGCGGTCGCGCTGGGTCATCGGATCGATGCCGAGCGTATGCGCGTCGGAGGCGAGCGCGCCCGGGCCGGAGCCGAAAATGGCGCGGCCGCCGGTCATGTGATCGAGCTGCACCATGCGCTGGGCGACGTTGAAGGGGTGGTGATAGGGCAGCGAGACCACGCCGGTGCCGAGCCTGATGCGCTTGGTGCGCTCGCCGGCGGCGGCCAGAAACATCTCCGGCGAGGCGATGGTTTCCCAGCCCGAGGAATGATGCTCGCCGCACCAGAATTCGTCGAAGCCGAGCGCGTCGATCTGCTCGACAAAATCGAGGTCGCGGCGGAATTGCAGCATCGGATGTTCGCCGATCGGATGATGCGGGGCGAGGAAGGCTCCGAATTTGAGGCGCGCCATGGGTTTCTCTCCGGACGGCTATTGTTGTTGATTGACAGGCTACGGGCTGCGGGACGCCAAGGCAATCGCGGAAAATCGCTGCAAAAGCATGCCTGTCCCGCTGATGGTCGCGTGCAGTCGCCGCGGGCGCGCGTGCCCGAATTTACACCCCGGGCCCCATCAGCTAAGAGAGGCCCCCGCTTTCGCCCTGAGGCTGCAATGGTTCCGAAGCAATCCGATGTGCCTGCTTCGCTGCGGCTTGCCAGCCAGCGCAAACGCGATCTGCTCGACCATTTCGAGACCAACCGCGACGAGCTGGAGCGCTGGCGCAAGTTCAACGTCGCCTACCACGAAGACGACGCCAAATTCATGCGCTTCCTGATCCCGCCCGGCAAGCGGGTGCTGGAACTGGGCTGCGGCCGCGGCGATCTGCTCGCCGCGCTGCAGCCGTCGCGGGGCGTCGGCGTCGATTTCGGCGCCCTGACGATCGCGCGGGCGAGAGAGCTGCATCCCGATCTGGAGTTCGTGCTCGGCGACGCCGAAGACCCGGCGACGCTTCACGCGATCGAGGGACCGTTCGATTACGTCGTGATCGCCGACACCATCGGCATGTTCGAGGACATCGACGGCACCTTGCGGCTGGTGCATCATCTGTGCGCGCCGTCGACGCGGATCATCATCTCCTATTACTCGCATTTGTGGGAGCCGGTGCTGAAGCTTGCCGAGCTTTTGAACTTGCGCAGCCGGCAGCCGCGGATCAACTACATCGCCACCGCCGATTTCCTCAACCTGATGGATCTGGCGGATTTCGAGGTCATCAGCAAGGAGCAGCGTCAATTGCTGCCGCGGCGCTGGCTCGGCCTCGGCCCGTTCATCAATCGCTTTATTGCGCCGCTGCCGGGAATCCGGAAGCTGTGCCTGCGGACCTATCTGGTCGGGCGTCCGGTCCGGCAATTTCCGGATCGCAAATTCTCCGCCAGCGTCGTGATTCCCTGCCGCAACGAAAGAGGCAATATCGAAGCGGCGATCCAGCGGATGCCGCGGTTTGCCGCCAGCCAGGAAATCCTGTTCGTGGAGGGAAATTCCAGCGACGGCACCTTCGAGGAATGCGAGCGGGTCCGCGATGCCTACCGCAACGACTGGGACATCAAGGTACTGAAGCAGGACGGCAAGGGCAAGGGCGACGCGGTCCGCAAGGGCTTTGCTGCGGCCACCGGCGACGTCCTGATGATCCTGGATGCGGACCTGACCATGCCGCCGGAAGCGCTGCCGAAATATCACGCTGTCATCGAGACCGGGAAGGCCGAATTCGTCAACGGCACAAGGCTGATCTATCCGATGGAGAACGCGGCGATGCGTCCGCTCAATCTGATCGCCAACCGCTGCTTTGCCTACCTGTTCAGCTATCTGGTCAACACCAGGCTGACCGATACGCTGTGCGGCACCAAGGTTCTGCTGCGGAAGGATTACGAAGTGCTGGCGCGCGAGCGTGGCTATTTCGGCAACTTCGACCCGTTCGGCGATTTCGACCTGATCTTCGGCGCGGCGAAGCAGAACCTGAAGATCGTCGAAACTCCGATCCACTACAAGGCGCGCACCTTCGGCGAGACGCAGATCTCCCGCTTCCGCGACGGCTGGCTGCTGTTGAAAATGGTCTGGTTCGCCTATCGCAAATTGAAGGCGATCTGAGCAGGTCATCTGCTTCGGCAATTGCCGCACCACCCCCCACCCCCGACCCCTCCCCGCCGTCCGCCTCCGCTGACGCTGCGGCCGGACGGGGGGAGGGGAGCGATAGAGCGGCGCGTCTTTCTTCTCCCCTCCCCCCGCGAGCGAAGCGAGTGGTGGGGAGGGGTCGGGGGTGGGGGGTGGTTGCCACATCGGCACCGTGAGCGTTGAGAAACTCCTCACCCGACGGGCAAATCACTGAATGGCGTTTCACGGCCGGCTAACAAAATCAAGCCATGTCCGAAAAAATATTCTTATTTTCAGAATTAGCAAATCACTTTATAACTCCCGCCGTCCCGCCCACCAGAGGGGTGTTTCGCGAACGTCACGAACGCGGGTTGGGATGCGGTGGACGTTGATGGTGCTTCTGACGAGGGTGCCTGAAGCGGACGGCCAAGTCGTGTGGTCCTGATGCCTCGACGCTGGCATCAAGTTTGCGCAAGTTG
>Ga0302320_10000713_pt1 | contig 78804 bp, 62 predicted proteins | sample Bog_T0_3_FD_202130 | JGI IMG/M metagenome (GOLD analysis project Ga0302320, IMG submission 202130) | Peat permafrost microbial communities from Stordalen Mire near Abisko, Sweden - Bog_T0_3 | ecosystem: Environmental > Terrestrial > Soil > Wetlands > Peat | place: Sweden: Abisko, Stordalen Mire...
TGGGACGGACGGCCTGACCGCCGAAACGTGAAATCATCCTCACGCCTCTGAACGCAACATACAAGGGCCGGGGCGAGATCTTGCTCATTATCACGATTGGAATCCCCCTTGGCCTTTTCCCGCCTTTGCCTCCTCTCTCTGTTCTGCCTGCTGCCCTGCACCCTGCAAGGCGCGCCACTGCCCTTCGTGCAGGCCCTGCAACTGGCCATCGACCATAACCCTGCCCTCGCACAACCCGCGTCCAGCCAGAGCCAGCCAGCCCAACAAACCGCGGACCTCGACGGGCACGCAGCCGCCCGCCAGTCCTGCCCCATCCGCCTCCAGGACTACGCCGCTCTCACCGCCCAACTCGTCGCTGCCCAGCTGGTTTCCATCTTTCTCTACTACAACCCGGCCTGGAAGACCTTTGCCGCCGGAGTGATTGAGGCCTGGGCCAGGCTCAATCTCTGACGCAGTAAAAACGACAAACCAGGCCGGGTGAGCGGGCCCCATCCCTGCGGCGTCTGCATTCTCTCCCTGGGCCAGCGCGCCGAGTGGCCCATCCCTTCCGCCTGCCGCGGCCCAAACACCACGGGCCGGGAGTAGTCTCCCGGCCCGCGGACCCTGCAGAAGTTGAAGCCTCTGGCGGGGTCTGGCGGCCACGGTTGCGTAGCCGCCAGGTGCCCCGCGATCGGCTTATGGCTCGACGTACGTGTAGTCGACGTATTTCCAGCTGAGAGGAGCGATATACGACCACAGGCGGACGTACACGGTTTTTCCCTTGCTTGGAATGGTTACGGGAGAGGTGGTGCCAAGTGCCGTCACGTGGCCGGTGTCGTAGAGGTTCTTGGAGCCGACGCCCGTGGTTCCCACATAGAGGTCATACTGCGTAACCCCGGTGCCGGCCGTCCAGGTGAAGGACTGTGAGGTTGACAGCGTGCTGCCGGCGGGGAGTGGGGTTGCCATCGCCGAGAGCGCGTATGGTTCCTCGGCGAAGGTGTAGTCCTCGTTGACCCAGGTTCCGACGATCTGCGACGAGAGCCGAACGTAAACGGTTTGGCCCTGAGGAGGAATCGTCAGCGGGCTGCTGGAAAGTGTCCCGGCGGGGATGTGTTGAATGTTGTAGAGGTTGGAGGAACCCACGCCCATTGTGCCGATATAGAGGTCATACTGCGTAACCCCGGCTCCGGCCGTCCAGGTGAATACCTGGGTTGCGCCCGGCCCGCCCAGTGGCAGGGTGCTGCCGGTGGGGGATGGGCTGGTGAGCGTCGCCGCCGCGGGTGCTGCCTCCGTGAAGGTGTAGTTGTAGTTGACCCACGTTTTGCCGACAAACGACCTGAGTTGAACGTAGATGGTCTGGCCGTCAGACGGGAAGCTCAGCGGGCCGCTGTTCAGCAAGTTTGTGTGCTCAATGCGGTACAGCTCGTAGCCACCAAAGGCCTTTGCGCTGACGTAGAGGTCATAGTAAGCGACCCCGGTTCCGGCCGACCACGTGAAGGTCTGTGAGGCTGCCAGCGTGCCAGGGCTGGTGGGGCTGGTGAGCACCGCTGCCTGCGACGGTACGATGCCGGTGACTGCGATGGACTGGGTACTCCCCGGCACATTCAGCGCGTTGTCTGTGAGCGTGACCGCCTCGCTGAAGCCTTCTGTGGATTGCGGGCTGTATTCGATGGGCAGATCGCAATACTCGTCGCTGGGCAGGCTGGTGGAGCTGGTGCAGGCCTGCGGATCGCCTACCGCCTCCGGGAAATCCGTGGGATAGCTGAGGCCGGTCAGCGTCAACGCGGCGTTGCCGATGTTGACAAGCGCCACCGTCTGCGCGCTGCTGGTCGAGCCTTTGGCGGTCGAAGGGAAGGTCAGGCTGGGCGCATCCGCGTAATCCTGCTTGAACACCTTGTTGGCCGAGTAGTCGGCAATGTAGACGTTGCCGCTGCCATCCACCGCCACTCCCGAGGGAGCCGTCAGGCCGCTGGCGGGCAGCACAGTCTGCGCAAAGCTGCCTCCGCCCGTGGGCGTCTCCACCACTACGTCCGCGGCGCCGTCGTCGCTGACAAACACCCTGCCGGTTGCGTCAACCGCAATGCCTTGCGGGCTCTCCCAACTGCTGCCGATCGCAGTCTGCGTATAGCCGCTGCCGTTCGGCGTTTCCATGTAGACCGCCGGACCGCCCGGGTCGGTGATGTACACATTGCCGCTTCCGTCCACGGCAACGCCGGCTGGGGCCACCAGACCGTTGCTCGAGCTGGCAACCACGGTCCTGCTGTAGCTGCCCGCCGACGGCGTCTCCCTGAATACCTGACTGCCGACGCTGTCCGCGACGAAAACATCCCCGCTTGCATCCACCGCGATTCCGCTTGGCTCGCGGAGGCTCGTGATGACGAGGCTGACGGCATATCCGCTGCCCGACCGGGCCGCCTCGTACACGTTGTTATTGTTGTAGTCGACAATGAAGACGTTGCCGGCGCCATCCACCGCAACGCCGCCAGGACTGGCAATGCCGTTGCTCGATGAGGCAATGGTGGACGCCGTGTACGTGCCGCCAGAGTAGGTCTCCTTGAGCACTACGTCGTCGACGTGGTCGGTGATGTAGAGGTTGCCGCTGGCATCCACGGCAACCCCGCCGGGAGACGAGATCGCGCCGCCGATGGTGCTTTGCGATCCGGGAAGGAAGGCGACCTGCGGGCCGATGCCCAGGCCGGTAATCGAGGCTTCGGCCAGCAGGTTTCCTGAGCCGTCCACCAGCGTGATGGCGCCGAAGCGCAGGCCGGGATGCGAAGGCGCAAAGGTGAAGTTGACCGTGCAGCTCTCGCCCACGGTATAGCTCGTAGACGTTGAGCAGGTGCTGCCGCTGGCCATGTTGAAGTCCAGGCTGGCCGCGCCCTGCGTGAGCACGTTGATGCTGGCCGGCTGCCCGGCGGTGGTGATCCACAACGTCGCCGTCTGCGCCGCGCTCGTCTGGCCCACCGGCGTGCCGCCGTACACCGTGCCGGAGCCGCTGCCGCCCACCGGCAGCGCACCCTCAAGCCCGCCCATCTCCACGGAGCCGTTCACCGTGCCCGCGTAGTTGAACACCGGGGCCGTGGAGGCTGTGCCCGGGTTGCCGCCCGTCCCCGCCGTGGCTGCAAAGCCCGAGCCGGCGACATTGCTCAGCGTCACCGAGCCAAGGTTGACAAAGATCGCCGGACCCGCCGCCGCGCCGCCGCCGCCCTGGTCGCCGGAGCCACTGCCGCCAGAGATGCCTCCCACAGCTGGCTGTGAGATGCCCTCCGTGCCGAGGCTGCCGCCGCCGCCGCCGCCAAAGCCGCCCGCGCCGCCGGTGCTTCCGCCGCCGCCGCCGCCGCCGCCAAAGCCGCCCAGGCCGCCTTTACCGGCCACCACCTCAGCTATCGTCATCGGATCCACAGATTCCCTCTTCGAGGTGACGATGCTGGTGGGACCTGAGAGATAATAGCCGCCGCCGCCGCCGCCGCCGCCAAAGCCGCCCGCGCCGCCAATACCGCTGTTATAGTTGCCCCCCGTACTCCCGGCGCCGTCCGCCGCGTAGCCAAGCCCGCCTATGCCGCCAGAGGTCCCCGCCCCGCCGCCGCCGCCGCCGCTCCCGCCACTGCCGCCTACCATCCCGCCGGCAGGAGCGTTCGGCCTGGCAGACACCAAATCAGGGCTGTTGCTTGCCGCGCCGCCCAGCCCGGTGACCCCGCCGCCGCCGCCCCCACCGGGGGTGCTGGCGCCGATGTTGTCGACCGAGCGCGCAGACGTGATCCCGGAGATATTTCCTTCGAAGCCGGCCCCGCCCGCAAACCCGAGCCCGCCGCCGCCGCCACCGCCAGACAGGCCTGTGATGCCCCCATTCCCGCCAGCGGCAGCATTGTTCAGAAAGTAGCTGTTCTCTACCGTCACCACGGCGGTGGCCTTGTTCACAAACAGCCCGGCGCCAAAGCCCGCGCCGCCGCCGCCGCTCCACGCACCTGCTCCGCCGTTGCCGCCCTGTGCCTTGGCGTTCTCGATCACCAGGTTCTTCAGCGACACCGTTACGTTATCCACAAAAAAGACGCGATACTGGTTGCCGCCATCCAGCAGCACCGCGCCCTCCTCCCCGCCGTCGATGGTCAGGTTCAGGCTGCCGGACGACTCAAAGATCGCCGGCAGCGGGCCTTCCAGCGAGATGGTGCAGGGCGAAGCGGTGGTACAGCCCTGGAAGTCGACAGTGTTGGTGCCGCCCGCCGCCATGGCCGCCAGCAACTCGAAGCGCAGGTCGCCGGAGTTGCCTGCCCCCAGCCCGTCGCCGGTCACGGTCTTTTTGGCATTCGTGTCGTCAAACCGCGTCACGGTGAAGGTGGAAGGGGGCGGGGGCGGAGGGACCGCACTCGCCGCAAGCGACGCGGCCAAAAGCAGGGTGAGAAGGGCGCACGAAAACCACGACGATTTGCAGATAGGCTTGCGCTGCATGTTCGATCTCCAGGTACTTCAGGGAATGAGAGGGCGGCGAGCCCTTTGGTCGGTGTGCCGGTGGGCAGAATAGATCCGGCCGTGACGAGCGGTTGGAACTTGAATCGTTCAAGTCTTGCGGCGGAGGGCCAAGGGGATGGCGCTTCCGCAAAAGACAACGTGCAGGACCTGCTCCTGAACTGAAGTTGCTGTGTTCTGCCGGACTTTGTGCCCGACCGTCGCGCTGTCAAAGCCGCGTCGGCTCGGCCACTCGGCCTCCGGGGTCTACAAACTCTGGTTCCGCGTAAAGTGAAAAGGGAAAATGGGAAGTCGCAACGTACTCAACAATAGCTCCTGACCGGATTTGGGACACAAGATGACCCAGGTAATCATTCCATTGATTTGAAGTAACTTACCGGCAGGCGCTCCAAGCCCTGTGAGAAGCAAGCCCAACCACCAACCGCCGGGTGCCCCACGCCCCGTGAAAAGCCAGCCCCACCACCAAAGATGGGTGCCCCATCCATGGCGCAGCTTCATCGCGCCATGGGTGGGAAACCACAAATCCCCATCGGCCAACCGCCGGGTGCCCCACGCCCCGTGAAAAGCCAGCCCCACCAAAGATGGGTGCCCCAAGCCCCGTAAAAAGCCAGTCCCACCACCATGTCGGGTGCCCATCCTTCCGCGGTTTTTGCGGAAGGGTGGGATTCCACAAGCGCCGCTTCGCCCCGCCGAAGGCCGCTGGCCCCACCGCAGGTGGCATCGCTCCTAAGCCGCCCGATTGAAAGGCTCAATCTTCGGCTGCTTCTTTTGGGATGCCTGCCACAGATCGTAATCGGACTGCAACTCATACCAGATTCCAGCATGCGTCCCGAACGCGGCTGAAAGCCGCAGCGACATCGCAGCCGAGACCCCGGCCCTCCCATTCAGAATCCGGGAGAGGGTTGCCCGCGAAACCTTCAAGTGCTTGGCGGCAGTGGTTACATCCACGTCACCGAGAAACTCCCGGATCACCTTGCCCGGGTGGGGCGGGTTGTGCATGCGCATATCGTTTCTCCTAGTGATAATCCTGATAGTCAACCAGAACCGCATCCTGGCCCTCAAAGGTGAAGGTCAAACGCCAGTTGCCATTCACTTTGACCGTCCAATGCCCCTTCAGGTCGCCGTGCAAAGGGTGCAACCCCCATCCAGGGGCATTCATATCGCTCGCGGCTTTCGCCCGGCTCAACTGAAACAGTTGAACTGATAGCTTCGCGGCATGGGAAGGCTGAATCCCAGCTTTGCTTCCGGTAGTGAAGAACTTCTCGATCCCACCATGCCGAAAGCTCTTGATCATGCGTAGAGTGTGCCGCGCCACGCCTCACATGTCAAGGCGGTTGACCGTACCGAACTTGCCCTCTCTCCACATTCGTCGTGATTTGTTGTCCGGGCGATGGGCAGGCGGGACAAAGCGTACCCCACCCCAGCCGCCCCTCCCTATTCCCTATTTCCTATTCCCTATTTCCTGTTCTATCCAGCCACCTTAAAACGCCCGTTTTTCCCGCCATTTCGCGCCAAGAACACTCTGTTTTTCACTAAATTTCAACGAAAAAGTCCAGCTATAACCAGACCTTTCCCACTCTTCCGTCGCCCTTTGGTACGACATTCCGCGTTTTTCCCAAAAGTCCACCTGCACATAGACGAAACCCGCAGAGTCCCCGCCCCCGCCAACCCGCTTTGCCGAATATTACCCCCCATTGGCGCACACTTGAATTAGCCATACACCTCCACGGCAACACCAGCCCAGACCGCCCACAAAAGCAGGCAGGAGCACAGGAGCGCCAGACCATGCAGAAGGTAAGAAACATCACCGTATCCGTTAGTCCCGAGATCTACCGCCAGACCCGCAGTCTCGCCGCGGACTACGACACCACCGTCACCGAGATGATCAGATTCCTGCTCCTCCTCCTGCCCGAAGCGGTTGACGCGGCCCTCAAACCCGGCGGCCGTCCCCAGTTCGCCCGCGCTCTGGCCCTCCGCGAGCAAGCCGCCAAAATGTCCACCCAGACGCCCCCAAATTCACCCCAAGAATCGCAATGCGCCCCTCAAAATCCCTCCTGTATTCCTGTAAAATCCATCTAACCCATTCCCCATCAACAACCTGCCGCCCCACCCCGCAACTGAAATGCAAATTCAGTATCCCAGTAAAACACCCCTAACCCAATCATTTTCAACCACCTGCAACCACCCCCAAAAACTGCATACTGCCCCAGTATGGCGGCTGCTTGTCCCCCTCGTTGACCTTTGCCCCGCAAACCCGGTAAACTGATCTAGTTTGGCGATTCCTGCCTGTCGCCGTGGAGCCAGACGCTCGCCCGAACTTCGAGGCTTGAGCGTACCGCGGTGCAGATGTTTCCGCCCGAGCAATTTTTAGGAAGCGCACCCGCCCGTCGGGAGCCGCGCTGGAGGGTTTATGTACGCCGTAATTCGTACCGGTGGCAAACAATATCGGGTCGCTCCAGGCGACGTAGTGAAAATTGAGAGCGTCAACTCCGGCGACCAGACTGTCGAATTCACAGACGTGCTGGCCGTCAGCGGCGAGCCCGGAACCGTGGCCAGGCCGGCCACTGCCAAGGTGACCGCCGAAATCCTTGGCGAGGGCCGCGGCGACAAGATCCTGGTCTTCCACCTCAAGCGGAAGAAACAGTACAAAAAGCTGCAGGGGCACCGCCAGAACTTTACCGAGGTGCGCATCAAGGCCATTGAGGCCGATGGCGTCATCTACGCAGAGAAGTAGCTTTCAGCTCTCAACCTTGCGCTGTTTCAGTGCGAGGGCAGGGAAAGTTGATTCACAGTTCACACGCTGCGAGCGAACGGCTCAAAGCGGATAGCTCGGTTTAGAAGGGGATACGGCAATGGCACATAAGAAGGGTGGAGGCAGCTCCACAAACGGACGCGATTCCAATGCACAGCGGCTGGGCGTAAAAGCCTTTGCCGGCCAACTTGTCACCGGCGGCACCATCATCATGCGTCAGCGCGGAACGCGCATCAAGCCCGGCGTCAATGTCGGCATCGGCTCTGACGACACCTTGTTTGCCAAGGTCACCGGCAAGGTCCAGTTCCAGGACCGCGGCAACCGCGGTCGCTTTGCCTCCATCGAGCCCGTCGTGGCAGAGTAAGCAAGCGCGTTCTCTGCAGGCTAGAACGACCTCACAATGCAAAAGGCCACGGCGATGCCGTGGCCCTTTGCATTTCTCTAATCCCAAATCCCAACCCTCTGCAGTTACGACTCCGATTCCCGGCCCTTGAGGTTCTTGGTGAGAACTTTCTCCACCACCTTCTCCACATCGGTGAGGAAGAAACTGCTGGCCGGCTGCTGCACGGCAACCTGGGTTCCGGTGTGGCCCAGGGCTGAGGCAATCTCGTTCCAGCGGTAGATGGTCGAGTTCACGGGCAAGGCGACCGGACGCCGCGCCCGCTCCGGAAGCGCCGCGTAAACCGTCCAGGTGCCCAGCGTGAGCAGAACCACCGACTCATAGACAAACTGCAAGGGCGTAACCAGCGAACGATTGTTGTTGATGAGCAGCGCAACCACCAGATCGTTGGCTGACATAATGCCGAAGCCCAGGGCGATTCCAAATGCCAGGTCGCGCACGGAAAGGCGCAGGGCATTCATGCTCAGGCAGAGGAATGCAAGAAGGCACAGCTCCAGGATGCTGACGGAGCGCATCAGCCCAAACGCCATGTCAGGAATGATGAGAATGCCGCGGTGGGCAAAGGAGATGGATGAGAACGTGACGATGACCGACGCGATCACCGCCCAGCGGAAGATGACGATGCCAAATTTCATCAGCCCTGAGAAGGCTGAAAGCGCTGAGCGGAAGACCTCGATGCAAACAAAGAACAGCAGCCCAGCACTGGCAACATATACCGCCCAGTACGAAAAGAAGTAGACCGGAAAATAATTGCGCCCCCAGGGCTGCGATTGGACATAGAGAATGCCCAGCAGCAACGGAGTGGAAGTAATCCGCAACGCCAAGTAAATTCCCATTGCCGGGAAGCGGCGATGCAGCCCCTTGCGCCAGAACAGAAGTCCCAGCAGGGCCCACAGCACCATCTCTGCGCCGCTCAAGATCGACATTGCAAGATTCAAAGGCATAGAAGGCTGTTCGCCATTCTGAATACCTTTTCAGAATAGCGCCAAATCCGCCCCCGCTCAACAGGAAAGGGCGTTGCCCCCTGATACTTTTGTGCTATTACCTGCTTCTTATTGCGGTGGGCAGGTGGGCATATTCGGTCCGCAGGAGGGAACCGGCAGGCTATCGGGCGTCGGGATCCCGCCACCGATTGCCTGATGACTGGGAAGCGTACGCGAATGCGAGGACGAAACCGTGGCGGCAGCGGTGCCAGCGAAAAACAAAGTCAAGGCGAGAATGCGGAGTGCGAGTTGCATAATAGGTAACCCCTTCGTGAAATTGAATTGACAGGAAGAATCAACTCTTCCATGCTGGGAATGCTAGTGAATAATGATCAGTAAGTCCAGCAATTTCAGAGATATGGTCAATAGGATACTAGTCAAGTTACTAGCGTCACATGCCGCCTTCGTAATCTACCTTCAGTACCCGCTTTTCCCCTCCGCCTCCAACGCGGCGCAGCACCCTCCCGCGTGGTAAAATCACACTAGGCAGTTTCGCTTAAAGCCCACGTCTTTCAAGCGGTTACTCCCCGAATCCCAGCCTCCGGCCTTGTTGCGGGAACTGCCGCCTGTAGGCAGCTGAAAGCGAAAGCCTTGCGAACGGAATCCTATGGCGACTGATGTTCTGAGCGGCACCCCTACCCACGGCGACAACGACAGCTATACCGGCGAAAACATCAAAGTTCTGGAAGGTCTTGAGGCGGTGCGCCTCCGGCCGGCCATGTACATCGGCTCAACCGGTGACATGGGCCTGCACCACCTGGTCTACGAAGTGGTCGACAATTCCGTCGACGAAGCCCTAGCTGGCTACGCAAAAAAGATCGATGTCGTCATTCACGTCGACAACTCGATCACCGTCGTCGACGACGGCCGCGGCATTCCCGTGGATCTCATGCCGCTTTCCAACGGAAAGATGATGCCTGCCGTCCAGGTGGTTCTCACCAAGTTGCACGCCGGCGGCAAGTTCGATGCCTCCACCTACAAAGTCTCCGGCGGCCTGCACGGCGTGGGTGTCAGTTGCGTCAACGCGCTCTCGCAGGAGTTCAATGTGGAGATCTGGCGCGACGGCCACACCTGGGAGATGGACTTCAGTTGTGGCGATCCCATCAGCGAACTGCGCAAGGCCGGCACCAGCAAGCGCCGCGGCACCAAGGTCCACTTCCTGCCCGACAAGTCGATCTTCACCGCCACCGAGTTCAACTACGACACGCTTGCCCAGCGCCTGCGCGAGATGGCCTTTCTCAACAAGGGGCTCGAAATCACGCTCACGGACGAGCGCACCGCCGACGCCAAAACGGGCGAAGCGAGGCGCGCAGAATTCAAGTACGCCGGCGGCATCTCCGAGTTCGTCAAGCACCTCAATCGCGGCAAGTCCGTGCTCCATGACAAGCCCATCGTCATGGAAGCCTCCCGTGACGGCGTCGAAATCGACATCGCCCTGCAATACAACGACAGCTACTCCGAGACCGTCTTCAGCTTTGCCAACAACATCAACACCGTCGACGGTGGAACGCACCTGTCGGGATTCCGCACCTCGCTCACCCGTACCATCAATGCCATCGGCCAGCAACTCGGCCTCTTCAAAGACATGAAAGAAAACCTCAGTGGCGACGACGTGCGCGAGGGCTTGGTGGCCGTGGTCAGCGTCAAGCTGCCCCAGCCGCAGTTTGAAGGGCAAACCAAGGGCAAGCTCAACTCTGACATCGCCGGCACGGTGCAGGCCTTCGTCAACGAGCGCCTGGGCGGCTTTCTCGAGCAGAATCCCCCGATCGCCCGAAAGATCATCAACAAGGCCATTGAGGCTTCTCGTGCTCGCGAGGCGGCTCGCAAGGCGCGTGACCTGACTCGGCGCAAGGGCGCGCTTGACGGCGGCGGGCTACCAGGCAAATTGGCGGACTGCTCTGAGCGCAACCCCGACCGCTGCGAACTCTACCTGGTCGAGGGCGAGAGCGCCGGTGGCACCGCCAAGCAGGGCCGCGATCGCCGCTTCCAGGCCATCCTGCCGCTCAAAGGCAAGATCCTCAACGTGGAGAAAGCACGCTACGACAAGATGCTGGGCCACGAAGAGATTCGCGCCATGATCACCGCGCTTGGCTGCGGCATCGGCAAAGATGACTTTGACGCCACCAAGATTCGCTACGGCAAAATCATCCTCATGACCGACGCCGATGTCGACGGCTCCCACATCCGCACTCTGTTGCTCACCTTCTTCTTCCGTCATATGACGGATCTGATCAAGCGCGACAACATTTACATCGCCCAGCCGCCGCTCTACAAAATCAAGAAGGGCCGCTTCGAGCAGTACATCAAGGATGATCGCGAGTTCGTCAAGGTCATGGTCAACCGCGCCTCCGAGGGCATGATTGTGCGCCACGGCGAGGATGCCCTGCGCATTGAAGGCGCTGACCTCACTCGCTTCATGGGCACGCTCAACGAGTACCTCGGCTTCGTCGAGAAGGTTGACAAGCGCATCCGCAACGAAAAGCTGACTGAGATGCTGGCGCGCGCCGAATTCCTGCATCGCGCCGACTTCGCATCCAAGGCCGAAAGCGATGTTCCCCCGAAGCTCGCGCTGTTCCACGAGCAGCTGACCGAGTTGGCCGACGAGTTCCAGTTCAAAGTCCACGACCCGGTTGAGGACGAGGAGCACCACACCTGGTCCATCTGCTTCACGGATGCGCAGGGAGCCACGCGCAGCATTGACTGGGTGCTCTGCGCAAGCCCCGAGTTCCGCCAGATGATGGCCAAGTACACGCTGATCAAGGAATTCCTTGAGCCGCCGTTCCTTATTGAATACGCCGTCAAGGCAATGGCCGTTGTCGCCGCCGAAGCAGCCGAGGACGCCGAAGAAGCTGAGGGCACTGAAATTCAGCCGGAAGCCAAGCAGGCCCGCCGCGCCACGCGCATCCCCCGCGAACCGGTTGAAAAGCAGACCGCTCGCGAACTCTTCGCCTACATCGTCGAGCAGGGCAAGAAAGAGTACTCGGTGCAGCGCTACAAGGGCCTCGGCGAGATGACCGCGACGCAACTATGGGAAACCACCATGGACCCGGATCACCGCACATTGCTCCAGGTCAAGCTTGAGGACCTCGTCGAAACCAATGAAATCTTCACCACCCTGATGGGCGAAGATGTAGAAAAGCGCCGTAAATTCATTGAGGATAATGCGCTAGACGTCAAGAACCTCGACATCTAGGCGAACATACGAAGTCCGGCTCATTGCTCCCGATTCCTGCCACGTGCGGGGGATTTTTCCCATCGGTCGCTGAACCGGGAACGCAAATCCAAAACCTCACCCGGGGAGCTGATCCAATGAAATTGAATCTGAAACTTGCTGCCGTCTTTTTTCTAGCTGCCTCGATCCTCACTCCGGCTTTCGCCCAGGGCGACGGCCCTGACACCTTCACATCAAAGTGCGCTCCGTGCCACGGCGTAGACGGCCTGGCAGCCACGCCAGCCGGCAAGGCGCTCAAGGCCGCCTCGTTCAAGAATCCCGCCATCGTCAAAGCGCCGGATGCTGAACTGATCGGCATCGTGAAGAGCGGCAAAGGCAAGATGCCCGCCTGGGCCGGCAGGCTCTCCGACGCGCAGATCAAGTCCGTCGTGGCTTACATCCGCACGCTGCAGAAATAGCGGCCCGTCAAGATCTACTCCTGCTCGTCTATGGCTGTCCGGGTTGCACCTGCGGCAGGCAAGTTTACTTGCCTGCCGCGCCGGCCTTCGTGAAGAATCCATACCGCCAAAGCATCACCGCCCACAGCGCCACGCCCGCCACAAACACGCCCAGGAAGAGCAGCAGCGGCGACCATTGCGTCTGCACTGTATAGGGCTGCGCTTTCAGGTACGGCTCGAGATAGGCGTCGCGCACCATGTCGCGCATCACGCACATGGTTGCAATCACGACCGCCGTAATGCTGGTTACGCCCAATCCGGCCAGCCGAATGTCTTCCTTGCGCAACGCCGCCGACATTAGAAAGATGATCGCAAAGGCTCCCACCAGGCCAATCCCCAGCAAAGCAGAAGCTAGCGGACTGTCGCCCATGAAGAGCATCCGTTCTTCCCGAGGCAAACTCATCAGGAAAGCCATGCCAATCACAATCTGCGCCATGTTGGCATACATGAAGGCCTTGCCGCCAAACTGGAACAGCGCCAGCGCGTACTCCCGCTCCTGCTTCCACTTGGCCCAGGCCATCAGCACCAGCAGCAATCCGCCTACGGCCACCGCCGAAATCATGAAATGCAGATAGCGCGGAAACAGCGTCGGCTCGGTCAGGTTCAAGTGCCAGCCCGATGCGCTGTTGGAATACTTCTGCGCCCAGCGCGTGGGAACCAGACCCAGCGTGATGTTGTTGGTGTAGATGAAGCCGACCAGCAGCACCAGCGTGGTGCTGAACAGCATTGCCCGCCCCGCGGCCAGCGGCCGGTGCTCGCCGCGATACGCGACAAAGTAGAAGCCGTAATACGCGGCAATCACAAACACGATCACCAGGAACCACGGCCATGCCAGCAGAATCGACGAAGTGTAGAAGTATTGCCCGTAAAGCACCTGCACAAAGAGCAGCGGCGCTATGCCCAGGCTGATGGTCGCGGCCATCAGCGATGGAACCTTCTTCGCCACATCCAGAAAGATGCGGTTCCCATAAGCGTTTCCCTTGCGCCATCGCGCCAGAAGGGCCAGCGCGGCCCCGCCCAGCATCAAATTCATGGCCATCATATGCAGAGTGAACGTGACCACCAGCAGCAGTTTGAAGACCCAATAAGGCGCGGGCAGCGGATTCGGATCAAGCGATGGAACCATGCTGGGATCAATCATCTCAGTTACCTCCTTTGGAGGGCGCCGCAGCCGGCGGCGGCAATGCGGGTTGCGCGGCAGCCGGCCTCACAGTGTTCACCCACTGCACCAGCGCGGCTCGTTCGCCTTCGCTCAGTTTCAGATCGGGCATTACCGGGAACATGCTCGGCAGATCCTTCAGCGCATCCACGGCCGCCTTGGGATCCCTCGGCATATTCGAGAAAAGATGATCGTCGGCCCGCAGCGCGTGGCACATCGCGCAGTCATGCTCGTAAACCGTCTTGCCATCCACCACGCCGCCCACGGCCGGATGCGCAGTTTGCAGCGTTGCCAGATAAGCCGCCAGCGCACCCCGCTCGGCATCGGTGCCCGCAAACGGCGGCATCACGCCGTTGTGCATCAGGTACAAGCCGCCGATCATCCCCTTGATTGTGTCCTGGTCCCACTCGCGCCGAACCAGGAACTGGTGGATCCCGCGATAGCTGTCTGGCGTGTGGCAGCTTGAGCACTCCACGCGAAAGATCTCGCGGCCTGCCGCAACCTGGTTGCCCAGGTTCAACTCGCGGTTGTTCACCCAACGCGCTGCCTTCAGCACGCCCGCGTCGCTCACCTTGTCCACGGTAAAGCCGCCGTCTCCGGCCACCGGCCCCGCATAGAGCGAATTGGCATAGAGATAGTTCTCAATGACGTAAGGCTTGCGCACAGCCTCGCGCACAAACTCGAACGAGTCCATCGCGCCAAAGGCAACCAGCGCCACAACGAGCGCGAATGCCAGATGCAGCCGCCTCGGCCAGGCCAGCGCCAACAGCGCCAGCAGCAGCGTAACGCCCAGCAGCATGCAGGCCAGCCCGGCAAACATCGTTCCCGTCGGCATCGCCCCGCGCGCATTGGCCCACAGGTCCTTCGGAATCCTGCTGATATACCACCGCCCAAACACCGGCAGCATCGCCAGACAAGGCACCGTCCACAACGCGGCCCAACGCACAATGCGCGCCTTCAGCGCCGCATCCTTCTGCACGCTGGCGGTAATCAACGCATAGATGCCGGCCAGCGCCAGGCAGATGCACGAACGAAACGCCAACGACGGCCAATATGTCGGATTGAAGAATCCCGTCCAGAACTGGTGATTCTCAATCCAGTGTCCAGGCGTCAGCATGAAAGTGATGATGCCGTTGATCACCACCAGGCTGGCATAGGCCGTAATGAAATAGATCCACCCGTACCACTGGTGCAGCCGCGGCTCCAGCTTTTCCCAACCGTTCAGGTAGAGCAGTGCTGCGGTAATCTCCAGGAAGAAGAAGACCCACTCAATCGCCCAGCCCCAAACGTAGATGTGAATCAGGTCGCTGGTCGCCGTGGGGCTGATCAGCCCAATCGTGAACCAGATGCCTACACCGCTTACCGCACCAAACACCACCGTCGTCAGAACAAAGAATTTGGTGTGAGCCTTCAGCCAGTTGAGGAGTTGATGATCCTGGCCGCGGCGTGCCTTAATCTCCGTCAAAACCAGAAACAGCCCGCCGCCCACGGCAAAGTGCGACACAAAAACGTGCAGCCCCGCCACCAGCGCCATCAGCAAGCCGGCGCCAAAGGCCACGTCCCAGACTGGATAGTTCATCGTGCGTCCTCCCGCTCATCGGTGGGCATCTGCGTCACCAAATTCCCGGCCCCGAACCAAGAAGAATTGTAACTCCTTCAACTCTCGCACGAACCGCTCCGGTTTGCGGCTCTTCCCCGCGCCGGTTTACCATCCGGACCTGTGAGCGTTCTTGCCCAAACCCACGCGCAATGAGGAATCCCATGCGAGCCTGCCGCACTCTTAATCGCTTGAACCGCCGCAACTTTCTTGGCTTGTTCGGCCTGAGCGCTTCTGCCCTCGCTCTGTCTCGCCGCGCCCACGGCCTGGCCGACGCCGCACCCGACCTGACCCAGGACACCAATCGCCCCGAGTATCACTTTCTCGCTCCGCGCAGTTGGATGAACGATCCCAACGGCCCCGTCTGGTTCAACGGCAAATATCACATCTTCTATCAGTGGAGCCCATACTCCGTGACCGGCGGTCCGCCGCACTGGGGCCACGCCGTCAGCACGGACATGGTCCACTGGCATCACCTGCCCATTGCCATCGCGCCGACGCCAGACACAGCCGATCGCGACGGCTGCTGGACCGGCTCCGCCGTGGTGCGCGACGGCGTGCCGACAGTGATTTACACCGGCGTTGTTCACGACGACGCGGCAAAGGGTACTGACAAAGAATGGCGTCAGGCGCAAATGCTCGCCACCGCCGAGGATGACGGCCTGCAGCACTGGAAGAAGCTGCCCGGCCCCGTGGTTCCCGCGCCGCCGGAAGGCATGGCAGTGACCGGCTTCCGCGATCCGTGCCCATGGCGCGAGGCCGACGGCTGGTACCTCATCGTCGGCTCCGGCGAGCGCGACAAGGGCGGCTGCGTGCTGCTCTATCGCTCGCAGGATTTGCGCCACTGGGAGTATCTGCATCCGTTGGCGCACGGCGCACGCACCGGCAATCCCGCGCCTGACTCAGTCGATCGCGGCGACATGTGGGAGTGCCCTGACTTCTTTGAGGTCAACGGCCAGCACTGCCTCTTCTTTTCGTCTGAGAACAAGGTCAGCTGGGCAACGGGCGACTACGACAAAGAGACGCATCGGTTCACCATCAAGCGCACCGGCCTGGTCGACCAGGGCGGCATCGCCTACTACGCGCCCAAAGGCTTCTACGCAGCCGACGGCCGCCGCATTCTCTGGGGCTGGGTTCGCGAGACGCGCTCGCAGCAAGCCTTCGCCGCATCCGGCTGGGCGGGCGCCATCACTCTGCCCCGCGTCCTCACCATCGGGCAGCAGGGCCAGCTTGAAATCAATCCGGCCGTCGAAGTGGAGAAGCTCCGCGGCGAGGAGCAGCGAGTCACGCTCAAGCCCGGCACGCCCTTCCGCCAGAAGCTCACCACCCTGCGCCAGGAACTCCGCATTCCCATGAACCTGCTCACGCCCGGCGCAGTCACCGTGCGTCTGCTCGCCGGCGGATCCAAGGCGTGGGAGCTGATCGTCGATGTCGCCGGCAATGCCGTCCGCTGCGGCGACGTCAGCTTTCCGCTCCCCGGCCTGCCCTGGCCGCGGCCAACACTGCGCATCTTCCTCGATGGCTCCATCCTCGAGTCGTTCATCGGAGGCCGCGAAGCCCTCACCAGCCGCGTCTACGGCCTCAAGCCCGGCGAGACTGAAATCGAAGTCTCACTCTCCGGGCCAAAGAGCGTCGCGCTCTCCCTGTGGCCGCTCGACGCCATCTCCGCTGACCGGCTCACCACGTAGACTTCTTCAAAGCGACCGTAGCAAATCGAGCGGGCGCTCGGCCACCTCTTCCGCAAAGGAAACGCATTCATGACATTCGATCGTCGCGACTTTCTCGCCGCCTGCACCCGCGCCGGCATCACTTCCGCGTTGTTGCCAGGCATTCTCTACACGCTCGCCGCACAAGCGCAGGAAACCAACCCCGCCGCCAAGCCGCCTGAGCTGTCCAAGATCACTCCGGAGATGCTCGACCAGGCCGCCGCGCTTGCCGGTGTCGGCCCCTTCACCGCCGACCAGAAGCAGATGATGCTGCAGGGCCTGAACGACCAGCGCGATTCCTATGCGCCCATCCGCGCCCTAAAGATTCCCAACTCCGTTGCGCCCGCCTACGTCTTTCATCCGCAAAATGCGACCAGGCCCGAGCCAGCAATGCCTTCTAAGAGGCCAGTCTTCTTTGACGGATATTGTTGTGGGATTTCCTCCATTCCTGTGGCGCCGGCACGCATAGCGGATCTGGCCTTTTCGAGTGTTTGGGAGGTGTCCGAGTTGCTGAAGGCGCGAGAGATCACGTCACTCGCGCTGACCAAAATGTACCTTGAACGCCTCAAGCGCTACGACTCGAAACTTCATTTCGTCATCACGCTGACCGAGGAGCGAGCGCTAACCCAAGCCAAAATCGCCGACGCCGAAATCGCCGCCGGAAAGTATCGCGGCCCACTCCACGGCATCCCCTGGGGCGCAAAAGATCTGCTCGCCGTCAAAGGCTATCCCACCACCTGGGGCGCGGGTGGTTTTGAGCATCAGTCGTTTGATGAAGACGCTACCGTCGTCCAGCGGCTCGATGCCGCTGGCGCTGTGCTGGTGGCCAAGTTCGCCCTCGGCGCGCTCGCCAACGGCGACAAGTGGTTCGGCGGGCGCACCCGCAATCCGTGGAATCCCGAGCAAGGCTCCAGCGGTTCGTCTGCCGGTTCAGCCTCAGCCGTCTCCGCCGGGTGCGTCGCCTTTGCCATCGGCTCAGAGACTCTGGGCTCCATCAGCTCGCCCTCCACGCGCTGCGGCGTTACGGGCCTGCGCCCCACCTTCGGCCTGGTTCCTCGCACCGGCGCCATGGCCCTAAGTTGGACCATGGACAAGCTCGGCCCCATCTCCCGCTCGGTCGACGATTGCGCCCTCATCCTCAGCGCAATTCACGGCCCCGATGGCAGAGACACGTCGGTGGTGGCGATCAATGACGTGTCAACTGTCTGGACCGACTGGAAGAAGCTCCGCATCGGCTACCTCAAGAGCGAGTTCGACCTGCCGCAGCCGCTCAAGCTCCAGGAAGCCGCGCCCAACGAATCCGCCGACGAAAAGAAGAAGCGCGAAGAGCACAACGCCCAATTGCGCATCTCCCGCGCCCGCCGCGACTACGACCGCCGCTACGAATCAGCAGCCCTCGACAAACTGCGCTCCATGGGCGTGCAACTCATTCCCGTCGAGCTGCCCAAGCTGCCCTGGAGCTCCATGGTTCCGTTGCTCACCGCCGAGGCCGCAGCCGCCTTCGACGAACTCACCATGACCGGCCGCGACCGGCTGCTGACCGAGCAGGGAATTGAAGACTGGCCGAATGGATTCCGTGTCGCTCGCCTCTACCCGGCCGTCGAGTACATCCAAGCCAACCGCGCCCGCACCCTCGCCATCCAGCAGGTCTCGGCACTTTTCGAACAGGTGGACATCATCGTCACTCCCACCACCGACACGCAACTGATAGCGACCAATCTCACCGGCCATCCGGCCCTGATTGTGCCCAATGGCCTGCGGGGAGCCGACGCTCCCCCTCCGCCCAAGATCGACGACGGCGACAGCGACGACATCGGCGGCCCGGGCACGCCAGTCTCGCTCACCTTCCTCGCCGGTCACTATCAGGAGGCAAAACTCGCCGCCTTTGGCTCGGCCTACCAGCAGGCCACAGGCTTCCACAAACTGCATCCAAAGCTCGCCTGAGCGCGCGGAGCAGCACCCCGGAGTCGAAGACGTCTCCCTGTCTATTGAAGCTTTATTTCTTTAAAAATTGATTTTGGAATTCGCCATGCGGCATCCACGCGCCGGAAAAAGCGCATGGATGCGGCACGGGATTCGTACGATAGGAACTACTTGGGTTGCGGCTGGGCCGGGGCTGCCGGAGCAGCAGGCGCCGGAGCAGCAGCAGGTGCCGCGGGGGCACCCGGCGTGGGAGTGGAGGTTGGTGCGGCCACCTTCGGCAGGGTTGCCGGTGCGGCTGGCGTCCCCGGAGCCGCGGGCGCGGCCGGAGCAGTTCCAGGCGCGGGTGTTCCAGGCGCAGGTGTCCCAGGCGCAGGAGCGCCAGTTGCAGGCGCTCCAGGCGTCCCAGGCTTCGGCGCAACTGCGCCGCCGGGCAGCGGCCGTCCCGGGGGCATCCCACCCATTCCGGGCCGCGCCGGCGGTGCGGGCAGATCAGCGACATCCACCAGCTCGACGTCAAAAATCAAGTCAGACTTGGGCGGAATCCCCGGATGATCCGGGCCATGGTCCGGCATGTCGCGGTTTCCATAGGCCAGTTGCCAGGGAATGAACAATCGCCGCTTGCCGCCCACCTTCATGCCGCCAAAGCCCTGGTCAAAGCCAGGAATCAATCTTCCCATGCCCTGCGGAAAGGCGATAGGCTGCGGATCGCCGAGCTTGGGCTTGCCGTCGGCGTCCAGCACCGGCTTGCCGTCCTTGTCTTTCAGCGGCGGTCCCGGATGGTCGGCAGAGGAGTCAAACTTTACGCCGTCTTTGGCGCGCCAGCCGGTGTATAGGACCTTGTAGAGCTTATTGGGCTCCGCATCTGCGCCGGTGCCCACCTTGATCTCCTGGTATTGCAGCGAGAAAGCAGTCTTTTTGATCGTCTTGACCGCTGGAATCCCAGGTGCCGGAACTCCGAAGGGGAGCTTGGCAGCGGTGGTGGCGGGCTTGGCTGCCGGCTTGGCAGTTGGGGCAGCGGCTTTGGGCTGCGTTTGTGCGCTTGCGGCGGCAGTGCATGCCGCCATCAACAGGATCAGAACAATGCGTTTCATAGGGTGCTTCAGCTCCTGTGAGGGTCTTCATCGGAGTGTATCAGGATCGACAGTGCGCAGGCATCTGCCGAAGTTCGTGGTGTCCTGTGCCTGCGTGGCTCAGTCCTGCCGCGCCAGCAGGCCAGCCAGCAGGGCCGTGCGCGGGGCCAGGTGTTCCAGTTCGATTGACTCGGTCCGTGCATGCGCGCCCTGCCCCACGGCGCCCATCCCGTCCAGCGTGGCAATCCCCAGCGCCGAGGTCAGGTTGCCGTCTGAGGCGCCACCGGTCGCGGCCTCCTCCAACGCCAAGCCCAGTTCCGCCGCCAGCGCCTTGGCCTGCCGGTGGAGTTTCATTGTTCCCGGCGTGCGCTCCATGGGCGGCCGGTCAATGCCTCCGCTCACCGTGAGCGTGCATCGCTTGTCTACCGGCTTGAGCCCGGCAAATTTGCGCGTGATGCGCGGTCCGTCCGCCTTGCGGGCGATCCGTACATCCACCTCCGCCCAGGCTTCGGCGGGAATCACGTTGGTCTTTGATCCGCCGCCTGCTACGCCGACGCTCACGGTCAGCCCGCGCTTCAGATCGGTCCAGCCGCTCACCGTCTCCACCACGCGAGCAAGTTCCCGGATGGCGCTTGCTCCCTTTTCAAAGTCCACGCCGGCGTGAGCCGCAACGCCCTTGATCTCGATTCTCCAGTTGCCTGTGCCTTTGCGCGCGGTCTTATAGGCCAGCCCCTGCGCCGGTTCCAGCACATAGACCGCTGCGCACTGCCTCGCAAGCCGCTCGGTCACCGGCCGCGAAACCGGGCTGCCCACCTCCTCGTCGGTGTTGAGAAGCAGCACAATCTCCCGGGCCGGCGCCCGATCAAGAAGGCTGGCCTCGGCCAGCATCTCAATGGCCGCAAACGCCATGGCCACGCCGGCCTTCATGTCCAGTGTTCCCGGTCCCCATAGCCGGCCACCTTCCACTTTGCAGGGCATGCTCTTCAACGTGCCCATTGGCCACACGGTGTCCAGATGGCCCAGCAGCAGGATGCGCCCGGCGGTGGCGGTTTTGGATTTCGGCCCAAACCGAGCTTCCAGCAGGTCGCCGAAGCCGCGCTGGCGGTGCAGTTTCACGCGGCCACCCAGTGCCTTGGCATGTGCCGCAGCCAGCCTCACGCAGGAATCAACAGCGGCCTTATCGTTACTCGGCGACTCAGCTCGAACCAGCTTCTCAATCAGCTCAATCAGGGCTGGCTGCTTGCGCCGCGCCCCGGCCAGCAGGGCGCGCATGGGAATGGGAAGATCGGGGTGGGTGAGCATCCAGGTACCTTTCTGCACGGGCGCTGCCCGATCAAAGAGTGGAGACTCTTTGATTCTACGACGGTTATATCGCAGCGCCGAGCCGGGATATGAGCCGCGCAGGTATCCAGCAAGGTGCAGTGTGTGGCAAAAATGCCACAGTGCAGAGTTGCCATCTGGAGTCTAATCTAATCCAGCACCCTGTTTCTCACAGTCGGAGAAAGTATTTGCCTCACCCTGCCCATCTGGAACAAACGATTGCCTCAGCTCTGGAGTTTTCTGGCGTAGGTCTCCATTCGGGAGCTCCGGTGACGCTGCGCATGCTGCCTGCGCCGGCCGGGTCGGGTATCGTCTTCCGCCGCACCGATCTCGACAACTTTGAAATCCCCGCCAATGGCCGCAACGTGGCCAAAGTCAGCTACGCTACAAGCCTGATGCGCCAGGGCGTGCTGATTTCCACCACGGAACACCTTCTTTCAGCGCTCATCGGCATGGGAATTGACAACGTCATCGTCGAGCTCGACAACCTCGAGCTGCCCATTCTCGACGGCAGCGCACTGCCTTATGTCGATGCCATTCTCAGCGCAGGAATCCGCACCCAGCGCCGCCGCCGCGAGACCATCCGCGTTCTGCGCCCCGTCGAAGTGCGCGAGGGCGACAAGTTCATCGGTGTCTATCCCGGCACCGGCTACATTATCCAATATGCGATCGAGTTCCCCGCGCCCATCGGCCGACAGAGCGCCTTGGTTGACCTAGCCGCGGAAACCTATGGCTCCTTCATTGCGCCGGCCCGCACCTTCGGCTACAAGGCAGACGAGAAAAGACTTCGCGACATGGGTCTTATTCGCGGAGCTGGCCCAAGCAACGCCATTATTCTGGGCGAGCACGGCCCGGAGAACGGTCCGCTGCGTTTTGCCGACGAATATGTGCGCCACAAGGTGCTTGACCTCATCGGCGACCTGGCCTTGGCCGGTCGACGCATTGAAGGCCGCGTAGTAGCCGAACGCGCAGGCCATGCCATGCACACCGCGCTGGTTGCACGCCTGCTGAAGGACCGCTCGGCCTGGGAGCTGGCGCACGTGCCGGTGCCCTCGCCTGCTGAGCAGGAAACCGATGCAGTTCTTGTTGATAAAGTCCTGCGCAGTCCTGCTCTTCAGGGTGCGTAGGCCCGGCTGACCCGCAGGGTCCGCCTCCTCTTTTCAGTGTGCGCTGGCACACAGCGGCATATAGAATAACGCTACGCTCGCGATTCACTTCTGCCCGAATCTCAACGGTTCAAAGAGATACGAGGAACGAACTCATGGCCTCAGGCACGCCCCCAACGTTTCGCATCCCCCTGATTTTGCTCGCAATCGCCAATCTGGTACTTCTCGGTATGCGCCTCTGGCCCTGGCAGGATGTCTTCAATCTGCCTCTCAACGGGGCCACTGGAATTGATCCGGGCGTCGCCCTCGTGGGCTGTATCGTGCTTCTGTTCTGGGTGGGCAACACCCAGAACAGGGCAACCAGGTCTGGCCTCTCCTCCGCGGCCCTGATCGGATTGCTGGGCGGCGTGCTCCTGGTTGGCGAGATCCTGTTGACTGCCCAGCCGGCCTCTGACGCCAACCACCGCGCGGTCTTGTTAAGCCGGGCTTTGCTGGTGGGCGCTGCCTTGCTTTGGGGCATCGCCGGCTATCGCGGCTCGCGGGTTTCAAACGATGCCACGCTCGGTCTGCTCTCCGGCGCCTGGAGCGCGATGACAAGTTGCCTGATGGCCTGCACGGCCGTTCTGCTTGAGATGTTCCAGGCCTCTCCCGCACCCGTTACCACGGATCCGTGGAAGCAATATGAAGGCCTGGCCATCGGCAACGCAGCAACCCAGTCGCTAGTCAACTCCCTCAACACGGGGCTCGCTTTCCTGCTGTTGGGCCCGATGATCGGCGCTGCACTCGGCCTCGTCTTCGGTTTGTTTGCGCAGACCGACAAGCACTGACACCTACCCGGCAACCAAATCAAATGGGCACCGCTTGCGCCGTGCCCATTTCCGCCTGCGCTACTTCCACTCGTTACGTGAACAGAATGCACATTGGCTTCTCCACCGCTATGGTCTTGCCCTTCTCGGCCAGAGCGCCCGACTCCGGATCGCGCGCAAACGCGCTGATCACACTGGATCCCTGGTTGGCCACCAGCATCCACCGCTCGGTCGGATCCAGCACAAAATTCCGGGGAATCTTGCCGCCGCAGTTGAACCGCGAAATCGGCGTGAGGCTCCCCGTCGTCGTGTCGGCCTTGAAGCCGTAGATAAAGTCGTACTCGCGATTCGTGAAATACACAAACCTTCCGTCTTTGGTGATCACCGTGTCGCATGCATGGCCGCCGCCGGTGTAGTCCTCGGGCAGCAGGTCAATGCGCGTCACCATCGTCAGCCCGCCGGTTGTGCTGTTCCACTCCAGTACGTCCACGGTTCCGCCCATCTCGTTAATCGAGTAGGCCGTGTGCCCGTTGGGGTGAAAGTGCAGTGTCCGCGGTCCTGAGCCCGGCTTGGTCCTGTAGATCCCCGCCGGCGTGAGCACGCCCGTCTCCAGGTTCGGCTTGTAGATGTGGATCGAGTCACCGCCCAGGTCATTGATGTAGGCAAAGTTGTTGTCCGGCGAGAAACTTGCAAAGTGCGCATGGGCGGTCGGCTGCCGCTCGACATTCGGCCCGTGCTCCGTATAGTGCTCGCTCCACACCAGCGGGCTCAGCTTGCCATCCTTGGTCAGGAAGCTGGCGGCGCTGCCGCCAAAATAATCGGCCGCCAGCAGCACGCGTCCCGTGTGGTCCAGCGCCACGTGGCAGGTGCCTGTGCTGGCGGAGTTCCGCGCCGACAGAGGCTCCAGTTTCCCATGCTCCAGGGCAAAGCTGGCCACTTCGCCCGTTGGCTTGCCCTGAAACAGATTCACCTCAGCAGCCGCGTAGATAAACTTCCGGTCTGCGGAAAGCGCCAACCAGTCAACATTCGTGACCTTTGCGGCCACGCCGGCCGGCGTCAGATCGCCCGTCGCCGGGTCCCAGTCAAAGGCCAGAATCCCATCGGTCGTATACGAGGCAACAAAAACCCGCTGACGGCCCGGTGCGGCAAGGCTTTTGGCAGCCGCTGCGGCTAGCGTTGCGGCTGAGGCAGTCATTACAAATTCACGGCGAGAGATGTTTTTCATGGTGCCAAGGATTATCGCCCATGGGCCGTGTGCCACGCCAGCGTCGGGTGCGCGAGCCTTCAATATGCCCTGATCGCAATCCGGGTGCGCAACGGGACTTCCTCACCGGGGGAGAGATCACTGACCGCGAGCCGCTGCTCTTCTACACTGGATCTTTGCCACAACATTCCGGGGGCGCAACGTGTCGCACTTCATCAGTTTTGTCCGCATTCCGGCGTTGGCCGTCCGCCAGCTAGTCCGGCCCTTGCCCCGGATGGGCATCCTGGAGGAAGATCGCCTGCGCATGCACGTCCTGCCCAACGACATCGACATCAACATGCACATGAACAACGCCCGCTATCTCAATCTGATGGACTATGCGCGCACCCATCTGCTGGCCCGCACCCGCCTGCTTGAGCACATTCTGCGTTCCTGGTGGCAGCCCCTCATCGGCGCGGCGTGGGTCACCTATCGCCGTTCGCTGCCCCTCTTTTGCGCCTTCGAGCTCACTTCACGCCTGGTCTGCTGGGACGATCGATGGTTCTACGTTGAACAGACTTTTACCGGCAGTCACGGCCTCGCTGCTCTGGGCTGGGTCAAGGGCGCACTGCGCGACGGCAAAAGCAGCGTCGCGCCCCAGAAAGTGATTGACGTGGTGGCGCCCGGCTCGGTCAGCCCGCCCATGCCCGATGCCATTGCCGCATGGAACGAACTGACCCGCGAAAAGCTGGCCGGCGGATCGTAACGCAGACGGGACTGGAAATGCCTCGACTCACTCACCCTTTGTACCCCGGCGTCGCCTTCCGCAGCCCGTAGGCGGCAATCGCCGTCTCCCGGCAAATGGCCCGCTGCTCATCGCCGCTCAACTCGTGAATGAACGACAGAAATGCCGTCATCCACTTCGTATATCCGCCCGCCATCGTCACGACCGGCCAGTCAGAGCCGAACATCATCCGCTTCGGCCCGAAGGCCGAAAGAACCACGTCAAAATAAGGCCGCAAATCCTCCGCTGTCCAGTGCATCCAGTCCGCTTCCGTCGCCATGCCGGAGACTTTGCAATAGACGTTCTCGCGCCGGGCGAGCAAGTGCATCTTCTCCTTCCATGGCGAGATCACTTTATCCTTGATGCGCGGCTTGGCAATGTGATCGACAACGAAAACCTGGCCCGGATGACGGTCAACAAGCGCAAGCGTCTGCGGCAAATGGCGCTCAAAGATCAGGATGTCGTACCGAAGCCGGTACTTCTTCAGCAGGCTCACGCCGCGATTGAAGTCCTCGCGCAGCATGTAGTTGTCGTCGGCCTCGTCGTGCAGCACGTGACGCACACCCTTGAGTCGCGAGCTCTGCGCAAACCGCTCCAGGTCTTTTTCCACTGCCGCATCAATCAACGGAACCCAACCCACCACGCCCAGAATGAACGGATGCCGCGCGGCAAGCTCCAGCAGCCACGCGGTCTCCTCCGTCATCTGCCGCGCCTGCACGGCTACGGTGCCTTCCACTCCAGCCTCGTGCATCACCTGTTGCAGTTCCGGGATAAGAAAATCACGGCGCAGCCCCGTCATCGCGCCGGTCATCCACACGTAGTCGCGATCGTTGTACTTCCACAGGTGATGATGCGCGTCAATTACCATGTTAGTAATAATTCCATTGCTTGTTCATGACGGGCGCCAGAATCTTTCGTACCTCCGCCAGCAGGTTCTCATCATACGGCTCCTCGTGGCACTCCACGTTGCTCCGCACGGAGGCAGGATTGGACGAGGCGAACAGCGTCGTCGGAATCTCGGGGTTCTGGCTGGCAAACTGAATGGCCAGCTTGCTGATCGACGTCCCCTGGCTCCGACAGAACGCGGCGGCCGCACTGAAGATAGCCCGATCCTCGGCGCTCGCCGGATGCCACGCGGCCGGGCCCCGGTCCGTCAGCAGGCTTGAAGCCATCGGCGACCCATTCACAATGCCGATGCCCTTCTCGATGGCAATCGGCAGCAGTTCCAGCAGCCGCGTGTCGTTCAGGCAATAATGATTGTGAACCAGCGCAGCGTCGATGTCGATTGAAGTGAAGATGCGCTTCCACAAATCCATGGGATAAATGCCGAAACTCACATTGCCGATCCGGCCCTCCCGCTTCAGCTCCTGTGCGCTCTCGTAGCCTTCCGTCAACGCCCACTCGGTATGCTTACGATCCTGGTACTCGATATCGTGAATGTGAATGATGTCGAAGTAATCGCTCCCCAGCCGCGCCGCGCTCTCATCCAGCGATGCCCGAATCCGCGCCCGAGAGTAGTTTAACTCATCGTCCCCATAACTGCCCGGCGCGGTATATTTCCCCACCTTGGTCGATAGATAATATCTCTCCCGCGCAATCCCTTTCAGCGCCTTGCCGAGTACCGTCTCTGACAATGTGCCGCCGTATGCCGGAGCCACGTCAAAGTAGTTGATGCCAAGGTCCAGGGCTGTATGAACCGCCTTGATGGCCTCTGCCTCATCCACCGGATGAAAGACCGCGCCCAGTGCAGACGCTCCAAAGCTCAGCCGCGAAACCTTCATTCCGGTCTTGCCCAGCAGGTTATATCGCATGGTCAATTACCGCCTTTCACAATTTCTAAGAACCGATCCCCTAAGACCCGATCCCTAAGATCCAATCATGGCGCTGCCGACCGCCAGCAGCACAATCACCGCAATCGGCACCGCCAGCCCGGAAAAGAGCGTGCGGATGCACTTGGCCGGCGCGTCCTTCCACTCATGCGTGAGAAATCCGAAGACATTCGCCACCAGCGGCGACGAAGCAATGTTAACCGCCCACCCATTGCGGCGCAACAAACGCGGCCATCGTCAGGGGCAGAATGAACATCATCACCAGGGTCGCGGGAATGTAGATGTTCTCGAGTTCAAAGATGCATCGCTTCTTCAGCGGCACCGCGAGCCCTCCGCCGGCAATGGCGGCGATGAATACCAATGCGAATCCCAAAACCGGTGAGTGCATTCAACCCGTCTTCCTGCCCGCCCTGCCTGAAGCTGTCAATCCTGTCTCACGAAACGATGGCTGGATCAATGCGCCGAGCGTCCGCTGGTCTTGAGACGGCCACCCCGTGCCCGTTGCGCGCCACTCAGTTAACTCCCTCTCTTGCCGATTTGGACCTGGGCTTGGCGCCCGCCTGTATCTTTACTTCCGCCAGCATCTGGTGCAGGTTGTGCTTCTGTTTGCAGTTCGGATCGATCGCCACAGCTTCTGCCAGTCTGCAATTGCGCCCGCACCGTCGGCTTTGCCCCTCCACTTTACCAGGCCGCGGCTGAAGAGCGTATTCGGATTGTTCGGCGCGTAGCGCAGCGCCTTGTCATACTCCGCGATCGCCGTGTCCGCGTCTCCCACGCGAAAAACTGCCTTTCCCGAGCGGGAAAGGCAGTTGTGTTTCTGGGAGGCCGAGGGGACAGGGGCCTCAGGGCTTGGGCTGCGTGGCAGGCTCCGCAGGCTTGTCGGTGGCGGGCTTGGCATCCGCAGGCGGCGGCGCGGCTGACTTGTTTGCGTGGGCGGCACGGCGCTCTTCGGCAGCCTTCTCCAGTTCCTCATCGTGCTTGGCCTTGTTGGCCAGTGCCTCAGAGTCTGTGACGTACTGGAACATCTGCACGCGGCCGGGATACTGTTCCGCCGTGTAGACGCGGTTCTTTTTGTCGATGGCGACATTGATAAGCGAGCTGAACTGGCCGGGAAGCATGCTGTGTTGCACGCCGATATAGGTAAGCAGATTGCCTTCCTTGTCGAAGAGTTGCAGGCGGTCGTTCATCTGGTCCGCAACCCAAATGTGGCCGTCGGAATCCACGGCGATTCCCTTGGGGCGGGCGAAGTAACCCGGGCCGTCACCGCTCTTGCCCCAAGTACGGATGAAGGCTCCGTCGGCGTCGAAGGCCTCGACGCGATTGTTCAGGGTATCGGTGACGTAGATGTTTCCATCCTTGTCAACAGCGACGCCGGTGGGGGCGCCAAAGTCGCCGGGGGTGGTGAGATAGTGGTTTTTGCCGCCAGTACCGATGCGGCGCAGGAGCTTGTAGGTGTCGGCGTCGTAGACGATGACCTGGTCCTGCTGTGTATCGACCACGTAGAGGAAGCGGTTGTCGGTATCGATGGCGATACCGACGGGGTCAACGAGTCCCTCGGTGATGGTGCCCTCGATCTGGTGATCCGGTTTGAAGATCAGGACGTGGTGCAGCTTGCCGTCGGTGGCAAAGAGGCGATCGTCGTCGTCGATGGCGAGGCAGTTGAGCAGGGCAAAATGCGCCTCAAAGCCATTCCGGATGAGCACAGTATCGTGGGTTTCAGTATTGAAGACGAAGATGGCGCCGACCTTGGTGTCAGCCACATAGAGCTGCCCCTTGGAGTCTACGGCGATGCCAAAGGGATTGATGAGCTGGAAGGGAATCTGCTTGGAGTTGTCCTTTTCGGTGGTGGACTGGTCGCCGGCGAGGCGGTCCATCCAGGAGGCCCTGGCCTGCTTGGCGTTGAGCTTGGAGTAGTCAATCTTTTGGCCCGTGAAATAGTCGAGCCAGTGGATGCGGGGCAGAGCGGGCGCGCCGGGCCAGACCAGCGTTTTGGGATCGAAGGGGAACTTGATGGGGCCGACCGGCTGGTCGGCGGCGGGTTGAGGCTTCTTCTTTTTCTTGTCGACCGCGTGCGCAGGCCCTGCGAGTGCAAGGCAGGTCGCGATCACCAGGAGGACGGCGAGCGGGGCGCGAAAGGAAAGGGAGCGTAAACGGAACATCACGATCTCCAGTTAAGGGTTCGGGGAAATGGTCTCTTTCATATTGAGCCTGTTCTTGTGGCAGGTGTCGCAGAAAGCCATGTTGTTGACCTGATCCTTGACCAGCAGATCTGGCTGTGCCGAGGCATGGGGCTGGTGGCAGGTGAGGCAACTGAGGGGCGCCTTGACCTTGCGCTGATCGGTTGGATCCAAGACATCGGCGACAGGGTGATTCTCGACCGGATGGCCCAGGCCGTATTTCAGGGGCAGAACGACGACCTTGTTCTTTGTGAAGTAGTCCTCAGGGAGTTTGACCTTGCCGTCAAAGATGCTGATGAGGTGTTCATCCTTGAGCGCCTTTGAGGTCCTGTCGGGACCGTGGCACTCGAGACAGAGGACGTCGCCCTTGGCGCGCAGCAGATGATCGTTCTCGCCGCCGTGCGGGGTGTGGCAGATGGAGCAGGCCTGTCCGAATGCCGGCTGGTGATGAAAGGCCTTCTTGCCCAGGTCCCCGATCTCGCTATGGCAGCCGGTGCAGATGGCAACGCCGTTGGACTTGGGCAGACCGGGCTCGCTGGCGGCGTGCGGGCTGTGGCAATCGGTGCAGTCGCCCATGGCGCCGGGATGGGGCACCTTGGACGACTCAATGGTCTTGCCCTTGTCGTCGTGGCAGGTGAGGCAGAGGGACTTGGCGTCAGGCTGGGTGAGGACGACCTTGCCGTCCTTGGCCGGGGCGTGGCACATCTCGCAGCTCTTTGCCTCAAAGGGCGCGTGCTGGAAACGGCGCATCAGCTTGGGCTGGGCAGACTGGTGCGGGTCGTGGCATTGCAGGCAGTCGGCGCTGCCGAACGGCTGGTTCTGGTGGGCCTTCTGCAGCCCGGCGTCCTTGACGTCGTGGCAATCCACACAGAGTGCGGGCGCGGACTTGGTGAGATGGAACCTGTTCTCCTCCGTGGGCTCGGAGCCAGTCTTGTGGGTGAGGTGGCAGGTGTCGCAGCCCATTTCGAGCGCGGCATGGCGGCTCCCCTTTTCGGGGACATTGAGGCCGGTCTTGTGGCAGCCGAGGCAGAGGTTCTCCTTTTCGCCGCCGGAGGTGGGCTTGAGGAGCTGGTTCTTGTTGTCGCTGCTGTGCGGATCGTGGCAACCCAGGCAGTCGCGGACGGCCGGCGAGTGGACCGTGCCCTTGATATTCGCAGCCGCTTTGTCGGCGTGGCAGGTGATGCACAGGGCAACCGGGGTGGAGGTAATGAGCTTGACACGCGTGACATCGTGGCTCACGCGGATCTCATGGCAACTGGTGCAGCCGGTGGCCATGGCTGAGTGGACGGCCTTGCCCTTGGTCTTGTCCTCATGACATTCGATGCACTTGGCAGAGTCAGTTTTGGGATCCAGAGGGACAGGATGGACGGCGGCGCCGGCGCGTGAGAGCCCCATGAACAGGAGGAAACAACAGACGGCCAGGGCACGGCGGCGCTGAGCGCATGCGAGCGTGACGAAAAGCGCAGAAAGAGGGACCAGTCTCATTCGACCTCCAAGAAGAAGTTCTTGCACGAATGCTTCCGGAACCAGGGGTCGGGGGTGGGGAAGCCGGATTCTGCTTAATCGATTCATAGAAAAGGAATTATTCGTCATGACAACCTTGGGGAAAGAACCCGTGAACGTGCTCAAGCCGGCAACATGGGCGATCTGCCGCAGCGCGCGCGGTAAAATGCCCCAAATGAATCCCTTTAAAACCCAGCAAGGAAATTTGAGGATACTCCATCAGGGCTTGCGGCTCCAAGAAGAAGAGCGGACGGCGGGAACTGATGTCAGTTCCCCCGGAAAACAGGGCGAAATGCCGTGTTCCTGCCTGCGTATAAAACCCCCTGCGGAGAATACTTCATAGCGCTATTTGGCCCAAGCGGGGAAACTCGCACAAGGACAGGATCGCTGCCGGCCGCTCACTCTAAAGCGGTTACAAATCGATTCAGGATTGGAGTATGAGTTGCAAGGAGATGGGACAAGGGGTTGGGGATAGAGTTCAGGGTGGGGATCATGGGCACGGGAAGTTCCGCCTTTGTCCGGAAGATCTGGCGCATAGCTGCCTCGATTGAGACGGGCGTCGTTCTGTTGATGCTGCTGGCGATCTTTTCCGCGCTCGGGACGATCATTTTGCAGCGGCCGGCAACGCGGCCGGAGGAGATGGAGCGCTCTTATTCGCCCTTCGCGCTGCGCATACTGGATGCGACCAGGCTAACGGATGTTTACCACTCGTGGTGGTTCCTGGGACTGTTGCTGCTGGTCAGCGTGTGCATCGTTGCAGCTTCTGTTGACCGGCTTCCCAGCCGCTGGCGGTACTTTGCGCACCCCTACAAGTACCCGGATGAGGGCTTCAGGCATACTCTGCAGCCGCAGCGCACGGTGGAACTTGCCCCCGAGGCGGGGGTGAGCGAGGAGACGGCCTTGGCCGCCGCCGAACAAGCGCTGGCGGCACGGGGCTACCGTCCGCAACGGGTTGCGCAGACAGGCCAGACGGGGCTGTTTGCCGAGCGGAACCGGCTTTCGCAACTGGCGGTTTACGTTGTCCATCTGAGCCTTCTGCTGATCTTCCTGGGAACCATGGTGGACGGCCTGCTGGGCTGGCGGGGCATACTGACCCTGCACCCCGGCGAGATGGCCGGCGCGGTTCGTCTGGGCGACGGAGCATGGCGCGAGCTGGGTTTCATGCTGCGTTCGGACGGCGCCGGGCAGGAGCACTACCCGGATGGAACGCTGAAGCAGGTATGGACCAACGTGACCCTGCTGGAGGACGGCCGCGCGGCCGGTCAAAGCCGGATCCTGATTAACGCTCCGCTGGTGTACCGTCAGGTGCGCATCTACCAGTCGCGCACCGGGGGAAACGGTGAGGAGTTGGAGGTGGCCCACCAACCTGGGTCGTGGCTCGTCTGGAGCGGCGTGGTGGTGATGGGCATTGGGCTGCTCTTCGTGTTCTACTTGGTACATGTGCGCCTATGGGTGGTACCGGTGCGGTGCGCGAAGACCGGCAAGCTTTCGCTCTGGGTAGGCGGGAGCGCGAACCGGCACAGGCATGGTTTTGAGCCCCGCTTCAACGAACTGGCCCGCTCAATCGAAGAGGAACTGAAGCGCGTCGCCGCCGCCGCCCCAGGCAAAGGACTTTCCGCGTCTGGCATTCGCTAGGCAGCATGCTGAACTGACTCGATGAAAGAAGAAACGATGGCGCAGGCAAGAACAGGACAGCGGCAGCCGGAAGGCGGCATTACGCTGATGGTTCTGGTTGGCCTGGTGATTGCCCTGCTGCTTTTGACGGCGCTGCTGGACAGGTCGCGCAGCGGTGAGCTACTGAGCGAGACAACTCTGCTGCATGCGACGCTGCTGTTCTATGTGGGCGCGGCGGCGCTGTACCTGGGCTTCGGAGCGCGGGGAACAGAGGGGTACCTGCGCTGGGCCTCGTTATCGACGTGGCTGGGCCTGGCGGCAAACACCGCGGCGGTGGCCCACCACTGGTACCAGGCTGGGCATCCGCCACTGACCAACCTCTATGAGACGCTGCTGAGCTTTGTGTGGGCCGTGGCGTTGCTGACGGTGGTGGCGGAGAGGCGCTATGGCGTGCGCGTGATTGGGATGATCACGATGCCGCTGGCGATTGCCGGCGTGGTGCTGATGGAGCAACTGAGGACCGAGGTGCATCCGCTCTCGCCGCTGCTTCAGTCGAACTGGCTGCAGGTGCACGTGACGCTGGCGATCCTGGCGTACGCGGCCTGCGCGGTGAGCTTTGCGCTGGCGGTGATGTTCCTGATTCAGGACCGGGTGGAGACGCGCACCTTTCTGGCCATCTCGAGCGCCAGCACACTGGCCATCTACGCCAGCATCGTGGTGGCATCCGTGGAGAAATGGGGAGGTTTGGCCGGCACGGGCTGGGCGGAAATCGCGATCTGGCACGGACTGCGTCTGAAGGCGCCACTGGCGCTGCTGAGCTGGACGATGCTGGCGGCGCTGGCGGTGGTGGCCACACCGGTGGTGTGCTGCGCACTGGACTTCCGGAAGCGAAGCGAGCGGCTGGCGGCGATTGCCAGAGGCAGTTTGCTGGCGGGGATCCTGCTGCAGGGGCTGTCTCTGGCGGTGCTGCTTCGCCTGACGGGCGCGAGCGCGGCGGCCGGGAGCGGACGGCTGCTGACGGCGCTGGGTTCAAGCCCGTTTGTACTGACCGGGCTGGCGACCAGTTTGCTGATCTCCGTGTTCTTCCTGGTGCTGACATGGCGCAGGACGGAGTTGGAGCGGCTGCTGCCGGCCGCCGATCTGCTCGACCGCATCACCTACCGGGCGATTTGCGTGGCCTTTCCGCTGCTGACCCTGACCATCGCCACGGGAGCCTACTGGGCGAACCAGGCATGGGGATCGTACTGGAACTGGGACCCGAAGGAAACCTGGGCGGCAATCACCTGGCTAGTGTATGCGCTGTATTTGCACATGCGCATCACCATCGGCTGGCGGGGCCGGCGGGCGGCGTACTTTGCCATTGCCGGATTTGCGGTGGTGATCTTCACCTTCTTTGGCGTAACCTACCTGCTGCGCGGAATGCACGCTTTCCTGTAACGGCGCGGGCCCACAGGGGGGCGGCAACCGTCATGGCGCAACTCCACAATGCACTCATTTCCCGATCCGGTTTCGTTTCCGGTGTGAGGGAGGCTTGCGCGCAGACCTGCTGAGGCAAGACGGCGCCGGGCACACAAAAGTAACTCAGGCAGCAGCGCTGGTTTGCCGATTCAAGAGGGATGGACTTTTCGCAGTTGAAAGTCCATAGCGTCCTGTACGATGCTTTCGTATCTGGATTAGGCCGGTCCGGATTGACAGTGGGCCGGCGGAGGACTCGCACTTGGAACCAGTTCGCGTGAATTGGCAACTGAAGGCCCTGCTGCCCGTGGTATTTGTGCTGGTGGCGGGTCTGTTGCTGTTTACCGTGGCCACGGTCTCACTGCAGGACCCAGACCGGCATTTGCTGCTCTGGCTTGCGGGGGCGGGTGCGGTGGTCATCTGCGGAGTTTCGATTGGGGTACTGGCCTACCTGGTGCAGCGGCCGATGGTGGAGTTGCAGGAGAAGGTGGCGCAGATCAGCGAGGGCAATCTCGATTCCGAAGTGAGTTTTTCGCGGCGCAATGACGAGATCGGCGACCTGGGACGCAACTTCAACCACATGGCCCAGCAGTTGCGCGAGAGCCGGCGGGAGATTGAGACCATGCATCGCACGCAGATGTCGCGCGCCGAACACCTGGCCACGCTGGGCGAACTGGCGGCGGGACTGGCCCATGAGATCCGCAATCCGCTGGCGGGGATTGCGGGGGTCATCGAGATTGTAGGGCGCGACCTGCCGCCGACGAGCCCGGCGCGGGAGATGGTGAAGGACCTGAAGCAGGAGATCAACCGGATCAACCGCATTCTCTCGGACCTGCTGGAGGCGGCGCGGCCGCACCCGCCGAGCAAACGGCGCGGCAACCTGAACACGACGGTGGATCACGCGGTGATGCTGGCGCGGCAACAGGTGCTGTCAAAGCCAATCGAAATCCGGCTGGAGAAGGACGAGATTCTGCCCGAGGTGGAACACGACAGCGACCAGATCCACCAGGTGGTGCTGAACCTGCTTCTGAATGCAGTGCAGGCGATCGACGAACAGGGCTCGGTGACGGTGCGGCTCGGGAGGAAGGATGAGTTCGCCAGTGTGCGGGTGATCGACACGGGTAAGGGGATTCCCGACGAGCGTCTGCCGCACATCTTCCGGCCCTTCTACACGACACGCGGGAATGGGACCGGACTGGGCCTGAGCCTGGTGCAGCGGATCGTGGAAGACCACCACGGGCGCATCGCGGTAACCAGCACCGTGGGCGAAGGGAGCAGCTTCGAGGTGTTGCTGCCCTTTTCCGCCGCACAGGCGCAACGGGATGCCGTAGTGCCAGCAGCCGCAGGTATATGACTTTGTTGGAGATGACGATCGTCTGAGGGGGCGCGGAGCAAGCAGCCGGGGCCATTCCGCGCATGGTAGAGTATAGCTCGATGCCTGCGGAAAAGATCATGATCGTGGACGACGAGCGCCTGGTGCGCTGGTCGCTCCGCCAGAAATGCGAGGAGTGGGGATACGTGGTGGTGGAGGCCTCCACCGGCGAGGAGGGCCTGCTGCTGGCCCAGCGGGAGTCCCCTGACCTGGCGCTGCTGGACGTGCGGCTGCCTGACCTGACCGGCATTGAGGTGCTGGACCAGCTGAAGAAGAGCGGTGACGCGCGGGCGATGATCATGATCACGGCAGACCCGCAGTTGGAGGACGTGAAGGCCAGCCTCAAACTGGGCGCCTACGACTTTGTGGGCAAGCCGATCGACTTTGACGAGCTGCAAGTGGTGGTCCGCAACGCGCTGGAGGCGACCAGCCTGCGCTCCGAGGTGGCCGCGCTGCGCGGCGAGGTGCGCCAGGGGGTAGGCTACGACAGTATTGTGAGCTTCAGCCCGAAGATGATCGAGCTGATGAACTTTGTGCGCAAGGTGGCCAGCTCTGAGGCGACCACGATCCTGATCCAGGGCGAGAGCGGAACGGGCAAGGATCTGCTCGCGAAGGCGATCCACTACGAAAGTTCGCGGCGCGACAAGCCTTTTGTGGCCATCAACTGCTCGGCGATCCCGGATACGCTCATCGAAGCCGAGCTGTTCGGCCACGAGAAAGGCGCATTCACCGACGCCAAACAGATGAAGAAGGGTCTGTTCGAGGCGGCCGACGGGGGAACGCTCTTTCTGGACGAAATTGGCGAGCTCAACCCGCTGCTGCAGGCCAAGCTGCTGCGCGTGCTTGAGGACCAGGTGATCCGCCGCATTGGCGGCCTGCGCGATATGCAGGTGGACGTGCGGGTGATTGCGGCCAGCAATCGCGACCTGGAAAAGGCGGTGCGCGAGACGCAGTTCCGACAGGATCTCTATTACCGCCTGGCCATCATCGCCATCTTCATTCCGCCGCTTCGCGATCGTAAGGAAGACATTCTTCCGCTGGTGGAGTTCTTCATCGATCGCTATAACCGCAGATTCAAGAAGTCGATTCATGGGGTGACCAACGAGACGCGCAACCTGCTGACGAGCCACAACTGGCCGGGCAATGTGCGCGAGCTGAGAAACGCCATCGAGCGGGGCATGATCCTGGAAGAGGAATCGCTGCTGCGCCCGGTATACCTGCCGTTTTCCGTGGGCGAGTCGGGCGGGCGGACGCTCTTCGAGCGGACCTCCGCGGCGGAGGGCGGCCAGAGGCTGGCGAATGGACGCTCCCTGCCGCGGCTCTACATTCCCGAGGGAGGGACCTCGCTGGAAGAGATGGAGCACTCGATGGTGGAACTGGCCATGAACCAGGCCAACGGCAACCAGACCAACGCCGCCAAGCTCCTCGACATCAGCCGCGACGCGCTCCGCTACAAGCTGAAGAAGTTCGGACTGGGCCGCGCGGACGAAGACGCAGAACACAGCGCTGACTGAGCCGGCGACACACGGAAAGCACCCCCGCTCGGTTTCAGGACAGTTGTGTCCCAGCCTGGATCAGGCGCATGCGCGCCGGCTGGCGGGCACGGATGCGGCGCTGCGCAACCCCGATGAAGGTAAACCATCTATCTGCAATGACATGGCGACGTCAAGGACCGTATGGGCGCCGCCAGGCGCATGAAGCGCTTCAAATTCTTTTCCCACATAAGGCCACTTTCGTCATTTGCAAGCACCCGATCTTCAAATCGGGATGACGCCGGAAGCGGTATTTTCAGGTAACCGCCAGAAATGGAGGGGAATCCTTTGCGGTTCAGTGCAGGGTGGAGCAAGCCGATGACCGGAGTGAGCATGAGAGGTGCTCAATCCGATGAAGAAGAATATCCTCCTTATGCTGTTCCTGACGGTAGCAACGAGTCTGGCCTCAGGCCAGCTTATGCATCCGGTGACGGACGTGCTGGGTGCACACCTGAATTACGGTCGCGGTTGCGTGGCCTGCCATGCGCCGCACAACGGCAGCGCCGACAATGGAATGGTGGCGGGCGGGTCCGGACAGAGCAGGACGACAGGGCTGTGGGGCGCGGATGCAACGGGGCTGTATGGCAAAACGCTCTCGACCGGCGGGGGCAGTTTTGTAGAGGTGCTGCCAACGAACATCGATGATGCGAGGCCGGACTCGACCGGGATTCTTAAGTGCCTGGCCTGCCACGACGGCAATTATTCCAAAAGCGCGATGATGCGCAACGTGATCTACGAGACTCTTCCAGCGTCGTATGCGGGTAAGTCAATGCCAACGCTGCTCGGCGTCAACGGCCCCCAATCCTACCTGCAAGAGCACCCACTGGGCTTGACAGCAAAGCTGAAGTGCGGAGGCGCGAAGAACTGGGATTGCACCATCAGTAATGGAACCATACTGATGAAGGGCCCGAAATCAAGCCAATTCGTGAAGAACTACGGGTTCTTTGTGAAGCCGGGAGCGTACCAGCAAAGTGCCGTCGTGACCTGCCTGACCTGCCACGATCCGCACAAGATGAACGTGGTCACGGTGAGCAACGGGTCGACTTCCGGCTTGCCGTCGGGCAACTACGCAACGACGTTCTTTCTGCGCGGACCGTACAACGTTGCCGACACGAATCCGAACTCGAACCAGGCGGCGCAGTTCTGCCGCCAGTGCCACGCGGATTTGTCAAATGAGATGAATGGCAGCACGGCGGGCACGGTCTTCTAGCCAGGATTTCTAACCAGCACTGATCCCGCGCCATACGCAAGGGCCGTCCTTCCGATAGAGGACGGCCTCTTTGCATCCGGATTCCGGCAGGAATCTCTCCGGCCCCGCACGCGGTCTGCGAGCGGGGCTGGGGAGGAACTACCGCTTGATGATCGGCCCCTTGGTGGTACGGGCCTTTATGGCCCACGAAACGTGGCCGGTTGTGGGATCATGCACCGCGTTATGGCAGGTAAGGCCGCAGACGTTCGTCCCCGGGTTATAGGTGATATCGACACCTGTGGATGGGCCGGCCACAACCCCCGCATCGAAATTAACCAGGCTGGTCCCGGGGATATCCGTGTTGTTCGCGCCAATGCCGTGTGCGGTATGGCAAACGGAGCAGCTTGCGCCTCCCTTTTGCACATGGTAAATGTGCCCGGGCCAGCTGCTCGTGCTGGTGTAAACAGCATTCAGATCGTGGCACTTGGCGCACATGCTGAAGGGCGCAGACACGGAGGTGTCTGTGAATCCCGCCGAGACCGGGTTGGCGATTTTGGTGCCAGGGGCTGCTCCCGCGTAGACCTGGCTAAGCTGATAATTGCGCTCCAGAATGTGGTTGTAGCTGGAACCGTGCGGTCCGTTTGCGCCACCCAACCCGGACTCGCTGTTGTCATCGCTGTTATGGCAGTCGGTGCAGAAGATCGAGGTGCCCACACCCAGGCTCCGGTTGTAGTTCGTCGATCCGTTGAAATTGAGCGGGTTGGCGCGAAGGCTGGCTTGCGTCATTTTGCTGTTGCGAGCATGCATCACGGGGTGGCTCGAGGTGCTCGATAGGGTGAATTCCGGAATCACGTTATAGGGATTGCCGGCAGCCACCGCGCGTAGCGGTTCATATCCAAAACCGGTGGGAGCGGTTCCCGGCGCATTCTGACCGTGGCAGCGCAGACAATTCTCATACTGGTTGTTCACGGGCGAGAGGATGATTCCCGATATGTCCACGCCCTGCACGTTGAACTGCGCGGCGCGAACAGCGGGCGGCGCCGTGAGGCTGGAGAACTGGGATGCATGCACGTTGTGGCAATCGGCGCAGGTGGCATGGCGGTTGGTTGTGGGAAGCAGAACGGGCTCGGCCGCGTCATGAACGTTGGGCGGTGGTGGTGTTGTGGAAGGCGACGCCGGGGGTGGATGGTAGTAGGTCTTGGTGTACTCGTAAAAAACATTGGGGGGCGCGGGAGAAACGTTCCCCCCGTTGTGGCAGGCCACACAATCCCCCTGGTCCACATTGCGGAGCAGTCGCGCCGATGAGTTGGCATTGTGCTCGGCGTGGCAGGTGGAACAGGCGTTGGCTCTCACGTTGGGGTAGGGGCCGACCGAGATGCTGGAGGACGTGATCTTGGATGTGGACTGCGCGTGGGCGTTGGCGCTCAAGTTCCAGCCGCCAAGGGGATTGAAGCTGGTAACGCCCGCCACACTCGCGCGCGTGGGGTCATGACAGGCCAGGCAAAGCGCGCCGTTGACGCTATTCAAGACCAGGAAGTTCTGCGAGTAGAGGTCCCTTGCCTGAACGTGCGGATCGTGGCAGGAGGTACATTCAACATTTCCATGGATCATTTTGACGGAGTGGGTGGGGTCAAGCGTCCTGCCGGTCTGAAGTTCATGGGCGATATCGATGTTATCGGCTGGCGGCACCGAGGCCAGGCTGAACGGATGCGAGAAGCGCATATCAGTGCCGAGGACATCCGGCGTGAGCAGGGAACCGGTAGCCATCAGACCGTATGCGGTGCTGGCGCCGGCCGCCACCGTTCCATCGTGGCAACTGAGGCAGCGATTGCTGGCCTTGCCAAGGGTCGGCTGAACGGTATCGTTCTTTTCGGTTGAGCTCGAGGTCTTGGTGTAGTGCGTATAGTTGGCTGTGGTCAGCGTCTGGTTCCAAAGGCCGGACTGCCCGCCGTGCGGCGCGTGACAGTAGCCGCATGCATTCGCGCTTGCGCCGGTGACGCCGGAAGAGAGCCCGCCATGCGAGAGATCATGCACACCGAGGTTGTCACCGACAAAAGTCGGGGTCTGGGCGCAAACGGCGCCAGCCACAGACAGAATCACGAGAATGACCAAAAGATATCTGTACTTCACTTCGCTCCCTCTCCAGCCGCGGGCTTCAGCCCTGAGTACTGGAAAACCTGGACACGGCGGTTGAACGAATCCACTACGTAAACTTTGTCGTTGTGATCGATGAACAGTCCTGACGGCAACTGAAATTCCCCCGGATGGGTACCCTGGCCGCCGAAGTAGTAGAGCAGGCGGCCTTCGCGGTCGAAGATCTGAACCTGGTCCCACTCCGCATCGACGAGATAGAGGTGATCTTCCGAGTCGATGCTCATTGCCTTGGGCCGGAAGATGGAGCCGACGGTGTCACCGGGTTTTCCTATCGCGTATTGGAAGTTGCCGGAACGGTCAAAGACCTGCACGCGGAAGTTCATTGCATCCAACACCAGCAGACTCTGCCCGTCGAGATGGAGTTCGGTGGGCAGGTTGAACTCGCCATTTCCACTGCCTGACTTGCCAATGGTCTCGAGCACCGCGCCCTTCATGTCGAGGACGAAGACTTGATCGCGCAGGGTGTCGGTCACGTAGATGCGCTGTGCCTGCGAGTCGACGGCTATTCCGGTGGGGCGCTTGAAATAGCCCTCGCCACCCTTCAGACGGCCAATCGTGCGCTGGTACTTTCCGTTGCTGTCGAAGACAAAGATCTCACCCAGGCCGGAGTCGGTGACATAGATGTTGTCCTCGGCGTCGACGGCTACGCATTGCGGGCTTTGCATTCCGTCGTCGTCGTCCGGCCTGCGCTGGATGAATTTGTACTTACGCTGGGCAAAATCGAAAACGTGGACGCCGGGAACCCCGGGGTCGGTGACAATGATCCGGCCGTGTGAGTCCGTGACGATGCTGTAGGGGCGGACCATGGAGCGAAATTCGGGCGCTCCGGCGATGATGTCAATGACCTTGTTCCAGAAGCCGCGGTCCGGCTTCACCTGGGACTCGGAGTTGAAGTTGCGTTCCCAGGTGAGCTTGCGCCCGCCATCCAGCGACAATTCCCACATATCCGGCGCCGCCGCGGCCCTCCTGGGCTTTGCGGAGGCGGAAACCGGGACGAGTAAGAGCGCAGCTCCGACCAGGATAATGGCTGAGCAACCCCGCTTGCAGCCCGCCGCTCTCAAAAAAACTTGAACCACCGCGACACCCCTATGTAGAACGAGGATAAACTCTCCGCCTTGACACTCGAACTGGAGAAACCCTGATCGACACGCGTGTATCCGCTAATGAAGTTCAATTTCCGAACGCGATAGTCAACTTGGGAACTCAACAAGGTGTTGTTGTTCGAGGACAGGGTTGGAGTTCCGGATGGATTGGCGGAGGAGGAATTGACGTCGGACTTGGCGTAGGCGGTGGAGAGGATGAGTCCTTTCCGCGGCGTGCTGGAGACCGAAAAGGAGTAGCTGTTGCCGCCGTAGAGGCTGTACAAGCCATAGGGCAGGGGACTCGGCTGGTAGCCGCTGCCGCTCAACAGGGCTTGGCCGGTGCCCTTGGAGTAGCTCCCGCTGCCGGTGAGGAAGTTGCGGTAAGTGACGTTGCCGTAGTAGTTCTGGTTGGTGCTGGCGTAACCCTGCTGGTTGGAGAATCCAGTGCGGCCGCCGGACCCTCCCAGGCTCAGGAGCAGCTTGCCCATACGCCGGTGGGCGTTGCCGTTGAAGTTGAAATACGAGGTGGTGTAGGCAACCAGCAGGGTCTGGTTGTTCTGAGCATAGGTGAATCCCTCGGATAAATCCCACTTGTGGTAGACGCCGGTGTAATTCTGACTGATGTTGGCGCCGAGAGAACTTCCGCCGCCGCCGTCCTGCACACTTCCCGTAACGTAGGCGGCCAGGTTGAAGTTCCCCTTAAAGACCTTGTGGTAGTAGGTGGCTCCGCCTCCGTATGTGTTCTCAACGTAGTTCGTGCCCAGGTAGGTTTGGGCGCGGTGCTCGTAAGAGAGAGTTGCCTGCATGGTCGCGTCGGCGTGGAAGTTGACCTGGCTAATCAGATCCACGGAGTTGGAGGAGTTGCTTGTAGAGTTGTCAGCTACGCCACTAGTGTTGAGAATCTGGCTCAGGACCTGTCCCTGAAGATTGTCGGAGTAGTTAATGCTGCTGGAGACGGAGACGGTTTTGGCGGGCTGAAGAGCGGCCGATGCATTGAACAGGCCCACGTGCTGGTTGGTACTGAAGCCCAGATACGAGGCGTCAAAAATGGACTCAGTGGCGGAGGCCGACGCCGAACCACGCAGGGGCAGCGGGTGAAAGAGAGTGAATCCATAGGTCTGGTTCTTGCTGTCGATGGTCGAGGCGGGCTGGCCGCTGACGATCTCGGGGATATTCGAATGGTTGTCGCCGAGCGTGTAGAAGGCGCCCAGGCCGAACTCAGCAATATGGTAGGAGGAGTTGAGATTGAAGTTATTGTAGTCGCTTGAACCCGTGGAGTCAGAGCCGTAGAGTGAGTAGTCGTTGGTTCCCCGCTGATATTGCGCCGACAGGCTGGGCATATCGGGAATGGCCTCGCCCCATCCGACGCCGACGTTGGTGCTGTTGCCGTGGGTGACGTAGTTGGCGACTCCCGGCAGATTATATGTGCCTTCCGCGTCCCAGTTCTTGGAGAGATTGAAGGAACCGGGGTAATGGCTGCCGTTGAAGATGTTGACATCGGCAGCGATGCCGCTGCTGTTGGAGACCGACCGGTAATCGGAATTGTCGCGCGACTCATTCAGGTAGGGCGAAACACTGTAGGAGAGGAAACCGGGACTATGGTAAGAACCGTTGACAGTCCCCATGCCGGAGAGTTCCCACCCGTGCGTGGAGGGGACCGAGCTTCCGTAATTCGCCGTGTAGCCCGGCTGGACGTTTCCGCTGGCAGTAGTGGACGTGTCACCCAACTTGAGCTGGGCAGACAGAGGATCAGCCAGAAGAATGAAGCCTGCCGACACCAGCAATAGGATGCGAAGGAATCTCCCCACTGTCTGCCATCCTCCGATTCCGGCTGCACGCCGAGATTGCTGAACTTTAGCCCCGGTCGCGCTGGATGCCTGAGCCCCTTCCAGCCGAGAGGGGCAAAATACTTGCGTATCTGCCTTGCCCCGTAGCATCGCTGGCATTTCCTACATCTTCTCTATCTTTGCGTTTTGCCTGAGTTTGTTGCCGAGCGCGAGCCTTAGCTGACTGCGGCGGGTTTCCGTGAGTTCCTTCTCCAGGGCCGGCCTGACGGTTTCAAAACTCTCTTTGCCGGCCGGGATGTGTGCGATGGGGCGAACAATGGTGAAGATATTTCCCACCTGGAGCACGTCGCTGACCTCGCCGGCCTTCAAGGACCGGAGCGCGTTGACCACGTTCGGGGGCAGTTTGCCGATCTCGGCGGCTTTGTGCTTGCCCATCATCACGCGGTAGTCGTCCTCCGAGGTCTTCTCGGCGAGCAGGCCGAACTGCTCCTCGCTCTTGGTGGCCCTGGCTTGCTCAAGGGCTTTGCCGATGCGGGTGCGGGCCTCTTGCATCTGGGCCGCATTCGGGTTGGCCGGAGGGATGACACTGATGGTCTGGAAGGTGAAGGACTCGTCATGCACGATGCTGGCCGGGTTCTGGTCGTAATAACTCTTGAGATCGGCCAGGGAGGGCTTGCATTTGTCTTCAACCTCGATCTTGAGAAGCGCGTCAATGAGCAGGGAGCGGCGGATCTTTTGCCGGACGAGCGGCAGGGAGTTCTGGAAGTCATTGGCCAGGAAGGCGTTGAACTCCTCCGGAGAGGAGAACTGCTTGCGGAACTGCGCTTCAGCCTTTTCCATGGCGGAGGCGGGGATGGTCATGTGGCGGCGGCGCGCCTCCTGGTAGACCAACTCCTCGAAGATCATCATTTGCATTGCGCCCGAACGGATACCCGGCTCCATTTCCTTGGGGATGCCGCCATGCTGGCGCCCGTAGGGAAAGATGGTGTACTCCTCGCGCAGCAGGTCGGCCTCCGTGAGGACGGTTCCGTCAATGCGGACAACGGGCTTGTCGGAGGGGGATTGGGGATTGGGTGAGCCCTGGGCCGCGGGAGGCGCGGCAAGCACCGGCGCATGCGATGCAACCTGGGCAAGCGCGGGAGCGAGTGAGAGCAGGGACAGGGCGAGGATGGGGAAGGAGTACTTCATGCGAGACAGTCCTGAGGTGAGAAGGGAGGGGGCCTCGAGGGCCCCCTTCCCCTGTTCAGAGTGGAATTGAATTACATGATGGTGGGGTTCGTGCCGCCCAGCCATTCGTTGGTGCCGTAGCCGTGGCACTGGCGGCAGAACTGCGCAGCCGAGTTGGCGCCGGTGTTGGTGCTGTTCGGGTTATAGGGTCCAACCAGGAAGAACATGGTCTGGTAGGTACCGGCGGTCATGCCGGAACTCCCGCTGGAGACCTGAACGGCGTTCATGGCGTGCTGGTTGTGGCAGGTGGTGCAGAGGACTTCGCCCTGGGCGTTGCCGAAGGTGACAAAGAAGCCGTAGTCGGTCTTGAACTGAGTGGCAGCCGCATTGCCCGGGACGATTTGGTTTCTCGAGCTCAGGGTGTGATTCCAGTTGTAGCCCGAGGTGGAGGTGTACAGAGCCGCCGGACCCACCGGGTGGTCGTTGTTGTAGCCGCCGTCAGCGCCGAGCAGCGTGGGAGGGTTAACGATCTTGTTGGTTTTTCCGTAAATGGTCACGGACTCGAACGAGATCCCCTTCATCATGGCTGCATGGGTGAGGTTGCCATCGTGGCAACTGAGGCAAAGCAGAATGCCGGTGGTCTCAGGCGTGCCGTCGTTGAGCGTGCCAAAGGTATATCCATACGCGCCACCGTCACCGAACTGGATGGTGCCCGTAAGGGCGGAAGTATCCTCGCCCCAGAGGATATCGCTGGCGTTGCCTGTTTGGGTGGTGAAGCCGTTGGCCTGGGGGCCACCGTGCGGGGCGTGACAGCCAACGCAGCCACGGCCATACATGAGGTGGGCGCCGAGAACGTCACCCGTTGTCGACGGCCCCGGCGTGATGATACCCGTCGATTGGGCAACCGCCAGGCTGGCGGCCGCAACGAAGAGAAGGGCAATAAGTAGAAGTCGTTTCATGAAGATCTGCCTCCTAAGCAGAAGTAACTGCTTTGACTCGTCTGAACCGTGACCCAACCGCGAGGTAGATTTCCCAGCCCAGCTGTTGCCAATGTTCTTGCAATGTAGCTGCCGTAAAGCGGAGGCAGATGTGACTTGCATCACTTGCGTGTAAGCTATTGTTAAGAATGGGGTTCCCCATTAGAGTAAGCCAAGACACAGGAAATGTCGGGGTGGGAGCGGTGCACAAGTGGGCGTTCTGCCGCAGTGCCGGTGGTGAAAAGCCCCACATGGACGAGTTTAACAGGCGGATTTGGTGCGGGTTGGAGTCCCGGCGAAGTCTATCTTTGAATCTCCTCATATTCCACATCGGCGCGGAGTGGGGAGCCTTTAGTTCCCAAAGTCACGGGCGTATGCTTGCTGTGACCTGTATCACCTCGGCAAGGGGAAGGAGAGCGATATTCATGACTAGACCGGCACGTGAGAGCATCAGCCTTCCCTGCACTCATTCCTCATCCGTCCTTGTGCCCAACCGGTGGATGGTGTTCTTGCGCTGAGAGGGCGTCTGCCGCGGCTCCCGGTTTGGCCCCTTCTGGAACAGGCCGGGCAAGTTGGATAATCGGAACAGTCCGGAAGTGCAGTCGCGCCGGGCGGAAAAGAACTGAAGATGGAGAACCAACAAACAACGGCGCCGGCGGCGGAGACAGTCCTGGAACCGAAACTGGAACCGAAACGGGTGTACGCACTGGCGCTGCTGGCGCTGGCAGCGGGGCTGGGGATTGGCTATGTTCTGCACCGGGCCGGGCCGGCCACCCAACCTCAACCTGCGGCGCCGGCAGCAAAGGCGGCGATGCCTGCCTCTCCGCACGGGAACGCGGCCAACGGGCACATGCCCACCGCGGATGAGATGAAGCAGATGGCGGACAAGAAGGCGGCGCCTCTCAAGCAGAAGCTGAAGAGCGATCCGAAGAACGCCCAGTTGCTTGCACAGGTAGGCGCCATCTACCACTCGGCGAAGCAGTTCGAGGATGCGATTGGCTACTACAGCCAGTCGGTGCAGGCGGATCCGAAGAACCCATCCTTGCGCATCAAGCTGGCTTCCAGCCTCTTCCGCAGTGGTGACGCGGACGGAGCGATTGCGCAACTGAACGCGTGTTTGAAGATCGACCCCAGCAACGCGAATGCGCTCTTCGACCTGGGGGTGATCCGGCTGGAGGGCAAGCAGGACGCGAAGGGTGCGGCGGCAGCGTGGCGGCAACTGCTGAAGTCAAACCCGGACCTGGCCGCGGAGCGCAAGTCCGCGGTGGAGAAGATGCTGGCACAGGCGAGCGCCACCGCACCCAGGACCAACGCGTCCAGAATAGGAGCCGAGACCCATGACGGAGCAAAGTAAGGTGGTGCCGAATTGGGTGTGGACCCGGCAGCGCGCGCTGCTGCTGGCTGCGATCTGCCTGGCGGTGGGGATCGGCGGGGGCTGGCTGATCCGGGGGGTACAGATTCCCACGGCAGGAGGTGCGCCGGCCGCCGGGAAGACGGCCGAGCCACCAACACAGAGCGCCCCTGCAACGCCCCAGCAGCAGGCCGCGGCGCCGGTTGTGGACACAGTGAAGCTGGCCGCCGATCAACAGGCAGTGCCGATGCTGGCGCGGCTGAAAAGCGAGCCGAACAATCCGGACCTGCTGGTGAACCTGGGGAACCTGTATGACGACGCCAAGCAGTACCCGACGGCGGTGGACTACTACGAGCGGGCGTTGAAAGCGAGGCCGGCGGATGCCAACGTCCGTACGGACATGGCGACGGCCTACTGGTACATGGGACAGCCGGACCGTGCGCTGGCCGAGTTCGACAAGGCGCTGAGCACCGCTCCGGCGAACGCGAACACTCTCTTCAACCGCGGAATTGTTCGCTGGAAGGCCAAGGCCGACGGCAAGGGAGCCATGGCGGATTTCCAGAAGGTGCTCTCGCTCAACCCGAACTTCGCGGGCAAGGCGCAGGCCGAGCAGTTGATGGGGGAGATCAGGCAGCAGGGTGCGGCGCAGTAGCGGCCTCGGAGAGCGGAAGGTCGAGGGCCGATCGCAAGCGACCGGCCCTCGGCATTTGCGCGGCTCACTCTAGCAGAACCAGAGTCGATATATCCCGAAACCCCAGCACTCAAGTCAATGCGACCATCAGGGAGCAGTGACCCTGCATAAATCTCAACGCGACACAGTTACTCTGGTTTCGCTCTGGGTGAGAGCCTCCGCGCCTCTCACCGCATGCGCTTGCTCAGCGTCAGCCGGTTGGTCCCATCGCGGCGCTCGTAGGCAATTTCGTCGGCCAACTCCCGCAGCAGATAGATCCCCAGCCCGCCCACCGGCCTCTGCTCAAGCCCAAGCGAAAGATCCGGCGCCGGCACGGCCAACGGGTCAAACGCATGACCGTCGTCTGTCAACCTCATCGTCACCTTGTCATCGGCCACCCATAGATCGACCGCAATCGTGTGCTCGCGGTCGTCGTCGTATCCATACTGGATGCAGTTCAGCACCAGCTCCTCGATCGCCAGAAGCACAAAGTAGAGAGCCTCCGGAGAAGGCCGGTATCGCTCGAGCCATGCCTCCACCGCATCGCTTGCCGGCCCTATAGCATCGCGGGCGTTCCGAACCTTCAAACTCAGGCTGTCACCCACACTCATCCGCGCCCCGCTTCAACTGCCCCAGATTATATGCGCCCCTTCCCTCGGCCTTCGCGCTCCGCGGGCGTTCGCTCGCGCCGTTCGGCAAAAGTCTCCTTGCCATGCCTTCCGCAAGCCGGTTATCTTTCACATGATGCTTCCCTTCAGTGCAATCCTGAAAAAGATAGCCTTGGGTTCGCTCCTCATCGCCGCATCGGCGGCGGTTCTGCTCTACTCCGACCTCGGCTCCCGCAACGGCAGTTCCGCCAGGGCTGCATACACCGGCCGCCCGTTGCGTCTCGCCATCGTCCAGCAAACCTCCGTTCCCGTGCTCGACGACGGCGTCCGCGGTGCCCTCATCGCCTTGAAAGAGCGCGGCTACGTCGATGGCGGACGTGTCACCATCCGCAGCTACAATGCCCAGGGGGACATCGCGACCGCCAATGCCATCGCCCGCGAAGTCACCAGCGGCGACTCCGACCTCATCTTCACCGTCTCCACCATCAGCCTCCAGACCGTCGCCAATGCCAACCGTTTTGCCACTCCGCCCCGGCGTCACGTCTTCGCCCTCGTCTCCGATCCTTACAACGTGGGCGTAGGCGTCAGCGGCCAGAACCACGCCCTCCATCCGCCTTACATGACGGGGCTCGGCAACCTCGCGCCGGTTGAAGACATCTTCCGCCTCGCCAAGCAAATGTTCCCTCCCCTCAAGCGCGTTGGCATCGTGTGGGATCCCTCCGAGGCCAACTCCGTCATCACCACCAAGCTCGGGCGCACCGTCTGCGCGTCCATGGGAATCACCCTTGTCGAGGCCAACGCTGAAAACTCCACCATGGTCGGCGTCGCTACTGCCTCCCTGCTCGCCCGCGGCGTCCAGGCCATCTGGGTCAGTCCCGACCTCACCGTCTCCCACGGACTCAGCGTCATCGTCAGTCAGGCAAAGGCGGCAAGAATCCCGGTCTTCGTCTCCACTCCCGGCGATGCCACCACCGGATCCCTCTTCGATCTTGGCGCAAACTACGTCGCCATCGGTCATGTGGCCGGAGGCCTCGTCGCCGACGTGCTCGATGGCCGCGACCCCGCCAAGGTCCCCGTCGAGAACATCATGCCCGTCACCCTCCACCTCAACCGTCTTGTGCTCAAGGGCCTCCGCGATCGCTGGCAGTTTCCCGATTCCGTCGTCCAGCGTGCCGACGTGGTCGTCGATGAAACCGGAAAGCACGTGAGAAGCTCGCCGCCACCCGCCAACAACGTCGCAACAAAACCCATTGCCGCCGCGGAGGCTACAAACCCAAAATGATCGCCCAAACCCAAACTTCCCCCAACGCCGCAGAGAGGGCCTGATGGAAATCACCCAGCATCCGGGACCCGAATGGCTTGAACTCCGCCTCACCGGCCGGATCGATGCCAGTTGGGCTGAGGAGCTCGGCAGCATCATCGACAATGCCGTCCGCGAAGGCGCCCATCGTGTCGTGCTCAACTTTGCCGGCGTCAAATACATCAGCTCGCTCGGCATCCGCGTCGTCTTTCTCCAATACAAGACACTGAAATCCGTCAACGGCAGCCTGCTCATCAGCCATCCCAACGAGCTTTGCCGCCACATCCTCACCACCGTCGGGCTGGCTGAAATCCTCGTCAGCGGCGACGGCGGCGAAGCCTCAAACACAGCGCCCGCACACGCCCAGCGCCAGCGCCGCGGAGCCGCCACCTACGAGGTCTATCCCCAACCCGCCGCTCGCCCGCTCTCCTGCACGCTCGTCGGCCAGCCCGAGCGCCTTGCCTCTACGGGATTCACTGAAGCCGATTGCCAGCCTCTGTCCTTCGCCCGCGGAACATTCGGCATCGGCCTCGGCGCATTCGGCGAAGGCTTCGCCGATTGCGAAACCCGCTTCGGCGAGTTTCTCGCCGCCGCAGGATGCGCCATCGCCCTGCCTACCAGCGAAGCAAACACGCTGCCCGACTACGTTGTCGAGCAAGGCGAGCTGATTCCCAAAGTCGAAACCCTGTACGGCCTCGTCGGCTCGGGCGATTTCCCCTCCATGGTGCGCTTTGACGCGTCGGTCGATAGCCACGGAAAAATCGCCCTCTCTGAGCTCGTCAACTCCCTCGTTGAACTCTCCAACGCAAGCGCCATCGCCTTTGTCGTCCTGGCAGAAGCTGCCTGCCTGGTCGGCGCAACCCTGCGCAAGTCGCCCGCACGCCAGCCGCTCGCGCATTCTCTGCCCGGCATCCGCGACTGGCTTGCCTTCACCACCGAGCACAAAAGCGAAAAAAGCCTCTGTCTGCTGGTCGGCGTGGCAGGCCGCGGAATCGACGGCGAAGCCGCACAGTTCCTCCGTCCCATCAAGGCCGGCTCTCCGCTCTCGGCCCATATCCACGCCGCCGTCTTTCCTTATCGGCCAGTGCAGCGCGGAGAACTGCCCTTTGCCGCCACCGTGGCCGGCGCCCTCGCCTCCACGCCCAGCGCCGTCCTCCATCTCATGGCCGACACCCGCCGCTTTGAAGGCGTCGGAGAAACTGAGCTGGCCCGTGGCGCGGTTTGGATGGGCCCCCTCCACTCCATCGCACGAGCATGAGGCATTCATGAGTTTATTAATTGGCGCTTTGACCCTCGGACTGATTCTCGCGCTGCTCGCCCTCGGCGTCTATGTGAGCTTTCGCATCTTCAACATGCCCGACCTCACCGCTGAAGGTTCAGTAACGCTCGGCGCTTCGGTCGCCGCGGTCATGATCGTCAGCGGCCATAACCCGGTGCTCGCCACCGCCGCCGGCGCGGTTGCTGGCGCCGGCGCCGGCACAGTCACCGGCCTCCTCGCCACCAAGTGCCAAATCAATCCCCTCCTCAGCGGCATCCTCGTCATGACCGGCCTTTACAGCGTCAACCTCCACGTCATGGGCAGCAGCAACATTCCTCTCATCGACGTCAAAACTCTCGCCACCTACGCCGAGCACGTTGGCATCCGCATCTTCGGCGGCCCGGCCAATCTCAACGTCGCCGGATGGGCCGTCAGCGTCCGCGATGCCTCCATGCTCATCTGCATTCTCCTCTTCGTCGTCGCCGTCTGCGTCCTGCTCTATCTCTTCTTCCGCACTGACATGGGCACCGCCATGCGCGCCACCGGGGACAATCCCCAGATGATCCGCGCCCTCGGCGTCAGCGTCGATGCGGCCACCATCTTCGGCCTCGCCATGTCCAACGGCATGATCGCTCTCAGCGGCGCATTGATCGCCCAGTACCAGGGCTTCGCCGATGTGCAGATGGGCGTCGGCATCGTCGTGCTCGGCATCGCCAGCGTCATCATCGGGGAATCCCTCGTCGGAACCCGCGCCCTCGGCCTGCTCATCGCCGGAACCGTCATGGGCTCGGTGCTCTTCCGCCTGCTCGTCGCCATCGCCCTGCGCTGGGGACTCAGCCCCAACGACCTCAAGCTCATCACCGCCGTCTTTGTTTTCGCGGCACTCGTCATGCCCAATCTCGCTCGCCGGCTCAAGCTCCACCGGCAGGCTCCCGCGGAGGCGGCCTGATGCCCGTACTCGAAATTAATAAGATTGCCAAAACCTTCAAGCCCGGCACGCCCAATGAGGTCAAGGCCCTCAAGGGCATCTCCCTCAGCCTCAACGCCGGCTCATTCCTCATCGTTATCGGCACCAACGGATCGGGCAAGTCCACCCTCCTCAACGCCGTCGCCGGCACTTTCTTCGTTGACACCGGCAGCATCTCCATCGCCGGCCAAACCATCACCAGGTGGCCTGAGCACCGCCGCGCACGCCTCATCGGTCGCGTTTTCCAGGACCCCTTCAGCGGCACCGCGCCCACCATGTCCATCGCCGAGAACCTCGTCCTCGCCTCCCGTCGCGGCCGCGCTCGCGGCCTCGGCCTCGCTGTCAATCGCCGCTCCATGGAGGAGCTCCGCGCCCGCATCCGTCCCCTCAACATGGGACTCGAAGACCGCCTCGACAATCCCATCGGCAGCCTCTCCGGCGGCCAGCGTCAAGCCCTCACGCTTCTCATGGCCTCCTGGCTCAAACCCGAGCTGCTCCTCCTCGACGAGCACACCGCCGCCCTCGATCCAAAAACCGCCGACCAGGTCATCCGCCTCACCCACGAAATCATCGAGCGTGACAGACTCACCACCCTCATGGTCACTCACTCCATGCAGCAGGCCGTCAACCTCGGCGATCGCATCGTCATGATGTACAAAGGCAACATCATTCACGACCTCGAAGGCAGCGAGCGCGCCCGCGTCCGCCCCCAGGACCTTCTCGCAAGATTCGAAGACATCCGCCGCCGCGAGCAACTCGACGGCTCCGTCGCCGAGATGCTCAGCAGCAATTACGTCTAAACCGCGCTGCGCTCAAGCACCTCATTACGCTGAGTTTTTCCCCGTCGAATCGCCCGCCACCAGCGCGCCCAGCCCTCACGCTTGAACTGCTCACTCTCGTTATGCTTTAATTCGAGTTCTATCGGAGATATTCTTCGGCGTTGCCGAAAGAGGGTGATTGGTCTTGATAGCTTTCGTTCGCAAGCAGAGGCTCTGTCCCGGTCTGCCCTGTCCACGGCAGGTGCGGATGTGCGCCTCCGCTGTTTGCAAGAGGAACGAAACCTAGCTTCACCAGGTTCGCAGCTTCTCAATCAGCGGCCCACGCACATCGGCGTGGGCCGCTTGTTTTTTGTTCGTGACTGAAAGGAAAAGGCAAAGATGACTCCTCGAGTTTCCCTCAACGCCGCCAGCACAGCATCGTTACGCTCTTCCCTGCGCGCCTTCCGCTCCCTGCTCGCAGTTGCCGTTCTTGTTGCCGCGTCTCTCTCTCTGTTGCCGGCGCAAACTCTCGCGCACGCTGATGCGGACCGCTACATCCACGACATCCAGGTGCTCTCGGCTCCCAACATGGAGGGCCGCGGCGATGGCTCCAAAGGTCTCGTCCGCGCTGAGAGGATTCTCGTCCAGCGCTACGCGAGCCTCGGCCTTCAGCCCAAAGGCACCGAGGGATTCCTCCAGCCCTTCGATGTCATTGTCGGCGCCGAACTCACTGGCGCCAACAGCCTCTCCGTTGAAGGCGCCGGCCCCAAGCAGTCTCTCAAGCTCCACGAAGACTACATCCCCTGCGCCTTCTCCTCTGCCGGCAAGGCCGTCGGCCCCCTCGTCTTCGCCGGCTACGGCATCTCCGCCGATGAGTGGAAGTTCGACGAATACAACGGCCTCGATGTGAAGGGCAAGGTCGTCGTGGTCATCCGCAAAGAGCCCGCCTTTGCCACTGCCCACGGCACAAAGAGCGAGTCCTCTTCCCATGGCGATCTCATCACCAAGGCCATCCTCGCCCGCAAGCATGGCGCCGTTGCCGTCATCGTGTTGAACGGAACGCTCGCCAAAGGCGAAGAAGATCTGCTGCCTCACTTCGGCGGAGATGGCGGACAAGAAGACGTCGGCATTCCCATCGTCGAAGTAAAAAACGATGCCGCCGCCCCCTGGTTCCGCGCCGCCGGCAAAGACCTCTTTGACCTCCAGCACGCCATTGACAACTCCGGCAATCCCTCCTCCTTCGCGTTCCCTGATGCGCTCCGCGTCTCTCTAGATGCTGGAGTCAAAAAGAAGCACGCCATCGTCAACAACGTCCTCGCTTATCTGCCCGGCAAATCCGATGAGTACGTCATCCTCGGCGCGCACTATGACCACCTCGGCCGCGGCGAATATGGCTCCCTCGCTCCATCGCTCCTCGGCCAGTTCCATCCCGGCGCTGACGACAACGCCTCCGGCACCGCCGGCCTGCTTGAGCTGGCCCGCATCCTCGCCCCGCTCAAAGGCCAGTTGCCCCGCGGCATTCTCTTCGCCTCCTATGCCGGCGAGGAACTCGGCCTGCTCGGCTCCGCCGCATGGGTCCGCCAGCCCACCCTGCCCCTCGACAAAGCCGTCGCCATGCTCAACATGGACATGATCGGACGCATCTCCAAAAACACCCTCTATATCGGCGGCGTCGGCACCGCCGCCGACTTCCGCCCCATCCTCGAGAAAGCCACCGCCGCCTCCGGCTTGAAAACCGAACTTACTGAGAGCGGCTACTCCTCCAGCGATCACACATCCTTCGTTGTCAAGCAGATTCCGGTCCTCTTCTTCTTCTCCGGGCTCCATGCCGACTATCACAAACCCTCTGACACCTGGGATAAGATCGACTCCAAAGACGCCGTCCGCGTCGTCGATCTCGTTGCCGACGCCGGCGTGCAGATTGACGAGCTGCCCGCTCGCCCCGCATTCCTCACCGTCGTTGAAAAGCACACCACCACCGGCGGTTCCGGCGGCGGCGGCTACGGTCCTTACTTCGGCTCCATTCCAGACTTCGGCCAGGTTGAAACCGGTGTCCGCTTCTCTGACGTGCGCCCCGGCTCTCCCGCGGCCAAGGCCGGCCTCAAAGCCGGTGACACCATGATCCAGTTCCGTGATCAGACCATCAAAAACCTCTATGACTTCACTGACGCGCTGCGCCGCAGCAAGATCGGCGACGTCGTTGAAGTCACCGTCCTGCGTGACGGCAAACCGCTCAAAGTCCAGGTAACTCTCGAGCAAAGAAAGTGATCGCAGGAACTTCGGAATGAGGAACTTCCACACCTGCTCGCCCTCCGGCCGCGCCGCCATCCTTCCCGGGTGCCGGCGCGTCCGGCCTGCGAAAAATTCGCAAAAAAATCGCATCGCTGTTGCATTTTCAAATCAACTTCGCTATATTCCAGTGAAACAGGCTATGCATAACTCCTATCTAAATCTCGCCATCTGTTGCCAAGGCCGCGGGTTCGTGTGTGCTTTCGGCAAGGCTTGTAGAACCTAGTCGATCCAGCAACACCCGAGACTTCCGGCGGCCCACGATCTTCATCGTGGGCCGTTTTGTTTCTTGCCCCACATTTCAGGCCATCATGCCAATACTCATCAGGAGAGTGTGCAAATGAACCGTCGTCTTCGCTCCCGCCTTCGCCTCAAAATCTTCCTCGCCGTTGCCCTTCTGGCCGGTCTTCAACTAGCAGTCGGTGCTGGCGCGCAGACTTTTCGCGGAGCCATCCACGGAACCATCGTCGATCCATCCGGCGCTCTGCTTCCCTCGGCCTCCATCACCGCCGGCAGCACCGCGACTGGCCTTGAATACCGCACTGTCTCTTCCAGCGCCGGCAACTTCGCATTCTCCGATCTCCCCATCGGCATCTACAAAGTCACGGCTCACAAAGATGGCTTCCGCGACCTCGTCGCCGAGCACATTCCCATCGATGCCGGCGCAGTCTACAGCCTGTCCCTCAAGCTTCAGGTCGCCTCGGCGCAAACGGCCGTAGTCGTCACCGCCAACGCCCTCACCGTCGATACCGCAACCACTACCCAGGACGCCGTTCTCGATTCCACCACCGTTGAAGCCATCCCCCTCAACGGTCGCGACTTCACCCAGCTCCTTTCCCTCAGTCCCGGCTACTCCGGTTACACCGTCGGCTTTATGAGCGCCATCAACGGAACCCAGGGATCGCAGATCAACTGGCAGATTGAAGGCGCTGACAACAACGACCTCTGGAACAACACCTCCGCCGTCAATCAAGGCGGCGTCTATGGCGTGCCCGGCGTTCTGCTGCCCCTCGATTCAGTCGATGAGTTCTCGCTTGTCACCCAGGGTTCTGCGGAGGCTGGCCGCAATCCCGGCGGCGTCGCCAATCTCCTCCTCAAGTCCGGAACCAACCAGATCCACGGCTCGGCTTACTACTACAACCGCAACGAAGCCCTCGCCACAAGCAACCCCTTTGCCCCCGCCGGCTCTGAAAAGCAGAAGATCCGCAATCAGCAGTTCGGCGCCTCCATCGGCGGCCCCATCCGCCGCGACAAAACCTTCTTCGAGGCCAGCTTCGAGCGGCAAAGCTTCGTCATCGGCCTCCCTGAGCACGTGACCGAACCATCGGCCGACTATCAGGCTGCCGCAACCGATCTGCTCAACAACCCCGGCAACAAATACGGCACGTACGCTCCCATTCCCGTCAACCCCGTCTCCCTCAAACTGCTTCAAACTCTCTGGCCCGCCAGTGCGCTTACTGGCCCCGCTACTTCAGGCAACTACTTCGATCCTGCCAACGAAACCGGAAGCAGCAACAACGGCGTCCTCAAGCTCGATCACGCCTTCACGCAGAGCCAGCGCATCTCCCTCAGCGCTTTCATCGGCGTCGGCTCCCAGACCGCTCCCACCAGCTCTTACCTCCAGCCCTACTTTGAGCAGGCGCCCCTCCACGACGAGAACTGGTCTCTCGTCTACAACGCTACCCTCTCCCCCCGACTCGTCAGCCAAACCACATTCGGCTTCAACTTCTTCCACCAGTCCTTCGCCGATCTCGACCACAGCTTTGATCCGGTGGCTCTCGGCTTTAATACGGGAGTCACAGCCCCTGACCTTGCCGGAGCCCCCAACATCTCCATCGCCGGCTTCGATCCCATCGGGCCAACTCCCTCGTCCGGCCGTGAAGATATCACCGCCCATCTCACTCAGGCTTTCTCTTACGTCGTCGGCAAACATCAGTTCCGCTTCGGCGGTGAAGTCCGCCGCGGCCAGGTCTACGACATAAATCACTCCGGCCAACGCGGCACGTTCACCTTTCAGCAGCTCACCTCCGATCCCTGGGCCAACTCTCCCCTCGTAACCGATGGCAACGTCGGCGATCTCGCTGACTTCCTCGAGGGCGAGGTCTACTCCGCAGGAATTGTGCAGGGAAACCCCGTCAGAAAAGTCTTTGAAGACAGCGTCTCTTTCTTCGGCCACGATAACTGGCAGGCCACGCCCAGCTTGAACCTCAACCTCGGCCTCCGCTATGACTCCAACAGCCCCGTCCACGATGGCAACCAGGACCTCTCCACCTTCCTGCCAGACAAAGGCCTCGTCCTCGTCGGCTCCGGCCTCGGCTCCATCTTCCCGCGCGACTGGAAAAACTTCGGCCCCCGCGGCGGCTTCGCTTACCAGCCAGGCGGCATCCGCAATCTCTCCATCCGCGGCGCAGCCGGCATCTACTACGACACCGTCAACGTCTCGCCCTTCCTCGGCAACAGCTTCGTCTTTAACGGCGGTCCCAGCGGCGTTGAAGGCAACCCCATCGGAACCAACCCCGCCGTCTCTGTCTCCCTTCAGCCCGGATCGCTGCTGCCCTCCAACGGGTCGGCCATCTTCTCCGCGGCCAGCGCCGGCGGCTTTGCCAACATCTACTCCGTCAGGCAGAACTTCCGTACCCCCTACACCTACAACTACAACCTCAATCTTCAAAAAGGCATCGGCAAATCCGTCGTCTTCGAAGTTGGCTATGTCGGCAGCCAAAGCCGTCATCTGCTCCAGCTCATCGATCTCAATCAAGCCGCCCTCGGCAGCGACTTCAACAACGCCGACTTTGACGCCAACGGCAACAACATCACCCGCCCCTATTACTCCAAGTACCCTCAATACGGGGTAATCGACGAGCTGCAAACCCGCGCCAACTCCAACTACAACTCCCTCCAGACCTCCCTCCGCATCTCCTCATGGCGCGGAGTCACCGCCCAGTTCCACTACACATGGGCACACACCCTTGACGTTTCCAGCTTCGGCGGCGCGCCGCAAGACAGCACCCATCCCGACGCCGACTACGGCAACAGCGACTTTGACTCCCGCCACAACTTCACCGCCTTCTTCCAGTACGATCTTCCCGGCAGCCACTACGGGCCTCGCTGGCTCTCCAACGGCTGGACCGCCAACTCCACCCTCAGCTTCCGCAGCGGCCTCCCGTTCTCGCTCGCTGCCATCGGCGACTGGAGCGGCACTGGCGAAAACACTGATCGTCCCAACCTTGTCAGCGCTCCTTATGCCGGCGTCTCCCACACGCCCAACCCCAACGGCGTCCAATGGTTCGCCCCCAACGCATTCGCCTTCCCAGATCCAGGAACCTACGGCACCTTCCGCCGCAACCAGCTCATCGGGCCCAACTACAGCGACGTCGATCTTGCCGTTGTCAAAACCACCCAGGTGGCTGAGCGGCTGCGCGTCCAGTTCCGCGCCGAGCTCTTCAACATCTTCAACCGCGCCAATCTCGGCAACCCCACATTCCTTGGCGCAAACCTCCTCATTCCCGCCGGACCCGGCGCTCCCTTCACCATTCCCATTACCTCCACCAACGGCGAGCAGTTCGGCCTTCCCGGCATCGGTCCCGGAGAGCCCTTCAACGCGCAGCTCGCCCTCAAGCTCATCTTCTAAAATCTAGGGGAGAGCCCTTCTTGGGCTCTTCCTTTTTGTGAAAGGAAATCAATGAATCTCTCGCTGCTCTCAAGCCGCACAAGCCTGCGCCATCTCGCCTGCTCGCTCGCAACGCTCTCTGCACTGGCTCTCTGTGCTTCCATCGCCGTCGCCCAGGCTCCCGCCGCGCCAGCCGCGCCCGCCCCTTCCGATACATCGAAGGAACTCCCCGTCCACCGCATCCCCAACCTTTTCCCCGGCGCCGAGTTCTACTTCGCCCCCGATAACCAGCACATCATCGGCAATGCCAAGGGCCCTACCGACTCCAGCTACCACGTCTACACCCTCAAAATCGACGGCACTGAAATCACCCGCATCAACGACAAAGGCGACGACGCCTGCTCCTTCTTCTTCCCCAACGGCAAGCGCCTCATCTGGACTTCAACCAAAGATCATCCGGAGCTGGACAAGGCCAACTTCTCCAACCCCAGCGACTATCCCCAGGGTTCCGAACTCTATACCTCCAACCTCGATGGCTCCGACGTCAAGCGCCTCACCAACAACACCGTCTACGACGCCGAGGTCTCCGTCGCTCCCAACGGCAAGTGGATTCTCTTCGGCAGCCAGCGCTCCGGAAAAATGGAACTGTGGAAGATGAACATCGACGGAAGCAACCCGGTCCAGGTTACCCACCTCGACGGATGGGAGCCCGGCGGCGCTTTCCTCTTCCGCGACGGCAAAACCATCATCTTCCGCGCCTGGCGCTCTGAGGATGCCAAAGCCGGCAAAAAAGGCCTGCCCATGACTCTCTACACCATCCAGTCAGACGGCACCGGCCTCCGCGCCCTCACCCACGACGACGGCACCAACTGGTCCCCGTTCCCCGCGCCCGACGGCCACCACTACGTCTTCGTCAAGGTGCTCCCGCCCCACAACTACGAGGTCTTCCTCGGCGACATCGACAACGGCACGCAGGTGCGCCTCACTTACAACGACGCCTTTGACGGCTATCCCTCCATCTCGCCCGATGGCCACTGGCTCGTCTTCACTTCCACCCGCGACTCAACGCCCGCCGCTCACTCCACCGGCGTCTTCCTTCAAGACATCTCCAGCCTCCACCTCGGCCCCCGCTAGACCAGTACACTCGGCAGGGACGGTAGATTCAGCTCTGTATCCGTCCCTGCCGGGCTCCGGTCCCTGTGCAGCGCCAGTGCAGGCTCACATGTTGAAGAGAGCAACCGACGCACTCAGCACCACCAATCCCACAATCTCGGCAGCCAGGTTCATGTCAATCTCAAACACTGATCTAAACGCTGTCACCCGCAGCGGCAGAATTCCATTCGCGTCAAAAAGCGCACCGCCATAGATCTTTCGCGTGAAGAACGCAGCCAGGCAACTCACCATCGGAATGCACGCCAGAATGGCAGCCAGATAAAAACGCTCGCGTGGCAATTGTCCCGGAGCGAGAATCAGCACAACCTCCAGCGCAGCCAGCAGCGCATAGCTCACAGCTTGCCAAACAAGGTGAAATCTTGCGTGCCTCAGCCACTCAGGATTGGTCGCGTGCGTCCGGTTCAGATCAATCGCTAGTGTCGCAACCCCTTGCACGCCGCATAGCAGCGCCAGCAAAAGCCGTGCAATCGCAACAGGTCTCATCCCTCTCTCCTGCCAATCCCGCTTGAATCGCTCTAGGCCCCCGCCGCGCCGGCCAGTGTTCCATGCCGCTCCGCGGCAACAGGAAGCTCGACTGCGATTTGCGCCCCGTGAGCACCCCGGTTACAGGCCGTCGCCGTCCCTCCATGGGCGCGCACAACGGCGTCGATAAATGCCAGCCCAAGGCCGTGGCCGTTTGACGCCTTCCCCTTCACGCGCCGCTCAAATAGGTGCGGAATCACCTCCGGATCGAAGCCCGGCCCATCGTCTTCCATCACCAGCCGTGCCGCATCGTCCTTCACGTCCAGTGAGATCGTCACTGCGCAGCCCATCGGCAGGTGCTTCAGTTCGTTGTCAAACAAGTTCGCAATCATCCTGTGCACCAGCGCGGCATCCGCTGAAACGCGCAGCGGCCCACCGCTGCGCAGCTTCACCTCAAGCCCCTTCTCGCTCATCGACGGCTCGTAGAGATCGATCATCACCCGCAGCAACTCATCCAGGTCAACCTCGCTGCGATTCAACCTCAACGCATCCGCCTTGGCTTCGGCCACGTCCAGTGACTTGTTCAAAAAATCCGTCAGCCGGTCCAGCTCTTCAATCGCTGAAACAATCGGCTCTGCCTGTTCTCCATCCATCGCCGCCGACAATGAAACTTCCAGCTTGCCCCGGATCGCCGTCAGCGGGCTGCGCAGATCGTGCGCCAGCGAATCCGTAATCGTGTGCAGTTGGTGAATCGTACTCTCGATCCGGTCAAGCATCCGATTCAGCGTCAGCGCCAGGTGGCCCACTTCGTCGTTGCGGTCGCTCGTCGGCACCCGCGCGCTCAGCTCAGTGTGCCCAATCGTCGATGCCGCATCGGCAATCCGGCGCACATGGCTCAGCATGCGCCTGGTCGTGTAAAAAACAATTCCAAACCCGAACAGCACAAGCAGCAGCCAAAGCAGAACAAATCGAAGCCGCAGGTTGTTCAGCACCCGCAGCTCATCCCGTTCTGAAAGCCCCAGATAAATTGAACTGCCATCGTCAATCCGCGTCGATGCCACGCGAAATGGCACGCCGAATCCCTGCACATGCAAATCCGACGGGTGATCCGGCAAAATCCGGCTCGCCTCAATCGCCTTCAGATTCGCCGCGCCGTTGCCCGCCCCCACCCAAAGCTTGAGCCTGCTGTCGCTGCCCATTTGCAAAAAGAACACTGAATCGTTTTCGTTGCCCTCTGCTGCCAGCCGGTTCGGTACCTCCTTGCCCGCAAGCTCGGCCACCTCCCCAACCACCCTGCCATAGAGCGCATCCTTCGGCGTCCGCTCGGCCACATCTCCCAGCACTTCCACTTCGCCTGAAAGCCACGCATCGCTGCGTCGCTGTATGTCGTCAGCCACAAACCGGTGCAGGCCCACAAACACCAGCATCGTCCCGCACGCAAACGCCAGAGTCGCCCACAGCGAGATGCGCCACGCCGCGCTGTGCATCGCCGGCCTATCGGTCCTTGAGGACATACCCCACCCCGCGCAGCGTCCGTATCAGCGGCGTCTGCCCCTTGCCGTCCACCTTGCCCCGCAGCCTGTAAATATGCACATCCACCACGTTCGTGTCCGGCTGGATGCGCATGCCCCACACCTGGTCAAGAATCATCGACCGCGTCACCACCCGGCCCGCATTGCGGCAAAGATACTCCAGCAGCACAAACTCCTGCGGCGTCAGTTGCAGCACCTGCCCCGACCGCGTCGCCTCCCGCCGCAGCAGATCCAGTTCAAGATCCAGCACGCGCAGCCGCGTCGTCTCCGCGCCGGCAGGGCTGTTGCGCTTCAACAGGTTTCGCAAGCGCGCCAGCAGTTCGGCAAGAGCAAAGGGCTTGGTCAGATAGTCATCGCCGCCCTGCTCCAGTCCCCGCACCCGGTCATCCACGCTCCGCCGCGCAGACAAGATCAGCACCGGCGCGCTAACCCCCTGCCGCCGCAGCTTCAAGATCAGGCTGATGCCGTCCTGGTCGGGCAGCCCGAGGTCTACAATCAAAATATCGAATTGGCCATCGATCGCCAGTTGTTCGGCGGTCTTTCCATCCCCTGCTGCCTCCACCTGGTACCCCGCCTCTTCAAGTGAAGAGCGCAGAAAGCTCTGGATTTCGATCTCGTCCTCAACCAGCAAAAGCCGCATGCGAGGATATTAGTCGATTTCCCCCTCAACCTTCATCGGTCCCGGCCGCGAAACCATGGTAATGTCGCTCAAAATGCACCGGTAACAGCCAGATGACAGCTTTGTCATTTAGCCGTTCGGGTCCCGTCATCTGCTGCCGTTATGCTTGAAAGTACGCATCCATACTGCCGCGCTTACGTCCCAATTGCCTAGCAGATGAACAGATTGTCATCGCCACCAATGCGGTTCGCCGCTCCCGTTCGCGCCCAGCGTTCGTCTCACTCATACATCGCAAAAACTTGAACCGGGCAGCAGAGATGCAAGCTACCCCCGATGCAGAAACAATCTTCAACCGAGATCAGAGAATAGGGTGAGCAAAAACGTGCCAGCCACAGAGTGCATCAAGCCTGTGAAGACAACCGAGTTTGCAGACGCCTTCAGAACCGCCATGGGCCTGCCGGCCCGCCTTGACCCCTCTTTCGAGGAGGCGCTCTGCCACGTCCTCGACAATCCCGGCAGCCTTGTCCGTCCCCGCATGGTCTTCCAGGTGGCCACCGCCTATGGTCTCGACGCGGCGGATGCCAAAAACCTGGCCATCGCCCTGGAGTACTTCCACACCGCCTCGCTCGTCTTTGACGATCTGCCCTGCATGGACAACGCCATCGAGCGCCGCGGCGTTCCCTGTGTCCATTTTGCCTTCGGCGAGGCAGGCGCAATTCTCACCGCCCTCGCCCTCATCAATCGCGCCTACGCGCTCACCTGGCGCGCGGTTTCCTCCAGCTCGCCGCAGGTTCAGTCGCGCGCTCTGGAATATATCGAGAAGCGTCTGGGCGTTGAAGGACTGCTCAATGGGCAGAGCCTCGACCTTCACTATGCAACATTGCCCCACACCCGCGAAACCACTGAGAAAATCGCGCGCGGAAAAACCGTTTCGCTCATCCGCCTCACGCTGGTTCTCCCGGCTCTGCTCGGCGGAGCCTCAACCCGCGAAATTCAACTCCTTGAGCGCATCTCCCTCTACTGGGGCCTCAGCTACCAGATGGTCGACGACCTGAAAGATGTTCTTGGCACCGCCGCTGTCGCCGGAAAAACGGTAGCCCGCGATGCGCTGCTTGACCGCCCCAATGTCGCCGCCGCCATGGGCATCCCCGCCGCCGTCGAGCGCCTCATGCGCTTCATCCAACTGGGCGACCACACGCTCGCACGCCTCCTCAAGCGCCGCCCTGAGATGGCCTTCCTTGAAAAGCTCCGCTCCGACCTCGAAGAGGAACTCCTTCGCGTCACCGGCAACGCCTCCGCCGTCTACCCCGGAGAGCGTACGTGATCTTCCTCAAGCTGATCCTCACCAATCTCCGCCGCCATCGCATCCGCTCTCTCATCAGCGTCGCCGGAATCGCCTTCAGCGTTGCCGCCATGCTCACCGTCGTCACCATCCTCCAGGGCGCCATCGGCATGTTCGCCGGCATCCTCTCCAGCGATAGTCAAATCATCGTCTTTGAGCGCAACGTCTCTGACCTCTTCTTCAGCAATGTGCCCGCAGCCGCCGTCGAGCAAATCTCCTCCTGGCCCATGGTCGCTCACGCCGATCCGGTCCTCTTCGGCATCGTCTCCAGCCCCGGCCATCCCATCATCACCTGCTTCGGTGTAACTCCCGCCGATGCCCGCATCCGCAAGGCAACCTGGATCGCCGGCGATCGCCTCACCTTCGGCATGCAATCGGACGGCGTCGTCCTCGGTGAGCGCGCAGCCCAGTTTCTCGCCGTCCAGGTCGGCGACCGCGTCCCCATCGGCCATGCCGTCTTTCACGTCATCGGCATCCTCAAAACTGCCAACGGTTTTGAAGACGGCGGAGTCTTCATGCCTCTCGCCTCCGCGCAAACCTTCTTTCACAAGGAGGGCTCGTCTTCCGTCATCACCATCAAGCTCAAAAGCAAAGACGACACAGCCTCGTTCAAAAGCATGGTCAATGCCAACTACGGCAATCTCATTGCCCTTGAAGATGCTGAGTTCAACCGCTCCTACTCCCAGTTCCGGATTCTCAAGGCCACCGCCTGGGCCGTCGGAGCCTGCGGCCTTCTGCTCGGCGGCCTCGGCGTCGCCAACACCATGATCATGTCCGTCTTCACTCGCATCCGCGAAATCGCCATCCTCCGCGTAAACGGCTTTTCCAATCCGCAGATCGGCACCATGATCTTCGGCGAATCTGCCGTCGTCTCGCTCGTCGGCGCTCTCGCGGGACTCGTCATCGGAACCGCCATCCTCTTCGCGCTCAAATTGATTCCAGCGCTTGACGGATACGTTGACCCCACCATTCACCCCGTCATCCTGCTCATCGTGATTCTGCTGGCCTTGATCACCGGGGGCGCCGGCGCATTTTACCCGGCCATCTACGCCATGCGTGTTCGTGCGGTGGAGGCGCTGCGCTTCGAATGATCGCCTCCACCCAAGCCAACACACCCGGCCGCATCGTTCTCCACGCTGAGAACCTCTGGAAGAGCTACGACCACGGAGCCATCGCCGTCTTGAAAGGCGTCGACTTCGAGGCACGCGAAGGCCAGGCCGTCGCTCTCTGTGGCCCCTCGGGCTGCGGCAAAAGCACGCTCCTCCATCTCTTCGGCGGCCTCGATGAGCCAGATAGCGGTCGCGTCTTCGTCAACGGAATTGAAGTCAATCGCCATCGCAACCTCCTCCGCCTCCTGCGCCACGAGGTCGGCTTCGTCTTTCAGCTCCACAATCTCATTCCCGATCTCACCCTCGCTGAGAACTGCCTGATCCCCACCGTCGCCGCCGGCGTTGATCGCCGCGCTGCCAAAGCGCGCCTCATGGAACTCACTGAGCGAACCGGCCTGACCCATCGCCTCGACCAGCGCATCCAGAAGCTCTCCGGCGGCGAGCGTCAGCGCACCGCACTCTGCCGCGCCCTCATGAACAGGCCCAAAATCCTCCTCGCCGATGAGCCCACCGGATCTCTCGACGAGCAAAACAGCGCCATTGTCTTCGACCTCCTGCTCGACCTTGTCGCCACTGAAGGCGTAACTCTGTTGATGGCCACGCACGATCGCAATCTCGCCGAGCGCTGCCATCACCTTGTTGAAATGCACGATGGAAGAATTCATGAACTCGCAAGCGCTCGATGATTCCCCGCTCCCAGGCGTCCGGCCCATCGCCACTGCCGCCTGGCACGGCCTCTTCTGGCTCGTCGTTGCCAACGCCGTCGGAGTGCTCATCGCCATCTTGCTTCTCTTTCCTTCGCTGAGCCTGCAACTCGGCGAATGGACCTACGGCCGCTGGATCATGGTTCACATGAACCTCGAACTCTACGGCTGGACCAGCCTTCCCCTCGTCGGCTTTCTCTTCAAAGTCTATGGCGCTGACCGCGGAACAACCGCTCTCTGGTGCAGGCCCATCCTCTGGGTCTGGTCCGTTGCTCTGGCCGTCGGCGTCTTCTCCTGGCTCTCCGGTCAATCCAGCGGCAAGCTCTTCCTCGATTGGAGCGGCTACGCCCGCGTTCTCTTTCCCGCCGCTCTCCTCGCGCTATGGCTTCTGCTCACCGTCGCCTTCATCGCCAACAGAAGTCATCTGCGCTCAGCCCCTATTGCTGCCACCAGCGCAAAGGCGCTCGGCCTTCTCATTCTGCTCGCCGTCCCTTTCCTCCTCTACTTCGCGTCCAGCCCCTCCATCTATCCCCCCGTGAACCCTGACACCGGCGGCCCCACCGGCGCAAGCCAGCTCGAGTCTTCGCTCGACGTGGTCCTCATTCTGCTTGCGCTGCCCTTCGGTCTCACCCATCGCAAGCCCGGCAGTTCTCGCATCATCGCTCTCAGTTGGATCGTTCTCTTAGCTGAAGCCTTGCTCTGCGTCTCCCTGGGCCGCGCGGACTTGAGCCATCATCTCCCCGCGCAATACCTCAGCCTCGCCTGCCTGCTTCTCTGGCTGCCGCTCACGCCCCCCTACTATGCGGCCTTCCAGTGGAACAGCAACACCCGCCGCTGGCGCATCGCATTTCTCTCATGGTGGGCCGCTCTCGTTCTCACCGGATGGGTCTTCTTTCTTCCCGGCATCCTCGACCACTTCAAGTTCACTGACGGTCTCGTTGGCCACTCCTTCGTCGCCATGGCCGGCTTCACCTCCAGCCTTATCATCTTTGTCATGGTTCAACTCCTCGGCGAGGGCGGATGGATCTTCAACCGCTCTCGCTCCTTCTACCTCTGGAACGCCAGCGTCATCGCGTACATTCTGCTCATGACCATCGCCGGCTGGCGTGAAGGCTTTGATCCCACCTTCACCATCGTGCCCGGTATGGCCCGCAATCTGCTCTACACCCTGCGCCTGCTCACCGGCATCTGCATGTTCCTTGCCTCGCTTGACTGGCTCGTCGATGCCTCCACATTGCTCCGCGAGCCCCTCTCCACCTCCACCAGTGTTCCAATGGAGAAGACAGCATGAACCGTCCCATCCTTCTCGCCTATCAACTGCTCACCGGCCTCTCCGATGCTCTCACTGGCGCGCTGCTCATCATCGCCCCAACGCTTGCGCTGCGGCTCGTGGGCCTCCAGGTGCCCGAGGATGCGCTGCCCTTCGTTTCCTTCATCGGCGCGTTTGTCTTCTCCGTCGGCCTCGCCTGCCTCTTTGGCGCGCGCGTCGTGTTCCGCAGAGGCAGCCCCTGCCGGCTTGAAACCGTCTGGCTTCTCACCGCCATCACCCGCGCCAGCGTCGCCATCTTTGTCGTCGCGCAGGTGTTGGACCACTCGCTCCAGGCCGGATGGCTCACTGTTGCCATCGCCGACGGTGCCTGCGTCGTGATTCAAGCCATCGGTCTTCGCAAGGGTTGGGTGGCCAATGTCGCGCGGTAAATCTCAAGCCATCGGTTGGCAAGGCGCGGCTCTTGTCGCCGTCACCTATGTATACTTCCTCATCTTCGCCCAGTTCGCATTCCTCAGGCGCCTGGCGACACTGGGAGTAGCCGGCGCTCATCTCCAGGCCGTCATGGCCGCCATGGGCATCGGCGGAATTCTCCTCAGCCTGCTCGCTCCGCGCCTCAGCCTCTGGCCTGCGCCCGCCCTGCGCCTCCGCATCGCACTTGCCGCCTCTGCTGTCGTCGCATTCCTTTCGCTCCTTCCGCTCGGCCTCGCCGCCAGCGTCGCTGTCGCCTTCCTCATCGGCGCTTCTCTCGGCCTGCTCACGGTCACGCTCGTCACCCACCTCCGCCAATTCACCGGCAACCGCAATCCGTTTTTACTTGTCGGCCTCGGCACCGGCGTCGGCTACCTCATCTGCAATCTGCCCTTCTTCTTCAACGCCGCCGCTGAAACGCAATCCCTTGTCGCCGCCCTCCTCTGTCTCGCAGGCGTCCTCGTCACGCTTCGCCCCATCCCGGCCGAGCCGCAACTCAGCAGCCCCGCCCTGCAACCGAGTCTCCCGTTTCTCGGCGTGCTGGCCTGCTTTGCCGCGCTCGTCTGGATTGACTCAGCTGCCTTCTTCATCATTCAAAACACACCCGCGCTCAAGGCAGGCACCTGGCAAGGCACAGCCCATCTCTGGGCCAACGGCGTTCTCCATCTCTCCGCGGCCCTGGCCAGCGTATGGTTTCTTCGCCGCCGCAAACTCGCCCTGGTCCTCGCGGCAGCCGTCGTCGCCCTCGGCATCGCCTGCCTGCTGCTGCTCGATCCCAGCCGTGCTCCGCTCGCCTCAATCTTTTATCCCATCGGTGTCTCGCTCTACTCGGTTGCCCTGGTCGCCTATCCTTCGCTGCTTGCGCCTGCCTGCTCGGCCGCCGAGCGCGGCCGCCAGGCCGGATGGATCTATGCCATCGCCGGTTGGGCCGGCTCCGCTATGGGAATCGGCATGGGGCAGAATCTCGGCTATGTCCCTCCGCTCTTCGTCGGTGCTGCCGCTGCCGTCGTCCTGCTCCCCACGCTTTCCTCCTTCCTGCGCCGCCGCCAGCGCGAAGCAGCCCTCACTGCCGCCCTCGCCCTCGCGGCTTTCTTCGTGCACAGCGTCCTTCTTGCCGCCCACAAACCACCGCAACTCTCCCAGGCCGATCGCGGACGCCTCGTCTACATCTCCGAGGGGTGCATCCACTGCCACTCCCAATACGTCCGCCCCAACTCGCCTGATGTCCTCATGTGGGGCCCCGTCGAAACCATCGCCGAGCTTCGCCTTCAGCATCCGCCGCTCATCGGCAATCGCCGCCAGGGTCCCGATCTCTCCCAGGTCGGCGGCCGCCGTTCGCCCCTCTGGCTCAAAGCCCATTTCTACAACCCCGTTGAAGTCAGCGGCTCCTCCATCATGCCCTCATTCGCCTTCCTCTTCCTTGATCGCCGCGGTGCAGACCTCGTCGCCTATCTCGCTAGCCTCCACGGCCCGGGCACAGTTGAACACCAGGCCGACGAACGGCTCTGGCAGCCCTCCGCGCAAGACCTGCGCGACGCTGACCCCGTGCTCGGAAAGCAACTCTATCTCGAGGACTGCGCCACCTGTCACAGCGCCGATGGCCGCACCCTTGAGGCCTGGCAGTCCAGCTTCAAACGTCTCCCGCCCAACCTCGCCCGGGGCCCCTTCTACTATCTCCCGCCCTCGGGCCCGCAATCCCAACTGCTCACCCGGCTCGCCCAGATCGTCAAATTCGGCGTTCCCGGCACGGACATGCCCGGACATGAATACCTCTCCGGCAAACAGGTTTCCTCCATCGCTCTCTGGTCGTCGCAGCTCGTCACGCAATCAAGACAAGACTGATAACCACTCATTCCCTACAGGAGAAAAATCATGAAGACCTTCGCAAAATCCGCCATTCTCGCGCTGCCGCTGCTCCTCGCAACCGCGGCCTTCGCTCAGCATCAGACATTCACCGTCAATCCCGGCGTCAGCCAGGTTGCCTTCGCCCTCGGCGGCAGCGGCCACCATGTGCAGGGCACATTCCATGTCCAGAGTGGATCGATCGACTTCGACGCGAAGGCTGGAACCATCTCCGGCTCCATCGTCGTCGCCGCAGGCAGCGGAGACAGCAGCGAGCCCAGCCGCGATAAGAAGATGAACGCCGATATCCTCGACGTACCCCACTTTGCTGATATCTCGTTCGTGCCCAAGAGCTACAAGGGAACCATCGCCCCGTCAGGCGACTCCACCATCCAGGTCGGCGGCGTCTTCACGCTCCACGGCACTCCCCACGACCTCACCGTCCCCTTGCAACTCCATGCAGACGCAGCCAACCTCACCGCCAAAACCCACTTCACGGTTCCCTACGTGGCATGGGGGCTCAAAGATCCCAGCATCTTCATCCTCAAGGTCGCCAAGGAGGTCGATATCGACCTAACCCTCGTCGGCCGCGTGTCGGCTTCTAACTAGTACCGTGACCGCGTGATTTTGCAATTTGACGAATTTAGCGCTGGCCTCCTGGCCGGCTGTAGCGTGGACCTCCTGGTCCACGCTTGTCCACGATGAATTGCCAACTCACGCGGTCTAAGCACTAGAACGCAGCAGAATCAAGTGCCCGCGAACTTCTTCGCGGGCCTTCTTCACTTCTTCTCATCCAGCCGAATCGACGGCGTCGTGTAGCCCTCGCGCGCAAGGTGCTCTCCCATCTGCGCATACATCGCCTCGTCCCGCGGCTGCCAGGTCGCCAGCCCATCCACATAGCGGTTATACATGCAGAACGCCGCGGCAATCAGCACCGTATCGTGAATCTCAATGTCCGTCGCCCCCTGCTCGCGCGCCGCATTCACAGCCTCGCGGGTCACCTTCTTCCCGCCCTGCTGCACCTGCCCCGCAATCGTCAGCAGCCGCTTCAGCTTCTCTGAAATCGGCGCCTGCGTGAAGTCCGCATGCACCTGCTTCACCGTCTCGCTGCTGCCCAGATGGCACACCGCCGCCGCCCCGTGGCTCGTCTGGCAAAAGTAGCACTCGTTCCGCGACGACACATACGTCGCAATCAACTCGCGCTCTCCCGGTGAAAGACTGTTCGGCTCATGCAGCAGAATGTGCGCCAACTCGCGCAACGGCTTCGCCGTCTCCGGCCTGAACGCAAATGCTGAACTGATTCCCGGCAACTCCGCCGGCAATGGGATATGCGGCATCCTCAAGCTCCTTGCTTCGTTTCGTCTTCTTGCGGCAGATACTCCCGGCTCATCGTCACATAACCTTCCTGTGCCGTCTTGCGCCCGCGTTGCCGGTAAAGTTCCTCATCGTGCGGCTGCCATGTGTGCAGCCCATCCACGTAGCGGTTATACATGCAGAACGCCGCGGCAATCAGCACCGTGTCATGAATCTCGATGTCCGTAGCGCCCTGCGTCCGCGCCGCTTCAACATCGGCGGCCGTTACCTGCTTGCCGCCCTTCTGCACCTTCCCTGCAATCGTCAGCAGCGTCTTCAGCTTTTCTGATATCTTCGCGCTGCCAAAGTCTGTCTTCACGCAGCGCACCAGCTCCTCGTCTCCATCCAGGTGCGCCGCCGCAATCGCGCCATGAACCGTCTGGCAAAAATAGCAGTCGTTTTCTGCGGAAACATAAGTGGCAATCAACTCGCGCTCGCCCGGCGTGAGCGAGTTTGGCGCGTGCAGCAGCAGTTCCGCCAGCTCGTTCAGCGGCTTTGCGGTCTCCGGCCTGAACGCCATCGCCGCGCGAATCCCTTGCAGTCCCTCGCGTAGTTGAATGTGTGCCATGTTTGAATCAGTCCCCTTCCGCGGTAAGCGGCGCACTCACTCGCCGCGCATTCAGATGTTGATAAAGTGGCAACCCGCAAAGAACAATGCCCACGCCAATCAGCGCGGGCAGTGGATTATGCGCAAGAATCAGCCCGCCCACGATGATGCAGAACGCGATAAACAGCACCGGCGCCCACGGAAACCACCACCCCTTCACTCTTTCGCCCATGCGAAACAGCGTTGAGGCCGCCAGCGCAAGAAACAGCACCGCCGAAAAAATGATGTAAGCCAGAACGCGATCGAACGCCCCCAGCAGCAGCACGCCCAGCGACAATCCCGTCTGCAGCAGAATCGCATTGGCCGGCGTGCCAAACCGCGGGTGCAGCTTGCCGAACGCCGGAAAGAACGCTCCCGTCTGCGCCATCGCATACGTCACGCGCGGCGAAGCGATCGTTAGCGCCGCAATCCCGCCCGCCACACACACCAGCACGCAAACTGACAGCACCTTCGCGCCCGCCGCCCCAAACAGCGCCTCCCCAAACTGCGCCACAAAAGCCGTGTTCGACGTCAGCCGGTCAATCGGCAACACCGCCAGAAACGCCGCGCTGATCAGCAGGTAAATCAGCGTCACCAGCGCTACTCCGCCCAGAAACGCAAGCGGCAGCGTCCGCCGCGGGTTGCGCACCTCGCCCGCAATCTTGCTCGCCTCCCACCACCCGCCAAAGCTGAAGAAGGCCGCCACAATCCCGCCGGCAATCGCTGGAACCAAAGCATCCGAACCAGGCCGCCGCTCCGCCAGCGGCATCAGATTGCTCAGGTGCGCGTGCCCTGACCCAACAGCCCACGCCACCAGGCCGAACAGGATGAACAGCTTCAGAATATTCGTAAACGTCATCAAGGTTCCGCTCAGCCGGGTTCCCAAAAAGTTCACGCCGCCGAAGATCAGCAGTATGCCTGCCGGCACAAACGCCAAAGCCCGACCGCTGAGCGGCGTAACCTGCGCAACATACGCCGTCGCTCCCACGGCCAGCGCCGCCGCCACGCCCGGATACATCACCACCGAGCTCATCCAGCCGTAAAGAAATGCCACCCGATCCCCGTACCCGGCTCGCAGATACACATACTCTCCGCCCGACTCCGGAAAGCGAATTGCCAATTCCGCATAGGACAGCGCTCCGCACATCGCCATCAGCGCCATGCCCAACCACACCAGGCCCAGCAGCAGCGGCGACCCAAGCGACTTGGCCATCGTCGCGGGCGTCAGAAAAATGCCCAGCGCGATGGACTCGCCTACAACAATTGCAATGGCGGCCGGCAGCCCGAAGCGCCGCCGCCCCATGGAAACAGGGGAAGACATAGCTGTAACTCTACCATCAGCAAACCACCTCAGCCATGCACTCCGCAGCCAAATTTGGGTGGAGAGTTCCCTCCACCCAAAGGAGGAGGACGCCAACCCCCTGCGCCTGTAGCATTCGTTACGGCCAGGCTTCCCCCGGCCCCACGAAATTTGATTCAGCCCTGCATTTCACTTTCGACCGCTTTCAGCGGTCCTTCCGGAGGTCCCGATTCATGCGCAAGCTCGTACTCTTCTTCTCCCTGTTCTTTCTCTCTGCCGCCGTGGTGGTTCAGGCACAGACGCCCGCTTCCACAATCTCAGGCATCGTGAAAGACGCCCAGGGCGCCGTTGTTCAAGGCGCAAAAGTAGTTGTCACCAGCGCTGCGCATGGCACTACGCGCGCAAGCGTCACCAACGCCGGCGGCTCCTATTCCATTCCCGATCTGCTGCCCGGCGAGTATCGCGCTGATGTGAACGCAACCGGCTTCGCCACCGCGAGGTTTTCCGCCATCATCCTTGAAGCCGGCCACACATTTACCCTCGACGCCACCCTCGCACCCGCAAGCCAGGTCACCACCGTCAACGTCACTGCGGCCGTGCAGACCGTCGATCTCGCGCAGTCCATGCTCCAGGGCCAGATCACTGAGAACACCATTGAGAACATCCCCCTCAACGGCCGCAACTTCCTTGAACTCGCCTATCTCATTCCCGGCAATCGTCCCGCGCCCACCTTCGATCCCACCAAGACCAACACCCTTGAGGTCAGCTCGGCCGGCGGCTTTGGCCGCGGCGGCAACATCACCATCGACGGCGGCGACAACAACGACGAAGTCGTCGGCGGAACCCTCTCCAATCTCCCCGAGGACTCCATCGGCGAGTTTCAAATTGCCACCGCCCGCTTCACCGCGGAAGTTGGCCGCTCCGGCAACAGCATCGTCAACATCATTACCAAAGCCGGAACCAACAACTACCACGGCTCGGCCTTCCTCTACGAGCGCAACCGCAACCTCCAGGCCCTCCCGGCAACCTTCAGCCCGGGCCAGTCCACGCCTCCCTTCGACCGCGAACAATACGGCGGCTCCATCGGTGGTCCTCTGTGGAGAGACAAAACATGGTTCCTCACATCCGCCGAGTTCCGTGACCAGAACTCTTCCATCCAGACCGGTACGCGCGACTTCACCACCGGCGCTATCAACAACACTGCCGCCGCCGCGCCCCTCCGCGATCTGCTCTTCTCCAGTCGCTTTGACCATCACCTGAACAACGCCAACAGCCTCTTTGCGCGCTACAGCTTCAATCGATCCACTGACACGGCAGAGGCCAGCGCCTCCTCCACCACGCCCCTCAGTACATCTGCTGAAAGGCAGAACTCCCTCAATCGCTTCCACTCCATTCAAGCTGGGTGGACAAGTGTCCTCAGCCCAAGCCGCGTCAACCAGATGTCGTTCCACTACGACAATTTCTATAACGACATTCCCCCGTATGCGGGCGCTGCACCGCTCACAAATCCATCGCTCGGCCTCACCAGCGAACTCATCTTCCCCGACCTCGCCGACGGCCCCAACTTCAATCTGCCGCAGGAAACGTTTCTCACCCGCAACCAGTTGCGTGACGGCCTCACCCTCGCCTTCGGCAAGCATTCCCTCAAGCTGGGCGCCGAGTTCCAGCACTACACCGCTCATGGAATCATCAACCCCTTCGGCAACGGAACTGTCATCCTTGTCTCAGACTTCGCCTTCGCCGATCTCAACAACGACGGCGCCGTCAACGACCTCGACATCCCCATCGCCGTTGCTATCCACAGCACCGGCCCCGTTGTCCCCGTTCCCATCCCCCAGGTTGGCGATACCTACACGGCCGTCTATGCTCAAGACGATTGGCGTCTGCGTTCCAATCTCACTTTCAACCTCGGCCTGCGTTGGGAGTACGACTCTGACCTCACCGGCACCAGCAGCGATCACGATCCCTGCCCAAATCTGACTCAGCTCCCCACCCAGCCCTGTGTCTGGATCGCCAACGTCATCAATCTGAAAAAGTCCTCCGACAAAAAGGACTTCGGTCCGCGCGTCGGCTTCACTTACGATCCCTTCAAGCACGGCAAGACCGTCGTGCGCGGCGGCTATGGCATCTACTACGACCGCATCATTCTAGAAACAGGCGCAGAAGAGCGCGTGCAGAACGATCGCGCTCTCGCCGTCGAGCAGTATGCCGGCTCCAGTTGCGTGATCCCCGGCACCGGCGCCCCGCCCAGCCTCGACAATTGCTTTGCTCCCGGCGCGCTCTTTGCCACCGGCACGCCCACCCTCGCCAGCGCCTTCAGCGGCCCTCACCAGGTCGGCGGTGTCGGCATCATCGCCATGGGCCCTGACTCGCACCACCCGCTCTATCAGCAATTCTCGCTCGGTCTGCAACAGGAGATTGCCGCCAACTGGCTGCTCAGCGCCGATGCTCTCCACGTATTCGCCGAGCGCCAACTCATCGGCAGTCTCCTGCGCGACACCACCTCCACTTCGCCCAACATCAGTTGCCCCGGCAGCAATGTCCCCTGCTCCATCACCGACCCGGTCACCGGCATCTCTGACAACATCACCCTCATCCAGTCCGGCGCAAAAAGCTGGTACGACGGCCTCCTCGTCAGCCTCGCCCACCGCTCCGCAAAGATCGGTAAGATCTCTTACCAGTACAACCTCAGCTACACGCTCTCCAAAACCTTCGACTACTCCGACGACGATCAGCTCACCAACAACAACCAGGATGAGCAGGTCAATCTCGTTGAAGGCGCCTCCGGCCTCCGCAAGGAAAAAGGCTACGCGCTCACTGACGAGCGCAATCGCCTCACCTTTTACGGTGAAGCGCAGCTTCCCTACGGCTTCTCTGTCGCGCCCATCTACACCTATGGCTCCGGCGTTCCGGCAGACACTTTCCTGCCCAGCACCGCGGGCAACGGAGCCAGCGGCTCGCGCCTGCCCCTGCTGCCGCGCAATGCTCTCGGCCGCGAAGTCAAAAACAGCAACCAGTTAAATCAGCTCATCACCAAGTGGAACACCCTGGCGCCCTGCCCAGGCTCCTATCCCTGCCAGGCCGGCGGACCCATCAACATCGTCCCGGCGGGCATCAGCTTCTCCAGTCCCTTCAGTTCGTTTGACCTCCGCCTGCGCAAACGGATATCCTTCGGCAACCGCGTCTCTCTCAGCCTCATCGGTGAAGGCTTCAACCTCGCCAACCAGGTGAACATTCGCGGAACTGACACGGCCAACTTCTCCGGTCGCAACATCTCCATCGGTCCCTGCCAGCAGAAGAAACAATCGGATTGTGTGAATACTCCGCAGGAGGAGGCGCATTTCTTCTCGCCAGAAAAAGTGGCCGGCGGATTCTTCGGCTCTGGCGGCCCGCGCGCCTTCCAGTTCGCAACCCGCATCGAGTTCTAACCGGAGGTCCCTGGTGGCACTGCCCGAGTACGAGAAGATCGCCAATTCGCCTCGCAACTCGGGCAGCGCCGCGCCGCTCAACATCCCGCTCGTTGAAGAGACCGCGGCCACCAGCGAAGTGGCTGCGCTCTACCATCATTTCCGCACTCACTTCGGCCGCCCCGATGTCCCCGGCATCCTCAAGTGCTTCGCTACCCATCCCCCGCTGCTCAACCACATGATGGCCTTGTCGGAGTCGCTCATCTTTGCCGAGGGCGCCCTCGGCCGCAAACACAAAGAGATGATCGCCACCCTCGTCTCCGCGCAAAACGCCTGCCCCTACTGCGTTGACAGTCACAGCTACTTTCTCCGCGTCCACGGCGGCTCGTCGCTAGCCCTCGCCGACCTCCACGCCGGCAACCTCGATTCACCCGAACTCACCCCCGCCGAACAGGCGCTCCTGAAATTTGCCTGCAAGGTCAACGCCGCCTCCCACCAGATCAATCGCGCCGACGTAGACGTCCTCATCAGCGCCGGCTTCAGCGAACTCCAGATCGCCGAAGCCGTCCACGTCGCCGCGCTCTTCGCCACCTTCAACCGCGTCGCCAACGCCTTCGGCCTCCAATCGCAACAACTGCTCGCTCTCTATGACAGCGATGCCGTTGCATCTCCCAGCATCGATGCCAGGGACGAAAGGACCGCCCCATGAGCGCCACCCAGCCCGCACCTTCGTTGCTCCTGCCCGATGTCGAAAACAACCCGCAGCCCAGCCCCTACTTCGATCTCATCGCCGCGGCCAAATCCTCCGGCTCTGAGTACTGGCAAATCTGGAACCTCCTCGCCTTCCGCCCAAACATCGCCGAGTCCCTCGTCCGTCTCTCCCAGGAGATCATGCATGAGCAGGCGCCCATCAGCATCGCCTTGCGCGAGTTGATAGCGGCTTACACGTCGTCGCTCAACAACTGCGAGTTCTGCATGAAGGCCCACGCCGCCGTCGCCGCCCATCTATATAAGGATGAAGCCCTCGTCTGGAGCGCGATTCGCGATCTCGATGCCTCCCCGCTCCCTGAGAAGGACAAAGCCATCCTTCGCTTCGCGCGCAAAGTCACGCTCCACTCTGCCTCCATCCATCAGGCAGACATCGCCGCCCTCCATGCAGCCGGGTGGGACGACACATCCATCTTCTACACAATCGCCGTCTGCGCCCTCTTCAACTTCTATAATCGCTACGTCTCCGCCAATGGAGTGAAGCCCGTTTCCGATCAGGCCTTCCGCCGCCTCGCCGCGCGGATGGCAGAGAAAGGCTACATCCGCGAATGAACATCCCCCGCCCCATCTTCCGTCGAGTCTTCTCCCGCGCCGTCAACTTCGCGCTCGCCTTGCTGCTCGTCGCCGCAACCTGCCTCTGCCATGCGCAAACATCGCCGCAGCACGCCTTCTTCCACATCGCCCTCGACCGCTCCTTCGCTACCCCGGTCTCCGGCCGCCTCCTGCTCTTTGTCGCGCCGCCTTCCGGCGACAGCTCTGCCGTCGACATCAATATGATGGCGCCTGAAAGCGTCTATGTGGCCGCAAAAGAAATCCCTCATCTCGCACCCGGCGAATTGATTGATATCGATGCCGACGACCTCGTCTTTCCTCGCCCGCTCTCGCAAGCCGCATCCGGCAGCTATCGCGTCCAGGCCGTCCTCGATGTGCACCACAGCTACAACTACGATGGCCGCGAGCCCGGCGACCTGCTTAGCGCTCCCATCGCCGTCAGCCTCCCTTTCTCCACCGCGCCCACGCTCACGCTCATTCAGGTTGCCCCCGAGCACCCCGATCCATTGGCCACGCGTCCCGACGTCGCCGCCGCTTTGAAGCCCCTCGACCTTGTCAGTCCGCTGCTTTCCGCTTTCTGGGGCCGCGCAATTCACATGCGCGGTTGGGTGCTGCTCCCTCCCGGCTATGACAGCCATCCCAATGACCGTTATCCCACCGTCTACTTCACCCATGGCTTCGGCGGCACCCTTGAGGGTCTTCGCGCCCGCTATGCCTCGGTCCTCTATGACCGCATGAAGCAGGGCCGCATGCCTGCGATGATCTGGGTTCTGCTCGATGAGAGCAGCCCCACCGGCACGCATGAGTTCGCGGACTCCGTGAACAACGGCCCCTGGGGCGCGGCGCTCACCACGGAGCTGATTCCCGCCATCGAAGCGGCCTATCGAATGGATGCGCGCACCAACGGCCGCTTCCTTCAGGGCCACTCTTCTGGCGGATGGGCAACGCTCTGGCTCCAGACCCACTATCCCAAAATCTTTGGTGGCACATGGTCCACCTCGCCTGACCCCAGCGACTTTCATCTCTTCAGCACCATCGATCTCTGCGCCCCGCACGCAAACTTCTATCGCGGCCCTGACGGCACATTGAATCCAATCATGCGCGACCACGGAAAGCCTCTCGCCACCATGCAGCAGCTTACCGGCCTTGAAACGGTCCTGGGAGACTACGGCGGACAGATCGGCTCCTTTGAATGGGTCTTCTCGCCCCGCGGTCTCGATGGCCGGCCTCAGCCTCTCTTCAATCGCGCCACAGGTGAAATCGATCCCTCGGTAGCCGCCTACTGGCGCAGCCATTACGACATCGCCGAGTACCTGAACGCCAACTGGCCTGCCCTCGCCCCTGACCTGCGCGGCAAGATTCATCTCGTCGTCGGCACCGACGATACCTTCTATCTCGATGGCGCGGCCCACAGCCTCGAGGCCACCCTCAACCGCCTCGGCGGCGATCCCCACTTCACCTTCCTGCCCGGTCGCTCCCACTTCAATGTCTATGTCAAAGGTGACGATCGCTGGGCCTTGTTCGATCAGATCGCGGCAGAGATGTACCAGGTAGCCCGCCCTTCCCACGCGCAGCAATGATGTCAACCCCGACGAAAGGGCCCTCGCACTCGGCTATCGAGTACAACAGCAGCCTGCCTTCAATCGATCCGTTTGGAAGGGTGTTTCAGTGTGTGGATGTGCCACGATTCAGTCAATACTCCCCGCTCACGCGGCAAGCGTACCCAGACGCAGACATCATGAACCGTTGAATATGAAACGTAATTGGTGCCGGGAGGGGGCCAATCTTATCCGAGTATTCGAAACACATAAGTGCCTGATTCTAGAATCGCCAAAATCGCTCAAATCGCCAGAGGCGGCAACTCTAGGTGGAAACCTGGCACAAAGACGCCCACGTCACACCCCTTGCCAGTTGTTGGTTGCCTATTCCTGCTCGGGTCGAGACCTCACGACCTAACCGCTAGTTGCAGCAACGCGGCCGCGGGGCGACGATGTGTTGTACTCCACTGTCGCATCGCGCGCATCACAATGCGATCATGCGATTGACCTGAAGTCTTTCTCTCATTCGGCACAGGAAGGCTATCTTCACCGTCCAGGCACTGCCTGTCCATCCGCTGACGAAGAGCGTGGAGCGGCGGCCAGATCCTCTGCGATTGCGAGAGCAGCCGCATAAGCATTGCCTCGCGGTATTTCACTGTAACGAGTGTGGCTTCGATTCCACGCGTCTCCCCAAGCATACCAGTCGATCTTCTTCGCAGCCTCACCGGTTTTTAGTTCCTTCGACAGGGAGTCGAAAAAGAGCCTCCAACGCGGCAGATAATAGTCGATCGTCAGTCCGGCCCAGTCGCGATTTCCATAATCGTGTACCCCGGCTTCACTGGCATGCCGATCTCCCCAGGTGGTCAGGATAGAGCGGGCGTCGTAGTTGAGGCGCGCAAGCTCGGCTGGAGTTGAAGCCCATGGCGGCACATTGGCAAGCCAGCGGCCAAGAAGAAAGAATTGGTTTGTCGCGAGCAGATCGTCCTGCAATTCCATGCGATGAAGCCACTTCGCTGTGCGATGGGCGAAGGCCGCTTCATCTCTGTTCTTATATGCCTGGTCGATGTCAGGCAGCATGGCGCGGCTTTCGTTCGCCATCGCCTGGCGAGCTACGTCAACAAGATCGTATTGATACGTTTGCGTGTCTCGCAGCGCCGGCGCCACCTGAAGAAGTTCGGTGAGAGCAGCCGTGAAGTCGCCGGGATCATACCGCATGCCGTCCGGAGCCC
>Ga0302320_10000714_pt1 | contig 78777 bp, 73 predicted proteins | sample Bog_T0_3_FD_202130 | JGI IMG/M metagenome (GOLD analysis project Ga0302320, IMG submission 202130) | Peat permafrost microbial communities from Stordalen Mire near Abisko, Sweden - Bog_T0_3 | ecosystem: Environmental > Terrestrial > Soil > Wetlands > Peat | place: Sweden: Abisko, Stordalen Mire...
CTCCGAATTCGTAAATCACATCGGCAAGCTCGCGCTCGTCGAGGTGGTTTACCACTTGTTCGGCGGTTCGCTCCGACCGCGGGTCCATCCGCATGTCGAGCGGTCCATCCGCCTGAAAACTAAATCCCCGCGCCGCATCGGAAAGCTGCAAACTGCTCACCCCAATGTCAGCCAGAATCCCGTCCACCGTCGCCGCTTTGTGCCCCTTCGCAATCTCCGCGAAGGATCGCTGCAGCAGCGTGATCTCCGGCCAATCTCCCAACTCCCTGTCATTCCGAGTGCGCATTTCGTCCCCGATAGGGGACGAAAGCGCAAGCGAGGAATCTCGGGTCAGCCCTTCGCGCGTAAGCCTGTCCCGCGCAATCTCCAGCGCCGCCGGATCCTTATCGAAGCCAATCAAATGTCCCGCTGCGCCGAGGCGTTTTGCGATTTCGTAACTGTGTCCGCCCAGGCCCACGGTAGCGTCGATGTAGGTCCCGCCACGCCGCACGTTTAGAAAATCGATCGCTTCTTGTAAAAGAACCGGAACATGCTTTGGTGAAAGCTGCCTCGCTTCCCTTCCACCCCCATGCCCAACCCCCTGAGGAGTTTCTGTTTCGTCCTCGTCCACTAGATGCCCAGTTCGTCGAGCGTCTTCTCATCGTCAGAAGTGAACTTGTCGTCCCGTACCTTCTGCTCGTAGGTCTGCAGGTGCCGCACTTCCAAATAAGTCTGGTAGCCCACCACCGCCACTTCCCCCTTCAATTGCGCCGCATCGCGCAGCAACTGCGGCAACAGAAGCCGCCCCTGCCCGTCCAGCTCGACCACCTGTCCCCAATAATTCACTTTGCTCAAGAATTTCTTCTTCGTCGGATTGAAAGTGGAGAGCCCCGCCAACTTCTGCTCGATCCGCTCCCACTCCTCGAAGGGATACACTTGAGCAACATCCCCGTCCAAACTGGTGATATAGAATTGCGTGCTGTACTTCTCGTCGATCACCCGCTTGAACTCCGCCGGGACTTTCAACCGTCCTTTTTCGTCGACGCGAGTTGGGTGATTGCCGCGAAACATGCTTTTCTTTCTTACTTGTCATCCGCAGGCGACGTTCTTTAGCCCTTGTCATCCTGAGGCGACGTTCTTTGTCGCCGAAGGATCTCCGTGCCGTTGCCGCCGCCATCAACCAGCCCAAAACGATGCCAATCCCGCCCAAATCCGTTCGATTTACCCCGCTCGTCGGACCTATAAGTCGGTTTCCCACCGGCTCCTCGTTTTCGCCCTTGCCTTCCCACCAACGCCACTCTGTTTACCACTTTGTTCTACTTTGTACCACATCTTACCCGTAAGTCATTGATTGTCAAGACCAAACTTGAAGGTCTCATCCTTACGAAAGTACCGTTTCGGGAAAATACGAGGTCTTGTAGTTAACCACCGATAGGACCACAACCTATTGCGTTTACCCTCTGGATTCCTTCGCTATTCATTCGCTTAGATTTTTCTTGCACTCCGCGCCAGTCGTGCACTTTCCTGTGGAAAAGAGATCGGAACTGGGAAACGGAAGCTTACCTTCGGGCGAGTATCCTTTCCCGGATTGAATGAAGCTGTGAGCAGGCCCAGAATTCTTCGGCGCCTTTCGTCAACTTGTCAGCATCAGAAGCCCTATCCATGCCCAACCACCTGGAATTTGAGGACTGGGTGCCTCATGCCGTCTCGCACGTTTTCGCTTTCTTCTCCAACCCAGAAAACCTGCCGCGACTCATGCCTGCGGAAACCCACACCCGCCTCGACAGCCTGCAACGCATCGCCCCTCCGCCCGCGCCCGACGGTCACTCCAGCCCTAGCCCCGCCGGAGTAGGCTCCATTCTCCACACATCCTTCCGCCCCATCAGTTGGTTACCCGTGCGCCAGACCTGGATCGCCCGCATCACGGAATTCGAATGGAACCACCACTTCGCGGATGTCCAACAGAAAGGCCCCTTCAAGACTTGGCACCATCGCCACGAATTCATAGCCGAGACAAGAGACGTTTTCAGCGGAACCTTAGTCAGAGATATCATCGACTACGAAGTCGGCTTCGGCCCGCTCGGCGCCATCGCCAACTCACTCTTCATCGGCAATCAAATGCGCGCCATGTTCGCCGCACGCCAAAAAACGCTCCCGGGACTGCTTGCCAAGAGTTAGCTCTTATTGACGAAAACATGCATGGCCTTCTCGCCCGCCACATGCCCCTCGCACCGATATCCCAACTTCGGCAGGTCCATCCCAGCGAAAAGATTTTCTCCCCAACCCAACAGCGTCGGCGCAATTGCGAGATGCATCGTATCGACCAGCCCCGCTTTCAAATACTGTCGAATCGTCTCCACCCCGCCGCCCAGCCGGACGTCTTTCCCGTCGGCAGCCAGAATCGCGCCGTCCAGAGCCGCCTGAATCCCTTGGGTCACAAAATGGAACGTCGTTCCGCCTTGCATCTCGATCGACTCCCGCGCATGATGCGTCAGCACAAACACCGGCGTGTGATATGGCGGATTGTTGCCCCACCATCCCTTCCACGCATCATCCGCCCACGCCCCGCGCACCGGACCAAACATATTCCGCCCGATAATCCACGCCCCAATGTTTTCAAAACCGCGCGCCGCAAAGTCATCATCCACTCCCGTAGTACCTCCCGCGCGCCCCACCATCCGATGAAAAGTTCGCGTCGCAAAAAACCACTCATGCAGCGTCGTACCGCCCACACCGAGAGGATTCGCCAAGTCCTGGCTAGGACCAGCCCCGTACCCGTCAACAGAAATGCTAAAACTGCAAACCCGCAGCTTGCTCATAAATCCCATGTGTGGCGCGGGCGCCCTCGCCCGCGAGCCCGTAAGAAACCTGCCCTAATAAACCTCATTCCCGGCCCGGCTGGAATGAATCCCCCCAGCCTCCACGGAAAGCGAGTACGCCTCGCCGCCGTCGCCATTCCATCCGCGAATATCGAACATGCTTCCAGCTGGCACACGATAAGCAGCCACGTTGCGCAACGTCAAAGGCTGGCCGGCCTTGCAAACTTCCGGCGCATCCACCACCTGCAGAAAATAAACTCCCAACCCGGACCCGACCACCTTGGATCGCCCATCCACTTCCACCAGCAACGCCGACTTCTCATCGATCGCAATCGCGCGCGGAGTCTTCGACCAGCCATCCTCCGAAATACGCGCAAGAAATCCCAGGGCTCTACCCATGCGGTCGCGCTTGGCAAAGTGGCTGTCGGTAATAATATTTTCCAGCCCCGGAACTCTCAGAAAATCCCGCACCAGCATCACGCGCGGGTCGTAAGGATTCTCCAGCACCTGGCGCGAGGTAAGGTCGTCATCGTTCGGCTTATCCCCCGTAGCGCCATAAACAAATTGCCCCAGCACGGCCAACCCCGCGCTGGTTCCGCCAATGGCCTTGCCCGCGATCACGTGAGTATTCAAAGCATCCTGCAGCAAAGTTCCCTTCCAGAAATTGACATAGCGCGCCTGATCGCCTCCGGCAATAAAAATAACCGTCGCTTTCCGAATGATCTGCCCCACCTGCGGCTCGCCCGCCGCCTTACGGCTGGGAACCACCAGGGTCGCCACGGAATTCAGCTTGCACAATTTATTGACGTACTTGTTGTAATCATCTCTTCCATGCGCTCGCACAATCAGAAAGTCGCCGCCATGAGCCTTCCCGCACAGCCAGCGGAACGCCTCATCCAAGTCGGTGCCCCCGCCCATCAAGGCAATTCCCGGCTCGGCCTGAGTCTGCGCATCCAGGTCGCTGCCCAGCCGTTTGTATTTGTAAGAAGTCGCCGCGTAACTGGCCACGGCGTTGCAGCAGAAAATCAGACCCAGAATAAAAACCCGCGAGAATCTCATGGACGCCTCGTTCGATTAAATTCGCCGATAACTATAGCAAGAGCGCTCGCAGCGTAAACCTGTTCAGCGACAACAGGGCAGTCGTGCAGTTTGCAAAACATTCATTTGGGGACAGCCGCCCCCGTCTGTCGGGTCGAGCGCAGCTCGACCTCTTTTTCTTGCACCGCAAGTTGCCCCATTACCGTTAGCATCTCACTCCAGCGCAGCGGTGATGAAATATTCCTGCGACGAAGCGTCGTACTCCACTCGCAGTAGATTCGGCTTGCAGCAGACCTGGCAATCTTCGATGTAACTTTGCCGACGCCCAGCCGACTCATCCACCGCCGTAACATTCCACTCGCCGCATCCCGCACACTGAAATCCTGCCTCCATCCTGAGCTCTCCATCACCTCTGTCCATCAACTTAGCCCTATAATGGCCCGGCTGTCATTTCACAAACGTCATTTCAAGAACATGGAGCACCAATGATCTCTCGTCGACGCTTTCTTGGAATAAGTGGCGCTGCCGCCGGAGCCGTCGCCACATCTCATTCCTTATTGGCGTCAGCAGCGACGCAGGAAATGAGTAAACAGTCTTCGCTGCCTCCTTCCCTGTCCCGCTTGCAGTCGCGAAAAAGTGAAGCCATTCCCATCTCGCGCGAAGAACGCGTCGCGCGGCTGAACCGCGCCCGCGAATTGATGAACGAAAACTCGATCGATGCCATGCTGCTGATGTCCGGCACTTCGCTGAAGTATTTCACCGGGATTCGCTGGTGGGGCGGCGAGCGCATGTTCGCCTTCGTCCAGCCCGCGAAAGGCACGCCATTCTATGTATGTCCCGCGTTCGAAGAGGGTCGAGCCCTCGAACAAATTTCGCGCGCGCCGGGCCGAGAGGGATCCGAAATCCGCACCTGGCAGGAAGACGAGAGTCCATATGCATTGGTCGCGCAGGGTTTGCGAGATCGCGGCATAGCCACCGGTAAATTAGGCATGGAAGAAACCGTGCGCTTCTTCTTCGCCGACGGCGTCGCGAAAGCCGCGCCGCAGCTCACGCTCACCAGCGCCACGCCCGTTACCGCCGGTTGCCGCATGATCAAAAGCGCGCATGAGATCGCACTCATGCGTCTGGCGGCGCAAGTCACGCTCGCTGCGTATGAAGCTGTGTATCACGCGTTGGGCGAAGGCATGACGCAGAACGAAGTTGAAGATTTGATAGCGGCCGCCTACGCGCAACTGGGATTTCCCGGCGAGGCCAGCGTGGAAGTCGATCAATACACCTCATCACCGCATGGATCGAGCGTGCCGCAAGTAATCCGCGAGGGCTCCCTGGTAATGATCGACGATGGCTGCACCGTCGAGGAATATCAGTCCGATATCACACGCACCTTCATCCTTGGCAAAGCCCCCGACAGAACCAGGGAAAAAATGAAAAAGGTGTTCGATATCGTACATCGTGCACAAGCAACCGCGCTCGCAACAGCGCGAGCGGGAGTCGAATGCGGCGCCGTCGATGCGGCAGCCCGGAAAGTGATCGTCGACGCTGGCTACGGCCCCGATTACAAATATTTTTCCCACCGCCTGGGCCACGGCCTGGGCATGGACGGTCACGAGTGGCCTTATCTCGTCCGCGGCAATACTACTAAGCTCGCAGCCAACATCACCACCAGCAACGAGCCCGGCATTTATATTCCTGGGGAATTCGGCATCCGTCTCGAGGACGATATGCACATCACAGAAAACGGCGCGGAGTTGTTTACCCCACAAAGTCCGTCGTTAGAAGATCCGTTCGGAACCTAAGCGCTTCGGGCATCGTGCTCAATGGTCACCGATCAGTCCGCATCATTGCGGAGCCACCTGTAAATTATTCGTGACCTGAAAAATCCCAGGGACGCTGTTGGCGCGAATTGCTGCCAGGTTTTTGTCGGCCTCGCTATCCACCACTCCTTCCAGTGTGACTCGTCCCATCTTCACGATGATGCGAATCGGCTTCTGCACCCCCAACGCATACTTCTCCAGCGCCGGATAACCATAAATCTCGCGGTACAAACGAATCCGCAAACCGTCATCCATCGGAGAAGGAGGCAGGACCTCGATCTGGTTGTCGACCTTCTCAACACCTTCGATATGCTTTACCGCATTTTCCGCATCGGATTTCAACGAAGGTCGCACCACCTCCCCGAGCAGGGTCACGGTTCCGCCGTCCACTTTATAAGCGATGGAATCGAACACCCCAAAATATGGAAGCATAAGAAGTTCGTGCCGAACTTCCCGTGTAATGCGCTCTTGCGATCGAGCGGACGGTTGGCCGCGATCCTGGAGTAAACCCGGAGCGGCAGAGGATACGAGAGAAAACGATAAGAGAAACCAGACACACACAATCAGCCTGCGCGTCATAACTTTATCTACTCCTATCTTAGATGGGCCATGGCCTAAGTTAGTTACCGGTGATGGAAACAAGGTTGCCCGGCTCGCTGGCGTAAGCAGTTTCTCTTCTACCCCACTTACACCGGCACCGCCGTCTTCCGTGCAGGATTATAGAACGGCAGAGCTGTCACCTTCACATTCGTCTTAAGCCGGATCGCTTCAATCGTAACTTCCATCTGTAACTGCGTTCCAAACTTGGCATGCTGGGTTTCCACACTGGCCAGCGCGATCATCTTCTTAAGAATCGGAGACCACGTCGTCGTCGTGGCCTTTCCAATATGTTTGTCGCCGTAATATAAAGGCACCGCCACGCGGGAAGCCTGGCTGGGCGCGGCCGGCGTCAACCCATAGCGTTCATAGAGCGCTTCAACATCCGTCCAATCGACCTCGACTCCCACCAGTTGGCGCGGCACTCCGTTCTTCGCATCCTGCTCCAGCGCATGCTTGCCGATAAAATTTTCTTTGTCGAGATGCACCATCTTGGCAAAGCCCAACTCATACGGCGAACATTTCTGCGACGCAATCAGCGCCTTCTTCGAACTGCTGTAATCCACTTCAATCAGCAGCAGCCCGGCTTCCACGCGCGCCACATCCAAAGCCAGCATTCCCGCCGCGTGCAAATCAAACTGCTTCCCTTTTTCCGCCAGCGCATCCCACACCTTCACCGCGCTGTTCGCCTCCGCCAGCGGAATCCAGATTTCATACCCCAGATCGCCGGTATATCCCGTACGCGAAATGTCCACGGGCACGCCCGCAATCTTGCCCTGCGTCACGCGAAAATACTTCAGGTTCGCAATGTCAGCCTCGGCTACCGCCTTCAGAAGCTTCGCCGAGGTCGGCCCCTGTAGTGCGAGCGCCGCAACCTTCTCGGAAATGTCTTCGACCAAAACATCCATATTCAGGCCATTCTGCCGGAACCAGCGCAGGCTGGGGTCGGCGGCCGTCCAGCGATAGACATTCTCCGCAAGCCGCGAAATCGTCCCATCGTCGATGACCTTGCCCTCTTCATCGCACCAGCAGCAATAAATTACCTGCCCGACCTTCACCTTATTAATGTCGCGCGTGATCACGCGGTTCACGAGCCGGGTAGCGTCTTTGCCGGTAATCAAATATTTGTAAAGTGGCGAAATATCGATCAGCGCCGCCGCATTGCGAATGGCGTTGTACTCATGCTCGTGATGCACTTCATATACGCTGACCGTGTAATATCCCGACCACTCGCGGTAATTCAAGCTCTGACAAAGAGGGAAGGTACGTTCGTGAAATGCGGTTCCAATGGGCAAGGCTGCCTCCCTATTCGCTACTGACCGAAGTCGGATTATATTGATGAACGTGAAAGGATCGCAACCGTCCCGGCATGAACCGTTGGAACATCCCGAAGGAACTTGAAGAGGACGTTCGCGCGCGCGACACGAATTGTGTCTACTGTGGGATACTGTTCGGCTCTACCCCCGGCAAAGGCAGCCTCGATAGCTGGGAACACATCGTCAACAACGCGAAGATAATCACGCCGAAAAATATTGCCCTGTGCTGCCGCTCCTGCAACTCCAGCAAAGGGCAAAAGCTTGTCTGCAAGTGGTTAAGTTCCGATTACTGCAAGAGTCACGGCATAGACAGCGAACGTGTTGCTGGCGTGGTCAAGCGCGCTCTCGAGAGTTGCACATGCCCGGACTGCTCGGTTTTATGAAGACAAAGGCACACAGTCCCGATAGAATGGCTCTTCGAGTTCCGCCATGCGTTTACCGAATCCACTCCTATCGAATGCCCTCCGCAACTGGAGCGTCCTGCCCAGCGGCCTGTAATACACCCACTCCAAAATTGCGCTAGTATTCCACGTCAGCATTCTCACCCCAACCAGCGAACAGCTAAAGGCTAAGAGCTAATGGCTAACTCATACGACATAATCGTGATCGGCGGCGGCCACAACGGCCTGGTCAACGCGGCCTACCTAGCCCGCGCTGGAAAGAAGGTTCTCGTCCTCGAACGTCGTCACATCCTCGGCGGCGCAGCCTGCACCGAAGAAGTGTTCCCTGGCTTCAAATTTTCCGTGTGCTCCTACGTCGTCTCGCTGCTGCGTCCGGAAATTATTCGCGACCTTGACCTTCCCCGCCACGGTCTCGAAATCCTTCCGCTCGACGGCACATTTACTCCCATGCCCAGCGGCGATTACCTCTGGCGCGTGAACGACCACGGCAAAACTCATCGCGAGATCGCCCGCCACTCCCGCGTCGACGCCGAGGCCTACGACGAATTCGGCAAAGCCATGCAAGCCATGTGCCGCTTCGTGAAGCCGATTCTCAGCATGGTCCCGCCCGACCCCAACACGCTCAATCCGCGCGAACTGATGAAGCTGCTCTTCATCGGCCGCCGCTTCCAGGGCATGTCGAGCTACGACAAATACAATCAAGTGCAACTGATGACCATGAGCGCCATTGATTTTCTCGATCAATGGTTCGAGACCGACGTACTCAAAGCAACGATGTCAGCCTCCGGCATCATCGGCACTTTTCTAGGTGTACGCTCGCCCGGCACGGCATACGTTCTGCTGCATCACTACATGGGAGAAATCGACGGCGCTTTCCGCGCCTGGGGCTTCGCACGCGGCGGCACTGGCGCAATCTCCAACGCCATCGCCGACGCCGCCCGCGAAGCTGGTGTCGAGATTCGCACTTTAGCCGCGATCGCGAAAATCATTGTCAAAGACGGCAAGGCCAAAGGCGTAGTCCTCGCCAACGGCGACGAAATCTACGCCGACACAATCTCTTCCAGCGTCGATCCCCGCCTCACCTTCAATAAATTCATCGAAGCCGAACATCTTCCCTCAGACTTTCTCGAAGACATCAACCGCTTCAAGTACCGTGGATCGTCCGGCAAAGTGAATATGGCGCTGGACGCCTTGCCAAACTTCAAGTGCTTGCCCGGACCCGGCGCCCACCTGCGCGGCGCGATCTCCATCTCACCATCCGTCGAATACATGGAGCGCGCCTACGACGATGCGAAGTACGGCAATTTCTCGCGCCATCCTTACATCGACATGGTCATTCCTTCCCTCACCGACCCATCGGTCGCGCCACCCGGCAAGCACGTGCTCTCCTGCTTCGTGCAGTACGCGCCTTACAAACTGCGCCCCGGCCTGAACTGGGATGATCAGAAAGAAGCCTTCGGCGATACCGTCGTCAACACCATCGCCGAGTACGCGCCCAACATCAAAGACATTATTTTGCACCGGCAGGTGGTTACCCCCCTCGATCTCGAACGCGAGTGGGGCCTGAGCGAAGGCAACATCTTCCAGGGCGAACTTTCGCTCGAGCAACTCTTCTTCCTGCGTCCCGCCCCAGGTTACGCGCGCTTCCGCACTCCGATTCAAAACTTATACATGTGCGGCTCCGCCACGCACCCCGGCGGCGGAATCATGGGCGCGCCCGGGCGCTTGGCCGCGTTGGAAATGTTGAAAGACCTGGGAGGAGCGGCCTAGCAGCGATCTGAAATTGACGAAAGGTCTATAATCAATGCATAAGGAGAGCGCATGCAAACGCTATTCGACACGGTCTCAACCCACCGGAAACTTTTTCTGGCCAGCCCTTTATGGGTTGCGGGGATTTTGCTCGCCCTCTCCTATCTCGGTGGTCCTGAAGTGCGGCAGGTGTTGCAGTTCATGGCTCCTTTCTCCAGTAGATAATGAGCGATCAATCGCGCTTCTGGTGGGGAATGTTCGGCCCCGTCCTGCCGGAGTTCTTGCGATTCGTAAAAATAGTCTTCGCCGGCAATCCACTTCCTCATCTCGACTGGACGATGTACGGCCTTTTCACCGTCGGGCTAGCTCTCTTCGGCGGCCTTTTCTCGATTGCATGGGAGCCCGAGTCGCGGCTAAAGGCCGTTTGGGTCGGCGCTTCGTTCCCTACCTTGGTGGGCACGCTAATCCAAGCGCCGCCCCGACTCCCTCTGACTTAGCGCTTGTTTCCAATTCAAATCGAGATTCGCGAAGGAGCGCCTAACCGTGGCTGCCTCTCGCGACATCCTCATCATCGGCGGCGGCCATAACGGCCTCATCACCGCGTTCTACCTCGCCAAAGCCGGATTCAAACCGCTCATCCTCGAACGCAGGAAGCAAGTCGGCGGCGCCGCGATCACGGACGACTTTCATCCGGGATTTCGCTGCTCGACTCTCGCGCACACCACTGGCCCCATCCGTCCGGACATCGTTCGTGACATGCAACTGGAAAAGCATGGCGTAAATTTCATCACTCCCGAAATTTGCGTCACCGCCCTCACGGCCGATGACCGGGCGCTTTCGCTCTATCAGGACGAAAAACAATCCGCGCAAGCCATCGCCGCCTTCTCGCAGAAAGACGCAGCGAAGTATCCGGAGTTTCGGCAATCGCTCGCGAAGATTAGCCAGGTGATCGCGGAAGCTCTCGCCACCACTCCGCCCGATATCGATCATCCGAGCGGCGGCGATCTGTGGAGCATGCTCAAGACCGGCCGCGCCCTGCGCAATCTCGGCAAGCGAGATATGTATCGCGTGCTGCGCTGGGGCCCCATGGCCGTAGCTGATCTGGTCGCGGAATATTTCGAAACCGAATTATTGCGCGCGGTAATTGCGGCTCGCGGAATCTTCGGAACTTTTCTGGGACCATGGTCGGCCGGAAGCAGCTTGCAATTGTTGATTCGCGCCGCGGGTGATTCTCATCCTGCCGGTTCTGCATTTTTCGCCGCTGGCGGAATGGGCGCGCTCACCCAAGCCATGGCTTCCGCTGCGAAAGCCGCCGGTGCCGAGATTCGCACCGCTGCGGAAGTCATCGAGATTCGCGTGAAACATGGCACGGCTACCGGCGTGGTGCTGGCGACCGGAGAAGAAATCAGCGCCCGCGCCGTCATTTCAAATGCCGATCCGAAACGCACGTTGCTGAAATTGACCGATCCCACGCACCTTTCGCCGGACTTCGTGCAGAAGCTGCAACATTTCCGCGGCAACGGCACAGTCGCCAAGGTAAACCTGGCGCTCTCCGGCCTGCCCAACTTCACCGCGCTGAAAAACGGAGACGACGGCGCGTTGAAAGGACGCATTCACATCGGCCCAGAAATCGATTATCTCGAGCGCGCCTTCGACGAATCGAAGTACGGCAACTTCTCGCGCCAACCGTATCTGGAAGCGGCCATTCCATCGCTCACTGACCCCACGCTCGCCCCGGCAGGCCAACACGTGATGTCGATCTACATGCAGTACGCCCCCTACAAACTCAAAGGCGACTGGGAAAGCCAGCGCAGCGCCCTAGGTCAGACCGTGGTGCAGACTCTGGCGCAATACGCGCCGAACCTTCCAGAACTGATTCTCACGCATCAGATCATCACTCCCAAAGATTTGGAAGATGTTTACGGACTAACCGCAGGCCAAATTTTCCACGGAGATCTTGCGCTCGACCAGTTCTTCACCATGCGTCCTCTGCTCGACTGGGCGCGCTACAAAACGCCGATTGAGAATTTATATTTATGCGGCAGCGGGACGCATCCGGGTGCGGGGTTGACGGGAGGGTCGGGGGCGAATGCAGCGAGAGAGATAGTGAAGGGCTTGAAACGATAAATAGCTTGCCACTAATCGGCCCGATAATAGAAGGTATTTTCCCACGACCCTTTATGCTTGCCCCGGCATTCTTATGTGTGTACGCTGTACGGAAGGATAGCTATGGCCACATTAGCACAAAAAGAGGCTCGAATCGAGGTGCGCACCACGAGCCAGCGGAAGGCCTTCATCGCTCGCGGGGCAAAAGCCAGCGGACAGAACGTAAGCGACTTTATTCTTTCCAGCGCGCAAGAAAAAGCCGAAATGATTCTGGCCGATCAAACAGAATTCGTCTTGCGGAAAGATCGTTGGGAGAAGTTTGTCGCCGCTCTGGAGCGTCCGGCGACAGAACACAAACGGTTGGCGAGATTGATGTCCAAACCTTCCATCCTTGAACGATAAGACTGAGCGGTAAAAATTGGACCACAAATCTCCGCGTTCGGCAGTCGAACCGTTAAACGAGGATCATATTCTCGATCAATTCGATTGTGGAGAGCATGAATCTCTCACCGCTTGGCTCAAGAGATTCGCTAGAATCAACCAGGCGGGCAACTCCAGCCGGACCTATGTTGTTCATCGCGCCCGGCGTGTTATTGGATACTATTCCCTGGCAGCTTCCAGCGTTCGTAAAGAAGAAGCGTCAATCCGGGGCGCAAAAGGTCAGCCGAACCATCCCGTCCCGGCAATCTTGCTGGCGCGGTTAGCCATCGATAAAACGGAACAACACCAAGGTCTGGGGCCGGCATTGTTGAAAGATGCTTTACAACGATGTCGGCGCGCTGCCAAAGAAATTGCAGCGCGAGCGGTTTTGGTTCATGCCATCGACGAAAAGGCCATGACCTTTTATCGCCATTTTGGTTTTGAGAATTGTGCCATCGACAATCTCCATCTGATGCTGCTCCTCAAGGACATAGCGACGGCATCGTCATGATTAAGTGACTGCGCTGCTGCTAGACTAGGAGGCCGTACAGCGCCGATCGAACGTTTACTTTCATGCGTCGGCAGCACTCTCCCCGGCGGGGGGCGACCGGAGGCTCGGGAGCAATGCGGCGCGCGAGATAGTCAGGGCGTCGAAGCAGTAACTGCGAAGTAGAAGACATTCTGGAGTCGCCGCGCGATGCTGGATGATACTACGAGGATTGAAATTGCGAAGTCGTTCGAGGATCTTGCGGCTCAGGATGTATGGAACGCAGACGTGTGGCAGCGTTGCTACGACCTAGTTGGCTCGAACATGCACCTAGACGATCTCGTCGAATATATTCACGACGACCTAATTCACTACACGGGCAGGTCACTTTTCAGGTCTGCCCCAAGGCCAAGGGATTTGGGAGTTTATCGCGAACAATTCAGGAACGTCGCATCTGCTCTCCGTTCCCGCATGTCGCTGGCCGACTACAAGAAGAACTATGAGTGAGCCGCGACACATTTTCGAATGAAGAGCTCAGCCATCCTTCTCGTCTCCTGCCCTGATGCCAAAGGCGAAGTCGCTACCATTGCCGATTTTGTTTACCGGCACGGCGGCAACATCCTGCATGCGGACGAACACGCTGACGAAGAATCTGGCCTCTTCTTAATGCGCGTGGAGTTCGATCCCAGAGATTTTGACATCGATCTGGCCGATCAAGATCTCGTCGAGTTCGGCAAACATTTTTCTCCCATCGCCGAGAAGTTTCAGATGATCTGGCGGCTCGCGCAATCGTCGCATCGCCCGCGGATGATTATTCTGGTTTCAAAGTATGACCATTGCCTCGTCGATCTTCTTTATCGGCAGCGAAGCGGAGAGCTCGCGTGCGAGATTCCGCTGATCGTCTCGAACCATCCCGATAACCAGCCTATCGCCGACTTCTACGAAATCCCTTATCGAGTCATCTCGATTACAAAAGACAACAAGCAGCAGGCCGAAGAGGAAATTCGCTCGCTGATCGAAAAGCATCATGCCGATTTCATGGTGCTCGCGCGGTACATGCAAATTCTTTCCAACGATTTTGTGAGCCGCTATCCGCAGCGCATTATTAATATTCATCATTCATTTTTGCCAGCCTTCATCGGGGCGCGGCCTTATCATCAGGCATTCGAACGCGGAGTGAAACTGATCGGCGCCACCGGTCATTACGTCACCGAAGTATTGGACGATGGTCCTATCATCGAGCAGGATGTGGTGCGCGTCTCGCACCGCGACACTGTGGAAGACCTTATCCGCAAAGGTCGCGATTTGGAAAAAGTGGTGCTCTCCCGCGCAGTTCGCTGGCACGTGGAGAATCGTGTATTGCTCTACGGAAATAAAACTGTAGTGTTTTAAGAACTTTTCTTATGTTTTATTTCTCCCCGCGCAAAAGTCCGTGCACTTCCGGAAGTGGACATTCGAGCGTAAGAGTGTCGCTCCGGTAGTAACTTGCGAGGGTGGTGACTTTCGTCTTTACTTTGAGCAGTCGGAGAGAAGCCTTTCACCGACGGGGAAAGTCTCGCTCGCGGGAGCGTTCTTGGCCGAGGATCTAAAATTTGAGCTGGCAATCCTGGCGACCGTCCAGGGGCTTTATCAGAAGGTGCTGCGCGATGTGCTCGGCGGCGATGTCCCCCTCCCGAGCGGTCTGGACGAGCATTCTCTGCGCCACACCGATCGGGACCTGCCGGACACACTTTCACGCATGTACCGCTGGCTGCATGTGCTCGATATGGCCATCAGCCCGGCGATGCTGCGGCAGGCGCTCACCCCGGATACGGACTCGGAAGTCGCCGAGGCGTTGCTCCGTTATTTTGTGCGGCGGCGGGAACCCAGCGATATCAACCGCGACAAGACCGATTTGATTTGCACTTTTTTGTATCGCCATCCCCGGGTGCAGGGTCAATGGCAGCAGCAGGGCTATGGCCTGGACGGAGCATTGCCGCTGTCGCCTTTTGAAATTGCGCTGATCGAAATTCTGGCCGACACCGACGTGCCATCGTTGCCGGAAGAGCACGTGCAGCTGCTGCGGAACTTCGATCCGTTGCGGGAAGAGATTGCGCGCTACCGCGACTTTAATTCGCTGATGGACTCTGGAATTGTTTCGCGGGTGCGCGAGCTGAAGCGTTGGCTGGATTCCTCCTTTTACCATCCCGGAGTGCTGGCGACGGTGGCGGCTCATAATGCGGCCTTCGGCGCGCGCTTTGACGAACTATTCGCCAAGGCGCTGGGTGAGATCAAGCAGTTCGCGCAAGCACTCGACGAAATGGGCGGTAGCATTCTGAGCACCGTCGATGGCGTGGAAGTTACGGTGGAACATGTAGCCGCGATCGAGCAAAAGGAAATGCTGCAAGCCGATTATGGCGGCGCGCTGGAAAAATTCCGGAGGGTATCGAAATTAAAGAAGGAACTGGACCGGCGTCCGCCGATTCGCAAATCGTTGCTTGCGCCCAGCGCTGGACACGGGCTTCCAGCATCTGGGGGCGCCGCCGCCGCTAAACCGGCGCGCGTGAGTCCGACGAAGTCGCCGAATTCCGCGACGGCCGTGGCCTTCCGTCCTCCGGCTATTACGGCGCAGCAGGTCTCGGTGGAGGAAGGCAAACTGCGAAGGGTCGAGGAATCGATCCGCATCTTCGTACGGGTTGCCGATCCGAAATACCGGCAAATCGTCCCGATGCGCTTTTTCAATTTGATGCTGACCGCGATTGAAGCCGAAGCTTACAACGCGTCATTTCTGGAGGAAAAGAGTCTGCGAGCCGACATCGCGCGCTGCCTGATCCGCCTGGTTTCGTGCGTGGCGCGGGTCAACACTGAACTTGAGGAGCTCAAACGCAGCCAGAGCATGTCATCGGTGTGGAAGCTGCACGCGGATGCGCTGGTGGTGCTGCTCGAAATCGCGAGCACGACAACTGAAGAGGCCGAGGACGTGGCTAAAGCGGCCGAACACAATAATGCCGGCGCCTTCGCCGAAGCGGTTCGAGAGACCATGCATAAGCTGCGCGGCCGCTCAGATCTGGCGTTGAAGGCCATCGCTGCGCCCGCCAAATAATATTCACAAGCTCAGTCAAGGAATGCGGGCGGGGCGTTCACTATTTTCGGGGAAGATCAAAGTGGTCTAATTCGTCCATCGGAAAGTCTTTGCGATTGTCGGTCATCAGCGTACATCCGCGCTCTAGAGCGATCGCGGCCACAATCGTATCGGCCAGGGTTAGAGTGCGTCCCTTGCGGGCCCAATGTTGCTTCAGGGCGCCGGCGCGGCGGCCGTCGGCCGCGGTCAAGTCATAACAATCCAGCGCACTCAGGAGAGCGGCGGTTTTTTGCGCCTCTTCCGGGCGCATCCCGGCATAGACTTCCGCCACATTCAAGGCTGTGGTGGCGAGGCTGTGTCCGGTGCGAACGAGCTCGGCGAGCAGTTCGCGGCGGCCGTGGTGGAGGCGGAGAGCGTCGATCAGAACGGAAGTGTCGAGCAGCAGGCGCATCAGTGCGCGCGGGTGGTTTTCAGCCCGGTCTTCCGTCCAGCTTTCCTGGTAGGCGGGGGAACTTCACTTTGAGCGCGCAGCTTCCGCACCCAGCCGGCGGCTCCGTTGGCCAGTTCGGGATGGTCTTGGTCCTTCCAAGCGGGATCTTTGCTCTCGAGGAACTGGAGCAAGCGTTGACGGCGGACCTCGTTACGGGCGGTTTCGACAAGAAATGCGCTGCGCCCGCGGGGGCCCACGAGTAAGTCGATCTCCCGGATCAGGTCATCCGGCAACACGATGTGAGCGCGCCGAGGCATATGTGTATAGCTAGTGTGCTATACATATGGGCTTACGTCAACACATTTTGTGCTTATTTTGATGGTTTACCGCTTCCCGTCACATCCTTTCGCTGCTATCGATCGTCGATCTGCACTTTAATCTGCACTCAATCTGCACTTCGATCTGGACTTCGTCAATCTCGGCAAAATTTATAGGTAGTGCACTACCACAACGGACTTTCAGCCCTGGGCTATCCAGGGTAGCTTACTGAGAGCCCTGACTTAGATGTCCCAGCTGTCCCTCGATCGCATGGTGAGGTTGCGGGGGCTGTGAGTTTCCTAGGACTAGGCACAGCGCACATCCGTCGACTGCAGGATCAGGTTATGGGATTTTCGGGGAGAAGCGAAAGGTTGGATGTCACACGGGCGCGAGAATTGTTGTGGAAAAGTCTACCCATGAAGCTCAGCTCGCGCTCGCGGCGAATCTGGCGCAGGGTTTCATCGGTGGCTCCGGCAGGGATCGGCTCGCCGACGCCGAACACCCAGACCCCTTGTTTCTGATGCAGGCCTACTCCTCCCCTGCGGGGACGGAGGATGATGCGGTCTTCGGAGCTTTCCAGTTCCAGGGAATCACCCGCGCGGAGTTGCATTTCGTCGCGAACTGGCTTGGGCAGGACGACTCGACCGGCTTTGTCGAGGGTGAGGGTGGTGGTCATGGATGGCATTATATTGTGGTAATTGGCATTGGGAAATGCCATTAAGGCCCAACCAAGATGACCGCCGGGTTAGGCTCGGGGTGAAAGCTGGCATGTGCGTATTGCAATCAGCCCGGCTAGAGGCTTCTAGCGGGGAAGTAGGTGTAGCTTTCGCTGGGCCTCACGTACGGCAGGAGACGTTGCAGCCTTTAGATGGAGCCGTGCAATAAGCAGGTACACCAGTACGACGCATGTAGCGTAGCGGGGTTCGCCCGGAGGGCCGCCGAAGGCTCTCGCCGCAGCGATCGGTCAGGCGTGCAACTCTTGGCGCAAGTGCTGGCGTTGGACTTTAATTTTGTTCTCGTCTTTGCGGGCCTGCGCCAGATCGTAGCTGGCCTGCATGCGGACCCAGGTTTCGGCGGTGCTACCGAAGGCCTTGGCCAGCCGGATGGCCATTTCGGCGCTGATGCCGGATTTGCCATTGACGATTTTGGTGAGGGTCTGCCGGGTGACGCCGAGAATTTTTGCTCCTTCCGTGACCGACAATCCCAGTGGCTCAAGGCAGGCGCTTCTTACGATGCGTCCGGGGTGGGCGGGGTTTTTCATGGGCATGGGTTCTCCTGTTTAGTGGTAGTCGATCAGTTCAACGTCAAAGGCGTCGGTTTCTTCAAAACGAAAAATTATGCGCCAGTTGGCCCGCACTGTCACGGACCAGAAGCCTTTCAAGGCGCCTTTGAGCGGATGCAGACGATACCCGGGAAGATTTAGGTTGTGCGGTGTGGCTGCATCGTCAAGCACAGTCAATATTTCCTGAACCGTATCCACCAGGTCAGGACGTATGCCGCTGCGGTCGTCTTGTTCAAAGAGCCGCTTCAGGCCTCGATGCTTGAAACTTCTCACCATCTGAGTATACTGTAAACCGTATATTGTCAGTTGTCACATGGATTTTAACTTCTTCCCTGTTGATTTCTACATTGGGGCGTTTCCGGTGACCCGTGGGAGTTGAGTTCAGGGTAAGAACACCGGGCTTCGCCCGGCGGACAGCCGAGGGCGGCTGTCCCCACATGGGCTTGTCTTTGCCACCCACTTCTGAACCATTCGCTTCTGAAAGCTGACGGCTGATGGCTCTCAGCTAGTTGATGTCGAACTGCTCCTGATGCAACGCGGGATCGCTCTTTACGATGATGGTGCGCTTGGTGAGTTCTTCCATTTCGTTCAGGAGACGGGCGTTGTTGGTCTTCAGTTCCTTGGCGACATCGGGATTCACGCGGAGCATTACGTCTTCGCGCTCCAGATGCTTGGCGATCTTTCGCATCTCCACGTAAATTTCGTTCACGACTGTGGTGAGGGATTTTACGTAGCCAGTGGACTGGCAATAGGGGCACGGGGCGCCGATGGTGCGTTCGAGCGATTGCTTTACTCGTTTGCGGGTGATGGCGACCAGGCCGAAATCGTTGAACTGAAGGACCTTCGAGGGGGCGCGGTCGTGGCGGAGTTCTTCTTCCAGGGCTTGCATGACGCGCTGGCGGTTGCGGCGCTCATCCATGTCGATGAAGTCGATGATGATGATGCCGCCGAGATCGCGCAGACGGACCTGGCGCACGATCTCTTTGATGGCGTCCACGTTGGTTTTTACGATGGTATCTTCGAGGCGCGAAGTTTTGCCGACGTATTTGCCAGTGTTGATGTCGATGGCGACCAGGGCTTCGGTCTGGTTGATGACGATGTAGCCGCCGCTCTTGAGCCAGACTTTGGACTTGAGCGCTTTGTTCATTTCTTCTGCGAGGCCGAATTGTTCGAAGAGCGGAGTTTCTTTGGTGTAGAGCTTCACGCGCTTTACCAATCCGGGCTGGAAGCGATTGAAGAAGCGGAGGATGCGTTCGTATTCGGGTTCGGTGTCCACCCAGATCACGGAGAAGTCGGAGGTGACCTGATCGCGCAACACGCGCTCGACTACGTTGAGGTCGTGATAGATCAGAGCGGGGGGCTTCGAGGCTTCGGCGCGAGTTTTGATGTCGTTCCACAGGCCTTTGAGGAAGCGGATATCGGCGCGCAGTTCTTCTTCGCTCGCGCTTTGGGCGGCGGTACGAACGATGAAGCCGCCGTGGCCATTGTCGCGTTCGCTCATCACGATGCGCTTCAGGCGCTGGCGTTCTTCGTCGGAGGCGATCTTGCGCGAAACGCCGGTGTGGTTCACCGTGGGCATGTAGACCAGGAAGCGCCCGGGCAGGGCGATGTGGCTCGTGATGCGCGCACCTTTTTTGCCGATGGGTTCCTTGGCGATTTGCACCAGGATTTCCTGGCCTTCTTTCAGCAGGTCGCTGATCTTCGGAACTTCCTGGGCTTCGCGGCGGGGGAAGCGGCGTCCACCGGGGCGGCGGGCTCCGCCTCGGCGATCGAAACCGGGGCGCGGGCGCGGGGCGCGCTGGGTGTAACCCGCGGTTGCAGCAGGGGCGCGGACTTCGGCGCGGGCATCCACAGTGCCGGTGCCGCGAGCTTCGGCGTCGAGCAGGGCCTCGGCTTGCGCTTGCGCTTCTTCAAGTTCCAATTCTTCGGAGTCCTCTTCGGCCTCGGCGGGAGTGGCACCAACTGGCGCAATACCGGACTCGGCCAGCGAGGCCATGTGGATTTCTTCCACGGTCTCGCGGACTTCGGAAATTTCGCGCGCGTCACTTTCAGTTACTCGTTCCGTAACTCGTTCCGAAACCCGCCGTCCGGAATCCTGCAGGCCCGGGTCTAGTTGTCCGGCAGCGCGGGTTTCCTCTTCGAACTCTTCATTGCCCTCATCGGAGGCTCGTTCGTAGCGGAGGCTCTCGACCTCTTCATCGTCGATGGTTTCTTCTTCGAGCGTGCCTGGCGAGGACGCGAAAGCGATGACCTGTTCGGTAACGGCGGTGATCTCTTCCTCCGAAATCGCAGGAGCGGCATTCTGGACTTCAGCTTGTTCTTGTTCCTCGTGTCGCGAACTGGTGTGCGGAGCTACGGCGGCAGCGGCGGCGGTTGCATCGCGGCGATGAAATTCGCGGTTCCAGTCCACGGTTGCAGTTGCAGCGGAGTCGACGGGGACTTCGCCGATGCGGAGGATGGATGCGGGCTGTGACTCCTGGGGCTGCTTCTCGAGCGCATCTTCGCCTCGCGGAGCTTGGGGCGCGGCGGCCTGGGATGCAGCGGCGAAGATAGGTTCGTCCTCGGGAAAACTGACGGCTAAGGGCGTGGCCGGTGGAACATTCGCTGCAGCAGGTTCAGCTGTCCGTTCCGATCGTTCCTGGCGGGGAACATCGCGCTGGGCTGGAGGCTGGGCTAATCCGCGGTACTTCGAGATCGACTCGCCGGGAAGGATGATGGGCTGATATCCCGCGGGAGGACCAAACTGTTGTGTTCTTCTGGGCTCAACCGGACGCGCTTCGAAGGGACGCGACTCTGGCGAGTGGGTCTCGGCGGGGCGGGACACAGGAGGTGCTGGAGCGTCTTCAACCACAGGCGCTGCGGACCGCGGTTCGCGTCCATCGGTGCGGGCGTCGTTACGGGCGTCGTTACGGGCGTCACTTCGGCCATCGCGGCGACCGCCTCGGCGACGGCGGCGGCCGCGCCAACCTCCGCGCTCGCGCTCTGGAGAATCCTTTCCGGCGGGAGCTTCCACGGAGCTCGCGGGCAGGGTCGAGAGCTGACCTTCTTCGTCCTCATCTGTCCCAAACCCTGAGCTGGTCTCGCCCTCGGACCCCGCTCCGATTTCCACGGGATGCGTGCCCTCCGGCGTCTCGGCGGCGAAAGCGGGAGGCTCGGGGTGCGCCGGCTGAGGCCGCATATCCGGTACCCCGCGATTGGCGGGGACGATGTCGGTAACATCCTCGTCGTGCTCTTCCAACTCCATAAAGTCGGAGACGTAGAGGAAGGCGTCGCGTTCGAGGCCGATATCGACGAAGGCCGATTGCATGCCGGGCAGGACGCGGGTTACGCGACCTTTGTAGATGGATCCGGCAAGGGTGTATTCATTTTCCCGCTCGAGGTAGATTTCCGCGAGGAGATCGTCTTCCACCAGTCCCACTTTGGTTTCGTGAGGGGTGGAAGAAACAAACAGCTCTTTATTCATGGACACTCCGGTCCCGTCCCGACCCATTCTGGGAGCCGGACGGGTTTCACCGGGGCGAAGCGAGGAAGGAAACGGGAGGATGGAGCGTTGCGATGCTGGCCCCGCGGGGGGGACGGGTGGGGCCGTGGAGGTTTCTCCCGGACCGCATCCGCTGCACTAGCTTGGGTATCTTCTGCACTTGGCTATGCACTATTCGCTTTCGGCTGCCGGGTTTGTGACCGCACTCTCTGACCGTTTCGGGTCGGGGGGCCGTTTCCCTGCCAGCAGCTTGATTGCTTCAATCCTGCCCGGCCTTCGACTGCTCGACTGGCCGGTGAAATGCCCCCTTTACGCGAGGGCGATCGATATATTTTTGGGCTGCGCCAACGACGCAGCGACTGCTCTCTGCTAACTTTCAGTGCTAAATCTCTTGTTTTAATCCCCAGTGAACTTCATGTTCTGTAGCCGACTTCCCAATCCTGGGTTGACTGGCTAGTTCACGAACCGGCGCATACGAACATTCATCACCATTCCCAACGCCAGGAACATGAAAAGAACCGAAGAACCACCATAACTCATCAGCGGCAGAGGTATTCCGGTGACCGGCATAAAGCCAACCACCATGCCGACATTGACCAGGATATGGAAGCTAAGCACAGCCACCACACCCATTACCACGAACGTGCCAGCGCGGTCGGGCGCTGTCTGCGCGTTCTGCGTCAAACGCATCAGCACAATGAAGTATAACAGCAGAACCCCCAGCGCGCCCACGAATCCATGTTCTTCGGAGAATGCGGCGAAAATAAAGTCCGTTTGTGGGACAGGCAGGAAAGCACCGTGTGTTTGCGAGCCTTTTCCGCCCCACAGCCCTCCCGAGCCAACGGCGATCTTGGATTGCTCAACTTGGTACCCCGAGCCTTGGGGATCGTCTTCGGGCTGCAGGAAGCTGGTCAGGCGCTGCTTCTGGTACGACTTAAGAATGTGTACGCGGGGAACGAAGAAGACGGCGCCGACCCCTACTGCAGCCAGCAGAGCGACGGCCAATCCCTGCTTCCATTGCATGCCACCGAGAAAAACTCCCATGATGGCGATCGGAATATAGGTGAGGGCGGTACCCAGATCGGGCTGGGCCAAGACCATCAGCATGGGGATGGCAACGATGGCGCCGGCTTTGATGAAATCCGGCCAGGAAAGCTCGCGGTGGCGCAGATCGGCAAAATACTTTGCCACCGCAAGAATAAGGATGATCTTGACCCACTCGGAGGGCTGGAAGTGGTTGCCGCCGGGCATCTTGATCCAGCGGCGCGCGCCTAGATATCTCTGTCCAAAGAGCAATACGGAGAACAGTGACGCGATGGCCGCAATATAAAACCAGTGAATGCGATCGAGGAGCGCCTGGTAGTTCACCAGGCTGATCAGGAACATCATCCCGACGCCGGCGGTGACCCAGTAAATCTGCTTGATATGGGAGCCGGCAAACTTGGTGTGCATGGTGGCGCTGCGGATCTCCATGACCCCGAGGCCGCAGATCAGCAGCACGAAGATCAGCAGGAGCCAGTCGAAATCGCGGAATGAAACGTAACGTGACATAAATCAGCTTCTAGCTTCTAGCTCTTTGCTCTTTGCTCTTAGCTTTCTCGCTTCCCGAGCCTCATTGCATGCCTGGAGCGGCTATCGCCGCCGGTAGCGGGTTCTTCGACAAGTCTAAGACGAATTGGCCGCCTTGCAGTTTGTCGCTTTCGGGGGCGGTCCATAGGGCTCCGATATCAACTTTGCCGTCGTTCTTTGTTGGCGTTTTTGTTTTCTCCACCAGCTTGTTGGGCAGCCGGCGCTGTTTATCGACGTAGGCCTTGATCACCTGGGTCGCGAGGCGCGCGGCCAGCCTGCCGTGCTCGCCGCCTTCGAAGAGGACGCATACGACGATGTCGGGATTGCGGCGCGGAGTGAAGCCTACGAACCATCCGTTCTGCGCCAGATCGTCGGCGTTCTTGAATTTGGCGCGAGTGGCCAGGGAGACGATCTGCGCCGAACCGGTTTTTCCGGCGATATCAATCCCAGGAATATGCGCCGATGGGGCGGTGCCTTCGGGCAGCAAAACGCGCGACATGGCGTCGGTGATAAATGTCCAGCCGTTGGGATCGATAGGAACGCTTTTGGTTTCGGTGACGTGACTGGTTTCGACATATCCGCTGGGCAACTCCTGGGGATCGACCACGTGCGGCACCACCATACGGCCGCCCATCGAAATCGCGGAAACAGCGCGCAGCAATTGCACCGGCGTGATGGCGACTGCACCCTGCCCGATGCCGACTGAAATGGTCTCTCCGGCGAACCATTTCTGTTTGAAATTCTTGATCTTCCACTCTTCCGACGGCATGACGCCGCTGACTTCATTGGGCAAGTCGATCCCGGTCTTCTGTCCCAAACCCAGAGCGGTGGCGTATTTGGCGATGCGTTCGATACCTAACTTTTCTGCCAGGGTATAGAAGAAGACGTCGCAGGATTGGTAGATGGCTTTCTCCAGGCTGACGGGACCGTGTCCGCCCTTGACCCAACAGCCGAAGCGGCGTCCGTAGAACTCCGCGCTGCCGGTGCAGTTCACATGCAGGGATTGCGCGATGTTTTCCTGCCAGCCCGCGACGGACATAATGATCTTGAAGGTGGAACCGGGGGCCAGTTGGGCTTGAATCGCCTTGTTGAGCAGCGGCTTGTCGGGGTCCGTCACCAGCTTGTTCCATTGATCGCGGGAGACGTGCACCGCGAAATCATTGGGATCGAAGGTGGGGCGGCTGACCATCGCGAGGATTTCCCCGGTGCGCGGGTCCATGGCAACGATGGCGCCGTTTTTTCCTTCGAGCGCTTCTTCGGCGGCGATTTGCAAATCGATGTCGAGGGTCAGCTTCAACTGCTTGCCGGGGATGGCATCGGTTTCGCCGAGGAGCCCCAGTTCGCGGCCATGGCTGTTGACCAGTTCCTGGCGCGCGCCATTCTTTCCCATGAGCGCGTTGTTGTATTGCCGCTCGACGCCGGAGACTCCGACCACATCGCCGGGATTGTAGAGTTCGAATTGCGGCTGGTTGAGCATGTCTTCCGTGACTTCGCCGACATAGCCGATCAAGTGCGCCATAAATCCGTTGCGAGGATAGAGGCGGCGATCGGCTCGGATGGTGTCGAGTTCGGGCAATTCATTGCGGTGGGCTTCGATGAAGGCCAATTCATCGGGAGTAATGTCTTCTTTCAGAAAAATCGGCTGGTACTGCGGCATGGAGGCGAAGTGGCGGATGCGGGTGCGCACTTCGTCGGGATCGAGATGAAGGCCCTGCGCAATCAGATCCGCGTCGGCGTTGAGATCGCGGGAAGAATCGCGCAGCAGCAAGGCGGAGAACGACGGATAGTTATCGACAATCACCCGGCCTTCGCGATCGAGGATCTTTCCGCGGGGGGCGAGGATGGGCACATTGCGGATGCGGTTTTTTTCCGCGAGAGAAGCGTAGAGGCCGCTCTGCATGACCTGCAGACGCCACAACCCGTAAGCCAATACGAGGAAGATGGCCAGGATGGCGTACTGCGCCGCGGTTAGGCGCATGGCCGATACTTTTTCGTCACGACCGAACATCAAAGTCAGTTCTCGGTTCTCAGTTCTTGTTTCTCGGTTCTCAGTTCTTGGTTCTCAGTTCTCGGTTTCTCAGTTCTCGGTCGACACGAGCCGCCTTGATCGCCGCTTCGGGTGTTTGGGGGGACAAATCAATTCTAGCTCTTAAGAAGATCGTCCGAAAGCCCGGGAAGTGACGGAAGTCACGGCTTGGCATCCCGACAACTGAGAATCGCGAACTGAGAACTGCCGTCACGTTCTTTGCTTGAAGCGGTCCAGAACAAAGTAAAGACCCACGCCCAAAACCGCGTTCGCCAGGCCCGCCAGAATTTCCCGGTTCCAGCTCCAGTTCAGCGCCAGGTTCACCATGCCTCGTGCCACCGTGAAATAAACCGCCTGATGAACGAGATAAAATCCCAGGGTCACGAGCAGGCGGGCGCCGGCATTTTCCACATCGAGCTTAGCGCCCAGGGACGAAGCTCCATAACCGACAACCGTCTTTGCGATGCCGTAGATTCCGACCGGGTAGGGCCCCAGCATGTCCTGCGCCAATCCGATGGCGGCGCCGGTGAGGAGGCCGGAAATCGGATTGCGCCGCGCCATAGCAAAGAAGATCGTCACCAGCAAGGGCAAGTCGAAGATGGAAAATATGCGCCGCGGTAGAAATGCCTGCAGGAACAAGGCCAAAAGCGGGACGCCCACCGTTACCGGAATACTGAAGCGGTAAACCTCAATCTGCTCCCCCGATGTGTAAGTGATGGGCACGTTAGTGGGATTCTTCTTCCGTGGAGGGAGGCTGTGGAGCCGGCTGTGCTATTCGTAGCTTTTGAGGAAGCGTTGCCGGCTTGGCTGGCGCGGGAATTGTGGTCGGCCCGGCCTGAACCGAGGAACCACCAATCGGAGCTGTTTTCGGGTTGAGCGTTGAATTCGTGGTTGAATCGGGTTTCGAATTAGGTTTCAAAGCAAGATCCCCGGAAGCTGGCTTGGCCGGGGGATGGACCGCTGGAGAAGCCGGACTCGGCGTTTTCGTTTCGGCGCGCCCGGTCGACGGCGCCGTCACGCTTTCGCCAGGTCGCGCTGCCGTTGCCGTAGTTGATCCCGCAACGCGAGGCCCAGCCGGTCGTGACTCCGTCGATCGAGACTCGTTCGCTGCTGCCGCAGGCAGGGCTGTCCCGGGCACAGCGCTGAGCACGGGCCGGTCGGGGACTGAGGGCAAGCGCTGCGCGAGAATATCGGCGGCGCGCCCGTGGCCTGCGTTGTCAACCACCGCATTTTGTTCCTGCTTCTCGGTGATGACCAGCACTTCTTCCAGGCGGCTCAGATCGGCGGCGGGCTTCACCTCAATTTTCCAAAACATCTCGCGCCCCGGGCTGACCTTGGTTACTGTTCCCACTGGCAGGCCCTTGGGAAAAATCTGATCGCCGCCGCTGCTGATTAAGGTGTCGCCGGGAGCGACTTGCTCGTCGCTCATGACTCGTTCCAGAATCACGGCACCGTCTGGAGTGCCCTTCAACACTCCCTGCAGCCGGGACTTTTCGATCATGGCGCCCACGCCACTGGTTTGGTCGTTGATCATGAGAACCAGAGAAGTCGAGGGATACACGCGCAGAACTTTTCCCACGATTCCACTGGTCGTAATGACCGCCATGTCGGTTGCGATTCCGTCGTTCGAACCTTTGTCGATATAGATTGATCGGGATAAGTCGCTTCCGCTGGAGCCGATGACCTGTGCAGGGACGGTTTTCGCAATGATCTGCTCGCGAAAGGACAAGAGCTGCTGCAAGCGGTGGGCCTGCTCGGCATCTTCACTCAGCCGGACCTGTTCGAGGTGCAGTTGGTCGATCTGCTTTTTGAGTTCGCGGTTTTGGGCGCGCACCCCGCGCAGGAAAATATAGTTATGCCAGAGATTGCCGGTACCGTTCTGCGCCCAGACCAGGGCGCGCTCGAAGGGAGTGATCGTGTCGACTGCCCAGATGCGGATCAGCCGGGTATTCTCCGCGTCGCCACTGCGTTTGACCTGCACCGCAAGGCCCAGCACTTGTAGAAATAGAACCCCTACCAGGATGGTCAGGTTGCGGTAGCGGCCGAAGAGAAAATCCATAAATCAGTGGTTAGTGGCTGGTGATTAGTGGTTAGTAAGTGCAAGGAGAATTTCCTGACCACTCATCACTAATCACTAACCACCTTTTTTTATTACTCAATCGAAATCTTGCGCAGCAGTTTGAAGTCGCTGAGCATCTTGCCGGTGCCGAGCACTACGCTGCATAGGGGATCGTCGGCGATTGAGACCGGGAGGCCGGTTTCTTCGCGAATGCGTTTGTCGAGATTTTTCAGCAGCGCGCCACCGCCGGTCAGGACGATGCCTCGGTCGCTGATGTCGGCAGACAATTCCGGCGGAGTGCGTTCCAAAGCTACGCGGATCGCATTCATGATGGTCGATACGCACTCGCTCAGCGCCTCGCGAATTTCGCCGTCGTCGACTGTGATGGTTTTGGGCACGCCTTCGATCAGGTTGCGGCCCTTGATTTCCATGGTCATCGGCTTGTCGAGCTGATGAGCCGAGCCGATCTCCATTTTAATTTGTTCGCCGGTGCGTTCGCCGATCAGCAGGTTATATTTGCGCTTCAGGTAATTCATGATGGCTTCGTCCATCTGATTGCCGGCCATCCGGACCGAGCGCGAATAGACGATGCCGCTTAAGGAAATTACGGCGATGTCGGTGGTGCCGCCGCCGATGTCGACGACCATGTTGCCGCTGGGTTCGGTAATGGGCAAGCCCGCGCCGATCGCTGCCACCATGGCCTGTTCCACCAGATGCACTTCACTGGCTTTGGCGCGATAGGCGGAGTCCATCACTGCGCGTTTTTCCACTTGCGTGATTTCGGAAGGCACACCGATGACGATACGCGGATGCACCAGCATCTTGCGGTTGTGCGCCTTCTGGATGAAATAGTTCAGCATCTTCTCGGTGACTTTGAAGTCGGCGATTACACCGTCTTTCATGGGCTTGATGGCGACGATGTTGCCCGGCGTGCGGCCCAGCATTTCTTTGGCTTCTTTGCCGACGGCCTCGACTTCGCCGGTGTTTTTGTTGATGGCGACAATGGAAGGCTCGTTGACCACGATGCCCTTGCCGCGCGCATACACCAAGGTGTTGGCCGTTCCCAGATCGATCGCCAGATCGCTCGAGAACAGGCTGAATAACGACCTGAGGTTATGGGAACGTGATGAATGAAAGCCGTTGCTTGACATGAGTTCTAGCCTTGATACTGCATTTTCTCTATGACTGGCAATTTGTCGTTAGTCGTTAGTCGTTAGTCGTTGGTCGTTCGCGCTTGGTCATTCGCATTTCCGAATCCTTGGCTTCTGGCCAACGACCAACGCTAACGACGGTTCACTGAATAATGATCTTCTTCTGCTGCGTGTTCACTCCGCCCTCGGAGGTTTGCGCCGTAACCGTGATCACTGCTTCCCCGGTCGCGAGGGGAGGAGTGAAATAGTGGAACGAGCCGTCTGTGGTAACCATCGGCACTTCCCGCCCATTCACCATCACCCGAGCGCCTACTTGAGTCTTTCCGGTAACTTCGATGACATGGCCGTGCTGAATAAAAGGATCCAGTTCCAGGTCGATCGCTTCCGTCGGCTTGCCCTTGGCAATGATGGTGAAGCGATTTTTCTCGCTCTCGACCGATTCCTTTCCTGAGGAGTCATAGGACATTACTTCCCAGTAGTAAGCGCCTTCGCCGAGGCTGGTGACCGTGACATCCGCCGTGTTCACTCTCTTATCTACCAGTGTAGAAGAAAAGTAAGGATTTCTCGATAGGCGCAAGCGGTAACCGGCCGCATTGGCCATCGCCGTCCAGGAAAATTCCACGTCTTTCGTGGCTTCTCCGGAGGTAAAAATCGGAGCCATGTTGGCGGGAGAAATCGGGGTCGGCGGTCCCGTGCCTTTGGCTTTTTCCATGTGCGCATCTTGCTGCCGGAAACTTACTTTCTCCCAGTTAGCAAGCTCCACAGTTTCGCCGTTGCGCGTGACTTCGCCAGCACCTTTCTTCATCAGAATCTCGTGCTGATCCGCCTGGGGATCGTTGTGCACATGCGCCGCCGATTCTGGAGACAGCGAAGCGGTCGCGCCGGCGACGATCACCTGCGACTTCGATCCCTGGGAATACATCGCGGTCGAAAGATCCACAGTTCCGGTGCTCACCGCCACGGCGACGTTGGTCTGCTGCTGATCGTTGGCCGAGTTTTCCTGAATCACAATGAGCGAATCCTGTTTGACGGTGTAGCTGGTGCCGTCGTTGAATACAACTTTCGCCATGCCTTCGGAGCCGGTCTGCACCACGTCGCCTTTATCGAGCGGAACGTTGTAATCCGCCGCCAGCCAACTGCTGCTGCTTCCCTTCTTCACTCGCACCGTTCCATCGAGAGCGGTGAAGTGCGCCTGCTGCGCGGTGGACATGCCGCTGCCCGGCGGCGGAGCCATCCCGGCCACCCGCTCGAGAACTCTACTGGCCACGCCATTCGCCGCCTTGATGCTGCTGGCCGTGAACTGCGGAAACGCCAGTCGCATGCCGAGCGTAGAGATCGCGGCGACGATCACGATCAGCAGCGCGACGCTGCGATACGTGACCGCCTTCCACGCGATGTGGACGGTCGGTTTTCGAGTCTGCGAGGACACGTGGACGAAAAACCTTATTCAAGCCTTATGAATATGCGGTAATTCAAACGTTACCACAAGCCCATTAAAGGAAGGCACAGGTAATCAACGGGGAACGTTACCTTCGTGCATGGCTTGGGTCGAGACCTTTCGTGCAGCGCGCTGTACTTTTCTCGGTTCGGATTGTGGGAAAATCCAGTCGGATATACAAGCAGAATTCCGTCTAATTCAGTTTTATCGTATATGTCACAAGACTCTTACTGTAAGACAGTAATTATACTTACGATATGTTGACGGAGCTCTTGGCGGATGTCATACTTTTGTTATGGGCATGACCGAGAAACCCGAAACTGTATGGTTCACGACGAAGGGGCAGGTGGTCATCCCGCTTCGCCTGCGCAAACAATTCGATATTGAAGATGGAACCAGGGCCGTGGTGCAAGCTACGCCGGACGGAATCCTTCTTAAGCCCATGACCGCGGCGCTGATCAAGCGCGGGCGCGGGATCCTCAAGCGCGCTGCGGGAGGCAAGCCGCTGACGGAGGACTGGGCCGAGCACAAGAAGCGGGAACGGGCACTCGAGGAGCGCCATGCCGGCTAAGGTGCTCGACAGCTTCGCGCTGATCGCCTACTTCCGCGACGAACCGGGGGCGGGGACAACGGAAGAACTGCTGGTCTCCGCCGGCAAGAAGGACAGCCCGCTGCTCATGACCGATGTGAACTACGCCGAGGTGAAGTACTCCATTGTGAAGAAAGACGGGGCGCAGGCGTGGGCGGAAGCCGCGAAGATTCTTCAGGGACTGCCGATCGACTTTCATTCCACGACCCGCGCTCTGGCCGACACCGCGGCCGATTTCAAGGCGCGTTTCAAGTTGAGTTTGGCCGATGCCTTTGCCGCCGCGCTGGCCAAGGAGAGGAAAACGGAACTGGTGACCGGGGACCCGGAATTTAAGCAGCTCGAAAGGGAAATCAGAATTCAGTGGTTGAAATAATCGCAAGCGGGGAAGAGTAGGCTCGTGCGTTGGACTCGGCGCGCTTAGTGTTTTACTCTCTTCGGACGGTGAAAACGTAGTGGCTAGCACATCGCAAGCGCCCGCACCAACCGCAGAGAGTTCCGAACTTGTCAGCACGATGGCCGTGATCTGGGTCATCGCCCTCGCTAAACTTCTCTTCCATATTTATTACAATAACCGCTACGGATATTTTCGTGATGAGTTCGATTACATGTCCTGCGGCGATCACCTGGCTTGGGGATACGTCGATCAGCCGCCGCTGATTCCGTTTCTGATCCACCTCTGCCGCGCTGTGCTGGGCGATTCGCTGCGCAGTGTTCGCTTCATTCCTGCGCTGGCATCTTCTCTTCTGGTCGTGCAAACCGCGGTGCTCGCTCGCGAATTCGGGGGACGGCGGTTCGCGCTTCTGCTCAGCGCCATCACGGTGGTGATCGCGCCGCAGTATCTTTCGAATGGGAGCTTGCTGGGGACTAATTGCCTCGAACCTAATCTCTGGATGGGATGCGCTTACTTCGCGATCCTCGCCATCAAGGGCAACAATCCCCGTTACTGGCTCTGGTTCGGAGTCATCGCCGGCGTCGGGCTGGAAGAAAAATATTCCATTGCTTTGTTCGGCTTCGGCATTGTGGTTGGGCTTCTGCTCACCGCGCAACGGCGCGTTTTCCTGAATCCATGGATATGGCTCGGTGGCCTAGCCGCTTTTCTGATTTTCCTTCCTAATCTTCTTTGGAACATTCATTACCACTGGCCGTTCGTGCAGTTGATGCACAACATTCGGGTCGACGGCCGGGACGTGATCTTGCCGTTTCCCGATTATTTTCTGCAGCAGACTTTTCTGCTCGATCCCATCACCGCGCCGATCTGGCTGACCGGTTTGGTCGCGCTGCTCTTCTCCGCACGCCTGAAGCCTTACCGCTTTCTTGGCTGGTGCTACGTGGTCTGTTTCACGGTGTTTTTTGTTCTTCATGGCAAGAATTACTATCTGGCACCGGTGTATCCCATCTTGCTGGCGGCGGGTGCGGTCGTGATCGATGCGGCAATTGATTGGAAAAAATTCCGGGCGGGAGAAGAGTTCGAGCCACGTCGTAGATGGCTGAAGCCTGTCATCGTGATCATTATTCTCGGCAGCGGAGCCCATCTCGCGCCGGTCACGGTTCCCATACTTTCTCCGGAGCGCTTCCTTGCATATGCGAAAACTCTGCCCATGAAGTTGCCGGTGATGGAACACGATCATGCCCGCGCTGCCTTGCCGCAGTGGTATGCGGACCAATTCGGGTGGGAAGAAATCGTCGCTGAGACTGCCGTGGCCTGGAACCGGCTTACTCCGGAAGAACGCAGCCTTAATATTAATGACGAAGCCTGCGCCATCTTCGCCCAGGACTACGGGCAGGCCGGAGCCATCGACTTTCTTGGACGCCGCTATGGCTTGCCGCGGTCGCTCAGCGGCCATCAGACCTGGTTCTTGTGGGGACCGCGCGGTTATTCGGGCAAGTGCATGATCGTCCTCGACGACACGCCGGAGCGGCTGGGAGAACTGTTTGAGCACGTCGAGTACGTGGGCACTTCCGCCGATAATCCTTATGCGCTGGAAAGAGAGATCGCGGTGTACATCTGCCGCGGTCCCAAGTTCGGGACGCTCGCGGAGCTTTGGCCGCAGGTCAAGAAGTGGCGCTAAGCTGAGTTCCAGTGCGGAAAAACTCGTTGGGGATGCAGAATACGACCACAGGGCTGAAGCCCGCCCTGATTTTTGAGCTTTACGCGGCGCTGAGGCGCCGCTCTTCCACGGTAGTGCTCGAATTCACGGTAGTGCACGCAATTCTTCTTCCCTGACCCTGGTCCCTCCACACTCGCCGACGAACTCATACGGCCCACAGTGCGTCAGCCTGCTCTTCAGATCGATCCAGATCTCGCCTCCAATTCTGCGCCACCTTACACAAAAAGAATAATCCTCGCTCAGATAAGCGCCCGTTTCCGGTTCGATGACGCAATCGAACAGCGCGAACAGATTCGCGCTGTGCAGCCGATCGCTCCGGGTTCCTGACATGGGTAGGCTATGCACGCCGCTGAAGTGGGTTTCCGGATAGGCCGCGATCATGCGCTCCAGGGCATCGCGCCGGATCAACTGAAAACCTCCGCCGAGATAAATTCCGGTGGCAAATTCTCCGATCTGTTTTCGTTCCACTGCGGGACAGAACGTTCCCACATAGGAAAGCCCGGCTTGCCGTACCGTTTCTCCTCGCTCTACACAGCGTTGCGGAATCGACTGCCAGTCGATTGATTTCACGGGATAGAGGGCTCCGCAAAACTCGCGAGCAAAGCGCAGCAGGCGCTCGACTTGCTGGGGTTCGAAACTTATATCGGCATCGACAAAGAGCAGGTGCGTGGCCGTGGGATGATCCAAGAAAGCTGCGACCAGCGTGCTGCGCGCCCGCGAGATCAGGGCGTCGGAGCCTACCATTGAAAGCCCCACGTCGAAGCCCGCCGACTTGCTATAGCTCATCAGGCGCATCACCGATAGCATGTAGGCTTGCGTAACCATGCCGCCGAAACACGGGGTCGCGATCTGAATGAACGGCTGAGACATAGCGCTCGTAGTGATGCAATGCAATCTTCGTGCCAGACTCGCCGACGTTGCTTAAACTGGCCGCAGTCAGTCTCGATTTTTTCCCTCACTCTCCCGGCTTAGCTCGCCGTATGCCTTCCCTTGGGCTCCTGAATCGCTCCATCCAGCCTGCATATTCCCCTATTGAATCGACGGGGAAGCAATCGACTCTAAACCATTTGCGCGATGGCAACCCGTCTGATAGCCTTTTCGTGGACTTGATTTTGATGGTTCTTTGTATCGTCGTTGCAACCGCGCAGCCATTCGCGTGGCTCTCGCCACTAGCATCGGGTTGAAGTGCGAATGGATGGAGCCCAGGTCCGAATCGATTCCGAGTATCAGTAGTATCCGAAACAGTTTCTCGAGGAGAGCACACCTTGGCCGCAAAAAATCGTATTTTATTTACCTCCGAATCCGTCACCGAAGGGCATCCCGATAAGATCGCCGACCAGATTTCCGACGCGATTCTGGACGCCTGCCTGACCGACGACCCCATGAGCCGGGTCGCCTGCGAAACTCTTACCGCAACTGGACTGGTCGTGATCGCCGGGGAAATCACTACCAAAGCCTACGTCGACTTCCAGCAAGTGGTTCGCGGCACGGTGCAAAGCATTGGCTACGACAATGCACTGCACGGCTTCGACTGCAACACCTGTGCTGTCATCTCCAGCATCAACAAGCAGTCCGGCGACATCGCCATGGGCGTGGATACCGGCGGGGCGGGCGACCAGGGAATGATGTTTGGTTACGCCTGCAATGAAAATGAAGAGTTGATGCCAACGCCGATTTCGCTGGCGCATAAGTTGACCCAAAGATTGTCGCTGGTGCGGAAGAATGGGATGCTGCCGTTCCTGCGGCCGGATGGGAAGTCGCAGGTCACGGTGGAATACGATGACAAGGGAAACGTGGTGCGGGTGGATGCGGTGGTGATTTCCACGCAGCACTCCGAGACCGTTGCCAATGATGAGTTGCGGGCGGGAATCTTGAAACATGTGATTCAGGCGGTGATTCCGGCGCATTTGCTCGATGCGGACACCAAGTATCACATCAATCCCACGGGACGATTTGTGATTGGCGGACCGATGGGAGACACCGGACTGACGGGCCGGAAGATTATTGTCGATACTTACGGCGGCATGGGGCGGCACGGCGGCGGGGCTTTCAGCGGCAAGGACCCGACCAAGGTGGACCGGTCGGCGGCTTACATGGCGCGGTATATTGCAAAGAACATTGTCGCGGCGAAACTGGCGGATCGCTGCGAGGTGCAGTTGGCCTACGCCATTGGCGTGGCCGATCCGGTGAGCGTGCGAGTGGATACCTTTGGCACGGAGAAAGTGGATCCCGAAATCATTCCCGATCTCATCCGGGCGAACTTCAAGTTGACCCCGCGGGGAATTATTGAGTCGCTCGATCTGCGGCGTCCGATTTATAAAAAGACAGCGGCGTATGGACATTTCGGGCGCAACGATCCGGACTTCACCTGGGAGAAGACCGACAAGGCGGCGAAGTTGGCGAGCGATGCGGGCGTGCGGGAAACCGCGGGGGCTCGGAAATAGGGCTTCGACTTTGGCAGCTGCATGTCAGGCCCCCAAGGGGTTCGCTCGCTCCGCGATCCTCCCCTCCGCTAACGAATCGATTTATGACGGAGGCGCGGTGGGGACGCCTGGCGGCAGATTTGTGCCGTCTGGGGACTTTGCGGCTGCGCGAGCCTTTTGATCGTCGATAAATTTTTTCAGGTTGGCGACAACTTGATCGTAGTTCTCTTCGCCGGAAATGTTCAGGAAGGCGAACCCCAAGCCCAGGCTTTTCAACGTGTCGGGCCATTCTTTGAGGTCGCGGTATTGGTCGATGACGGTTTTGATTTCCGTTTTGTCGTCCGGCGAAAGGTTTTGGAAGGAACTGAGGGAAGCTTCGATATATTTGGCGACGTTTTCGAAGTCGTGCAGTCCGATCATGGAGTCAAAAACCTGGGCCTGGCGTTCGGTGGCTCTGCGGCGGTCGATCTTGGCGTCGATGGTGCGGAGGACGGTGTCGAGTACGATGGCGGGCCCGATGGGGAAGTCTTTGCCGTCGGCGGAGCGGAAGGTGAAGAATTTCGAGCGGAAGACGGCCATGGCGCCGAATCCGGCGACTACGGCGGTAAGGAAGAGATCTTTTTCAAGAGCCGGGAAAATTTGCGTGGGATATTTACGGACGACAGCGAAGGCGACGAGGGAAATGAGCCCGTTGAGAATGAGATACGCTACGCCGAAGGTGGTAGTGGCCGAGAGTACGGGCTCGTCGCGATAGCGCGACAGGATCTCCGAGAGACCCACCGTTATTCCGAACAGGAAACTGGCGAAGGCCCAGCCTGCAAGGGTTTTCCAGCCAGTGAAAGAAGTGGTGTGGCCGAGCCAGATTCCCAGCGCCAAGATTGCAAAAACCGCAAGGAAAGCCAGCGCGCTGCCGCCCACTCCCTTGAACCGCTTCATGCAAGCCCTCGAAGAAACCTATATGGATGCTACCTTCTTGCCGGGAGCGGTGAGACGGAAGGTGTCGTCGCCGATGGGATCCTCGGAAATCCTTTCCACGTATCCTCGCTCAGCGAGCAACCGCATGACCGGCAGCAGGGTCTCGACCCGGGTGGATAGTCGTCTGGCGATATCGAATAAGCCCAGAGTCTGGCTGGACTCGGCATTGAGGGCACCCAATACTTTGCCGCTATAGGCGATGACCGCATCGCTGAGGCCCTGCGGCAGGGCTGTGTCGCTGGCTCGCGGCGAGGATGCTGCCGGAGTGCGTAAAAAATCCAATCCGAACTGTTGCCTAAAGTCGGCCATGGTCCAACCTAGATTCTGCTGACCACTATTTTAGTCTCTTTGGGCGATTTAGAACAGGTCTTCGCGTTGTAGGAAAACAGGCTCGGGCGCGGCGATCCTCGGTTGTGCGAACTTTTATTTCTTGAAGCCGGAGGCCAGCAGGGCAATAGTCCAAAGGTCGCGGGTCCGAAAGAGTATTTTCATGAATGAAAAAGAACATTTCGGCATGATGAGTTTGGAGAGAATCGTGTATTCTTGAGTCGTGGGGATGCGCATTGTTTTCCGGTTGTTGGTTGCCCCCAATCGCTTAAGTCTAAATTTCTGAAATCGACCGTAGGTCACCAACACAACTTTCTCAGCAAGCAGGCGCCACAGGAGATTTATGTCAACCGTGTCAGCAACGCAGATCAATTACGACGTCAAAAGCTTAGAGCTTGCGGAACTAGGCAAGAAGCGCATCGAGTGGGCGAACCAGTCGATGAAGGTGTTGCAGATTATCCGCAAGGAATTCATCAAGAACCAGCCGCTGAAGGGCATTCGCATCTCGGCCTGCCTGCACGTTACGGCGGAGACGGCGAACCTGGCGATCTGCCTGCGCGATGGCGGCGCCGACGTGGTGTTGTGCGCGTCAAATCCGCTCTCCACGCAGGATGACGTGTCGGCCAGCCTGGTGCGCGATCAGGGGATTCCGGTGTTCGCGATTAAGGGCGAGGACAATGACACGTATTACAACCACATTCTGGCGGCCATCGATCACAAGCCGCACATCACCATGGACGATGGGGCCGATCTGGTGACGATTCTGCACACCAAGCGCACCGACAATCTCGAGGGCGTGATTGGCGGGACGGAAGAGACGACTACGGGCGTGATCCGGCTGCGCGCCATGGCGAAGGAAGGCGTGCTGAAGTTTCCCATCGTGGCGGTGAACGACGCCGATACCAAGCACTTGTTTGACAACCGGTATGGTACGGGTCAGTCGACGATCGATGGAATCATTCGCGCCACCAACTTCCTTTTGGCGGGGTCGAAATTTGTGGTGGCGGGTTATGGCTGGTGCGGGCGCGGGCTGGCCAGCCGGGCGCGCGGCAATGGCGCGGAAGTGATCATCACGGAAATCGATCCGACCAAGGCTCTGGAAGCGGTGATGGACGGCTTCCGCGTGATGTCGATGACCGAAGCGGCCAAAATCGGCGACGTGTTCTGCACGGTCACCGGCAACAAGAGCGTGCTCACCAAGGACCACTTCGAGCTGATGAAAGATGGCGCGATCATTTCGAACTCCGGACACTTCAACGTGGAGATCGATATTCCTGCGCTCGAAAAACTTTCCTCCTCGAAGCGGACCACGCGGACTTACGTCGATGAATATTCGATGAAGGATGGCCGCAAGATCAATTTGCTAGGTGAGGGACGGCTGATCAATCTGGCGGCGGCGGAAGGGCATCCCGCGTCTGTAATGGATATGAGCTTTGCCGACCAGGCGCTCTCGGTCGAATACATGGTGAAGAATTACAAGACGCTGGAGAAAAGGGTCTACCGGGTTCCCGATGACCTCGACAAACGCGTGGCTAAGCTGAAGCTGGAATCGATGGGCATTAAGATCGACCGGCTTACGCCCGAGCAGGAAGAGTATTTGGCGGGGTGGAGTGAGGGGACTTAGTGGGTAGTGATTAGTGGGTAGTGGTCAGTAAAATCTGTTCGAAGTAAGAGTGAGTGCCCCATCCTTGTCGCGGTTTTGGCGACAGGGTGGGGCTTTTGACTTTCGGGGTGAACGATTGCAGTTCGGTGCTGGTCGATCACGTGAAAAGCATGTTGGACGGCGCGCAACGCGGTGTTTCATTCCAGGGCGGATTCGGAGCCTGTGAGAGGTTTCTTGGTGGTTGTCGTGGGGGATTGGCTGAAGTGTAACGCAGACTTTGAGTGATTCAACGCGCGGCGGTGTTGGACTCGATTGCGGCGGAAGATCGTAAACCGGTAGCGTCGAAGATGTAGATTCGCACTTCGCCGGGGTGGCCGCTGGTGGAAATTTCTTTGCCGTTCAACAAAAAGCTGATGCCCGCGGGATTGTTAGCTTTTACCACGACTTCATGGGCGGCGCGAACGGAAGTGTGGGCGGGCGCGATCAGGGTTTCTGTGGCGACGGATTGGCCATCGGCAGTGATGGAGATCCAGGAATTTTGTGTGGCGCGAATGAGCAGCGTAAATTTATCGGCTGACTTTTTGGCAGCGACGCTTGCTTTCGTGCGTGGAACCGCAGTTTTGATGGGCCCACGGTGCAGGTTTGAATCGGTCCGAAGCGAGGCTGCTATTGCCGGGGAAGAACTCGCGCGCGCCGAAGGCTGCGATGGCTCCGAGGGAATGGCGTTAGAAGAGATCGAGACAGGGCTAGGGGATACGGAAGACGCGGCGGGTTGAGAGCGGTCGGACTGCGACGCCGACGACCGAGTGGCGGCGTTACCGGCGGCGGCTGCAGTGGACTCACGGCGGCGGTGAAGAGTCCATAGGGCAAGCGCCAGCGTAATCAACAGTAGGAAAGCAACCAGTTTTCCCCAGGGAACGAGGCGAGGAAGATGATCCGGGACCTCGGCGGGGGCATTCTCGGAGACTCTATCTTCGTACTCAGGCTCATCCTGGTCGGTGGAAACGGTTATTGGCGAGGGATCGCTGGGCGTGGAAACGTCGGGAGAAAGCGGCTCCGAAGCAAGCTTGAGGAAGGACAGAAAAGCAGGCGAGGTTGTCAGGCTAGAATCTTCGTCGGGCTGGGACGATCCGATGAACTTTTCGTGAACAGCCATCGGACTGAGTTCAGCAACATGGCCGTCGCCATGACGCTCTTTGTCAGTGTGATCGCTTGTATGCTTATTTTCCTCCTGGTAGTTCCCGCCGTTGTCATCTTCACTCCGGCGGTCGTCGCTCCGCCGACTAGCTTTCCGACGATCATCTGACCGGCGATCCGCTTTCGGACGCACGGTGGTCGGAGTGTGCAAGTCTGCGATAGTGTCGCTGGCGCTAATTCGATCAGGACTTCTAGAATCTGAACCGATCTCATGGATCGACTTACTGCCCGGCGCGCGAAAGTTGGGCAGACTCGCTTGAATCTGGCTTTCCCGCAGAGCAGAAAGATAGTCGGCCACGGCTTCATCTTCGTCAAGGCCGACCTGGCGGGCGTAGGCGCGGACAAAACCTTTATTGAAGACGCCGCCGGGGAGTTGATCAAAATGTTCGGCCTCAATGGCGCGGAGCATTCGGGTGCTGATTTTGGTGGTGGTGGAGATGGCTTCCAGCGAGAGACCGCGGAGTTCGCGTTGTTGACGAAGTTTTTCTCCGAACGCACCCACGGGTAGGCTCCTGCAGGCCGGGAACGAACAGCCTACATCAAGATCACAATGATAGGCGAAAGGCGGGGGGATGCGCTATAGGAGGAATGGCTGGTTACCATTGTGTCGCACCCATGAATTACTGACGGCTCACCGCGACCCGAGCATCGGCTCTATACGGCCACTAATGCGGCTTGATATTCCTCGTAGGTTCCCTTGAAATCGGTGATCTTATGGTCACTTTCAAAATGCCAGATACGGGTCGCGACTTCATCGATCAGGTCGTGATCGTGAGTCACAAGAAAGACCGTTCCGGGGTAGCGCTGCAAGGATATGTTAAGAGCGTTAATGGCTTCGAGATCCAGATGGTTGGTTGGCTCATCGAGGATCAGTACGTTCGGCTTCTGCAGCATGAGCTTGCAGAAAAGCAAGCGCGCGGCTTCGCCGCCCGAAAGGACGCTGGTGGATTTTGTGGCTTCATCGCGCTGGAAGAGCATTTGGCCGAGCAGGCCGCGAATTTCTTCGGCTACGGCTGCGGGGTTCCACTGATGGAGCCAGTCCAGCGCGGTCATCCCGCCTTCGATCAGGCTGCGGTGATCCTGGGCAAAATATCCGATAGAGGCCTCGTGTCCCCAGATGACTTTGCCGGAGTCGACGAAGAGGCCGTCGTAGCCGCTGGCCTTGCGCAGCTCAGCTTCCGGCGTGGTGGGAGAATTCGCCAGCAACGCATTCACCAGCGTGGTCTTCCCTGCTCCGTTGCGGCCCATCAGCGCGATGCGCTCGCCGCGGGTGATGCTGGCGGTGAAGTCGCGGATTACTTTCTTCTCGCCGTATGCTTTGCTGAGGTGCTCGACTTCCAGAACGTGTTTACCCGACGGCCGCTTGGGCTCGAACTTGATGTAAGGACGCTGAATGTTCGATCTCGCGAGTTCGGTGACCTGCAAGCGCTCGACTTCTTTGCGGCGCGATTGCACCTGGCTGGAACGAGTGCCGGCGGAGAAGCGGGCGATGAATTCGTTTAACTGGGAGATCTTCTTTTCGCGCTGGGCATTTTGCGATTCTATCTGCGAGCGGACCTGCGTCTTGGCCAGCACCATCTCGTCATACGATCCGGTGTAAATGATGATGGTTTCGTAGTCGATGTCGGCGATGTGGGTGCAGATGCTGTTCAGAAAATGGCGGTCGTGCGAGATGGCGATCACTACGCCGTCGTAGGCGTTGAGAAATCCCTGCAACCAATGGATCGAATCGAGGTCGAGGTTGTTGGTAGGTTCGTCGAGGAGCAGGGCCTGGGGATGGCCGAACAGGGCTTGGGCCAGCAGGACGCGGACTTTTTGTCCGCCCTGAAGTTCGGACATTTTTCTGGAGTGGAGTTCTTCCGGAATATCCAATCCATCGAGCAGAATGGCGGCGTCACTTTCGGCGGTGTAGCCGTCTTCCTCGCCGACGATACCTTCGAGTTCGCCGAGCTTCATGCCGTCTTCGTCGGTCATGTCGGCTTTTTCGTAGATCGCGTCGCGCTCCTGCATGGCAGCCCACAAGCGCTTGTTGCCCATGATCACGGTGTCGATGGCGGAGTGAGCGTCGAAGGCGAACTGGTCCTGGCTTAAGACTCCGAGCTTGCGGGGACGGACGACGGTGCCTTTTTGCGGCTCGAGTTCGCCGCTCAACAACTTCATGAACGTGGATTTTCCTGCGCCGTTCGGGCCGGTGAGGCCGTAGCGCTTGCCGGCGGTGAAGGCCACCGAGACTTCGTCGAACAGGATTTTTGCGCCGAAGCGCATGGAAACATTACTGACGGAAAGCATGGGTTTTAATTTCTCTTCTTCTGATTCTGGGCTTCGTCTTCTGGGCTTCTACTGGGAAGCGTCTTGAGGAAGCGCTGTTCTAAAACTGCGGGGGATTTCCGCTAACACGGTACGCAGCTGGAGCTAATAGAATATCATGCTGCGGTTTCATGCGGCCCAAGGATCGATCAGCGGGGCCGATAGATCGTCGAAGTGCGAAATATTTCGCGTCGCGAGAGTGGCGCGATGAGCTAGAACGATCCCGGCAATCATTGTGTCGCGATCTTCGCGCGGTCGACCCTGCAGTTTCCGGAGAGCCATTAAAGCGCTCGCATGTTCTGCGGCTTCAATGTCGAAGGGCGCGATGCGGTGGTCAATTCCTTGCAAGAAACTCTCGAATCCGCGTGCATAAACATCGCGGCGCTTCCCAGGGGGCATGATTTGCAGCCCGAAGCGTATTTCGAAGACGTTGACAGAGGTCGTCCAGATCGAAGATCGGACCTGGCGGTCAAGCCACGCGATCAGTCTCTCCTCCGGTCTAGGGCTCATCAGCTCGGAGACGACGTTGCTATCGAGAATGATCATTCCTAAAAAATAGGAGGCTTGATCTCGAAGTGCAATTCTTCAATCTTGAAGTCCGGCCCGCTCTTGGGAAAGAGAGCGGCAAGTTCAGTCCCCAGCCCGAATTCGGATTTCTTTTCTTCTTTGTGCACCGCCGAGCGCAGGATGTCGCGGACTTCTTCTTCCATGCTGCGGCCGTTGCGCTTAGCGCGACGCTGCAAGCGGGTCTTTACACTATCTTCGAGGTTTCGCACCAGAAGTTGAGCCATCGTCCGGTTCCTTTCTAAGGTACGATAGCATGATATCACGCTAAGTGATATCATGCTATCGTTTCGATTGCCCACCGGTGTCTCAGTGTCCGCCGCTCAGCTCCCTGACAATGTCACCCACAAATTTCTTGGCGTCGCCGAAGAGCATCAAGGTGTTGTCGAGATAGTAAAGCGGGTTGTCGATGCCTGCGAAGCCTGGGCTCATGCCGCGCTTGATCACCATGACGGTGTGGGCTTTATCGACGTCAAGAATAGGCATTCCGAAGATTGGGCTGGTCGAGTCGTTGCGAGCGGCAGGGTTGGTGACATCATTCGCGCCGATTACTAAAGCGACGTCAGTTTGCGGGAAGTCGCCGTTGATTTCGTCCATTTCGATCAGGCGGTCGTAAGGGATGTCGGCTTCGGCGAGGAGAACGTTCATGTGGCCGGGCATGCGCCCGGCGACGGGATGAATCGCGAAGCGGACATCGACGCCCTTCTTCGAGAGAAGGTCGTAAAGTTCGCGGACTTTGTGTTGCGCTTGAGCCACGGCCATACCGTAGCCGGGGACGATGACCACTTTGTTCGCGGCGGAAAGGATTGCGGCGGCTTCCTCCGGAGTTGCGCTGTGAACCTGCCGGGCTTCCGCATCACCCGCGGCTGCGGCTTGCACCTGGCCGAAGGCTCCGAATAGAACATTCGTGAAGGAACGGTTCATGGCTTTCGACATGATTACCGAGAGGATTAATCCCGAGGATCCATCGAGCGCGCCAGCGATGATGAGCAACTTGTTGTTGAGCACGAAGCCCATGGCCGCGGCGGACAGGCCGGCATAGCCGTTCAACAAAGAGATAACGGTAGGCATATCGGCGCCGCCAATAGGGATGACAAGAAGAATGCCGAAGACCAGCGAGACGCCGACGATCAGCGGAAAAAATTGTTTTGCTTCGGGATGGAGAACAAGATAGATCGCGCTGCCGACGGCGACTGCGAATAAAAGGAAGTTGACGAAGTTCTGTCCTTTATACGTGATGGGGCGCTGCGGCAGAATCTCCTGTAACTTTCCCGCGGCCATCAAACTCCCGGTGAAGGTAAGGCCGCCAAGAATCACTTCCATCGAGAGCACCGACATCATGAACTTAGGGACGTCCGGTGTGCGGAGATAAAATTCCGCGGTGCCGACCAGGGTGACGCAGAGCGCGCCGAAGGCATGGCTGAGGGCGGTTCGCTGCGGAACGGCGGTCATTTGCACCATGCCGAGCGGAATGCCGATTCCGCTGCCGAGGACGAGGCCAACGGCGATCCATTTGTAGTCGACGATGCCATGATGAAGCAGCGTACCGGCGATGGCCAGTAACATGCCGATTTCGCCCGCCCAAATTCCATGGCGGGCGGTGGCGGGAGAACTCATCCACTTCAGCGACAGAATAAAGAGGGCGCTGGCGATGAGGTAGATGAATTCAATTACGTACTGGCTGGCGGCGAGTTGGTTCATTTTTGTGTCGTTGCATTTGAGATTATGGCTTGGTTGGTCGGCTGCTCTTGAACATCTTGAGCATGCGGTCGGTGATGAAAAATCCGCCTACGACATTACTTGTGGCGGCCACGATGGCGATCACGCCCAGGACTGTCGCGAACTCGCTCTTGCGCTCGCCCACCAGCACAATCGCACCGACAACGGCGATGGCGTCCAGGGCGTTGGTGAGCGACATGAGCGGGGTGTGAAGCAAAGGGGAGACGTGGCGAATGACTTCGAAGCCGATGAAACAGGCCAGCATGAAGATGAAGAGCAAGTCGATCAAATTGGAATTCATTGAACCCCCGGGGCTAAGGCCCACTTACATTTACGGTTCTACGCGTCGCCAAAGCGCCGCTCTTCAACTTAACCGACTTAAGACTTATTGCGCGACCAGCGTCGGCAGCTTGAAAAACTCGCGAACGCGGGCGTTCACAATTTCGCCGCCACGGGTGACCATGGTTTCGCGAATGATTTCATCCTGCGGATTAAATTGCAGCTTGCCATCTTTCACCATATAGATCAGAAACGTGCTGAGATTTCGCGCGTACATTTGACTGGCATGGTAAGGCACGCTGCTGGCGAGATTGATGGCCCCGATGATGGTGACGCCATCCGTCTTAACCGTTTCTCCGGTGCGGGTAAGTTCACAATTCCCGCCCCGCTCCGAAGCGAGATCGACGATCACCGATCCCGGAGCCATGCGCTTGACCATATCGGCGGTAATCAGCACGGGCGATTTTTTCCCGGGAATCACGGCGGCGGTGATAACCACATCGCTCTCTGCAACAACCTTGGTGAGTAGTTCGCGCTGCCGCGCGTAGAACGTTTCATCCTGGGCAGTGCCGTATCCGCGTGCATCCTGCGCGTTCTGCGCTTCAAGGGGCAATTCGACGAAGCGTCCGCCCAGGCTCTGCACCTGCTCTTTGGAGGCGGCGCGCATGTCGTAGGCGGAGGCAACTGCTCCAAGTCTGCGTGCGGTTGAGATGGCTTGCAGTCCGGCTACTCCAGCGCCGATCACGAATACACGCGCAGGCGTGATGGTGCCGGCAGCCGTAGTCATCATGGGGAAAATTCTGATTGAAGTCTCGGCGGCCAGCAGCACCGCCTTGTAGCCGCAGATGGTTCCCATGGAGGAAAGCGCGTCCATACTTTGTGCGCGCGTCGTCCTGGGTACGAGTTCGACCGAGAAGGATGTTACCCCTGAGGCGGCGATCTGCTGAATTACATCGGCTGATCCGAAGGGGCGCAAGAAACCAATCAGCAATTGATCGCGGCGAAACAAAGGAAGGTCGTCGCGGCCGGTCACGTCGTTGGAGCCGTAACACAGCACCTGCACGATAATGTCAGCCGCTGCAAAAACCTCCGCACGGTCCGGAACAATCTTGCCGCCCTTCTCGACATAAAGCGAGTCCGGGTAGCCAGCCTGCGCCCCTGCTCCCGCCTCGACCATGACTTCGAGTCCAGCTTTCGCGAGAGTGGGAATGACCGCTGGAACCAGTGCGACCCGCCGCTCTCCGGGATAGGTTTCCTTTGGAACTCCGACGATCAATCATGATCCTTTCGACGGCGTGGTCGTGGGCCAGTACCTGACGCGCGCAACAGAATTCTAGTAAAGAAGAGATTCATAGGACTGTGACCCGCGTCATACGGATATGCGGCGCTCGGACTCAAAACAGTATCAGAAATACGCAGCGATTGAGAAGGGAACGTCTCACATTTCAGCTGCATTCAGACGTGGCGCTACATTTAAATGTAGCAATGAAATGCAATATGATACCCGCACTGCCTCGGGGGAATACCTGATTGATGGTACTAGCGGCACCCGAGCTTAATGGATGAGTATGAGTGAGCGAACCTCGAGGACGGGTATCGTGCCAGCCTCTTCGACATCGATGACGACGAAACATTCAAGAAGATGGAAGGTGATGGGTATCGTCTTCTGCGTCATTTTAGTAATTGCAGCGGTGATCGTGAAAGTCGTTCTGTCTCAAGCTCAACCGATTTTACGAGCACGGGTCATCGAGACGCTCTCCAACCGATTCAAGAGCAAAGTCGAGCTCGATACGCTCAGCGTATCCGTCTTCCGGGGGCTCGAGGTTTCCGGCGACGGGCTGAAGATTTACGGGACGACCGACCCCAATCCTTATGCACCGGGCGTTCAGCCGTTGATTAGCTTGCAGGAGTTTCACTTTCACACCGGGATCCGCAATCTGTTTCGGCCCACGGTTCATGTCGACACCGTATATGTAAAGGGCATGGAGCTGAATATTCCTCCCAAGGGACAGCGCCAGGAACTTGGCCACATGACTTCACCGCATCGGAAGTTGACAGTCTTCGTGGATAATTTTGTATGCCAGGATACAAAGCTGCTCATTAATACCTCCAAGCCGGGCAAGCCGCCGCTGGAATTTGATATTAGCGACCTAAGGATGAAAGACATCGGGCCAGGCTCACCCATGAGTTTCGAAGCGACGCTGGTGAATCCGAAGCCGGTGGGAAACATTCGATCCGATGGTATGTTTGGACCATTCCATGAGAGCGATCCTCGGGACACGCCGGTGCAGGGAAATTATTCCTTTACCGACGCCGACCTGGGGACGCTAAAGGGTATTGGGGGAATACTCTCTTCGACTGGCAAGTACGAAGGAACTCTCGACAACATTGTCGTGGATGGAAAAACTGACACCCCAGATTTTCGCCTCGATCGAAGCGGCCATGCGATGCCTTTGCATACGGATTTCCACGCGGTTGTAGATGGCACCAGCGGAGACACTTATCTTGAACCGGTGAAAGCCAGGCTGCTGAATTCATCGTTCACTGCCCGAGGATCGGTAACTCGCGCGATTGGGAGGCACGGTCACGACATCAAGCTGGACGTCAAACTCGATCAGGCGCGCATTGAAGATTTGTTGAAGCTGGGAGTTCGGACCGACCCGCCGGTCATGACCGGACCGATTGAAATGAGCGCTAAACTCGACCTGCCTCCCGGAGACGCAGACGTGGCTGACCGACTGCTGTTGAATGGCACATTCCACGTGCTGACGGCCCATTTCACGAATGAAAAAATTCAAGGAAAACTGAATTCGTTGAGCCTGCGGACGCAAGGAAAAGTCAAAGAAATGCGCGAGGGCGAAGCCGGAGATGTGCTTGCGGATTTGCAGGGAAAGTTCAGTCTAAAAGATGGATCCCTATCCTTTTCTTCTCTTCATTTCTCCGTCCCTGGGACGCGTCTGGATATGGCCGGCGTTTACAGTCTGGACGGTGGAGTCTTCGATTTTCACGGCAAAGTAATGCTCGAGGCGAAATTGTCTCAGATGACCACGGGTTGGAAGTCCATTCTACTGAAACCCGTGGATCGATTCTTTAGCAAGGATGGCGCCGGTACCGAAGTGCCAGTCAAAATCTCAGGGACACAATCGGAGCCCCACTTCGGACTCGATTTCGGACACAAGGACACAGGTGAGTCCAATCCTCGCGAGCAGAAGTACGATTCTTCGGCGAAGCGTTAAAGTTGGATTTTAAATTTTCCCCTCATCACTTCCCCGCCTCAACCTTCTCGGAATCTCTAGGGTAAGACCTGGCAGCAAATTACAGCTATAACCCCATGGCTGGTCGTTACGCTCGCTTTTATTCTCGGATTGACCTTGCGAATCGCCGCATGCGCCCCGCGGCGATAGCGAAAGAAAGGAATTTCCAGTGAGCGCTCGACCGGTGATGACGACGACAATTTCTTACCCAGCAGAACTTCCAGAAATCAAACTAAAACCCGATTCAGAAATAATCTCGCGAGCCAAAGAAGGAGATCAGGAGGCTTGCGCCGCCATTTTCGATCTGCACCGGCGGCGAGTCTATTCTACGTGCCTCTTGATGACCAAGAATGTTTCGGACGCAGAGGATTTGATGCAGGACGCTTTCATTCAAATCTTCCGCGGTATCCGGAGTTTTCGCGGGGACTCAGCATTCTCGACCTGGATTTATCGCGTCGTGGTGAATACAGGGTTGATGACGCGGCGGAAGCGGCGCTTAAAAGAGGTTCCCCTGGACGAGCCTGCGACTTTAGATTATGCCCCAGTAACTCGCGAGTTCGGAAGAGACGATGCAAAGTTGACGGGGGCTGTGGACCGCGTCGCTCTCACGGAGGCGGCGAATGAACTGCCCGAGGGTTGTCGGAAGATTTTTATTTTGCATGAAGTCGAGGGCTATGAACATCACGAAATTGCGGAACAACTGCAGTGTTCAATCGGCAATTCAAAATCGCAACTGCACAAGGCGAGATTGAAAATGCGAAAGTTACTGGCCTCGAGCAAAAAGCGTATCGGGAGAAAGCGTCTCGCTGGACGGCCGAACGAAAACCGGCCCAGAAATCCGGGAGTGACCCCATTGTTGCCCGCAATCTCGTGAAGAATGAGGCCTGCGGGTCCGTTAGACGCGGTCGGGATCGAGCTCGCAAGTTACCGTCGCTGTGGAAGCAATTACCGCGTTAGGTGCAGAAGCAGAGTGACGGAGACCAGCGTCCCCGTCGGTCCGCGCAGGGCACTTTTCCTGGGAACGATTGGTCGTCTTAAGATCTGATCGTCTTCAGATCACATCTCAATTCAGGGCGGGAAAAAAAGCCCCTGGCACGTTTCGCCAGCGGCTTTTTGTCAGATCGAAATCCGGTCATCTCGAAAATCATCCAGGAGTTTTAGCTTGCTTTTCGGTCGGACTCCAACTCCCGGTCAGCGGCTTCGTCAGTAGTAGCAGAGTCGTGAGCCTGCTCCTTGGTTGATCGGGCGGCATCCTTCACCTTGCCCCATGTGTTTTGCACTTTGCCTTCCACCTGCTTGGCCGTGCCGTGAGCCTGCTGGTCGGCATTACCCGTCCACTCGCCGACTTGACGTTCTACTCGGCCCGCGACATCTTTGACTTTGCCTTCAACACGATCTTTGTCCATGATTATGCTCCTCTTATGATAGGTGGTTTCAGGAGCCACCGATTGGTTTGGCATCCGTTTAGAGATGCGTTGGGGGTAGGCTGTTGGGCACCCGATGGCTGCCATTAAATTGGATTGCGCCCCTGAATCACGCGCACCAAGACAGCGATGATCGCCAGGACCAACAAGATGTGAATGAATCCGCCCAAAGTGTAGGAGCTGACCATCCCCAGTAACCATAAGACTAAAAGAATTACAGCAATGGTCCAGAGCATCGTGAACCCCTTTCGAGCGGCGCCATCTTTCGATCAACTCCTCGACAATAACTAAGGAGACGCTACGCTGAAATCAGGCTAAATCTGTATTCAGAGCCCGGATGCGGGGTAGCGTAACACCGTATTCGGGTCGTGAATCAGGGTCGCGAGTTGTTGCAGAAATTTTCTAGTAAATCTGGACGATGCCGTTTCTCACCGCGTAGAGCGTGAGATCTGCGATGGAATGCAAATCGAGTTTCCGCATAAGGTTGGTGCGATGGGTTTCCGCGGTTTTAACGCTGAGACTTAAGGTCGTAGCGATTTCCTTTGTGGTTTTGCCCTCCGCAACCAGTTGAATCACTTCCCTTTCCCGCGGCGTGAGAACCTGCTGAGGGGCACCGGCGTTACGGTTGTCGCCGGGGCGGAGGTAACCGTCCAGCATCATCTGGGCTACCTTGGAGGTGAAGAATGTTCTTCGATTTTGTAACGCCTCCACCGCCGCCAACAGGTCGCGGCCGGCATCAGACTTCAATAGAAAACCACGAGCCCCGGCCGCGAGAACTTCCCGCACCACCTGTTCAGAGTAGTGAATTGTCAGGATCAGTATTCGAGCCTCGGGCATCAGGTTCAGAATTTGGCGGGCTGCGTCCAAACCATTGAGATTCGGCATGCCAACGTCGAGTAAGAGAATGTCCGGCTTTAAGCGAGTGGCGAGTTCCACCGCTTCGCGCCCATCCTGGGCCTCGCCGCAGATCTCCCACCCAGGGTGAGACTCAAGTAGCGAGCGAATGCCTTTTCTTGCCACTTCGTGATCGTCAGCGATAAGGATCCGGACCACGCGAACGCCTCCACCCTTTGCAACGACGACTACCGCCGATTCAGTCTCGCCGGAAGCAAACGCTGTGCTGAGATAGGTGCCATGATGGCCTATTGCGGTTGCCAGAGGTCGACGCAACCGGCCTTTCTTCAGCAAATCAGGTTTGTATCTAAGGTATTTCCAGTAGATGAAATTGAGGCGCGGCATCGCCTCATGCGCCTGAAGTGGCATCCAATGGTGCCGGAGGAATGGATATGCGCTCTGCCGCTCACTCGCGCGCTGCTTGGCTGGTCAGGTTTTTCCCTTTATCGATTGTTGCAGTTATCTCTTTGTTCCTGGTTTCTGTGTTGGCCCAAAGCACGGCTCCTACTGCGATTGAAAACGCCGACGCGCAGGAGCACCCTGCCCGCCAAACCGCGCCTGCTCCGGGGTCGACGGATGCAGCGCAATCGGCTCCTGGCGAGTCGGCTCAGCCTGCCTCGGCTCAGACCGACGCTGCTCAGACCGACAATTCCCAGCCGCTGCCGGCCGAACCCGGTAGCGGCGACCAGGGGATGTTCGTGTTCAAGAAACAGGTGGAGGAAGTGGTTCTTCACGCCACCGTTGTCGATGAGCAGCAGCGCTTAGTGACTGGGTTGGATAAGGCGGCCTTCTCCATTTACGAGAATGGCGTGCAGCAGACCATTACGTCGTTTCGGCGCGAAGATGTACCGGTTGCGCTGGGTATTGTCGTCGATAATTCCGGCTCGATGCGCGACAAGCGCGGCCAGGTGGAGCAGGCCGTCGTGAACCTGATACGCGCCAGCAACGCCGCGGACCAGGTATTCTTGGTGAACTTCGGTCAGAACCCGTACCTGGACCAGGATTTCACTTCGGACGCTAACCTGTTGCAAGCCGCGCTACATCAAGTGTCGGCAAAAGGCAGCACGGCGTTGTATGACGCGATCGTCGCATCCGATGTACACCTCGAGAACAACCCACGCCTTAGCAAAAAGGTGCTGCTGGTGATCACCGACGGTCAAGACAACATGAGCCTGGAGACCTTGCAAGACGCATCACGAAAGTTGCAACAAGCCAATGGTCCCACGCTTTATGCGATCGGGTTGCTGGGGAGCGGACTGAATAACGAAGGCCGAAAGGCGTTGCAGCAACTCGCCGCGGCCACCGGTGGGGTTGCATACTTCCCCGACTCACTCGATCAGGTGGATAACATCACGCGAACCGTTGCCCACGATATTCGCAGCCAGTACACGATAGCGTTCCGCCCGAAGAATCAGAATGTGAAGCCGGAATATCAGTCCTTGCGATTGGAGGCGCATGCTCCGGAGTACGGGAAGCTGACCGTTCGCACCCGGAGCGGGTATTACTCTCCCGACTCCGGCCACTAGAATCCGCGCCTCCAAAAGCACTCGAACCCGAACAAAAACGCAACGTGAGCGATTACGCTACCGTTGTCTCGGTGGAAGCAGCGATTCCCGTCGGCATCTGAATCTGGATGATGTTGTTCTTGATGGCGTACACAACAAGATCCCGAATAGAGTGCAGACTGAGCTTGCGCATGATGTTGCTGCGATGGGTTTCTACGGTCTTAGTGCTCAAGTTCAGTAACGACGCAACTTCCTTGGAACTCTTGCCCTCTGCCAGAAGCTGAGTGATCTCCCGCTCCCGGACGGTAAGCGTTGGTAGACTCGGAGCTTCGTTACGATGCACGACGTGTCCCTTGTCGAGAAATCCGGCGAGCACAAGATCGTTGACCCGCGGCGTAAAGAACATTCGCTTGCTCTGCAGAGCTTCGACTGCGGAAACCAGGTCTCGAGCCGCATCCGACTTGAGCACAAAGCCGCGTGCTCCGGCATCGAGCGCCTCGCGAATCACCTGATCGGAATCCGTGATTGTCAGGACGATTACCTTGAACTGAGGATCGTGCTGCATCAACTGGCGAGTCGTATCCAAGCCGTTGAGGCTCGGCATTCCGATATCCACAATCACGACGTCGGGTTTGAGGCGCTTGGCCATCTCCACCGCTTCGCGCCCGTCCGAGGCTTCGCCACAAATTTCCCAGCCTTCGTGTTTGAGAAGCAGAGCACACAGTCCCCTACGCACAATCTCATGATCATCGGCTAACAGAATTCGCAGTTTCATGGCAGACTTCCTTTCTGGGTCCGAGCTTTCTCCAAACTTCTGAGACTTAAACAGTCCTAAATCCTTCTAACCTGAAGCCAGTGGACTACGAGCTAACGCAGTAAACACCTTATGCTGGCTTACTGACTCCACCGCATCCAGGAGATCGCGAGCCGCATTCGACTTCACGACATAACCTCTGGCGCCTGCATCCAAAGCTTCCCGCATCATCTGAGGGGAGTCGTGCTGCGTAACGAACAGAACCTCAGGCGCTCTATTCTTGTGCTTCTGCTGGATCAGGCGGCATGCTTCCAGGCCGTTCATGCGCGGCATGGTTACATCCAGCACCACGACATCGGGCTGCAGGCTTTCCACCTTGTCCACCGCTTCGACCCCATCGGACGCTTCACCCACCACTTCCCAATCGTCCCGCCCCTGCAGCAGAGTTCTCAGTCCCTGTCTCACAATAGGATGGTCGTCCACCAACAGGATGCGAACAGCCATGTCATCTCCAACCTTCTGATGCGGCACGGTGCACTCCTCGTATCAACGTCACAGCCAACTAGGGTTTCGATTGCGCTGTTCCCACCGCAGATGTCTTAGACGGATCAGGGAGCCATTCCGCGAGCATACAGCACTTTTGAAGCTAGCACGGCCGGGGGAAGGGTCGAATACAGGGAATACTGTATTCTCGACTCCTGGAAAATCAAGCCGGAAAGTAGGTTCCGGCGTGTAGAAGGGCATCCACGGCTTCTACGATCGACCCGACGTCGGACTTGGCGCAAGCCCCGCGGATGCCGGCCCGGCGCGCCTCGTCGGCCAATTGCTTGGACAAGTGGATGGTTACCATCAGGATCGGGATCTCGGGGAATAGATCGGAAATCTGACGGGCAACATCAAGGCCATTCAGGTCCGGCATCTGGAAGTCCAATAGAATCATGTCAGGAGGATTCTTCTTTACTCTCTGCAGCGCTTCGCCGCCGGTCCGAGCTTCGTCGGAAACGTGCCATGTGCCCTGCTGTTCAAGCAGCGCCCGTAAATAGTGGCGGACCGCTGGGTTGTCATCGACTACGAGAATACGAACCAAACTGTCCGTCCTTTCTGTTGTCGTCAAGTGACGCTTCTTTCTCTGGGCCGATCCTGGCCAAGTCACCGATTTGTTAGATGCGCTGTTCGCTAGTGAAGGATAGAGGCGAGCGACTGCCCTCGCAATACTGCGAACTCCCTACAATTTGCCTGCCATTCGTGTCTGCATCCTGACTACCAGATCCCTTTGTCGCTTCCGGTTAGCTTCAGCTCGATAGCGGCCGCGGCAGCCAAGCCGGGCAGCAGACTCAAGCGCAACGTGTTTTGCAGTTCGCCATTTAGCAATAATTGTTTCCATTCCGCCGCATAAAGTTTTGCGGCTTGCGGAAAAATCGGGATGCGAAGAAACTTGCGCTTGAAGCGGACTAACTCGTTGCCGAACTGGGCCGCATCCCGCACCGGCGCAGGCAAATCGAGCCCCTCGCCGCGATAGGCTTGAACGTACCCCGACACAGTGACCAGATAGGTTGCAAGGCCATCCCACAGTCCAGCAGCCTCAGCCAGAGATTTGAGATAGGCGAAGTCGATGGAGTTTGTATCGACCAGTCGCGCAGTATCGGCAACATCGCATAAGCGAAGATAAAAATGGCGATACATTCGTTGCAGGGTGCTGAGGATGAGGCGATCCTCCGAAGCAGGGACACGAAAATCGTGTCCACCCAGTTCTATGGTTCTGGAGCGCGCAACCAAAGAATTGGTTACAGCCACTTGCTCGCCTGTCTGTCCCAGGCGGGATACGTGAACCTCTACCAGCTCCGGCAGGCCGGGAACGATGAAGTTCCACTTATTGGCCAGCCGATCCCCCCAGCTACGAGCCTCCAGCCGCGCCTTGAAGCGCTCCTTCATGACGGTCACAACTTCATGACCTTCTGCATTGCTATAAAGATCGAGATCGTTCCCCAAATCCGGCCAGTGGTCGAGAGACTTGATCACAACCACATCTCCGACTTCCTTCAGTGCTTCGCAAATAGGAAACAAGAACGATAACGCGTGCTGGATGCGGGCCCGTTCTTTCATCAGCGATTGGGAAACACAGTCCGCGCCATCATGCTGGGCCGCCATCAGAATACGGTGCAACCCTGGGAACGTACGCACAATTACGTGATGCGAATTGGCAAGATGCCAGAGATCACTCAGGTCCTGAGGGCTATATCTGGAAACAGCACAAGCGATGTCCGCTGCGCTTTTGCGCACCGCGTGGGATGTATCGGACCCTTCGCTGCCTAGCAGCAATCGAGAGAGAACGGTCAGAGACGTCGTAGAGTTTGTCTTGCTTTCCATTTGCTGGACTCGATTCTTGACTCGAATTCTGGGCGCATGCAGTTTGGTCAGTCTAGTTGTTAGTGCAATCCCGACTGCGAATTACTCTTCGCGGAAACCGTGTCCGCATTGTTGCCGCAATCGGTTGCAGTCCTATGTTCGATTGCGGTTCCTTCCTCATAGTCATTCCAGGTTTCGATCAAAAGAAATGGAAGTGGCTTGGCGCCGTCGTAGTAGCGCTGGTAAAAGTTAAGCGTCTCATCAAGAGTTTTCCCGCAGGCGCTTTGCATATGGCGGTTGAGTCCCCACTTCGCCGCCGAATCATCGAAGCCCGGCCACGCTCCTCCCACGGCAATTTTCTCCGGATATTTGTTCTGCATCGTCTTATAGAAATTTTCCAGATAGGCCTCGCCCCAGTTGCTGCCATCCTTGGCCCAACCAACGGGGCCAGGCTGCACCCATGCGTAAGAGCCCGCGAAATCGTCGGCATATTGGGGCTGCGGCTGATCTTTGTAAATAAGGTAGGGGGGACTTTCCCAACTGCTGCAATGCTCGCGAACACGGTTCCAATCGACATGGCCACTCTTGGGAAATATGAACAAGATGGGATGACCGTTATAGGTCAAATATGCGTCGCGGTACTTGGCCGCTGGTCCGATGTATTTTTTATAAGCCTCGTCGAGCGATGCGATTTCAGCGTCGGTTGCGCCGGCGCTCTCGTCTTCCGCTTCGTTGTACAACAGCGCAACCTGAAAGTGACTTTCGCTAGCCGCTTCCTGCAACAGAGCAAAATTGTGGTCCGAGTAGGCATTGCTATCCCCGTACCAGTCCACAACGAAAGCGGATATTCCCATGTGCCGAGCCTGTTCGATTTGCTTTCTCAGGACGGCTGGGTCCTGGCTCGAGTAGCCAACGTCGATGTGATTGTGATCACCGAACCACGGCATATAGACAGCCAGAAGTTTCGGCGCCACGCCCGGCGCCTGCGCGTTCTTCTGCAACGCGTGATGAGCGCCCGGAGTCGTGCACCCGGTGGCCAACATAAATAACGCCATGGATAAAACTAGCAACGACCTCGGCAACGGACGACTCCATTCTTCCGGCCTTCCTGAAGAGATAGGTAAGATGCCCTGAACTACCCAGCGGTTGGCAGAAGCTGGGTCATGAGATAACGCGAAGAAACGATTCGAAATGAGAGGCTTATAAAATCCAGAGGTTACATAGAGGTTCAAAACCGTGGGACAGCCTGCAGTTGCCGAATGACCCAACGATCCGCACCCGGGGTCATGAGAACCACGTAGTGCACAACAACTGGCTCGTCGTGAATCATCTTATTTCCATCCAGAATCTGCAACCGGTACTGAGCCGTGTCATGCAGTTCGATCACGTCACCCTCGGGGGCATAAAAAACAGCGTCGACTTGATGGCTTTGATTGAGATATCGCTGCGTCAAGCCAGACTGTTGCTGGCCTAAGACGGTCTGTCGCAGCCACTGCTTGGCATCGCCGGTGAACGGACCTTCCAGCGAGTCGAAAGTGTTGGATTCGAGCGCCTGGGCAAGACTCGTCCAGGCGTAGCGATAGTCGCGCAGGATTCCGCGCTCAGTGAGACTTTCGACAGAACGAGGCCCGGCCTTGCTGGTGTTAAGTTGTACGCGCACACCGGCATCTGCCGCATACAAGTCGCGCGCGGAACTCAGCCATGCTAAGCAGAAGATTGCGATTAGGAGAGCGCGTCCAGTGACGATTCGATTCATCATTCCGCCCCCACCCGGATTTCATTTCCCATCACGACGCCGGAAGCAGCCGAAATCACGGTGGGACCGGAGGCATCGATTTGGGCTCGCGCTATGCCCTGCTTAATCGGAGCATCGACCGTGTCCGTTCCGTGAACTCCGTTGGCTGTGAAGGTAACGATCGTCCCATCCGGCAGCACGTTTCCCGCACAATCGTGCACCGGTTCGGTCTGGACGAGGATGCCGGCATGATTACGCTGTCCAGTGATGCGGAGCTTGCAGGGATCGGAGGCGACCTGCTGCACTGCGCGGCGCGAGGATAAGTCGTCCAGAGCGGCGACCACTTGCATTGGCCCTGCGGATTTACCGGATGCGGTACGAAACCACGCGACTCCGTTTTGCGTGCGGACAGAACGCGACCACAGCGCGGCGTCTTTGGCGGTCAGTTGAAAGTTGACGCTCGCTGGGGTCAGTACGAGATTCTGATACTGATCGAATGGAAACGCAACGCCACTCACCGCATCTCCCTGAGCGACAGGGACGCGCGAGGGATGTACCAGAAAAATCAAAGTGGATGGCTTTGCGGCGATCACATAGAAGCTGGCGCTATGACAGATTTCCGAACATAAGACAGCGACATAATCGCCGGCCGTTTTCAAATCCTCGGGTGCCAGATGAATTTCTTCACCCAGCGATACGTCTTGCTTTTTCGAGACCGCCGGGCCCTCGAGATAGAAAGTACCCTTGCCGCTACCTTCAGTCGAAATGCTCACTCCTTCGCCGGCAACCGCTGACGCCGGCACCCGCATATCCTGCGCCCGAGAGGCTCGGGAGCAGGCAATTGCGAGGACAATGACTGCGATAATTTGCAACGGGCGCGAAGTGATCATGACTGGGATCTGTTCAAACTGAATTGATTCACGACCACATGAAAACTGTGCACGTTTCCGGCGATGTTCTTCGGGATCTCGACCGCGAAAGGTTCCGAAGATTGCGGCAGCAGCGCTCGATCCACATAGCCGTCGGAAACCCACACCACTTTGCCGTTGTTGTCGTAAAAACTGGCGATCACGTGTGGAATATTAACCGTCTGGCCACTTTGATTCAGCAGGTCTCCGCGCAGCACGCTCTTACCCTGAACATCGGAGTCTATTTTCTGATTCATGACTCCAATCACCGGATCGGCGGAAGCGGGAACCAGAGTTGCTTTCACATCCATGCGAACATTCTTCACCTTTTGCAAACCTATATTCGGGAAATCGATGCGGTAAGGGGTCACCTGCTTGGGCAATAAAACGTGAGCGATTTTATCGAAGCTGCTTTCCTCGTCAATCGCATTTCCCGATGCATCCACCAGCGTTGCGTTCACTGTGACGAACGCAGGCACGGTGTCTTCGTTGGTGACTTCGCCCATCACGACCGCCCCTTCGGCGGAGTCTACAGCGTTCATGGAAATGATTCGAACGTGGGGAGCATCGACATTTTTCGTGCCCCACTCGTCGCTAGCGGTGCCAGTCACCAGATCCCAGCGCAGATATGTAACCGGTATCACTTGAGCAGGCACGTCGGGAATTGTGACCTTCGGCCATACCGCTTTCCAAACGTCGCCCTCGCGAATCAGATGAAAATCACGCACGTCTTCGATGGCTCCAACCGGGGACGAGAAATGCAAGCGCACGCGCATTTGAGCTTCGTCATTCGTTTCGTGCAGTGGCCGGGAATCGAAACCTTCGAGGCTGGAAAATGAACGCAAGCTTCCGTTCGAGCCCATCCAATCCTGAATGAACGCCTGCTCCGTGATTCCGATCGTGCTGGAGACATCGCTGAAGGCGCGGTCCCAGTTTCTTCGTTGAACATCGAGCAACAAGTTTGCAAGGGCCTGGTCCGGAGTATCTGCCTTGGCGGTATGCAGCGCAGATCCCTTGGTGATGCCGATTGTATTGCCGGATTGCGCCGTCACAAAAAATCCCATCACGACTAGTGCTACGGTTACCGCCACGAGAATGGTTGGAACAGCATATTTCATTTCGTATTCCTTCGATCGTATTCAACGACTTCAAGTCCAGGCAACTTCACGCAACCACATGTTGTCGGTGACTTTCCGACCGCACGGGAATGCCCCCGGTCGATGGGACGCGACGCGTCTTTGGCAAAAAGAATTCCAGAAAGATCGCAATGAAACTTACTCCGATGGGCAGGATTCCCCACATTAATCCTTGCCAGGGGGCGGGAATCGCATCGGATTCAATCTTGTGTGCTGGCGGCACATCTTCCTTGGACCAGGCTGTAATCTCACCATTGTTGAATGTCTCGATCTTTCGCCATCCCACAAACGTGAGCAGCGGCTCGTAGTAAGGGTCGTGCACAAAAATATATTTCAGGCCGTAGCGATTGGCGTGTTCGAGCATGGCGCGCAGAGCGTCCATCCCGGCCGAGCCATAAAATTTCGCATTGGTGAGCTGCGCCGATCCGTAATGAGTCATTTCCGGCAACAGCCGCGCGGAGTTGTAGTCGCCATCGACACTGCTTGCGTTGGTGTAAGTAGATACCTTGGCTAATTCGCTGCCAAAACCAAGCGTGATGTATCGGTAAGAATCGTGGCCATCACGGTTGAGGAAGCCGATTACGGGATCGACGTTCGTGGCGCCCGTGGGCCGGAACGGGTTCGCATTAAGCCAGAATAGAGCGGCTCCAATGGTCGCAACGGAGACCAAAGCGAGCCCCACCGCCGCCCTGGAGCGAAACCGATCAAGAAGGTCCACCGCCAATACTCCGACAAACGGCATAGCCAGAAGCGTCGCCCAGAAGGTGAAGCGTTCGAATGTAAGAACCTCGTAGGCGCGCCCCAAAAGCCATCGCGGCAACGGTGTGGTACCGCCAAGACCAAAAATAAAGGCAAGCCAGAAACCAAACAGCAGCGGACGCCACCGGCGGGATTCAGCGCCTCGAATAACGATCAAGGGCAAAGCCAAAATCAGAGCACCATAGGGAATTACAAAGTAATTGATCGCGGTAACGGAATTCAGGAGAAAATTGGCGCGGCTGTCGTGAGGGATCGGAATCTGGTGGATCGGGTGCTGGATAATTGCCAGCCAGTAAGGCAACAACACAATTCCGACGCCCGCCCCGACCAGAACCGCGAAAACCGCGGCCCGCGACAAGACCCCGCTAACCGATCCCGAGACTCGTTCATCGCGCGCATCCAGAAACGCGGTCCACAACACCGGCACGGCAAAGAATACAACTCCGAAAATCAGCGTGACGTGATGCGCGGCTGCGGCAGTCAGGCTTAGTGCAATCCCTTTTACCAGAGATCGCCAATCCGATTCGGTGATCCACTCGTAAAAATAAGGCAGAGCGTTCAGATACAGGGCGGCAGACGCGACGGTCGCTAATTGCCCTGCCTGATACACCAGAAAAGCGAGCGACCCGAGAAAGATGCTTCCCAAGGCGGCGTAGCTGGCGGCTCGGTCGTCGATCCAGATGCGGGCAAAACGAAACACCCCCACGGGCAACAAAAGGGCTGCGATCAGTTGCACCAGCATGTAGCCCATTTTTAAGCCAACCACATTCGACAACAGCGCGATCCACTGGTGGGTCAACGGCGGGTACGTCGTCTGGGAGAAACCACCAAACCATTTTTCATTCCACGGATTGAACCAGTGATGGGCGTAGTGCGAAGCAAAGAACATGTGGAAATTTGCGTCGAACGAAGCCGCTGGAAGTTGCATGAGCAGCAGAGGGCCATGCACAGCCAGCGCCACCAAAACGATCGCAAGAAGAGGGATGGGGCGAGAGTAACTGCTTTGGCCAATAATCACGATTCAGCGCTCCTTGCGACGCGTGCGAGTCTCCGCAGCGAACAGCTTCGATTCCAAAACCCGATCCGGGGTTTACTTTCTTTTTCCCGCCAAATTAGCAGCCTTCCCGGGAAGAGTGGCATCTGATGGTTGCCGCAGAACTTGGTTATGCGGGAGGTATATCAAACACTTCAATCGTGTGGTGATTCCGTGAAAAGCCGACTTCCGCTCACGAGCTTTTGCGTTGGTTTATTCTGCATTACCGCCATCGCTCAAACCTACGACATCAATAAGCCGGGTAACTCATCGCCACCAGATACAAATGCGAGTAGCTCGGCGTCTAGTCCCAGTCAGCACAGCGCCGGCCAGAGTGGGTCCGGCTTGGGTTGGGGGTCGAGCATAGAAGTTTCCCGCCAGGCCCGCGCCGCGCAAGATGCGCTGAAAAGAAACGATTATGCTGCGGCCGTTTCGTTCGCAGAGCAGGCTGCCAAGTCAGCCCCACAGGATGCCGAGCTATGGTTCCTGCTCGGTTATGCCGATCGATTGGGCGGACACTATCAAGCCTCCATCGATGCATACAATCGCGGACTAAAACGGCAACCCGGGTCTGTGAAAGGGATGGCGGGTCTGGCGCAAACCTATGCCCGCATGGGTCGAGTCGATGAGGCGGAGAAACTTCTCAAGCGGGTTGTGGAATCGAATCCGAACGATGCGAACAGCCTGCAACTGGCGGGAGAGCTTCTGCTGAACTCAGATCCCACGCAAGCTCTGGAATTGTTGAAACGCGCCGACCAACTGCAAGCCGCTCCTCATACTGACCTGCTGATTGCGCATGCCTACGAACGTCTTGGCCAGCCGGAAAAGTTCACTCATTATCTGAATGTCGCGAAACGTCGCGCCCCCAATGACCCGGAAGTGCTGCGCGCGGTGGCCGGGGAATATCGCGACCAGGGGCAGTACGATCGTGCCATCGAAACTCTGCAGGCCATACCGAACAAGACTAGCGACGTTCTGGCCGAACTCGCCTACACCTACCAGCTTGCGGGAAAACAGCAACAGGCCGCGGACTTATATACGCGGCTGGCGCAGGATGCGCGGGGAAATATAGCGTTGGATCTCAGCGCGGCGCAGGCATTAGTTGGGCTGGGACAGAACGACGCGGCGGGTAAGTTCCTCGAAGACGCCAAGCGGATCGATTCCAGCAACTACCGTCTGCATGCAATTCTCGGTTCCATCGCCGAATCGGATGATCGTTTCGCCGACGCCACCGCTGAATACAATCTCGCAATTTCCAATCTTCCGGCGCAGGTGCCGGAGGGACCGCTGTATCCGATCGAATTGCGCCTCAACTTATACGAACTCGACCAGCGCCAGGATGATCCGGCGGCAGCGAAGCAACAACTGGATGTGGCGTTCGCCGCCATCAAGCAGGTGAACGTTCCGGAGTCTGCCCGGCCGGAGATGCTGCGGCTGCGCGCCGCCATCGAAGCGGGTTCGGGCAACATGGATGCGGCCAATAAAGACTTGCAGGAAGCCCTCGCTCTCGCGCCTTCGAATGCAAATTCACTTTTGAATTACGCCAGCCTGCTATGGAAGATGGGACAGAAACAAGCGTCCGAGGATACTTTTGCCAAGGTGCTGGAACTGGATCACAACAACCGCACCGCGCTTTCGTCGCTGGGCTATCTGGCTCGCGACAACGGAGACGCGAAACTCGCTGAAAGTTATTTCAAGCGGGCGGTGAATGCACACCCAAAAGATTACGAGCCCTATCTTGCGCTGGGCGATCTCTACACCGCCGAACGAGACTTCCGCGCGGCTGAAAATAATTATGAAGAAGCTTACCGCCGTATCTCCAGCAACGCGATGATCATCGCAGGTGGCGCGAACGCGGCGCTGGAGGCGCATAATTCCGACCTCGCAAAGCGCTGGCTCGACCGCTCGCAAGGCAAAATGAATGATAGTCCGCAGGTCGCCCGGGAACGCGAGCGTTATCTCACCCTGAAGGGCGATTACGCGAACGCGGCCAAGCTGGGATATGCCGTCCTCGAAAAACTGCCCCATGATCGAGAGGGAGTGGTCTACCTGGTTTACGACCTCTACTACCTCAACCGATACGACGAGGCGATGGCCCTGATCATGAAGTATGAGCCAATTCTTCCGGATGACAAAGATCTGCCGCTAGTCGCGGGTAACATCCAGGCTCACGATGGGAAATTACGCGAAGCGCTGGATGACTATACGCAGGCCCTGGATCGAGATCCCAAGATGGCGGAAGGATATGCGAATCGCGGATTCATTCTGAACGATCTGCGCGAGGCCGCGAAAGCTTCCAAGGATTTTCAAACTGCACTTCAGTTACAACCGAACTATGGCGAGGCACACCTTGGATTAGCGTACTCGGATTTGCAATTGCATCGTCCGAAGCCGGCCCTGATCCAGTTGGAAGCGGCGCAGAAAATATTAGGGAAGTCTCACTCCTGGCACCTGGCGCGGGCGGAAGCGTTTCGACAAGAACAGGATTACGCCCACGCGGAAACCGAGTACAGGATAGCGCTGCAGGAAACGCCAAACGACTTGACCACGCAATTGGCCTACGCGGACACACTGTTTCGACTGCGTCGATATCAGCAGTCCCTGAATACGCTTGATGTCGCGCAGAAGTTATCCGCAACGGATGCAAGAGTGTATGCTCTGCGCGCTCAAGTGCATGCCAAGATCGGGGCTCGCGCCGACGCGATGCGCAATATTCAATTGGCCGAGCAGTACGGAAAAGACGATATCGACATCCTGGTCGCAACCGGAGGAGCGCTGCTGAGTATGGGGGATCGCGACGCGGCGATGAAGCGATTCGCTCGTGCCTTGGACATCCCGACTGGAGACCGCCTGGAAGTACGCCTGGATATCGCCCAGGTTTTTATGCGGGAAGGCCACTATGACGAAGTGCACCGGCAACTCGCGCTGGGTTTCGCCGAAGCTCGCATTTCCCAATCCCCTGTTTCACCCCAGGATATTTTGGACGCCGCAAATATCTTGTTGGCAGTCCACGATTTCGATTTAGCGGAAGAGTACTTCGACAAGGCTAAGCTGGCCGGGGCAAACTCGCGGGATGTGGAAATCGGACTGGCCAACACGTACGTCGCGGAAGGAGAAACCAACAAAGCGCAAGATGCCCTTGCCAGTCTGGGTCCCATAGATAGTTTCAGCGATGACTACGATTACATGGTAGCGGCCGCGAACCTCTACCGCCAGCGGCAGGACACCGTGCATGCGCTTTCCTCATTCGCGCAAGCCAACACTGTTGCCGGCCAGGAAAATCTAGCCGAGACTCAGACAGCGCAGAACGAGCTGGCGATTGAAGAAGGCCGTCAGATCAATCAGACAGTAAGCATTTTGCCAGAGGCATCCTTCGCTCCGGCACTGGAAGATATCAACGTTTATACGCTGGACGCAAAAATCCTCAAGGTCACGAACCCGTCATTACTGCCTCCGCCGCGGCATTCCTACGAAGACCTGGCCGACACTCATTACCGGGTTCATATTGCCGGCCTGCCGGTGATTTCAGGATTTGTGGGCGAGAGTTTCACGACCGGCCGATTTCTTTTTCCCAGCGTGAACGTGATTCAAGATCGCAACACTTACGACACTTACTTCAATGGCGGCATCACTCCCGTCCTCCATCTCGGCGCCAACTCGATCGCATTCAATGGCGGCTTGCAGTACGACATCCGGCGCGACACGATCTCGCCGGTATTTATGAGTCAGAATTTGTTCCGGCAATTTCTTTATGTGTCCACGAGCTCGTTCCGCAACTGGCTGTCGTTTAACGGCAGCACGGTTCGAGAAGCCGGACCTTTCACCGATCAGAATTTTAATTCGCGGGATCTCAACGCGACTGCGGAATTTACAGTTGGAAGGCCTTGGGGTAACACTGCCTTGCTGACTGGTTACACCGTACGCGATCTGTTGTTCAACCCGATCGTGGAGGAGTATTTCGAAACCTCGAGCTATATAGGCTTACAGCGAAAGTTCGGGAGACGGCTTACGGCGGCGGTTCTGGCCGAAGACTTGCGCGCTTGGAGAGTGCAGGGCACGCAATACGCGATCGCGCAAGCTTTCGTTCCGGGTGGGCGCTTCGAATTCCGGGCCAACCCGCGCTGGACGGTGCAAGGCTCCTTTCTGCTGTCACGTGGAGAAGGTTTTCATCAGTATGACAATGCGCAAAGCGAATTCACCGTTTCTTACACTCGCCGGGTTCATGGAAATTCAAGAGACGGCGATATAGCGCCGGTTGCCTACCCATTCCGCTTCTCATTCGGCGCGCAAGAACAAACTTTTTACAACTTTGATGGAACATCCCGGTCGGCGGTGCTTCCAGTCGTGCACTTTACTCTCTTCTAAAGGTTGACGGGCGCTCGATCGATGGCGGAAAAGGCAAAAAGTAATGCGGGATTCTCCTCATCGCTGGGTGAGAATGTTGGGCGCAAGCCCAAGACACTGAAATCTCAACTTCTGGGCGGTAGTCTCACTCTGCTCGCCGGTTCTGGACTGGTTGGAATCACCAATCTTGTCTACAACGTGGCGACCGCCCGCCTTCTCGGCCCCACCGGCTTCGCGAATGCCACGGCCGTATACACCATCCTGATGCTGCTGTCATGCATCACCCTTGCGTTTCAGGTGGTGTGTGCGAAATACGTGGCAAAGAGCACTCTGGCGGTAGACCGGTCTAACGTTTTCGCCACCCTGCATCAGCGCTCGTGGATCGCTGGCATCGGGATCGGACTCCTGCTCTACATTTTCAAGGGGCCAATCACAAGCTACCTGAATCTGCCTGATCCCGCGCTCATCACGATGCTCGCGCTGGGAACGACATTTTATATTCCGCTTGGAGTTCGCCGGGGATACATTCAGGGGATTCACGCTTTCGGACCGCTGGCCATCAACTTCATGCTCGAAGGCTTGGTTCGTCTGGGCGGAGTATTCCTGCTGATCGAGTTAGGTCTGGGGGTTCGAGGCGCGGTTCTTGCCAGCGTGCTGGCTGTGATGGTCGCCTATTTCGCCGCGCTTCCCAGCCCCGGTGTACGGTCTCTGCGATTTCCTGGCATCCCGATTTCGTCGGGCGAAGGAGTGCAGGCGATTGTTTTTTTTGCCGGCCAAACCGTCATCAACAACTTCGACATCGTTCTCGTGAAACATTTTTTTCCTCCCGTCGAGGCGGGAGTGTACGCCGCCGTCGCACTAGTCGGACGGTTGGTGAATATGTGCGCATGGTCTGTGGTGAACACGATGTTCCCCGTCTCGGCGCGCGCCGGCGGTGAGGAGCATGAAGGAAGTCAGGTCTTATTCACTTCTCTCCTGATGGTCTTTCTCATTCTTTCCGTCTTGATATTCGGGCTGTGGATGGTCCCCAGTTTTCTTTGGAAGACCCTGTTCGGCGCTCAGTTCGAGATGGGCAACTACGGAATGCTCGCGCCTCTCTTAATTCTCTACGCCATTACAGCCGGCATCTATTCGCTGAGTTCGGTGATTATTACCTACGAAATGTCGCGCAAGATCGCGAACACCAGCTGGATGCAACTGGCCTTCAGCGGTGCTCTTGCGCTCGGCGTTTATCTGCTTCACCATACACTTCGCGAAGTCATCCTCGTACAGCTGATTCTCATGGTGGTTCTGCTCTGCGTGCTGATGATTCCTTTGCTGCGCCATCAGCTGACGCCGAAGGCGCTCGGAACCTACCGCGCCCTTCGCCTGCGCCGAGAGGTGAGCGAAGAAGAAGTGATGGCGGACTTTCTGAGGAGCGAGTTCCATCATCCCGAGTTCGATGACTATCGCCACGAGTTCGACCATTTGGTGTCCAATCCAAACCTCCATAGCTCGAGGGAGAATTCGGTGCGCCAGGCATTGCTCTTCTTGCGGAGAGGGCCAATGTGGCGTGAACTTCCAGCCGATACAAAATGGTTCGAAGTGGAGCTGTCAGGGGCGGATCTCGAACGGATCCGCGTCTTTCCGCGGGCGCAGTGGCGACGCGTGGCGCAAGGTAGCTTTTATCTGAAAGACGTGGTCGAGCGCATGCGCCCGCATTTGGACGAGCTTTCCGATGACGAGTTTTTTCGCAAGCTGCGGATTCTAAGTTCCTCGGTCGAAAAGAACCTGATCAATTCCACAGTTCTGCTGATCGGGGTTGATGGCACTGGACCCTTAACCATATTGGATGGGAATCACCGCATGGCTGCAGCGCTGCTCGGTCAGAGAGTGTCTCTCGATCAGTTTCGTTTCATCTGCGGACTTTCACCACAGATGATTCGCTGCTGCTGGTACTACACCAACGTCAACACCCTGCTGCGATATCTGAAAAACCTGGTCCGTTATTTTACTTACGATCCTGAGACAGACATTGGCCGATTCCAGGAGCGCGGTTATTAGGGCGCCAGTGTCCCCCGCTACGCGGCTACGGCTGCGCCGGGCTGGCGGGAGGCGCAGCCGGCTCCTGCACGGCCGAGTTGTCACGGCGTAACAGCAGCACCGGCTGATTCTGTTGGCGGCGCGCAGTCTGTTGCTCCCGGACTTTCGTTTCAACTTTGGAGTCGTTGTCCGAAGCCACTCGTGACAGACGTAGTCCTTCCGCGGAACTTCGCGTCGCTAATCCCACCGGCGTATTAGCTCCTCCCAGCGCTTGCGCTTTGTCATAGAAGAACTGGGCGGTCTCCCGATCTCCCTGGATTTCGGCCAGGTAGCCAATGTTGTTCGCGGCGAAAGCATTGTTAGGATCGAGAGCATACGCAGTGCGAAAATCCTGTTCCGCTACCTCAAGTTCATTGCGGTTAATCGCCGCTACGCCCCGGGTATTGAGTTCAGCGAGCCTGACTTGCAGAGTCATCTCGTGTTCCAGATGATTACGCAAATTTTGCGCGTTCGCCGCGGCCATCTCACTCACCCGCTTGCCGCGCCAGGAATGATTCAACGTGACCACGGCGGCCGCGTCGGAATTCATCGCAGCCGCTGCATCGTAATATTTTAATGCGGCTTGTGATTCCCCTTCCTGTTCCTTGGCGGCGCCCAAATTATTCAGCGTGAAAATATTGTTCGGATCAGCCTTTAGAGTTTGCTCCAACAGCAGGTCGGCTTCCGGACCTCGACCTTGCCCGATCAGTCGCACAGCTTCTACATTGTCGTGATTCACCTGCAGCGACTTATCGGGAACGGCCAGCGCCTCTCTCAGAGTGCGGCCTTCCACTCGAGGCGCACTGGCTTTGTCGATGGAAGCGTCGCTCGCCTCCTTTCCCGCTAGGCCGTAAAAGCTGAGCGCGCGATCGATTTGGCCCTTCAACTCTGAAACGTAGCCCAGATTGTTCAGAGTGAAAGGATCATCAGGATCGAGCAGATATGCCTTATAGAAGCGGGCTTCCGCCTTCTCGTAGTCGTGCTTTCGAATGCACTCAACGCCCTCGTGGTTCAAGCGCTGCACCGGCGTCATATGGCTGCGCTGAGGCAATTTAATCTTCAGATCACCCGCATGAGCGCGCGATCCCCAACACAATGCAATCCCGACCGCCGCGGCTGCGATCCCTTGTCTCCAGGACATTCCCGAAACCCTCATTTAAAGAAAATGGAGTCGAATCAAACTTCCGCGTTACGGAAGCGATATTGAGATGCAAATATCGCTGGATTGTTTGTCGGAGGAACGCCGACTTTTTTCTGGAAAATGGCCACCGTAGCTCGATTTCAGGCATCCAATGTCGACCCTGCACTTAAGGCATATCCTGGGCCGTAGCGCGGGGGTAGAAATAGTCAGAAATTTGGAGCTGCCACAGCATGAAGCCTAGGTTAAAGGCGAACTCGTCAAGAGCGAAATGGGTGCAGGGACAACTGTTGTCCAGCGTCCTCGGGCTTTGCGCCCTGGGAGTCTTCACCTCTGACGCTAAGGCGGTCGCACAGGAGGTAGCTTCGAGGTCAGTGATTTCGTCCAGTTCTGTCAGTTCGACATCGGTCAAAACCACTGCTGCAGCGAACAGCGCTGACGTAGTGCTCGACCCGGCCAGTTTACTTCCCGACCTGCCGTCCCTGCCACGCTCCAAAGCCAGCCTGATCGGCGGCACCATTAAAAAAGTAGATCGGGTTCGCGACCAGCTCACGCTGCAGATCTTTGGCGCTGGAAAAATGAAAGTGTTGTTCGACCCGCGTACTCAGATTTTTCGGGGGGAAACGCCAGGGTCGGCTCCCGATCTTCATGCGGGAGATCGCGTCTATGTCGATACGATTCTCGAGGGCAGCAACATATTTGCCAGGAACATCCGCGTTGCAGGCCCTTCAGCCGGCGGCCGCAGTCAGGGCGTGGTAGTCGGTTATCACGCCGACAAAAACGAGTTGGTTCTCCGCGATCTGCTTTCCCCCGATCCGGTAAAATTGCGCCTTACCTCCGACACTCTCCTGGTGCGGGACGGACGCCCGGCATTCGCCAGCCAGCTTGTTCCCGGTACGCTGGTCGATGTCAATTTCGTTACACAAAAAAATAGTCGTGACCTTCGGCAGATTTCCATCCTGGCGGTCCCCGGCTCCGACTTTACATTTGGCGGCGAGGTTGTTTCTCTCGATCTGCATATCGGCTTGCTGGTTCTCAAATCGTCCAGCGACCACAAGACTTACGAAATCTATTTAGACCCTGCGGTGATTACGATCGATGACCGGTTGCGAAGTGGGGCCGATGTCACCACAGTAGCCAACTTTGACGGCTCCCGTTACGTAGCGCGTTCTCTCACGGTAAATTCTGCGAAGTAACTCGTCACTATTGGCGATAAGCAACTAACGGTGCGCCTTCATACCCGCGCTGTAGAAATCTCACATGTTTTGCGGAGTGCATTGTCCCGGAGGCGCATTGGGAGCGGGTGGATTTGGCGGAGTCATCCATGGCTGGTTCGCAAAATCGAAAAAATCCAGCAGATCGGGTTGCGCTGCGTCGCGATTGGTAAGGTGCGCGCTGGAATTGATGAACCGGTTCTCCACAAACTTGATGATCGCAGTGTGATCCATGGGAATGTGAGAAACGTAATGCTTTCGCACGAACGGCGAAACGACAAGATTCGGCAAGCGAAAACCGAGCTGCGCCGCGAAGCCCTGTTGGGCTGGAGCATCTCCAGGATTCGCCCCGGGGTCGGTGAGCAGTAGGTCGCAGTGTAGAGTCGCGACTCCGCCCGGCGGAAGACACGGCTCATAGCTGTCAGCGTTCACAGCAATCGTACTGATATCGGGAATTGTTCCCAGTGACCCATCCGTGTTTTCGTTGGACTGGCCGGGAACCGGCGGCACATGATCGAAGGGTCCGCCGGGTTCATCGTAGCTCAAGAAAAAAACTGAACTACCCCATGACGGACTCTGCATCAGCGCGTTGATAATGGTCGAAACCTGCTGTTGACCTTCCAGAATGGATTGCCCTGATCCTGGATGCTCATCACTTACTCCGTATGCCGCCTCGATAAACGAGTAGCTCGGCAGTGCGTTATTCCCCACGTCAGTCATGTATTGGGAGAGCGGAGCGATGTGAGTGACATCGATGCAAAACGCATTGCTCGAATCTCCCACCGTCTGCTGCGAACCAGCGGTTGGCGCGGCGCACGCGGCTTGCTGTGGATTTTCGTAAAGATACTTGCTCGAATAAGAAAAATCGGAAAAGGTGGTTACTGGGTAGGCGTTCGAGTGACCAGTGGGACCGCAGTCGCCGTCATCATCGGTGCAACCTCCCTCCGTAATTGAATAATAAATTTTCCACGAGACGCCGGCCTGGTCCAGTTCCTGGAAAATGGTTTCTATACTCAGTTGATTCGTGATTCCGTCGTCGACAAAGGGATCGTTTACCAGGCCCTGGGTGGTTCCACCGGTCATGGTCGCGATGCGATTGGGAGTGCTTTTGCTGGAAATCGGCGAAAACCAGCGATCCGACACCGCAAACTGCGAAGCCATATAGTAGTAGTAGTTAAGTATGCTCTGATCGTAGTAGCCCATCGCTCGCTGGCCAACCAGGTCGGTAAAAGTTCCATCGCCCGCGCCAGATTTGGCAAAACCTTCGGCTGTGTGCACGAAGCCATTCATTAAGATCGGCCGGTTGGTAAGAAAATTGTACCGGTTCACATCGCCATAACTCTCAAGCCATGCCGAACTCATGTCATCAATACAGGCGCTGTCAAATTTGAAAAGATTGAACGACTGGCCCTGATCATCCGGGTTCGCGAATTTGGAGAGCTTATCGTCAATGCCATCGACCGCGTAGGTGTTGCCGTCTTCGCTGACCGTCCAGCCATTGGATTGCCGGTAAGGATTGAGCACCCCGAAGTAACTGTCGAAGCTGCGATTCTCCTGCAGCATGAAGACCACGTGATCAATGGATTGAAGGCTCGCAGGAGAACTTGGCGCAGTCGTTGTGGCACCAGTTAGACCACGGCAGGCGCACAACGCCATCAACGCAATTGTAAGTCCGGCGACAAGCCATTTGCGACCCGACTCAACCATGAATCCTCAGCAAACAGAATTTGTAAACTTGATTGGATGATCTTTGCCACGCGAATGTTGGCTTCGCAGTGTTCGATGGGATGCAGTTCGATCAAGGTGAAGCATATCTCGAGAAATCAGCCCGAAATAGCGGTCAAGCTCTATCAGACTCACTACGGACAGTCCTGGAAACGGCTGCTTTGCCATTGCCGTTCCCCCCATGCCCGGTACCGTCGCCGCGTAGCGAAACTTGAGAAATCCGGGTTCGGGCGCCGGCAATTTCTCCGTCACTGTTAACTTCATTCTCCAACAATTTATTTTTCCCGGGGCGCGGCGGAACTTTATAGAGGGCGGAGCGATGAACCCAGCCGAGCGTATTGTGAGTAAGAAACTTTAACAGTGAAAATTTCGAGGGCACCCAGTTGGGCAGCTTTCGGAAACGCGTTATGTGACGCAATGCCACGCTTCTCTGCTCCAATTCAAAGTGGCGCAGGTACTTTAAAACGATGTTGGGCATGGTCATACGGAGTGCCGATGAGAAGTTCTGCTCCGCCATTTCCTGCTGTTTTGCCGGATCGGTAAGTAAGCAAATGAGACAATCGGCTAGATTTCTACTGTCACCCGGTTTGTAGAATTCGATCGCCATGCCTTCGCCATCCGACATTTGACGAAAGTCCGGGATATCGGCGCACACGATCGGAACACCGTAGGTGCAGGCCAGATGAGCCACACCGCTCGAACCGGTCGAAGAGGAGTAAGGCATGACTGCGACCGAAGATCTCTGAAAAACATCGGGCAAGCGATCTTCATGAACGTATCCCGTAAATTCGATTCTGGGATTTGCAGCGTGCTTACTCTTCATCGATTCCACGTAGCCCGCGGCGCTGGGATGGTTTCCTCCACCAATCACCAACTTGGCGTTGGGCAACGCTTCCGATATATATTCAAACGCTTCGATCATCAACTCGAGCCGCTTGTAAGTCCCCCACTTGCCAAACGCCAGGATGCGGTGTTCGGGATTGCCTCGCTCGGCAAGTTTCGGATATTCGGGTTCTCTGGAGAGAATTCCGTGCGATCGCAGATGAACATTATCCCGGCCGTATTTTTCGTGCAAAATCTTGCGATACCCAGGCATGAGCACTGAGACGGAATTCGAAAGCAAAATGATCCTGGTGGCCACGGCGCCAGCCAGACGGTAGCTGCGGGCATGGCGAACGCCCGCATCTTTCAGATCCACGGTATCCATCAAGTGATGAAGAGTGACATGGGTGTAGCGGCCGCTGAGGCGTGACAATACAGGAGTGATGAGTCCGGCGAAAGCGATCAACGGATTGCGGCCAAAAGTACTGAACAGCAGGTTGAACCAGACCACGTCAGGCTTGAGTCTGCGAATCGCACGCAGAATCTGAATGGAACTTCCGGGAGCGTCAAACGACCAACATCGATCGATTGCAAAGTCTTCGGTCTCTTTCTCTACGTCTTGAAGCTTATCGGCGAGAACGGTCAACCGAATAAATGGATTACGCTGCAGTTCCCGGGCAATGTGAAGTCCGTACTCACTGAGTCCACCCTGACTTGGCGGGAATGTAGTGACTAAACAAATCTTCATTTATTCTCCGGTCGGACCCATTCAACATTCATGGCTTGTTACGCGCAAATCATCGACAGCCGTAGAATCATGCCTCGATGAATCATGTTTTGATGAATTCGCCCGGTAAGATGTTGGCTTGCTCAGGAAGCTGAAGAAAGTAATTCTGTTCGAGTCGCGAGAGCCTGTGTTGTCAGTCGTTTCCCCACTTCGTTTTTGATTGTCGCCCTCAGCGTATCAATTGAAGCCGGCCCGAGCACGCTAATATTTCTCGCAAGTGTGGAAAGCTCGAGGTACGCATCGCGATTCCGCCTGACGAAGGCCAAAGGGTATTCAGGTTTCCGCGCCTGTGCCGCGACGGGGTCGGCGTCGATGACAAAGGCGAGATCGGGCGCAGGCACCAACTTCAGTAAAAAACGCGTAAAGGCTCTGGCCGGCCACCGACTCAGCGCAAGGTTCGCCAGTTCGTCATAGATGTAGCGATCGAATATCACCACGTCACAAGCGCTTTTCTTGGCCCGGCGAACGACTAAGTAAAGATGGACGGCGTCAGCGAAGTAGAGGCAGAAACGCGCCAGCGCAAGCGGAAACGAGGTCACGTTCTTGTCGCGCCGGTGCACAGGCCGATCCGGGCTGCCCACCCCTCGATCTCCTTTGAACGCCTTGTAACTCATGAACTCGCGGGCCTTGGAGAGAACAACAACATCATCCCAGAAGGTGAGAAGCGTGGTGCGGAAGCCGGATCGACGAAGCCACGTTTCCAGCGCAAGAATCTGAGTGCTCTTGCCGGCGCCATCAATTCCCGAAAAACTGACAATAGTCACAGGGCACGAACTCCACGATCGATGAAGAGTTGGTTCATTACAATCTCGAAGAGACCGCGTCAGTGCGCTCCTGGCGGGCGGCTTGAAGTTCCCGCTGTCAGAGCAACCACGGTTCCTACTGCAACTGCAGCACCCACTAAAGCTGCCACCTTGATGACCAGCGTGCGGGACCGGCGCTGTTTTGCCGGGGCGACCGCCACTCCTGAGGGCTGGGAAGCCGCGATGCCATTCGCATGCATAGGTTCTGCGGCGGCGGTTCCTACCGGCTTTTGAGGCGGAGTCTGCTGTCCCTGCGGATCTTGTGATTGCACATCAGTATGCTGCTGACCTTCGCCTTGAGCGTTGGTCTGAGCTTGAACAGAGGAAGAATTGCCCGACAATGGCTGAGAATCGCTTTGCTGCGAACGCGCGGATTGCGCTCTCGCGAGTATCGTCCCCGGGCTGTCCGGGAACTCAGCGATGGAAATGGCCGGCTGTTGTTGGTTCGCGGCTCGCTCTTCAGTTCTGACGGGCGATGCAGTACTGTCAGCCTGTTGAGCGGCAGCTACCGAGACAGCCAGCGGCAGCAACAATAACAGCGCTGCGGTCCACGCGGCGCGCTCTATCGTTCTCGATCTGACCATGAGCACCCCCGAACAGTTGCAATCTGGATTTCTAAATTTCTGCGGTTAGTCAGAGACTGACTAACTGGCGGCTTTAAGATCCGCAAGAAATTGCGGTGTTGCATACCAAGGTTGACTTTGCGCGGTCGCCGTATTTGCCGGAAGGGTTTGAAAGCTGCGCACCGCCTCCGCCACGGTATCGAATACCTCAAAAAGACGATCGACCCGCATGAGTTCGAGAATCACAGCGCAGGCCGGTCGAACCGCCGCCAGCTTAAGATCGCCGTCGCGCTTCATGGCCTGTTCCAGCGAATGCAGCAGCATCTCAACTCCGGCGCTATCCAACTTCCGCATTTGCGAGCAATCTAAAACAACGCTGGGACGTTCGTCGTCTAGAATCGGCTGCAGCTCATCCAGGAAGGACTTGGCCTCCAAGTGATTCAGTCGTTCGGGTAGTTCCATTACCACTACGGGGCCTCGTGTATACATGTTCGTTACTCCTGAATGAAATTTTTTTCCCATTGCCAAGTGTCGAGCATCGGATTTAGTTGTGGCGAACGGGTCCTGTTCTCTGTCACAACACTTGGTTCATTAAGAACACTCGCTGGTTTGATGCCTGCGCGTAACCTGCGGGAAGCAACGGTGGAGTGCAAAACTGCCGCATCGGAAATCTCCACCACCACATCCCGTTCCAGACTGAGCAGCTTATTTCCGCTGACCACGGCATGGCACAGGTCGAGACAGATTCCTACGCTTGTATTCGCCAGGATGGAACTGTCTTCAATCACCGTGCCGCAGTCGACCACACAATCTTCTTCGATGCTGGTTAAGCGCGTAATTAAGGCGTCCGCCCGAATCCTGGCGCCCCGCCCGATGTAGGCCGGAGCCACGATACGCGCACGCCGATGAACTTCCGCGCCCTCATCGATCCAAACACCAGGCCGTATCTGGCGGCCGGAAGGGCGGGTTTCGCACACTCCACGCAGCACTTCGGAAGCGAATCTTCGCAGGTCACGGCAGTCATTCAGACAACTTACGTATTCCCGGATAAAGTATCTCGATCCCCGCCCGCCAACCTCCAGCAAATTTGCAAGGCTCGTTTCCCGGGCCTTGGCACAATTCACAACCCAAAGAGCGAGGTCTCCTGCTTTGCAATACGTCGGAGTAATCTCTTGCCGTGCCTCGCGATGGAAACTGAACAGATCAAGCAGATCCGTCTCCGTGTAGTTGTCTCCCCGGATGATGAAGGAATGATCGATACTCTGGAGCGCGTGCTCTTTGATGGTGCTGGCGATTGACGGACCGAGATCCTCGACCGCCTGAACCGTCACCTTCTCGTTTTTCTCGCGCAAAGCAGGCATCGGAACTCCTGCATCTACGAGGATCGAAATCCGATCCACCCCGATTGCCGTAAAACGCTCCACGCTTCGTTCCACGAGAGAACGCCCGCACACTTCTACACACTCCAACCCCTCATTCAACAGCGCTGCCTGATCGGAATCCAGCGTCTCCCTCAAGATCGAGTCACCCGCGATCCGTGACCCCGATCTGTTCGCGCTGATAGCTATGACTGCTCCGAGTCCCACTGGCTTCCATCCCTCGGGACCTGACTTTCACAGGCCCTGCCTATACTTTTCTATCGCTGCGACCCAGGCTGGAGTCTGGGCTGAAGGAAGACAACTACACTTTCTGTGTCGCTCCCTGTTTGCAGGGGCGTCCGCTTCCACCCTGGGGAAAAAGCAGGTCGCGCATTTTCATTTTCGCTTTATGCAATTGCGACTTGGAATTTCCAATCGAGCAGTCCAACTGACGCGCAATCTCGTGATGCTGGAATCCCTGCACTTCGTGAAGATCGAAGATGCGCCGGCAACCCGCGGGCAGTTCCTCAATGGCGCGCCGCAGCGCGATACGATCGACTGCGCCCGCCAGGCTCGGATCGGCTTTGCCCACGTCGCGCTTCAGCGAGGGCGAGTCAGCCGACAGCGGCTCGTCCAGGGAAAGCACAGGCGGAGTCTTGCGCCGCCGCAACTTCATCAACACCGTGTTCACCGCAATCCGGTAAAGCCAGGTCGAGAAGGCGGAGTCCCCGCGAAAAGAGTTGATATTCCGGAACACTTGAAGAAAGGCTTCCTGCGTGAGGTCTTCCGCGTCCGCAACATCCTTCGTCATTTGCAGGCACACGGAATAAACCCGCTTCTTGTGCAGCTGAAATAGACTCGCAAAGGCCTCTTGATCGCCGCGCTGGGCGCGCTGAATAAGACTGCGCTCGGAATCATCACGCTGGGCTTCGGCTCTGGCCGGAATAAGGTCGGTCTGCGTCGCGGAAATTACGAAAGTGGCCACGGTAGTAGTCTCCTTGAATCAACTGCGCTGCTGTTCGATTGTTCGCCAGGAACATTCAGCGTCCAAACGAGAGTACGAGAGTGCGTCTGCTCATCCCATCAGGCTGCGCCTGTAATTGAATGCGAGATTTGCTGTACCGCAGAAAAGAATTTGTTTTGAGTAAGTTGAGAAACTTTTCTCTAGGATCGGTGTTGCTTTTCGAATCTCAGACCAAAAAACGTGGCGGCAAGCTCTTGATTCCCTCAAGCCTGCCGCCACTTAAAATTAAGACTTCGAACTTTTGTTTTAGTAGAGCTTGAACCCCACCTCCACGCTAATCTGCACGTTCACCGGCCTGCCATCCTTCATTGCGGGCTGGAAGCGCCACTGCTTCACCGCATCGATGGCTTTAGCATCCAGGCCCATGCCCAATCCGCTAACCACCCTTATATCGCGGGGACGCCCCTGGTCATCGACGATCATCCAGAGAATGCAAGTGCCCTGGGTTTTGGCGAGACGCGCCTGCTCCGTGTATTCCGGGTCCGGAGTAGAAACCGGTTGAGGCGCGGAAATACCGCCACCCACTTTAAACACTCCGCCGCCAATGCCTCCACCGCTGCCGGTTCCTACGCCGGCTCCATGGCCAACGCCCACGCCGCCACCAGAGCCGGATCCAATCCCTGCGCCAGATCCCGTTCCATTCGAGGGAGGCGCGGAGGGCAGTGGCGCCGCCGAAGGAACTCCCAGGTTCGGCATGTTGTTTTCGGCGATGCGAACCTGCGGTGGAATCACCACCGTCGGCTCCACTGCAAGCTTGGGATGCTCATTGCGCACAACGATGGAAGGCGGCGTAATCTGCTGCATCGCGAGCTTGGGCAGACGTCCCTTGGGAGCCTGCAATTGATCGTGATCTCCACCCCCGCCTCCGCCACTGACTACTTTCTTAGCGACCGGCAGAGCGTAAGAGTCGGGGGACGGCGCGATGAGAGTCACCGTCTCATGCTGCGGAACCTTGACCACAACGTGAGATCCAAACAGCGAGCCGCCGAGGATTAACGCCAGAATCACAACGTGCACCGCCGCGGAACCAGCCAACCCATTAGACCTGTAATTGTTGTATTGGCCCCAGATAGCGTCGGGTCCCAAAGGCTTCTGATCTCGCGTCTTGGCATTCATTTTTGCTACCGGAATGATTCGTTCACGAACGGCGTTCGGTTCGCGGCCAGCATATAGAGTGTCCAGCGCTGCATAAGAGGGCAGCGGCGGGAGAGCGTGGGCGGAAGTTTGTAGACTTGGTCGGTTCGACATAAACGCTCCTCAAAAATTGCCGAAAATCTCAGTCAACTCCGCAAGTGGCAACCGGAGATTATCGACCACGCTATAGATGCCACTTAATGCCGTGCGGTTGACCCGTGGGGCTGCAAGTTCCGTGGTATCAGTAAGATTCGGGGCATCCTACGCGACGGCGGAGGGCGCTCTACTTGCTTTACCCGATTGCTTGCTGGTGATAAGAAGAAGCGCGACGAGAAGAGCAGCGCCTAACAGCTTCGATTCCCGCCTGGTCCACTGTGTTGCCATCGACATCGAGTAAGCGATGATCGACTAGGATATTGCTGGGCAGGAATTCTGCCGCATAGCGGATTAAGGGGAAGATCCAGCGAGAAGGCAGAGGGGCTTAAGAGGTTTCAGCCTGCCATCGGCTTCGCTGCTGGAGAATCATCTCATAGCAATCGCAGGCGGCCGCTTCGAGCTTCGACTTATTCAGGATCGTCACGTTGCCCCGGGTATACGAAATCATTCCCGCCTTCTGCAGAATCCCCGCGGCCACACTCACGGTGGAGCGCCGGGTTCCCAGCATTTGCGACAGGAATTCCTGAGTAAGCGGAAGCGTTGTGTTGCCAATGCGCTCCTGCGTCATCAACAGCCATCGCGCCAGCCGCTCTTCAACATCATGAAGGCGGTTGCACGCGGCTAACTGCGTGGTCTGAATTCCCAGGATCATCGAATAGCGCTGCAACTGTCTCTTGAGCGCCGGACATTGAGGAAGGAAGCTCTGCAAAATGCCCACGTCCATACGGTACGCCGTCCCGTCGCCCTGGGTGATGATTCTCAGCGCGCTGGTTTTGAAACCAAAAATGACTGGCAGCCCGACGAACCCTTCTTTGCCGATGAGCCCCACTTCTACACTTTCGCCGTCCGGATTCACCGTGAGCACCGACGACATGCCGTCGTTGAGGAAGTATACCGATCGAATGACTTCGCCGACTTCGTGCAGTACCTGATGCAACCGCAGGCGCACGAACTCCATGGATGGGAAAACCAACGCGAATTCCCCGCGCGGCAAACCGCGAAGAATCAAATTGCCGACTTCGGGGGGAACGCCGTCCACTCTGCCGAATTTCTCAGCAGAGCGCCGAGCAACCGGGCTAGCCATTGCTTCCTTTCACATCACACAGCGAAAACGCCATCTGATTTCGCAGGAGCCATGGCCTAACGGCTAGGCGGGAATGCTAGAAGAGACAATTCAACAGTACTCTCATGCCCCGCGCCTGTATGTCTCATACAGCACATATTTAAGAACCCTTTCCGACAGACACACCCGAGCACCGCACCGTACGATGCTGGGTTCAAAGCATGATTGCGAATTGCATTCTCGTGGCAGCGGGGCCCGGCGGTTTCCGTGCGCCGCTATTCACAGGAGAACACGATGTCAGCAGATCCTGAGTCCCCGCGCCCCATTCCGGGTGAGAATGAAGCGGACGGCGCCACGGTGGAAAACCTTCTGCTCCTCAACCTGCCGGAGAAAGAATGGCGCACCATCTATTCTCAATTGGTGCACATGCCCTTGAGAATCCATGATGTTCTCAACGAGATGGCTGCGCCCATCAAGTATGCCTACTTCATCAACAGCGGCCTGGCCTCCGTCCTCAACGTCATGGAGGATGGAAAAAGCGTTGAAGTCGGCCTTACTGGAAGAGAAGGCTTTGTCGGATTGCCGCTGATCGTGGGCTTCGAATCGAGTCCATCCCGGGTGATCGTGCAGATTGCGGGCTCGGGGTTCAGAATTGGCGCGAAGGGATTTCTAAGTCTTCTGCAAAAATGTCCGACGCTGGAGAGACGGCTGCACCGTTACTCGCAGGTTCTGGCGTCCCAGTCGGCTCAGGTTGCGGCTTGCAACCGGTTGCATGGAGTGGATGAGCGGCTCGCGCGGTGGCTGCTCATGAGCCAGGATCGGGTCGAATCCGATACCGTGCAACTCACGCAGGAGTTTTTAGCCCACATGCTCGGAACTCGCCGTTCCAGTGTCACGGTCGCAGCGTCAATTCTGCAAAAAGCAGGATTAATCAAATACACTCGAGGTCAAGTGAATATAGTGGATCGTCGAGGACTGGAACAGGCCGCCTGCGAATGCTACCGTGCGCTCGTTCTACAGTCCTCGCGATGGAAGGATGAAACCCGGAGCACTTAGCTTTCCTGCTATTCCAACCTCATTCCAAGTTAGCCCGCTGAGCGCACCGCTAAACAGCCCCGCGCCGTGAGACGTGAGAGATCAGCGAGATGACAAACAACACCAGGAACACGAAGAACAGAATCTTGGCGACCCCGGCAGCTGCAACA